>Ga0116141_10004303_pt1 | contig 12004 bp, 13 predicted proteins | sample AD_UKC097_MetaG_FD_89744 | JGI IMG/M metagenome (GOLD analysis project Ga0116141, IMG submission 89744) | Active sludge microbial communities of municipal wastewater-treating anaerobic digesters from USA - AD_UKC097_MetaG | ecosystem: Engineered > Bioreactor > Anaerobic > Digestate | place: USA... | reverse complement strand
GATGTGATTTACGAGGAATTCAAGGGCACAGGCAACATGGAAATCCACCTTGACCGGCGCATGGCTGAAAAACGCGTTTACCCAGCCATTAACGTGAATCGATCAGGCACACGTCGCGAAGAATTACTCTTAAAACCAGATGTACTGCAGAAAATGTGGGTTTTACGCAAACTGCTTTACAACATGGACGATATGGAAGCCATGGAATTTTTGCTGGATAAAGTCAAAGCGACAAAAAACAACAACGAGTTTTTTGAGGCTATGCGGCGGAGCTGACGATTACATACCGCAACCCATTGCAAATATAAGAAAATTAAAACATAATACGCGCCCTTGTCGGTTCGCCAAATTCACGAACCGCATCAACGAATAATACCGAATCAGCGAACGCACGAAAGGACCCCCAATGAAAGAAGGCATCCACCCAAAGTACACCGAGATTGAAGTGACGTGTAGCTGCGGCAATAAATTCAACACCCGGTCAACCAGCAGTAAAGCCTTGCACATTGAAGTCTGCTCGGTTTGCCATCCGTTTTATACTGGCAAACAAAAGATTGTTGACACTGCTGACCGTGTTGAGCGCTTCCGTCAAAAATACGCCAGAACAGCTGCTTGATTCTTGTTAAGCAAGTTTGTTTAAAATAAAAAAGCAGCCGTGTTGCTGCTTTTTTATTTTTCACCAGAAAAGTAAACCGCATGACTTTTTCACCCACGACTGATTTAACTACTACTGCCCCCCCCATTAACCGGTGGTGGGTAATGCTTTTTTGCAGTCTTTGGTTACTGGCAGGCGCCATCGGTCACGACCCATGGAAACCAGATGATGCCGTCCATTTGGGCCTTGCCTATGACATGGCGAAAAATAATCACTGGCTAATCCCGCGACTTGCCGGTGATCCTTGGCTGTCTTCAACCCCGCTGTACCTTTGGATTGCCGCACTATGCGGCCAAGGATTGCAGTGGCTTTTGCCCTGGCATGATGCCGCCCGACTCGCAACAACACTGTTTAGCGCTGGCTTTTTATGGGCTTTAGCGCGCAGTATGCGTCATTTAGCTGGAAACTACGCCGCGTTGATCGCGCCATTATTGGCCATAGGTACGCTGGGTTTTTTGCTGCCATTGCATGATGCTCAACCTGCAATTGTTGGTGTTTTTGGATTTTCCTTGGTTTTACTGAGCTTAATCCAGTGGCCAACAAAGCCCCGCCTTAACGGCATACTGCTTGGCACTGGTATCGGCATAAGCTTTTTAGGCGCAGGCATAGATATCGCCCTATTATCAGCCGCAGTCAGTCTCGTTGTTTTTATCCATCCGACATGGCGCACCAAGGAAACCATTCTCGGTGCAAGCCTTGCTATCGTAACGGTACTCTTCTTTATCCTGCCTTGGCCCTATTTGCTAAACGAACAATCGCCCGCTTCGTTTGGTTATTGGTGGGCGGCAGAAAAAACCAGTGTTCTGCCCCATGTAACTTGGTTTACAAAAGCGCATGCCAAGTTGTTGTTGTGGGCAAGTTGGCCACTAATGCCCTTGGCGGGATGGCATTATGGTTAGAGCGTCGACGCTTATGGGCACCGAAAACAGCGCTGCCACTTATAGCCAGCACGCTATCACTCCTGGTTTTTTTTATCGGCAACCCTCGACCAAACAATCTACTACCTGCACTTGTGCCATTAGCCATGCTTGCTACCCTAGGCGCGGGGCGCTTAAAACGAGGCGCTGCGAATGCCTTTGACTGGTTTGGCATGGTCACTTTCGCCTTAATGCATGCGCTACTTTGGCTAGGCGCCATCGCCTTAATCACTGGCACACCGGCCAAAATTGCAAAAAACTTTACCAAGCCCGCACCGGGATTTGTGCCTGACACACCACTGATCATTTGGCTGCTCGCGATTCTACTCACGCTAGGCTGGTTTATTTTTACCATTAGCCTACGAAGAACACCCTGGCGCGCCGCCACTCGCTGGAGCATAGGCTGGGCAAGCGTATGGCTGTTAATCACAGCGCTTTGGCTCCCGTGGATAGATTATGGCAAAAGCTACCGTCTTGTCAGCGCCGACTTTTCACTTCTCTTGGGCGAAAATCCCGGCTGCATTGCGCGACGCAACCTGGGCTTTGCACAACGAGCCTCCCTTGATTATTTCAATGGCATTCAAACAGTCCGCATGGCGGCAGCGAAAAACTGTCGCTACCTGATTACTCAAAGTCGGCCAGAAGTTGAAAAGTCACTCCCCGGCTGGCAGCTGCTTCGTGAAACCTCGCGACCCGGTGATAAAAACGAGCGCTTGCGTCTTTATCGCCGTCAGGGTTAATCGCTAGCCAACCGGCGTCTCTGAAAACCAAGTCACCCTTGAGCAAATCGATAATTAAAGTGGCTTTAAAAAACTATAGTTTTAAAAAGTTGTCACGATAATATTTAAGCTCATCAATCGACTCCAACACATCGGCCAACGCCTCATGCCGTCCATGCTTCTTCAAACCCTTCGCCAACTCGGGCTTCCAGCGTTTGCATAACTCTTTAAGGGTAGAAACATCCAGGTTTCGATAATGAAACCATTCTTCGAGTTTAGGCATGTAACGCGCCATGAACCGACGATCCTGGCAAATCGAATTACCACACATCGGTGACGTACGCACCGGCACATGTCGCCGAACAAACTCCAACGCTTGTTGCTCGACTTCAGCATCCCCCATGATTGACGCCTTCACCCGCTCAATCAAGCCTGAGCGGCTATGCGTATTGCGATTCCACTCATCCATACCATTGAGCACCTCATCCGACTGATGGATAACCCAGGTAGGTGCCTCTGCAATCACTTCCAAATTGCTATTGGTCACTACCATTGCAATTTCTATAATGCGATCACTATCGGGATTTAGCCCAGTCATTTCCATATCCAACCAGACCAGTGCATTTTGATCTTGTGCCATTGATAATCCCCTATTCAATAATTAAAAATAAAAAACTGGTGCAGCTTATAGATAAGTTCAAAGGGCTTAACCGTTCCCTCTTAGCCAAGCGGCAAGTTGCGCAATATTATCTGCGCAATAAATTGGCGCCTCTGCCACAAGCATTTCTTTCGGATGTGCGCCATACGCCACGCCAAGACTCTGCGTGCCTGCATTTTTCGCCATCTGCAAATCATGCGTGGTATCACCTATCATCAGAGTCATGTCAGGCGTTGCCTCAAAAGTTGCCATCAATTCTTCCAGCATCTGCGGATGGGGCTTAGAGTGACATTCATCCGCACAGCGAGTAGCCTGAAAATACTTACCCAAACCACTGACTGCCAATGCCCGATCCAAACCGCGACGCGACTTTCCTGTCGCCACAGCTAACTCAAACCCAGATTCAGCAAGCTCCTTAATCAAATCAGTCGCACCTGGAAATAACATCAAATCCTGATCGCGCGATAAATAATGATGTCGATAGCGATCCGCCACCTCGGCATATCGCTCCTCAGGCAAACCCGGCATAGCGTAACGCAGTGCATCAATTAACCCTAGCCCGATAATATGCCGCGCACGCTCATCCGATGGCTCAGGAATACCCAAGTCTCTGGCCGCTGCTTGAATAGACGCTGCGATAGCACCTGTCGAATCAAGCAAGGTGCCATCCCAATCAAACACAATTAGTTGAAAATTAGCCATTTTTACCTTTGATTTTTTGTTCAATATTGTTGTCGAGCTGATCTACAAATTGCTGTAGCTCATTCGGGATCTCCAGCTTTAACGCAATCGGGTTGCCCGTTAGCGGATGGGGCAAATTCAATCGAGCAGCATGTAAAAACATGCGTTTTAAGCCCGCTTTTTGTAGCGTTTTATTCAATGCAAAGTCACCATATTTATCATCCCCCAAAATGGGATAACCCAAATGTGCCAAATGCACTCGAATTTGATGGGTACGCCCCGTTTTTAGCTCTATCTCAACCAGACTGAAATCTCGCCATTGCTTTTCCAAACGCACAATTGAATGCGACTCCTTGCCTTCAGGGGACACGCTCACCCTGCGTTCCCCCTCAGGCGTAAGATATTTCAACAAAGGCGCCCGCACATGCTGCAAGGGATTGTGCCAAACACCCTTTACCAGCGCCAAATAGCGCTTTGCAATAACACCCTCACGAAATTGGTCATGCAAGTGCGTAAGTGCTGAGCGCTTTTTCGCCACAATCAACAAACCCGAAGTGTCCCTATCCAGACGATGCGCCAACTCCAGCAGCCTGGCCTCTGGTCTCGCGCGCCTTAACTGCTCGATCACGCCAAAACTCACGCCACTACCACCGTGCACTGCCACGCCTGCAGGCTTGCTGACAATAATCATCGCATCATCTTCATACACCACACCAAATTCACGAGCCGGCACAAGCGACTGATCTGCGCTTGCGCAATGCGAATAGGTGGAATCCGGAGCAAATCACCGACTTTCAACCGGTATTCGACAGCCACACGGCCTTTATTTACCCGAACCTCACCACTACGCAAAATGCGGTAAACATGGCTTTTAGGTACACCTTTGGCAATATTCAGCAAAAAGTTGTCAATACGCTGTCCCTCAGCCTCATCACCGACTTCAAGCCATGTCACTGAATCTTTGCTTAAGTCCTTCATTTGAAATATACTCACCCTTGGTTAGCCATTCTGAAATGGCGTGCCTGACGACCCGAAGTGGCGTTAGAGGCGCAGTTTCCGAATGCGGTCATTTTTGGCAAATTCACAAAAATCAATACGTTAATGACGATGATTGATTCAGTGAAACAGAACCAGTGACATGAGCCTGCCGCACCGTCGATTTTATTTCGACAGTCGCCTCCTCAGCTGACCACGGGAATTTCACCCCACCCGACACAAAGGGGCGAATACTACTTGATTGCGCGTTACAAACGCACAGATGGGCACAGATTACCGGCTGCTGATTGTAAATAGCCGGGGTAGCCTAAGGGTGAATATACCTTGGGTTAGTCCCCCGACCAATTTTTCCGGTCAATAAATACAATCAGCAACCGATTTTAGTAAAGTCAGTCGTACGAGGTTACACGTTTAGTTTGTTATATTTATTTAGTTCAACCGAGGCTACAGAAGCTGCTACCCCGATTGCAAACCCAACGACCAAAGATGGTTTTTTAACGTCATCCGTTCTGACTTGCTGTGTCCTCATGCTGTTGTATCGCGTGGGAGAAAAATAAAGATGAAACGCATGCTTTTTAATGCGACGCAGGCTGAAGAATTACGCGTCGCGATTGTTGATGGTCAAAAACTGATTGACCTGGACATTGAGTCAGCCGCCAAAGAACAACGTAAAAGTAACATTTACAAAGCCGTTATTACTCGCATTGAACCGAGTCTTGAAGCGGCTTTTGTTGAGTATGGTGCCGAGCGCCACGGCTTTTTGCCATTCAAGGAAATCTCGCGCAGCTACTTCAAAGCTGGCGTAGATGTCGGTAAAGCCCGCATTCAGGATGCCTTGTCCGTTGGCCAAGAGCTCATCGTTCAGGTAGAAAAAGATGAACGCGGCAACAAAGGTGCGGCACTTACCACCTACATTTCCTTGGCCGGGCGCTACCTTGTCCTGATGCCTAACAACCCCCGAGGTGGTGGCGTGTCTCGTCGCATTGAGGGTGAAGACAGGCAAGAACTGCGCGAAGTCATGGATCAGCTCGAAGTGCCAAAAGGTACAAGCCTGATTGCGCGCACAGCCGGCATCGGGCGCTCGCTCGAAGAATTGCAATGGGATTTGAACTACCTCCTGCAGCTCTGGAATGCCATCGACGGCGCAGCGCAAGCACAAAGCGGCGTGTTCCTGATTTATCAAGAATCCAGTCTGGTGATCCGCGCCATTCGTGATTACTTCCATGCCGAAATTGGTGAAATTCTGATCGACACGGACGATGTTTTCGAACAAGCGCAACAATTCATGGCGCATGTGATGCCGGCCAATGTCTCGCGCGTCAAACGCTATCAGGATGATGTGCCGCTGTTCTCGCGCTTCCAGATCGAACATCAAATCGAATCAGCTTACTCACGCCAAGTGAACCTGCCCTCCGGCGGTGCAATTGTGATTGACCACACAGAAGCCTTGGTATCGGTTGATGTGAACTCAGGACGCGCAACCAAAGGCAGCGACATTGAAGAAACTGCGCTGCGCACCAACTGCGAAGCAGCCGACGAAGTTGCACGCCAACTGCGCCTGCGCGACTTGGGCGGCTTGATTGTGATTGACTTTATCGACATGGAGTCGACCAAAAATCAACGCGAAGTAGAAAATCGCTTGCGTGATGCCCTGCACTACGATCGCGCCCGCGTACAAACAGGCAAGATCAGCCGCTTTGGCCTGCTAGAACTCTCCCGCCAACGCTTGCGTCCGGCCTTGGCAGAAGCGAGCTACGTCACTTGCCCACGCTGCACCGGCACGGGTCATATCCGTAGTACAGAGTCTGCTGCGCTGCATATCCTGCGTATTCTTGAAGAAGAATCCATGAAAGACAACACCGGCGCCTTGCACTGTCAGGTACCTGTGGATGTCGGCACCTTCCTGCTGAACGAGAAGCGCATTGATATCTCACATATCGAATCGCGTCACCGTGTGAATCTGGTCATTATTCCCAACCGCCATTTGGAAACGCCCGCCCACGAAATTGTGCGCGTGCGTCATGACCAATTAAATGAAAGCCCAACAACTGTTGCCAGCTATCAGATGGCAACACGCCCATCAGAAGAAACTTACCAGACACCCTCCTCGCAAGCTGACAACAAACCAGCGAAAATTGAAGCAGCCGTCCGTGGTATTACCCCTAGCCAGCCAGCTCCTATCGTAGAAGCAAAGTCTGCGGCAAAACCGCCTGCTGACTCGGTTAGTCTATTTGGCAAGATTGCGGCCTTTTTCTTTGGTGAGAAAAAGCCTGCGGCACCTGTCATCAAACCCAGTGAAACCAACGGCCAGCGCCCACGCAACAACCGCAATCGGAATCGCAATGGTCGCGATAGCCGTGACGGCCGCGATGGAAATCGAGAAACCAATCGGGATCGCACCACGCCGGCAGAAGGTCAAATCGCTGGGCAAGAGCGCAAACCACGAGCTTCCAATCCACCCGCTCAAGCCAATGTCCAAGCAGATCTCAATGGCAGTGAGCCCCGCAACGAGCAACGCAACAAGCCAAGCGAAAATAAAGCAGTAAGAGAACCCAGAGAACCACGTGAACCGCGTCCCCCACGTCCTCCGCGAGTTGTTGCAGACACAACAAGCAATGAGAGTACCGTCTCACCAGCGCCGACTTTTGCCGATGCTGAATCCGGCACGAGTGAAGGCGCAGCACGCAGCGGCCGCAGAAGTCGCGGCCGGGGTGGTCGGGGTGGCCGGGGTCAAGGCGAAAGAAGCGAACGCACTGAACGCGTTGAGCAAAACAATCAAAGTGGTGAAGAATCAACTGATATTGATAGACCAATGAAAGTTGCAGAGAGTCTGAATACAGAACCCGCTCTAGCCCCTATCGCCCTGGTAGCCTCTCCCATTATTTCACCCGTTGCGGCAGCAGACTTGGTGCCTGCCCCGAGCGCAATGACTGAATCTACCGCATCAACCCCAACAGAAGCAGCGGTTAATGCTCAACAAGAAAATCAAACGGCTATTCAAGCAACGCAACCAACTCAAGCAACAGCAGTTGCAAGCCCTGCTGCAATAATCGTGGCAGAACCGGCACCTGACTTCACTGCTAACCTTGAACAAGCAGGATTAATCATGGTGCAAACCGTACACACCGCACCAGCGGCCAACCTAGCACCAACGCAACCCTTGGGTCGCAAGCCAAAACCTGTGATTATCGCGCCTAGCGAGCCATTACAAATGATTGAAACCAAACCGAATTAAAACGGATTATTCAATCAATATTGCAAGGGGGCCTCGGCCCCCTTTTTAATTGGCCAACCCTGTTACCAACGACCATACTTGAGCATTACCCCATCAGCGATCAGCTCCAGCAACTCACCGTCCAGCAGCAGGCGCGAAACTCCTCATTGGAGATACTGTAGTAGTCAAATAATGGCAGACAGTGCTTGGGGATTTTCCTGCATTTAACTGCACGAAGACGACGGGTGCTAGGCGCATGAAATCTAGCAAGGAGCGCCATACCCCGCTGTCCGATGCCGCAATCGCCCCCTCGGACATTTGCTGGGAATTACAGAAAGCGAACGGATTTTCCTGGCACCCAGAGGCGGGATGCTTTCCAACATAACACTGACCGCCGTACTTCGTCGGATGCAGCGCAATGATGCGCCGATTTGGACGGACACGGCCAGCGAGACGATCACCGTGCACGGCTTCCGCTCGACGTTACGCGATTGGTCCGGCGAAACGACCACCTACCTACGGAAAGTAATCGAACAGGCGCTGGCGCATCAACTCCGAGACCGCGCCGAGGCCGCCTATGCCAGCGGGATGCTGTTCGACAAGCGTCGCCGCCTTATGGACGACTGGGCAACCTGCTGCAATACGGTTAAAAAGACAGGAAGGGCAACGGTAGTGCCGATACGGAAGGGTAAAACAGCATGACTAATAATTCGTCAATAAATTGCACTTGACTTTGTATCTTGTAAAATTACAATGAATACTTATTGATTACTAATTTAATGATTAGAAACTTCACTCACAAGGGCCTTGAACGATTCTTCAAGAAGGGCGATCACCGGGGCATCATTGCCAGGAGTGAGGCTCGAATTGAACGTATTCTGGATCGGCTGAATTCAGTCGTGAAACCTGAAGACATGAACATTCCCGGCTACAAGTTCCATTGCTTGGGCGGTAACCGTAAAGGCACCTATGCTGTGACAATAACCGGAAACTGGCGTATTACTTTTAAATTCGATGGCGAAGACGCCATCAATGTGGACATGGAGGATTATCACTAATGAAGAATTTGCGAGACCCAAACCGCCGCCCGACGCACCCTGGTGCAATTCTGCGCGAGGATGTTTTACCTGCGCTTGCAATGACACAAACAGAGCTTGCTGACCGGCTTAATATCTCCCGCCTTTCGGTGTCACAGCTTCTGCATGAAAAACGCAGCATGACGCCCGAGATGGCTGCGCGCGTTGGCAAGTTTCTCAACACGACACCCGAGAGCTGGCTGCGGATGCAAGAGGCCGTCGATTTGTGGGAAGTACAACAGCACCCGGAAAGGCTGGCTGGGATCAAGCCAATCAAGGCGGAGCTGATAGCCGCATAGCCATAGCTTTACCGCCGCCTGACGATGAAAAAATAATGTACAGCGGGTGCAAGCACCATCGCGCCATGCGCGGCAACCTGCACCCTGTTCAGCCCCCCCTGCATTGCCATTTCACCTGACGCCACTGCTCGCAACGGTGGCGTTTTCACGTTAAGAGGCTGCATGATTAGCCTCCCTCTTTGAGATGAATTCCTTAGTGACAGTTGCATTCGATTTACGCCGGAGCGTAATGAAAAGTTCGGCTTCGCGCAAAATATCTCCCTTTGCCTTCTCATTCAGCTAAGCGGCAATATCATTTAATTTCCAACGCCGGAACTATGCCCCGATCAGGTCACCCAACAGAAAGTTTCCGGCTTTGATTAGCACAAGATTCGGCTGATTGAGAGGCTGAAAACGCTGCATACGGTCTGCATACGGCGTGGATAGGTAAATAAACGAAAGGCAAATAATTACCAACCATTGCAAGTTGGTGAAGAGGTGCAGACGTGCTCATTGGCAAAATTCCTTGTGAAAATTCCGCTCTGTGCATCACTCTCGCTGGTGCCGTCAGTCTGATCGAACTGCGATCACGGCTTACGCGATGACATCGCAGAAGCCGCTTTATTCAACTTGACTCAAACTTGTCGATACCCCAGCTTGTCGATACCCCAGCAAAATATATTTATCAGTCAGCCTGAATGGCCGCCGACCGAATCCGATAGGAGGATTGAAATGGATCGAAAAAAAACGCCATTAAAGGCGTTTATTTGCTGGGTACTTGCAAGGTACTTGGCGGAGACGCAGTCCGCCTGATAGTAGTCCAGCAGAATCCCGAATCGTTCATAAAGTAACATACAGAACAACAAGATACACAATCTAAGCGTCCAAGATAATCCTATACAATCCCGTCAAATCCGGCTATAGTTTGATAGTCATTTTGATAGTGGAGCGGATAGCATGGCACGCCAACAGCAACGACTTTCAGCACTGCAAGTCAGCAAGCTCACCAAGCCGGGGCTGTATGGCGACGGCGGCGGGTTGACGCTCCAGATCACCGCCACGGGCGCGAAGTCCTGGCTGTTGCGCTACATGGTCGCCGGCAAGCCGTTCGGGATGGGACTCGGGCCGACGCATACCGTCAGCTTGGCTGAAGCACGGCAGAAGGCGCTGGAGGCGCGGAAGCTGCTGCTTGATGGCATCAATCCTTTGGCGGCCAAGAAACAAAACCAGATCGCCGCCGCGTTGGCCGACGCCAAGATGATGAGCTTTGATCAGTGCGCCGAGGCGTACATCCTCGCGCACAAGGCTGGATGGAAGAACGCCAAGCATGGCGACCAATGGACCAACACGCTCAACACCTACGCCAGTCCGGTGTTCGGTCATTTGCCGGTGGCCGAGATCGACACCGGCCTGGTCGTGAAATGTCTAGCGCCGATCTGGGAGAGCAAGACCGAAACGGCCAGTCGCGTGCGCGGTCGTATCGAGTCCGTGTTGGGCTGGGCTACCACCAGTGGTTATCGTACCGGCGAGAATCCCGCCCGCTGGAAAGGTCACCTTGAAAACCTGCTGGCCACCATCAGCAAATCCAGTCGGACGAAGAATCTTCCATCGTTGCCGTGGCAGCGCATCGGTGCGTTCATGTCGGCTTTGCGGGCGCGTGAGGGTGTATCCGCCCGAGCAGTCGAGTTCGCTATCTTGACCGCGTGTCGGTCGGGTGAGGTACGTGGTGCTCGATGGTCTGAGTTCGATACGGTCGGCAAGCTCTGGACAATCCCTGCCGAGCGCATGAAGGCCAAACGCGAACATCAGGTGCCGTTGAGCGACGCTGCGCTGGCGGTGCTGGAATCGATGCCCAAAGACGACGATGTTGAAGTCGTGTTTGCCGGCACGAAAGGCCAGCTCCTGTCGGATATGTCGCTGACTGCCGTGATCCGGCGCATGAACGGCGACGAGAAGCCCGTCTGGGCGGATGCCAACGGTGACAGCATCACCGTTCACGGTTTCCGCAGCACATTCCGCATGTGGGCGGCCGAGAACACCAACTACCCGCGTGAGGTTGCCGAGCACGCGCTGGCGCACCAGTTGCCGGATGCGGTCGAGCGTGCCTACCAGCGCGGTTCGCAGTTCGCCAAGCGCGCGGCATTGATGGCGGAGTGGGCCGTGTATTGCGCCACTGTGCCGACCGATGCGGTGGTCAAACCGATACGTGGCGCGGCTTGATGCCATAAAAGTCGACGCTGGTGATACGGTGATGGCCTTGCTTTTGGGGAGCCCCACCGGGGCGGATGGAAAGCGGAGCTGCTGAGGCGGAAACGAGCAACGCAGTGCGAGCCGCCGCAGGCAGACCGGCTGGGCGGGCGGGGATCAACACCACCTTGCGCACAGCGCCCGAATAAACAGCCTGAGCGACGCGAACCGAAATAGCCGTTGTCCGGGCTGGGGCGCAAGACATAACAGACCATTACCCGAACCCGCAGGGCGCGCCAGCGGTAGGCGCACCAAGCGAAGCCTGCGCAGCGACTGGCCTACTTTGGGTAATGCGCTGTTATGTTCAATCGCTTGCGATTTACCCCTGCCCGGCTGGGTGCAATTGAGCAGCGCGAACTGATCGGCGTCATTGGGTTTGATCTTTCGAGTGGACAACACCCGGCATCGTAGCCGTCCGCTTTAACGCAGTTAAGCGGCGGCGGGCCACGAAGTGCATGACGACGAGCACCGCCCCGGTGTAGCCGCCGTAGCCGTGGGCAGTTTCATCGCCGACGGCGCAGGGGGCGGGCGAACGGTGGCCATGCCCGGGATGAGCACAAAAG
>Ga0116141_10004302_pt1 | contig 12005 bp, 20 predicted proteins | sample AD_UKC097_MetaG_FD_89744 | JGI IMG/M metagenome (GOLD analysis project Ga0116141, IMG submission 89744) | Active sludge microbial communities of municipal wastewater-treating anaerobic digesters from USA - AD_UKC097_MetaG | ecosystem: Engineered > Bioreactor > Anaerobic > Digestate | place: USA... | reverse complement strand
GGAGGAACGCAGCCGCTGGCCGGATCAGTCTGGGCCACGGCTGGCGCTGGCATGGCCTGTCCCACGTACTGCGGGCTCTCGGACCGTGATGCGCCGCCTTCAGGAACTGCGCGCGAAAACCAGCGCGCTCATCGCGAGACCGGTGACGATCACGATGGCACGCACCCAGGCCACCGGCAGCCGCCGCGCCAGCCGCGCGCCGGCAAAACCACCCAGGGTGGCGAACACCGCCATCAGCAGCGCCTGGCGCCACACGATGGCGCCGCCCAGCGCGAAGGCAACCACCGACACCACCGACAGCACGAAGGAGTTGAGGTTTTTCAGCGCGTTGACGGTGTTCATGCGGGTTTCGCCCACCAACAGGTACAGCGCCATCAGCAGGATGCCCAGCCCGCCGTTGAAATAGCCGCCGTACAGCGCCACCGCCAGCAGCGCCGGCAGGCGCCAGCGCGCCAGACCGCCGCCATGGTCGCCGCCAGCCCAGGCGGCCAGCCGCGGCCCAAGTGCGAACAGCACGGTGGCGAACAGCAGCAGCCAGGGCACCACGGCGGCGAACACCTTGGCGGGGGTGACCAGCAGCAGCAGTGCGCCGGCCACGCCGCCCAGCGCGCTCAGCGCCACCTCGCGCAGCCGCAGCGCACGCGGCAGCGCCGCCAGCTCGGCCCGAAAGCCCAGCGCACTGCCCAGGTAGCCGGGGCAGACGGCCAGCGCGCTGGTGGCGTTGGCGGCGATCGGCGGCACGCCGGTCCACACCAGCGCCGGGAAGGTCAGGAAGGTGCCGCCGCCGGCGATGGCGTTGAGCACACCGGCGCCAAAGGCAGCCAGCGCCAGCACGGCCAGGTTGCTGAAGGAGTCCATGTCGATGCGCGCCGCCACACCGGCACGGCGCCCCAGATACTACAAAATCAATAGCTTATGGCGCATCACCCGCCTGCGCCACAGGCTCATTTTGCCCTGCATGACGGGTCGGCACCCGCGCCGCCAGCGCCACCAGCAGCAGCACCGGCAGACCCAGCAGTGCGGTGCTGGTGAAAAAGCCGGCGTAGCCGAAGGCGTTGACATAGTCGCCCGAAAATCCGGCGATGAACTTGGGCAGCATCAGCATCAGCGAGGAAAACAGCGCGTACTGCGTGGCCGAGTAGCTGAGGTTGGTCAGGCTCGACAGGTAACCGATGAACGCCGCCGAGGCCATGCCCGAGGCCAGGTTGTCGGCCGACACCACGGCGATCAGCGCCGGCAGGCTGTGCCCATGGCCGGCCAGCCAGGCGAACAGCAGGTTGGTCAGCGCCGACAGCAGCGCCCCCAGCATCAGGATGCGCATGACTCCGAAGCGCAGCGCCAGCGAACCGCCGACAAAGGCCCCCAGCAGGGTCATCGCCACGCCGTAGACCTTGGTCACCGCCGCCACTTCGTCCTTGGTGTAGCCCATGTCGACGTAGAACGGGTTGGCCATGATGCCCATCACGACGTCGCTGATGCGGTAGACGGCGATCAGCGCCAGGATCAGGGCCGCCTGCCAGCGGTAGCGGCGCAGGAAGTCGGCGAACGGCTCGATCAGCGCGGTGCGCAGCCACTCGCCCACGCTGCGCGCCGGCGCCAGCGGTTGCGGCGCCGGCTCGGGCGAGCGCAGCAGCGTCAGCAGCCCCGGCAGCATGGACGCGGCCATCACCAGGTAGGCCTGCCGCCAGGCCTCGTGCTGGTAGCCGCTGGCGTCGCCCTGCGCGCGCGCCGCCAGCCACAGCACGCCGGCGCCGGCCCAGATCATGGCCAGCCGGTAGCCGGTCTGGTAGCTGGCCGCCAGCGCCGGCTGCGCATCGGTGGGCGCCGATTCGATGCGGTAGGCGTCCAGCGCGATGTCCTGCGTGGCCGAGGCGAAGGCCACGGCCAGCGCGCTCCACACGACGGCGGCCAGCGACACGCGCGGATCGGCCCAGGCCATGGCCACCAGCCCGGCCATCACGCCGAGCTGGGCCAGCAGCAGCCAAGCGCGCCGGCGCCCCAGCAGGCGCGTCAGCCCGGGCAGCGGCACGCGGTCCACCAGGGGCGCCCAGGCCCACTTGAAGCCATAGGCCAGCCCCACCCAGCTGAGGTAGCCGATGGTGGAGCGGTCGATGCCGGCCTCGCGCAGGCGAAAGCTCAGCGTGCCCAGCACCAGCAGCAGCGGCAGTCCGGCGGCAAAGCCCAGCGCCAGCATGCGCAGGCTGGGCGGCGACAGGTAGATGCGCAGGCTGGCGCGCCAGTCGCGCCGCGGCCGCCCTGCCGCCGGCGCCTCAGAGGCCATCGCGCACGAACGGGTTGTGGCGCCGTTCCTCGCCAAACGTGCTCTCCGGCCCGTGGCCGGGGATGAACACGGTGTCGTCGCCCATGGGCCACAGGCGCTCGCGGATGCTGGCGATCAGCTGGGCGTGGTTGCCGCCCGGAAAGTCGGTGCGCCCGATGCTGCCGGCAAACAGTACGTCGCCGACGAAGGCGCGGCGCGCCTCGGGCGAATGGAACACCACGTGCCCCGGGGTGTGGCCAGGGCAGTGGCGCACCTGCAGCTCGCAGTCGCCGACCCGCACCGTGTCGCCATCGTGCAGCCAGCGCGTGGGCGTGAACGGCTCGGCGCGCGCAAAGCCGAACATGCGGCCCTGCTCGGCCAGACCGTCGATCCAGAATTGGTCGCCCGGGTGCGGACCGACGATCGGCAGGCCCAGCCTGGCGCTCAGTTCGGCGCTGCCTCCGGCGTGGTCGATGTGGGCGTGGGTGAGCCAGATCTGGGTCGGGGTCACCGCCAGCTCGCGCAGCGCGGCTTCGATGCGCGGCAGATCCCCACCCGGATCGATGATCGCCGCCTGCCTGCTGCGCTCGCACCAGACGATGGAGCAGTTCTGCGCAAACGGCGTCACCGGTACGGTCAGGTAACGCAGCGCGGAAAGGGTGGTGGCGGTCATGGTGCGGTACACAACAGCGGGGCCGGAAAGCAAAAATCCCGCACGGAGCGGGATTTTTGACCGGGGTATCCTGGTTGCGCGAGGAGGATTTGAACCTCCGACCTTTGGGTTATGAGCCCAACGAGCTACCAGACTGCTCCATCGCGCGGTAAGACATCTATTATAGCTTATTCCTCGCCGGCCTGCTCGCCGTCCGACGCTTCAGGGCGATCGACCAGCTCGACGAAGGCCATGGGGGCGTTGTCACCGACGCGGAAACCCATTTTCAGGATGCGCGTGTAGCCGCCCGGGCGGCTCTGGTAGCGCGGCCCCAGCTCGCCGAACAGCTTGCTCACGCTGGCATCGTCGCGCAGGCGCGCAAAGGCCAGGCGGCGGTTGGCCACGCTGTCTTTTTTGGCCAGGGTGATCATGGGCTCGACCACACGGCGCAGTTCCTTGGCCTTGGGCACGGTGGTCTTGATCGCCTCGTGAGCGATCAGCGAGTTCATCATGTTGCGCAGCATCGCCTGACGATGGGCGCTGGTGCGGTTGAGTTTGCGAAGGCCGTTGCCATGACGCATGGTGCTTTCCTTTCCTTTATTAACAGGGCCGCCGGATCAGGTACGGCCCTTGCACGATGGGCTTCGATGCGAAGCGTTAACTATGATTTTGATAGCTATCGGCGCTTGATGGACAAGCGCCATAGCCCTTTTCGACCTTGAATCAGCGCTTGTCCAGGCCCACCGGAGGCCAGTTCTCCAGCTTCATGCCCAGGGTCAGGCCGCGCGACGCCAGCACTTCCTTGATCTCGTTGAGCGACTTGCGACCCAGGTTGGGGGTCTTGAGCAGCTCGTTTTCGGTGCGCTGGATCAGGTCGCCGATGTAGTAGATGTTCTCGGCCTTCAGGCAGTTGGCCGAACGCACCGTGAGCTCCAACTCATCGACCGGACGCAGCAGGATCGGGTCGAAGCTGGCCGCGCCACCGCGCGGGGCCGGGGCGCCGCCGATGCCGGGGATCTCGCCGTCGCTCAGCTGCGCGAACACGGCCAGCTGCTCGACCAGGATCAGCGCCGACTGGCGCACCGCATCCTCGGCGCTGATGACGCCGTTGGTTTCGATCTCCATGACCAGCTTGTCGAGGTCGGTGCGCTGCTCGACGCGGGCGTTTTCGACCGCGTAGCTGACGCGCTTGACCGGCGAGAACGAGGCGTCGAGCACGATGCGGCCGATCGAACGCGACGGCTCGTCGGCGTGGCGACGCAGGGTGCCGGGCACGTAGCCGCGACCCTTCTCGACCTTGATCTGCATGTCCAGCTTGCCGCCCTGCGACAGGTTGGCGATGACATGGCCGGGGTTGATGATCTCGACGTCGTGCGGGGTCTGGATGTCGGCGGCGGTGACCACGCCATCGCCGTCCTTGCGCAGGCTGAGCGTGAATTCGTCGCGGTTGTGCAGCTTGAACACCACGCCCTTGAGGTTCAGCAGGATGCTGACCACATCCTCCTGCACGCCGTCGATGCTGGAGAACTCGTGCAGCACGCCGGCGATCGTCACCTCGGTCGGTGCGTAGCCGACCATGGACGACAGCAGCACGCGGCGCAGCGCGTTGCCCAGGGTGTGGCCATAGCCGCGCTCGAACGGCTCCAGCGTGACCTCGGCCTTGTGCTCGCTCAGCGGCTCGACGTTGATCGCTTTGGGTTTCAGCAGTTGGGTTTGCATGCTTATTGACTTCCTCTCAATACCCCCGGCTCGTTACACCGGTAAGGCTGGTGAAGCGCCAAACCCGCCAGGCTGGCGGGTCGGAACGAAAATGGCGCGAGACGCCAAGGATCAGCGCGAATAGAGTTCGACGATCAGCGATTCGTTGATGTCGGCACCGAACTCGTCGCGGTCGGGCAGCTTCTTGAAGACACCCTCGACCTTGTCGGCACTGACCTCGACCCAGGCCGGGAAACCCAGCTGACCGGCCAGTTGCAGCGCTTCCTGCACGCGGGTCTGCTTCTTGGATTTCTCGCGCACGGCGATGACGTCGCCGGTCTGGACCAGGTAGGACGGAATGTTGACGGGCTGGCCATTGACCGTGACGGCCTTGTGCGACACCAGCTGGCGCGCCTCGGCGCGGGTGGAGCCGAAGCCCATGCGATAGACCACGTTGTCCAGGCGCGACTCGAGCAGCGACAGCAGGTTGGCACCGGTGTTGCCGCGGCGGCGCTCGGCCTCGGCGAAATAGCGGCGGAACTGCTTTTCCAGCACGCCGTACATGCGCTTGACCTTCTGCTTCTCGCGCAGCTGCAGACCGTAGTCGGAGGTGCGCTGGCCGGAGGTGCGGCCATGCTGGCCGGGTTTGGAGTCGAACTTGGCCTTGTCGCTGATGGAGCGGCGCGCGCTCTTCAGGAACAGGTCGGTGCCTTCACGGCGGGAGAGTTTGGCCTTGGGGCCGAGGTAACGTGCCACGTCAATTTCCTTGGGTTGGTCTGCTCCGGCCCTGTGCCGGAGGAGCCACCGGTGCAAGCACTGGTGGCGGTGGTCTTGCTAGAAAAACATGAGGCGCCCGGGCATTCCGGCGCCGAGCGCCATCAGATGCGGCGGCGCTTCTGCGGGCGGCAGCCGTTGTGCGGCACCGGCGTCACGTCGGAAATCGAGGTGATGCGGATGCCCAGGGCCGCCAGCGCGCGCACGGAAGACTCGCGGCCCGGGCCCGGACCCTTGATCTCCACGTCCACGTTCTTGATGCCCTGCTCCATGGCCGCGCGACCGGCCGATTCGGAAGCCACCTGGGCCGCGAACGGCGTGGACTTGCGCGAACCCTTGAAGCCCTGGCCACCCGACGAAGCCCAGGACAGTGCGTTGCCCTGGCGGTCGGTGATGGTGATGATCGTGTTGTTGAACGACGCGTGCACGTGCGCGATGCCATCCGCGATGTTTTTGCGGACCTTCTTGCGCACGCGCTGGGCGGCGTTGCTGGCGGGTGATTTGGCCATGTCTTAGCGTTCCTTGGTTTATTTCTTCAGCGCCTGGGCAGCCTTGCGGGGGGCCTTGCGGGTGCGGGCGTTGGTGCGCGTGCGCTGGCCACGCATGGGCAGACCGCGGCGATGGCGGAAGCCCCGGTAGCAGCCGATGTCCATCAGGCGCTTGATGTTCATCGTGGTCTCGCGGCGCAGGTCACCCTCGATGATGAACTGGGCGATCTGGTCGCGGATCTTCTCCTGGTCGGCGTCGGTCAGGTCCTTGACCTTCTTGGAGTAGGGGATGCCGCAGGCGTCGCAGATCTGGCGTGCGCGCGTGCGGCCGATGCCGTAGATCGCCGTCAGGCCGATTTCCGCATGTTTGTGCGGCGGAATGTTGATACCAGCAATACGTGCCATGGTCTTCTAATCCTTCAGAATGCTCGTGCAGGCGGCGCTCAACCCTGGCGCTGCTTGTGACGCGGGTCGGTGCAGATCACGCGCACCACACCCTTGCGGCGGATGATCTTGCAATTGCGGCAGATCTTCTTGACCGAAGCTGAAACTCTCATTTCACTCTCCTAAAACTCTTTCATTCCATCCGAACCGGAAGCACCTGCTTCACTTCGCACGGAACACAATGCGTGCCCTCGACAGGTCGTACGGCGTCAGTTCCACCGTCACCTTGTCACCGGGGAGGATGCGGATGTAATGCACCCGCATCTTTCCCGAAATGTGGCCCTTGACCACGTGCCCGTTTTCCAGCTTTACCCGGAACGTGGCGTTGGGCAGGTTCTCCAGAACCTCGCCCTGCATCTGGATGACATCATCCTTCGACATGGCGGTCAGCGGTCAAAGCGTGGTCTTGAAGTTGGCCTTCTTGAGCAGCGATTCGTACTGTTGACTCATCATGTAATTCTGCACCTGCGCCATGAAATCCATGGTCACGACGACCAGGATCAGCAGCGAGGTACCACCGAAGTAGAACGGCACGTTGTACTTCAGGATCAGGAACTCCGGCAGCAGACACACCGCCGTGATGTAGGCCGCCCCGATCAGGGTCAGACGCATCAGGATCTTGTCGATGTAGCGCGCGGTCTGCTCACCCGGACGGATGCCCGGAATGAAGGCACCGCTTTTCTTCAGGTTGTCGGCCGTCTCGCGGCTGTTGAACACCAGGCCGGTGTAGAAGAAACAGAAGAAGATGATGGCCGCCGCATGCAGCATGACGTAGATCGGCTGCCCCGGCGTCAGCGTGGCGGCGATGTCCTTGAGCCAGCGCATCGAGTCGCCGGCACTGAACCAGCCGACCACGGTGGCGGGCAGCAGGATGATCGACGAGGCGAAGATCGGCGGGATCACGCCCGACATGTTGAGCTTGAGCGGCAGGTGCGAGGACTGACCCCCATACACCTTGTTGCCAACCTGGCGGCGCGCGTAGTTGACCAGAATCTTGCGCAGTCCGCGCTCGACGAACACCACGAAGTAGGTCACGCCCACCACCAGCACGACGATGAACAGCGCCACGATGATGCTCATGGCCCCCGTGCGCACCAGCTCCAGCAGGCCGCCGATGGCGCTCGGCAGACCAGCGGCGATGCCGGCGAAGATCAGGATCGAGATGCCGTTGCCCAGGCCGCGCTCGGTGATCTGCTCGCCCAGCCACATCAGGAACATGGTGCCGGCCGTCAGGCTGACCACCGCCGTCAGGCGAAAGCCCCAGCCCGGGCTGATCACCAGGCCCTGCGACGCCTCCAGCGCGACGGCGATGCCGAACGACTGGAACAGCGCCAGGCCCACCGTGCCATAGCGCGTGTACTGGGTGATCTTGCGACGGCCCGCCTCGCCTTCCTTCTTCATTTGCTCGAAGGTCGGCACCACGTAGGTCATCAACTGCATGATGATCGACGCGGAGATGTAGGGCATGATGCCCAGCGCGAACACCGTGAAGCGCGACAGCGCGCCACCCGAGAACATGTTGAACAGGTTCAGGATGCCGCCCTGCTGGCCCTGGAACAGCTGACGCAGCTGATCCGGGTTGATGCCGGGCACGGGAATGTGCGCACCGATCCGGTACACGACCAGCGCCAGCAGCAGAAACACCAGCCGACGCTGCAGGTCGCCGTACTTGCCGGTCTTGGCAATTTGCGTTGCGCTGGTGGCCACTACTCAGTCACTTTCAAGAAATGCAAGCGGGAGCCGGCTCAGGCCAGCGAACCACCGGCAGCCTCGATCGCCGCCTTGGCGCCAGCGGTGGCGCCAATGCCCGACAGCTTGACGGCACGGGTCAGTTCACCGGTCTTGATGACCTTGACCACCTTGGCGAGCTCGCGCACCAGACCGGCCTGCTTGAGCACCAGCAGGTTGACTTCGGCGGCACCCAGGCGTTCCAGATCGGCCAGCGTGACCTCGGCGTTGTACTTCAGCGAGGCCGACTTGAAGCCGCGCTTGGGCAGACGGCGCTGCAGGGGCATCTGGCCGCCTTCGAAGCCGACTTTGTGGTAGCCGCCGCTGCGCGACTTCTGACCCTTGTGGCCACGGCCGGCGGTCTTGCCCAGGCCGGAGCCGATGCCGCGACCGACGCGGCGACGGGCACGACGCGCGCCGTCGGCGGGCTTGATGCTGTTGAGTTCCATGATCCGATTCCTCAGACGATCTTGACCAGGTAGTCGATCTTGTTGATCATGCCGCGCACCGCAGGCGTATCCTGCAGCTCGCGCACGCTGTTCAGCTTGCGCAGGCCCAGGCCGCGCACGGTGTCGCGGTGCGACTGCTTGCAGCCGATCGGGCTGCGCACCAGTTGCACCTTGACGGTTTTCTGTTCAGTGGTCATGTCTTGACTCCCCATCAGGCGGCAAACAGTTCTTCGACCGACTTGCCGCGCTTGGCCGCCACTTCGGCGGGCGTGGTGCAGTTGCGCAGCGCATCCAGCGTGGCGCGCACCATGTTGTACGGGTTGGAGGTGCCGTGGCTCTTGGCCACGATGTCGGTGATGCCCAGCACCTCGAAGACGGCGCGCATCGGGCCGCCGGCGATGATGCCGGTACCGCGCGGCGCCGGCGCCATCATGACGGTGGCGGCGCCGTGGTGGCCGGTCACGTTGTGGTGAATGGTGCCGTCCTTGAGCGACACCTTCAGCATGTTGCGACGCGCCTCTTCCATGGCCTTCTGGACGGCCGACGGCACTTCCTTGGATTTGCCCTTGCCCATGCCGACGCGGCCATCGCCGTCGCCCACCACGGTCAGTGCGGCAAAACCCAGGATGCGGCCACCCTTGACCACCTTGGTGACGCGGTTGACCGCGATCATCTTCTCGCGCAGGCCGTCCTCGGGACCATCGCCCTGCGCGCGTGCTTGAAACTTGCTTGCCATCTCGTTGGTCCTTTAGAACTGCAGGCCCGCTTCGCGCGCGGCTTCGGCCAGCGCCTTGACACGGCCGTGGTAGGCGAAACCGGCGCGGTCGAACGCCACCTTGTCGACACCGGCGGCCTTGGCGCGCTCGGCGATGCGCTTGCCGATCTGCTGCGCGGCGGCCACGTTGCCACCCTTGCCGGCGGCGCCCAGCGCCTGACGCATCTCGGCTTCGGCGGTCGAGGCCGTGGCCAGCACGCGCGTGCCATCGGCCGAGAACACGGTGGCGTAGATATGCAGGTTGGTGCGGTTCACGCTCAGGCGGCACACACCCTTGTCGGCGATGCGGATGCGCGTCTGGCGGGCACGGCGAAGGCGCTGCTCTTTCTTGGTCGTCATGATGCAGGTCCTTACTTCTTCTTGGTTTCCTTGATGACGACGCGCTCGTCCGCGTAGCGGATGCCTTTGCCCTTGTAGGGCTCGGGCGGACGCACGTCACGAATCTCGGCCGCGATCTGGCCCACCACCTGGCGGTTGGCGCCCTTGATCACGATTTCCGTCGGCGTCGGCGTGGCCACCGTCACGCCGGCCGGCATGTCGAAGTTGACCGGATGCGAGAAGCCGATCGCCAGGTTCAGCTTGCTGCCCTGGGCCTGGGCGCGAAAGCCCACGCCGACCAGGGTGAGCTTCTTCTCGAAACCCTTGCTGACGCCGACCACCATGTTGTTGACCAGCTGGCGCATGGTGCCGCTCATGGCGTTGGCCTCGCGCGACTCGTCGGCCGGCTCGAACGACAGCTTGCCGTCGGCCATGGCGATCTTCACCAGGGCGCTGGGGGCCAGCTTGAGCTCGCCGCCGCTGCCCTTGACCATGATCTGGTCTTCCTTGATCTGAACATCCACGCCCGCGGGGACGGTGACGCCCATTTTTGCAATACGCGACATTTCGATTTCTCCTTACGCCACGTAGCACAGCACTTCGCCACCGACACCGGTGGCGCGCGCCTTGCGATCGGTCATCACGCCGCGCGGGGTGGTGACGATGGCCACGCCCAGGCCATTCATGACCTGGGGAATGGCGTCACGGCCCTTGTAGACGCGCAGGCCGGGACGGCTGACGCGCTCGATGCGCTCGATCACCGGGCGGCCGGCGTAGTATTTGAGGGCGATTTCCAGTTCGGACTTGCCGCCTTCGCTCTTGACTTCGAAGCCGTCGATGTAGCCCTCGTCCTTCAGGACCTGGGCGATGGCCACCTTGACCTTGGACGACGGCACCGACACGGTCTGCTTGGCCACCATCTGCGCATTGCGGATGCGGGTCAGCAGATCGGCGATGGGATCACTCATGCTCATGTTGCTTACTCCTGCCGATTACCAGCTGGCCTTGGTGACGCCGGGAATCTGGCCTTCGAAGGCCAGTTCGCGGATCTTGGCGCGGCCGAGACCGAACTGACGGAAGGTGCCGCGCGGGCGGCCGGTCATTTCGCAGCGGTTGCGCTGGCGCGTGGGGTTGGCGTTGCGCGGGAGCTTCTGCAGCGCCAGACGGGCCTGCGCGCGCTCGTCGTCGCTGCGCTTGGCGTCGCCGGCGATGGCCTTCAGCTCGGCGTGCTTCTTGGCGTACTTGGCGACCAGTTTCTCGCGCTTGAGTTCGCGCTCGATCAAAGCTACTTTTGCCATGGCCTTACCTCAGTTCTTGAACGGGAAACGGAAAGCCGCCAGCAGCGCCTTGGCTTCTGCGTCGGTCTTGGCCGTGGTCGTGATGCTGATGTTCAGGCCGCGCAGGGCGTCGACCTTGTCGTACTCGATTTCCGGGAAGATGATCTGCTCTTTGACGCCGACGTTGTAGTTACCGCGACCATCGAAGGAACGACCGGAAATACCGCGGAAGTCACGCACGCGCGGCAGCGCCACGGTGACGAAGCGGTCGAGGAATTCGTACATGCGGGCGCCGCGCAGGGTGACCATGGTGCCGATGGCCTGCTGCTCGCGGATCTTGAAGCCGGCGATGGCCTTCCTGGCCTTGGTGACCACCGGTTTCTGGCCGGCGATCTTGGTCAGGTCGGCGACGGCGTTGTCCATCACCTTCTTGTCGGCCACGGCCTCGCTCACGCCCATGTTGAGCGTGATCTTGGTGATGCGCGGCACCTCCATGGGCGACTTGTAGCCGAACTGCTTCATCAGATCGGGCGCCACTTTCTCGCGGTAGTGTTGTTGCAGTCGTGCCATGATGGTCCTCAGGCCTTGATTTCTTCGCCGCTGGACTTGAAGACACGCACGCGCGTGCCGTCCTGCAGCGTCTTGATGCCGACGCGATCGGCCTTGCCGCTCGCCTTGTTGTAGATGGCCACGTTGGACTGGTGGATCGGCATGGCCTTCTCGATGATGCCGCCGGTCACGCCCTTCATCGGGTTGGGCTTGGCGTGCTTCTTGACGATGTTGATGCCATCGACCACCACGCGCTCGTCGTCGACGCGCAGCGTCACCGTGCCGCGCTTGCCTTTGTCGCGGCCGGCGATGACGATGATTTCGTCGCCCTTGCGGATCTTGTTCATGACGCGCCTTCCTTACAGGACTTCAGGGGCCAGCGACACGATCTTCATGAAGCGCTCGGTGCGCAGCTCGCGCGTGACCGGGCCGAAGATGCGGGTGCCGATGGGCTCCAGCTTGTTGTTGAGCAGCACGGCGGCGTTGCCGTCGAACTTGACGAGCGAACCGTCGCCGCGGCGGATGCCCTTGGCGGTGCGCACCACGACGGCGCTGTAGATCTCGCCCTTCTTGACGCGACCGCGCGGCGCGGC
>Ga0116141_10004301_pt1 | contig 12006 bp, 15 predicted proteins | sample AD_UKC097_MetaG_FD_89744 | JGI IMG/M metagenome (GOLD analysis project Ga0116141, IMG submission 89744) | Active sludge microbial communities of municipal wastewater-treating anaerobic digesters from USA - AD_UKC097_MetaG | ecosystem: Engineered > Bioreactor > Anaerobic > Digestate | place: USA... | reverse complement strand
GACGAACGCCTTGTTGCCCCATTCGCCCTGCTGGTTGCCGCCGACGAACCAGCCGCGATAGGTCGCGTTGGCCTCGATGATCCACAGCGCCGGATGGTGCGTCGCGACGTACTGATAGGCATCGACGCTCCACTTCTTGTTCGGGCCTCCGATGAAGTAGACGCGGAGTCTGGGCAGGATGTCCGGCGCATCGTGCAGTGCCTGCGCGAGATCATCAATCCCGCCCCACACCAGAAACCAGAGTGGCCGCGGATCGTCCCGCCGAGCACACCGAACGATCCACTCCGAGCCCTCCGTCGGCGCTCCAAATCCGGCATAACCCGGCCCGTCGACGGCCCCCTGCTTGGCAATCGTCCGCAGCGTATCGGGAGCAGGATACCTGTCCGAATACGTCCTGAGGCACGTATAATCGCGTTCATAGAGATCAATGGCCTGCAAGATATGCTCCTTGCGTCCCGGCCCATACGGCGACGAGATCAGCCCCTCGATGTCGAAGCAATCCGCACAGACCAGCAGATGAACCATCGACTGAAGATCATCCGGATCGGTCCCGCCAATATCCGTAGACACAATCACCCGCCGCCGCGCCTCGGTTGAGGTACCTTCAGTCTCTGTGGCATCACACCACCTTGCACAACACCCAAGCCACAGCAACATGATGGATAGTACTATCCTCTTCATACTGATGCCAACTCTATCCCCGGTGATTCGTTGAAGCGTGGTTTGTGGTGAGGTCCCTGCAGTCCCTTAATGGTGCATGTAGTCATAGTAGCCTCGCTTCTCCTTGACATCGTAGCCGATGCTGTAGCCGCCGCCGTTGCTCCAGCGTTCCTCATAGAACAGATCCCCTGGGCCGAAGTTCTTGATAGCGCGCTCCACCTCACGCTGTTTTCTCTCCACGTCGTTCGGCTCGATGATGGGTGCTATAAGGCCCTTCCTCTCCAACATCGGCAAGCAACGATATACCGCGTGATATCCGTCATCCCTCAACTCCTGGAGAGGCATCTTCCTGCTCGCGCACCATTTCTCAAACACTTCTTGCTCAATATCGAATTCCGCTTTGCTGGTGGTCACGGCGAAACTCACATACGCGATGTTGCGGGCTTCCGCCGGCAACCACGAGACAGAATCGACGCCGACTCCGTAGTCGTCCTTGAGAGCGTGCCACAACGAGACTCCGCACCCTCCAATCAGGACCACAACAGTCAAGCCGACTTTTGCTCGCATCTTCATGAATCTGGCTCCATCACGAACGACGGTCCCTCATGCGGCGCGTGGTCCCCAAAAACCCGGTCCTCAACCTCCAGTTGCTACAGCAGGCGAACGCCCCGCTGGGAGATCTCGCTGGCGAGTGGATCGTTGGGCCCGAATCGCTCCGGCGTGAAAGGCTGCGGCTCGATCCGGTCGTCGATCGCAGCGGCCCATTGCATCAAGGTAACGCGTTCCTGAAAAAGGTCATCCGAAAAGTCCGGCGATACGACCGCCACGTCGATGTCGCTCCACGCACAAGCCGAGCCTGCAACCTGCGAGCCGTACAGGTAGGCGGCATCAATTCGAAGCCGCTGCCGAACGAAGACCAGAAACCGCTCCACGCTCGCTAAGACGTCTGGTGCGATTCGACCCATGCCAACACCTCTCTAATCACCGCCATCTGTTCGGCGGTATACTCGGCAGTACACTTCCGCCGGAAATCCTGTTTGAGATCCGGGTATCTCGCCTCGATATTGAAAGCCGTAATCCGGACCAACGCATCCGTCCGGGCTTCATTCGGTTCAAGACCCGCCGCTTTCGCGAGCCTCAGCAGGTTGTGAATGGGCGGGGCGTGAGTACCTTGGCGAATTGCGTGCAGACCCTTGATCGCCTTCTCGACCGCCAAATGCCCGAAGAATAGCGCATACGAGTAGTCGCCTTTCTCGATGAGGTGATCGGCGACCATCAAGGCCTCGGCGGCCTCGGCAGACCAATACCGTGCAACAGCCTGAGCGTCAAATTCTGCGGGGCTCATCGGTTTGACTCCAGGACGCACGTCAAAGACCCGCCAATCCGACGCCTCGGCGTATCCAAAGATCTCATCGCATGTTTTGGCATGGGCGCATTCTACGGGGGAAACCACAGGCGGTCAACTACGCCAACCACGCTCAGCTCATAGGCCCACCTGATCCCGCGGTCTTCCGGGTCCTCTCCGAGGCCCCTTGGCTCCCTGAGTCTGCGTGCATCCGATCAAAGATAGGACGGGAAGACACACCGCCGTCCCGGCCCATACGGCGACGAGATCAGCCCCTCGATATCGAAACAGTCCGCACAGACCAGCAGATGAACCATCGACTGAAGATCATCCGGATCCGTCCCGCCGATATCCGTAGACACAATCACTCTGTGACGCGGCATGGCCGACGTAACCTCAGTTCCCCGAGGGTCACACCAAGCTGTACAAGCACTGATTCCCACCAGCACGATGAGTAACACAGCGATCGTCTTCATCTTCATCCGGATACTCTGTGCCCCTCCATCCCCATGAGTGCGCCAGCAACCGTTCGTGAGATGCGTTGGTTTGACCCTTGGGTGTCTCGGAGATACCTTCTTGTTAGGGATTCTCTCTCAACTGGAACGAGACTGTGTAGTAACGCACGTCAATGTTGTTTGTCATCTCCAAGGCGTAGCTGAGTCTTGGGTCGGGGTCATGGCATATGATAAGACCTCTTACGTCCTGGTCGCTCGAACACAAGTTCCTCTTGACCCATCCCATGTAGCGGAGAACCTGCCCGACGACTTGGTCGGATGGACGTCCCTTCTTGAGTTCGATCACGACGAAGTCACTTGACTTCGGCTCCACGGCGAGAATATCGATTGGACCAATGTCGGTTCCATATTGCTGTCCGTCGTTACCGTCCGCATCCTCGAAGACACTCAACTTCCCTTTGAAGATTGTGGCGAAATTGCTGACAATGAAATCCTCCAGATACTTCTCCAGCACGAACTCACTCGGATCTTCCACTTCAGATTGCGTTTCCGGCGGCGTAATCGATGGGCCAGAGCCTTCTACAACACTGCGAAACTGTTCCTCCGAAAACTCCGCGAGCGTGTGCATGGGAAAGACAATGCTCGCGAACGATTTGTCCTTGGGTTGATCTTGCCACGCGACCTCTATGAAGCCGGAGTGTTCGACCAGCGGATTCCTGCCGGGCGCGTATGCAGCGGCAGTCATGATCTTACCGACCCCTGCGAGCGTCTTGCGTCCCCTTCTCGCAATCACGTAATCACCCGGAAGCATGTCGTGGTAAAACGCCCAGAGCATGTTCGTGTATAACCCCTTCGTCTGCGAGGGTTTGTCCGAGAAGGTTGCGACAACAGCTCTGGCGAGTTCCTCCCTGGCCATTTTCGACACATCACCGAGTTGCGCCCAGCCTATGGAGATGACGTTTTCGGCAAGATCGAATTGCCAGACCTTGTCGAACAACTCCGGAGGCTTCGAGTCAATAGGGGCCATTACCCAATACCGTGGCATCTCGCGTTCCTTCTCTCTTTCGTAATTCCTGACGCTGCGCATCATCGGGGTCGAGGTTCACACCGATACATTACACATCCCGCTTTGCTCGTTCGCGTCGTTTGTGATTTCCATCTTGCCTGGCAGCCACTTCGGGGTCTTCGGTTTCTTTCGTTTCCTTACTCCAGTTTCTTGATACTCTCAGCGGGCGGGAGGTTCTCCGGCATGGTTCCGATCTCGACCATTTCGGTGATCTCAACGAAATGGTCGTCAACCCGCTGACCGCTGCTGACTTCAATCATAAGAGCCTCCTGTCACAAGCGCGATTGTAGGACAAAGGCGTCGGAAAGGCAAGGGGCAAGCTCGTGAAGCGGGAAGCGTTGTGCGTGAAGCGCTGGCGGGGCCAGAAATCCGTGTCGATCCGTGTTAATCCGTGTCAGGGAGAGAAAGACTACCCCGGAGAGCGGATTCCGGGTAGAATGAGGTCATGGAGAAATCGCAAGAACAGCTCGTGCGTCACTGGATCGAGAATTGGAGGGCGGCGGGGCCTGTGCTGGAGAGTGTACGTGCGGAGGCAATCCAACAGAGCGACACCGCGGCAGCCATCGAGCAACTCTCCGACGCCTTCGAATCCGCTCGGCGCGAGTGGCCGGCGCCGACCACCTCGGGCCTCGTCGAGCAACAACGGCTGTTTGCGAGGCTGCGACCGTGAAATCGCTCTTTCACACCGCGGCGGAACTGGAGACCTTCCTGATCGAACGGGGCTGGCAATACTGCTTTATCGGCGGGATTGCTCTGCAGCGATGGGGGCAGCCACGCCTGACGAATGACGTTGATTTGACGATCTTCGCGGGCTTTGGCGACGAAGCCGCCTACATCGATGCCTTGCTGGAACGGTACCGCGCTCGGATTCCTGATGGCCGCGAGTTTGCTCTGGCACATCGAGTGCTTCTGCTCCAATCTCGCGAGGGGATACCCATCGACGTAGCGCTGGGTGGGATTCCCTTTGAAGAACGCGTGATCTCACGGGCCACGCGATACGAGTTTCTGCCCGGCTTGTCTCTTCTGACCTGTTCTGCGGAGGACCTCGTCGTCCTCAAGGCATTCGCCGACCGGCCCAGAGACTGCGGCGACGTGGAGACAATCATAACACGCCAGCGAGCGCACCTTGACTGGAGTTACGTCTTCGAGCAATTGGAGCCTCTGTGTAGACTGAAGGAGGAGCCTGAGATCGTGGACCGGCTGCACCGACTCGCTGAGACTGGCGTCGAGGAAGGACCCGGACAGGGATCGGAATAGAGAAGACAGGAATCCGTGTCGATCTGTGTGAATCCGTGTCCCACAGCGACTACTGGGACTTCGGCGGGTCGGGGAGTGCCTTGCGGAGGATCGGGAGGAGGGATCGGGCCTGGCGGTCCATGCCAAGGTCGCTGAGGTGGACGCCGTCTACGGTGGGCTCGCCGTCGCGGCCGATCAGGTCCTGGCCGGGGACCAAGATGAGGCCCTCGACTCCTTCTTTTTGCAGGGCCAGCACGGCCGCTTCCTGCCGACGCGTGAGTTCGGTGGGGTGGGCCTCCGGCCGCAGGTGCGACTGGCCCACGAAGAGGATCGGCGTGGCCGGGTGTGCCTTGCGGATCGTTCGCACGAGCTGGCCGACTCGCTCCGTGTACGCCTCCTGGCCGACGCCCATGTTCCAGATGCAGTCGATCACATAGGCCGCAGGGTCAAGCTCTGCGAGCGGCTCCGCCACGGGCGGCTCCATCGTGCCCGAGCCGGAGAAGCCGAGATTGATCACGGGCCGGTCCAGCAGTCGGCCGAGGATCGCCGGCCACGCCATGCCCGGTCGCGATGCGCAGCCGCCCTGGGCAATCGACGTTCCGTAGACGACAATCGGCTTGCGCCGGCTATCGGGCCGAGGCGGCGCCGGTTCCAGATGGGCGTCGGACGGAATTCCGATCTCCAGGGACTTCGTGCCGTTGTACAGAGGCAGGTACAACAGGCACTCGCGCGGGTCTCTGGCGTCGTCCGGGAACTTGAACGTGGCGAGATTGCCTTCGGCCTGGGTCGGCCTGCCGTTGCCGACGAACCGCCAGGAGCCGTCGGCGAGGCGGTTGTAGAGGTCCACGCCGCTGACGCCCGTCGCGGGCATGTGCGGCATGGCGAGCGACTCACTCGTGAGCGACCATCGGACGCTGACGGCGTTCGCGTCCGTGGCGAAGCGAATGCACAGGCCGGCGCTGTGCTTGCTCAGATGCCAGACCGCCGGAGAGACCTTGCTCTGGGCCGAATCGGGGAGCCGGTCGAAGGGGCCTGCCGTCTGGGCCCAGCCTTTGCCCTCGATCTCGAGCGAAGCCGCGTCGCACCATTGCACCTCCTGCCCAACGATGGGACCGGGAGACAGGGCGAACGCAGCCAATACGACCAACGCAACGCGGCATGAAGCAGTCATCAGCTTTTCCTGACACTTGGAGGGCATACACCTATGGTTCCTGTCACGGGCTCCATTGTACAGGCAAGGCAGCGCAGCGACAAGGGGCAGATTCGTGAAGCGTGAAGCGTCGTGCGTGAAACGCCGGAAGAACGGTGGACGAAGTCCGCCCTACCGCTGTCGCCTCGACACAGCCGCCCCGCTTCTTGTCCTGGCTGGAGGCGAGATTCCCGTGAACGGACCTGTGAGAAAACTTGCGGTCGGGCCTGCTCCGGCGGTAAGCTTGGGTCTTGTGCCCGGCGGTCCGGACTGCGGACGCCGCAAGCCGCAGCAGGGTCCGGTCACTCAACGATGGCGATGGAGCTGAAGAGAAAAGGAAAGACCCTATGAGCAACGACAACAACACGACACTCACGCGGCGTCGATTCCTGACACGAGGGGCCATGGCGGCAGGCGCGCTGGCGCTGCCCTACTACGTCCCGGCTTCCGCGCTCGGGCGGGGCGGAGCCGTCGCGCCCAGCGAACGCATCGTGATGGGCGGCATCGGCCTGGGCGGCCGGGGCTCCTACGATCTGGGTTACCTGCTCACCCAGCCGGACGTGCAGTGGGTCGCCGTCTGCGATATCCTGAAGAGCCGGCGCGAAGCCGCCAGGAATGCGGTAAACAACAAGTACGGCAACCAGGATTGTGCGGCGTACGGCGATCTGCGCCAGCTCCTGGCCGAGCGGACGGATGTGGACGCCGTGCTGATTGCCACCGGCGACCGCTGGCACGCGCTGGCTTCGATCCTGGCGATGCGGGCGGGCAAAGACGTGTATTGCGAGAAGCCGGCGTGTCTGACGATGGCCCAGGGGCAGGCGGTCGTGGAAACCGCCCACCGGTATGCTCGGATCTATCAGACCGGCGCCCAGCGGCTCAGCGAGCCGAACCATGTGTTTGCCATCGAGATGGCCCGCGCCGGCCGATTCGGCCCGATCCATACCGTCTACGCCGACTGCCGTTGGCGCGACGGGCTGCGTCACGACTGGCTGCCGGCCGAACCGGAACCCTCCAAGGACGAGCTGGATTGGGACCTCTGGCTCGGCGCATGTCCCTGGCGGCCTTATAACGCCGGCTATGTCAACGGCGGAGGCTGGTACCACTTCTACGATTTCGCCACGGATGTCGCGATGTGGGGCGCGCACACGGTGGCCCAGGCCCTGGCCGGACTCGACATGACGCATGTGTCCTCCGTCGAGTTCGAGTACGCCGGGCCCGATGCGACGATGGTGACGCGCCTGTCCAGCGGGGTGAAGCTGGTCCTGTTCCGAGTCGCCGGCTCGGTGTGGGATCCGTGCGAGTACTGGCACGGCGCGTGCGGCGAGCGGTTCGACGGCCCGGAAGGATGGGCCGGGGCCGCCGACGGCTACTCGGCGCCCGATGTCTCCTCGCCCGCGCTGATGCGCGAGTACAAGAAGGTGCTGGCGGACTACACGGCCTGCACGCAACGGCCCCTGGACCACGTGCGGGACTTCCTCGACTGCATCCGGTCGCGCCGGCCCGCGGTGGCCAGTCCCGAGGTCATGTATCGATCCATGAGCATCTGCCTGGCAGCCGACATCTGCGAGCAGTTGCGGCGGAACCTGAAATTCGATCTGACGAAGTCGGAGTTCGTCGGCGACGAGGAAGCCAACCGCCTGCGGTCCCGCGCGATGCGCCCCACGTACACGATCTGATGCCACCGTGCGGAAACTCCCGGCGGGCGCCCACCCGCGGCGGCATCATCGGACTTCGTGCTGTGGGCAGTGGCAGATTCCAGGGCCTCCGCGAGAGCCGATAGAGTGTGCTCGACACAGCGTCGCGCTATGTTGGATATCAAAACTCGCTTTTGGCACCCCGTGTTGGGCACGGAATATGAAAGGTCTTTGTGCGTGTCATCCTGAACGAAGCGCAGCGCAGTGAAGGATCTGGCCGACGATCGAGAGGCACTCGTTGTCCGATACCCGGATCCTTCGGCCTTGCCTCAGGATGGCAAGCTGGAACCCGCCCGCGGTTCATTCCTGATCCGTCTGAGACTCTGAGAGAGGTAATTCATGGTCGCTGAGGTTTCTCCATCGACGAAGGCTGTTGGGTTCTGGTCCGCCGTGCTGGCTACGGTGTTCAGTCTCACCTATGTCGTCGCCCAGATCGCGGAGTGGATGGGATGGATGGGGTCCGGGGGCGGGGCCGACAATCTCAGTACGCCTTTTGGGCTGGTCGTCCTTCTCACGCCGTCGCTGTTTCTGGGCTCGGCGTTTCTGGTGCTCGTCGTCAGCATTCACTACGTGACCTCGCCGGATCGCAAGGTCTGGAGCCACGCGGCCGTGGCGTTCGCCACCGTCTACGCGGTCTTGATCAGCATCAACTATTACGTACAACTGACGTGGGTGATGCCCCGACTGGCCGCCGGCCGGACCGAAGGCATCGAAGCGTTCCTGTTCACGCCCTTCGATTCGTTCCTGTACGCCGTGGACATTCTCGGGTACAGCTTCATGAGCTTGGCGACCCTCTTCGCTGCGAGAGTCTTCACGGGCAGAGGAATTGAACGCGTGGTGCGACTGTTCCTGACGGCGAACGGCCTGCTGCTGCCTTTCATCGCGTTGCAGATGTACGTCCACTGGCTGATCTGGATCGCCGCACTGTGGGCCGTGACATTCCCGGCGTCGACATGGACCTTAGCCATCCTCTTTCGCCGAATGGAGACCACTCAGAAGACAGGCTCGTAGATACACGGCAGCGCGTCGAGAGAATTAAAGGTGTCAGGTACTTTTTCCGGAGGAGTTTTCCCGTGTACTCGTTGTGAGCCCGCTGTACAATCGTGCTCATGTCGAGACCCGAGCGGATTGCATTAGGTGGGTATGTGTACCATGTGCTCAATCGAGCCAATGGGCGCCTGCGCATCTTCCGCAGAGAAGACGATTTCCTGGCGTTTGAGAAGATCCTGGCCGACGCGGTGGCGATGTTCTCGATGCGGCTTTGTGGCTATTGCATCCTGGGCAATCACTGGCACCTGTTGTTGTGGCCGCGGGGCGATGGCGATCTGCCGGTTTTCATGCGATGGGTATCGCTTACGCACGTCCAACGATACCATACGTCGCATGCGACCATCGGGATCGGGCACCTGTATCAGGGCCGATACAAGAGCTTCCCGGTGCAGGGGGACTTGCACTACCTGCGCGTGCTGCGGTACATCGAGTCCAACCCGCTGCGGGCTGGACTGGTTTCAGAGGCGGATCAATGGCCCTGGTCGAGTTATGCCGTGCGCCGGGGGCGGGAGTCGGCGGTTGCGCTGACGCTTGGTCCGGTGGAGTTGCCGTCACATTGGGCGCGGCTGGTTCACGAGACCTTGCAGCCCGCGGATGTCGCGGCGATAGGAAACAGCGCCCGTCGAGGGAGCCCGTTGGGCGATGCTCGCTGGGTGGCAGCGACGGCCCAGCGTCTGAGACTCCAATCCACAATGCGCCCCCGAGGTAGGCCGAGAAAAAGTACCTGATACCTTTAATTCGAATTCGAGAGAAGGACATGATCAGTCGTTCGGTGTTTCATTTGGATTGCACGCCAATCATCCCAGCGTGCGGGTTCAGTTGTGCAGTGTGCATCGGGGAGATGGAGTCCGTCTTCGGGGGGACACCGGGCGTCAGCAAGTTCTACCGGGAGGGGGACGGGGTCGTGGTGGAGCATGACGCAGACGTTGTCACGCCGGAGCAGTTGATGGACATCTTCCGGGCCCTGCCGTCGTTCTATGAGAACCATTTCGTTCCATCGGTGATGACGAAGCCGGGAGGGCAGAGCTGATGGCCGTATCGGATGAGTTTGTAGAATATGTTGTCGAGCGACTTTCGGGCTGGGGCGAGGTGTCCGTGCGCCGGATGTTCGGCGGGGCGGGGCTCTATCGCGGGGGGACCATGTTCGGGCTCGTCGTTGATGATGTCGTCTATCTGAAGGTGGACGACTCGAACCGGGACGACTTCGTCCAGGCGGGCTCGGCACCCTTCGAGCCCTATCCGGACAAGATCAAGACCACGATCCGGACGTACTACGAGATCCCGGCGGAGGTCCTGGAGGACCCGGCCGAACTCGCCCGATGGGCCCAGCGATCCTGGCTCATCGCCCGGAAGAAGAAATAGCGGTTCCGTAAGTCCCGGAAGACCGTTGTTGCCTCGGTGCATTGAGGTATCGTTCAGCAGACAAGGCGATTGCCGTTGCAGAAAGCCATTCCCCCTGGAAATCCACGGCGCGTCTTTGTATAATGGGGCCATGACCACCAAAGAGAAAGCCTTGAAGACGATTGAACAACTCCCGGAGAGTGCGTCCTGGGAGGATATCCAGGAGCGAATCAACTTCATCGTCGGCGTCGTCTTCTCGGCGAGCAGCCGCGACCGGCATGGGTGAAATCACGCATCGCGTCCTCCAGGCGCCGTCGGACTCATCCACTCCCAAACGAGCGACAGCCCGGTACCCGCGATCAGTCCAAACGCCAATCCCGACAAGAGGACGGTTCTCATCTGCAGAGAAGACCCGACGCCCGGCGTGGCCCACTCTAAGACGTGGATTCTCACAGACCGCCTGCTGCCGTCCCAGCTTCGGATCGCTCTCAGGATCGCGTTGTACTGGTCTTCGAGCATCTGACATTCAGCGAGGAGGAGTTCATACTGCGAGGTCTGTGCTCTGGCATCCTCGAACTTGGCGAGTTCGACCTTGTACAATTCCGCGAGCGTCCGCTCTCGCGCTCTTGCGTCCTCGCAAAGGCTCTCGGCCAACGCAATATGCGACCGCACCAAATGCCTGTCGAATTCCGCGATGTGTCTGACGAGTTGGCTCTCCCTTTCCCGCAAGGAGGCGATCTGAGATGTCGTCTTGGGCTCCGCAGACGCGAGCTCATTTCGTATCCTGGACAGGGATTGTGTAAGGCGCTCCCGTTCGCTGTCATCCACGCTCCGCTCCTGGCTCAAGATGTAGTCACGAAAGCGATTCGGATCCGATTCGAGTTCTCTCAGCCGGGCGTAATAAGATTCCCGCTCGACGACGCCCAGGCGGGCGACGCTGAGCTCTCCTTTCAGATCATAAAGCGTTCTTGATGTCACTTCCGACCATGCGCGCTGCGGCGCCGCTGGACTCTCCCGTTCGAGCAGCGAGAGTTCTCGCCGTGTTGTCCACGCCGGCGGATTCGTCAGTTCGAAAACGATGAGCTCCCGACGCTTCTTCAACAGAGCCTCTATGGTAGTCTCCAATTGGCGATGGAGTATGGACAGCAAGTTATCCGCCATACTATCCTGCCTGTTTGCCTCGTGCCAATGGATATAGGCTCGCACCACGGCGTTGACGATCACAGCAGCCATGTTGGGATCTTCGGATGATGCCGAGACACTAATGATGTCGTCTCTGCCGACAGTCGCCGAGAGGGTGCGAATCACGTCGTGCAAACGGCTAACAGCCTGTGAGGTCGCGATCCTTGGCACATTGGGGTCCTGCATCGCTTGCTGGATGATGTCCCGACAGGTCAATATGGAAGCCTGCTGGCGAAGGAAACCGGAGTAACCAAGTCCTCCTGGCAACCGGTCCGGGCCACAACGGTAAGGGTTCTCGACAAGCAGATGCGCTGTGCCTGTGTATGTCGGTCTGAAAGTGCGAACACACAGATACGGCGCGCCGACTCCAATGACGGTCGAGAGCAGTATCAACAATCGCCCCCGCCACATGGCATGGGATAGACTGGGCTTGCTCATTTCTCACGCTCACAACATCAAGCTGATTTCAACTACTATCATCGCATTCCGGGCCCGTTGTGTCCAGGGAATTTCGAAAGGCGTCAACATGTGTTCTCACGGAATTCAGGAGCGCAGACGCGCATATTTCGCATCTTCCTCTCGTCCGCCGCAATTTGATCCGCGGTGTCTTGCCGGCAGAGAAAGACGGTGGACGGAGTCCACCCTACCGCTGTCGCCGGAGCGAGAGATCCTTCTGAGCCGCTTCGCTGCGTAGAGCGAGCGAGGCTTCTTGGAGACCCTCGGATTCCGCTTTCAGGGTGATCGTTCCGGGCCGGCCCGGTTTGGCGCGGACGATGGCCAGGCACAGG
>Ga0116141_10004298_pt1 | contig 12008 bp, 10 predicted proteins | sample AD_UKC097_MetaG_FD_89744 | JGI IMG/M metagenome (GOLD analysis project Ga0116141, IMG submission 89744) | Active sludge microbial communities of municipal wastewater-treating anaerobic digesters from USA - AD_UKC097_MetaG | ecosystem: Engineered > Bioreactor > Anaerobic > Digestate | place: USA... | reverse complement strand
CTCGACAACACATGCTCCAACATCCTTGGCCAGTTGCCGAAGCTCCTTCACTGACGGGTTGTTCCCCTCGGCGTTCTCGATCTTGGCGACAATATCCGCCAATCTCTTTCTGTGCTTCTCGATTTCATCGTGCGTCACTTGCGGACCTCCGACTCCATGATTCATCCTGCATCGAAACCGAAAGAACGGGATAGTATCAGACACATTTCCCGGGCACTCCACCGGCACGAAGTCCCTGTAAAAGGATTTCGACGGCAAAGTCGTTTGACCGGCTTTTCTTCGCCCCCCGCAAAAGCCAGAGTACCCTCTTCGTCGACCTCGATCTCAAAATGCCGTCTTCGGATATCCACGTCGAGATCAACAGGTTCCGAGCTCTCCCCGTCGTCGGTAATACCGTACGTATCCCAGAACTCCCCAGCCTCCTCTCAACCCATTCTTTCAAACCGATCCGCAATGTTCTCGATCAGTCGCCTTCCGTGAATTACCGCCACGACGAGAATCATTCTCTCTTGCACCTGGTAGATGACTCGATAGCTGTAGACAAGCCGTTCGCGAACTTTGTCATCGCCCAGTTCCGGGACAATCCTGCCTGCCCATGGAAAGCTCTCAATGCTCCGGCCCATTTCGATAATCTTTGTCGCCACCGCACGGGCATAGAACTCCGAATCCCGCCCGATGTAGTCCGCGATCGATTCCACGTCTTCAATGGCTTCGGGCGACCACGCTACTTTGAGGTCCATTTGGCCATCCGCCTTTCGACCTCGTCCTGGGAGAGCGTTCCTTCGCTTTCCGCTCGCTCGATCCCTCGGCGTATCTTCGCCAAAACGTACAAATGATACTGAACGTCTTCCAGAGTGCAATCATCGGGAAGCTTCTGGAGCAACGACTGAACCTCATTCTTCGCGGTACTCACGCTAACCTCCAATAGCCATCGCAGCTCATACGGTTGTCCTTCTGTGTTCGTCTTTTCATACTCAATTGTAGGGAAGAACCAGTAGAAAGGCAATCGGATACTCCTGAAACGGCTTATATGAGGCGTCAGAAGATTCCGGTCCGCCTGGATATCGGATCTCTCCTGCCGGCATCCTGCAAGGCGGAAAACGCATCCATCGGTCCTCGGCTTGTGCGATCCGTCTCCGATCCCATGGCGTTGTTCGAATATCTCAGACCGGAGAGGCGAGCGGGACGCTCACCCTACGCGGAGGTTTGGATACGCCCTCAAATACCCGCCGCATCACATAGGGACAGACTTTGTCATTGCCGATGCCATAACGTGTCCTACAATGAGATGGAGACACAATCGCCTCCGGCGGACCTTAGAGCAAAGGATATATCGAATGAGCAACGTGACAATCGGGCGTCGGGAGTTTCTGCGATGGGCTGTGGGATCGGCTGTTGTTGCCACGACGCCGGGTCTTGCCGGCGAGATCGGCCCGGCGCCGGTTCGGGCGATCACCCGTGGGCCGAAGTTCCACTGGTTCGGGTACTATGACAAGCTCCAGTTCGACCCGACCGGCCGGTACGTGCTCGGGATGGAGGTGGACTTTGAGCATCGCAGCCCAAAGGCCGACGACACGATCCGGATCGGCATGGTGGACCTCAAGGACGACGACCGCTGGATCGAGCTGGGGACCAGCAGCGCCTGGGGCTGGCAACAGGGGTGCATGCTCCAGTGGCGACCCGGCTCGAAGGACGAGATCCTTTGGAACGACCGGGGCGACGGCGGATATGTCACTCGCATCCTGAACGTGCGAACGGACGAGAAGCGAACTCTGCCCCATCCTTTCTATACACTCAGTCCGGACGGGCGGACGGCGGTGAGCCCGGACTTCCGGCGGATCAATGACATGCGGCCGGGTTATGGGTACGCGGGACTGCCCGACCCCGACTTCGAGGAGCCCGCGCCCAAGAACTCGGGGATCTGGCGGCTCGACCTCGACTCAGGCCAGGCGGATTTGATCGTCTCGCTCGCGGACATCGCGGCCTTCGGCAAGATGCCGGACGACCCGAAGCGGGCCAAGCACTACTTCAATCATCTGTTGTTCAACACGGACGGCTCGCGGTTCATCTTTCTGCACCGCTGGCGGCGGCTCGACGGCGACTCGCGATACAAGACGGTCGGCGGGTTCGGCACGCGGATGCTGACCGCCACGCCCGAGGGCAAGGACCTTCACGTCGTCGATCCGTACGGCAAGACCTCGCACTTCATCTGGCGAGACCCAACGCACATCCTCGCCTGGGCCTGGCACCCTTCGCACCCCAACGATGCGTTCTATCTCTACGAGGACGGGACGGACAAGGTCGAGATCGTCGGCGAGGGCATCACGGGTTCCCAGACGCGATCCTTCGCGTTTGGGGTCCCCATGACCCGCAACGGCCACTGCACATATCTGCCCGGCAATGAGTGGATCCTGAACGACACGTACCCCGACAAGCAACGAAAGCAGCACGTCTACCTGTACCATGTGGCGACGGGCAGGACCGTGACGCTGGGCGGTTTCTACCTGGCGCCGGAGTACCAGGGCGAGTGGCGGTGCGACACGCACCCGCGATGCAGCCCGGACGGCCGAAGCGTGGTCATCGACTCGCCTCACGGCGGCAACGGCCGACAGATGTACGTGATCGATATCTCGGGGATGACTGACGTGGCGGGTATCGCTCCTCGCGACGGAGGAGGGAGCAGATGGGTCTGAGGTTTCAAGTTTGAAGTGTGAAGTTTGAAGTGCGAAGACAGGCGAGACTTCTGCCGCCGTGCTCTTTGAGCCGTCAGTACTCCTGCCAGCTCGACAGCTTCAGCGTCCCGGCCAGCGCTCCATCCTCGAATTCTCTGAGCGAGGCATCGTAGTGTATTGCGGCGCTGTTCTTCAGCGTGCACGTGCGGGCCGTGGCCGAGCCCCACAGCGTAGCGGAGTTGTCCAGGGTCAATCCCGCAGCCGGCGTGTAGACGACGGCGTACATGCCGCCGGAGTTCCGCAGCGTGATGCTCGAGCAGGTGCTCGTGCCAAAGAGCCTGAGGTGCCTGGGGTCTCGCGTCTTGTTATTGAACCTGCTGCTGTTCTTGCCGTCCACGTTTCCGTCCACGTAGAGCACGAGCGAGCTTCCCTCGTTGACCTGAATCTCGGCAGAATTGCCGAGCGTAACGTTGCCGGTGATGTAGAGTTCCACGTTTCCGCTGATGACGAGCTTCTCGCTGTTGCCCAGATTGATCGCCGCGTATTTCCCCGATGTGCTGATCGTCCGGCTGCTGTCGATTGCCTGGTTGGCCTTGCTCAAGGCGAGGTAGCCGGGAATGGAGACGGCCGACAGTTGATGGGTTTCCGATTGGGCGGAGACCGAACCCGTATACTTGCCGCCGTTCTTGCGAACCACGTCGGTTGCCGTGGCCCCCGCGCCAACGACCACGTCTCCGTCGATATAGGCACTGTTGTGCAGCACGATCGCAGCACTACTCGTCGCGTTGGTCCCGACCTTCAGCGGAGCGTCTCCGCTCTTGTCATTGTACGAGTCGATCAGGGCCGAGTTGTTCAGCACCAGACTCTCGGAGGCGAAAAGGGCGTACTCATGGGCCGATCCGCCGCACGTCATGGCCGCCTCGACCGTTCTCCGCGCGCCGTGGAAGCTCCCCACCGCCGTGATCGTGTACCCGCCTGAATCTCTCTCACGGACGGCATACGTGAAGGTGCCTTCGAAGTTGGGAATGTCGATATCGGTCTCCGAGGGCAGTTCTTCGGGGTCGAGCGTGCCGTCATTGTGCTTGGCACTGAGGGCACGCATCGCGATGGTGAGCCCGTTGTCCGCGGCGACGCGAGCCGCCATGTCCTGGGCCGTTCGCAGGGCTCTCATACGCGCGCCGTATGACACGGTGAGCATGCCCGTGCCCAGAGCGGCGACGACGGCGCTGATAATCATCAGGATCGGCAGCACCGAACCGTTTCTCCTCATCATGGCGTAGCTTGCACTCCCGTCTCGCCGCATTCAGGGATTCCTCATGTTGGCGCAGGTATTGACCGTCTGCGAAGATGTGCCGTCGTCGAGCACCAGGAACATCTGTGCCGAGTCGCCCGTCAGATCGAACGCCACGGAAGCGACGTTCTTGCACACGGTTTCGGCCGTCAGGGTCTTGCCGGTTCCGACGACGCTCCTGGACAGCAACAGGTTCTTCCCGGACCGCTCGAACCGGGCGCACCTGTCGGGAGCAAACACCGCCGGGCTGCTGTGATAGCGGACCTCGATCCAACTGCCGTTCGCGGCTACGGCCGCCATTCCTGCGGAGGAACAGGCTTGCCGAATCGTCTTCTGGAAGAGCGCCCTAGCCGTGATGGCATCCTGGGCAACGGAGGAGAACGCACCGGTGTAGGTCTTGCTGAAGGCCTTGTGGTTGTCGGCCAGGAACATCGAGATGCCCAGGATCAGAACCGTCGTGGATGCCAGCGCGACGGCCGTCTCAGCCAGCGTGAATCCGGGAAGGCTTCCATGGAATCGCTTGCGTATCATCTATATTTCCGCGTAGCCGGTGAGTTGAAATGCCTTGCGCCGTTGTCCATCGCCGAGAGGCCACGAGACAACCACGCCGAGTTCTCTCAGGTCGCTTTCGACGTCTCTCCAGTACAGGGTAGATCGGTAGGTTCGATCGTCCACGACGACGTCGTACGCACCCAACAGCAGGTAGCCCTTCGGCGTGGCGTCTCCCTTCGCGGGAGAGATCTTCAGGTGGGATGAGAGCTGCTTATCCGGACCAAAGGACTCCGCCCCGCCCATGCCCTGCCATGTGCCAAGCAGGGTAACGGCCAGATCCACACCAGCCAACTGCTGCTCGGCGTTGCGCAGGTCCAGGGCCGCCAGGTACCGATAATTGGCCGAACCCAGGGCGACAACCATGAACACGAGCAGGCTGAGCATCACCTCCACCAGTGAGGCGCCCCCTCTGAAGCCGGATTTTCTCACATTCGTTCTCATAGGACCTTCCTACTGTTGTCGGCAAGAAATCGGCCCGGGTTGAACCGGCTGCGGGACCCCAGGGATCTGCGGTTCGCAGACCCGAGAGCGGCCGCCGCGATGGATTTCCGGTCATTCGCTGGGTTCTGGCAAACAAAACAGCCGATGGACAGGTATATAGACCCAAGATCCCTGCAGATTGGGCTTGACGGTTTGACGGGTACTGGATGGACATGGATACCGTGTGGTGGTGGTATGTATTGGCTTGACCCTCGCGAAAAGGAACTCGTTTTTGACTATTGCCTCGGTCGGTGTTCTCCCTCGCAGAAGGCCGAGGCGGAAAACCTGATCGATAGGAACGTTGCAGCATCGCGATTGCGCGCTACAATCGGGGGCCCTGTGGGCCCGCTCTCCCATGCCGCGTCGGAGCCCTGCCCCGACCACCTGGTGGATGCCACCATCCGAAGATTATGCGAACAAGCCAGGCGAGAAGGCCGTTTGCAGGCGGCAGAGCCCAGAGTCCTCCCGTTCGACTTGTCTCGGCGAGTCCGGCCGGCAGTGGCCGTTGCGGCGGTGGCGGCGTGCCTTGTGCTCGCCGTGGGGGTGTTGTTCACGTCCCTGCCTTCCGGACCACTCCAGAGCCCGACGCCCGTATCGCAACAGAATGCCGGGGACTTTCTGCCCCGCACGGCTATGGACAGTCCCGATGACGCCCGCTTCTACGTTGCCGACGGGAACCAGAGCCCCGTGCCTTCGGAGAGGATTCCCTGGCCGGGTGAGTTCAACCCGTATCCTCCGTACCCCCTCTTCCGGCAGGACGTACCAATGCTGCCTGCTTCCCTGGGGAGTGGATCGGAATTCCAGTCGCCGGGCCGATTCCCCGCGTTTGGTCCCGCGCCGACGCCCAATCAGCCAAGATAACCCCACCGACGGTGGGATTTCAGTTCTCGGGTGAGAACGGCAATCCCCTCCAGGAGCACGCCTGTCAACGCCCTCGGAACCCGAGAGCATATAGATCCGCATCACGCAGCACAAGCCTCAGGCGAATCGGTTTGCCCGCCAGTCCCCCAACATCGCTGCCTGGGCGCCATGTGACCACGTGTTCGATGGCGTCGCCATAGATCTCGGGGCACTCCGAGAAGGCAAACCCAGCGGCGGGCCGGCCACTGAGATCCTCAATCTGCACCTGCAAACCGCCGGCGGCAGAGGTGGAGTAGTTGACCACAAGCTCGTTGCCCTCAAAAAGGAGCGGCTTCGTCAGGACCTCGCCGCCGGCGAAGGAGGCGTGCAGGGAGACGAAACCGTCGATCCGGCAACTGTAGCGGCGGGTCCTTGCCGGCTTGCCCTCGAAGTAGTAGCTTTCGTTCGTATAGAGAGACAGCTCCTTGCCGGCCCCCGGCAGCGGCGACGCGGTTTCCACCAGGCCCCACCAGATGTAGTTGCTGCGGTTGTGCCATTTGTCCGGGTTGGGACCGGGTCGGATGAACGCCTCCGGCCAACGGTGAAATACCCGGCCGTCCCGGCTGCTCATGAACAGCCCCTCCGTCAGGGAGTCACGATCCGGGATGTAGCGCGTCGGGAAGCCGATGAGCAGATGCGGGGCGCGGTAGTACGGCAGGATCGCATTCGTGTAGAGGTGCTCCTGCGGGGCATCCGGGAACTCGAGCCACTCGGGTTGGGACCATCGGAGGAAGTCGCTGGAGCCGGAGACCTTGATATCCCGCCGTCCATCCCGGAAATCTCGGAAGTAACAGCGGTATTGCTCCCGGACCGTGTCCCAGAACGCGAGGTTCTGGGAATCGAAGGCCCCTTGCGTCAGGATGGGCGCATCGGCCATCAACTCCCAGTGCAGGCCGTCGGCGGACTGGAACGCGAGGAGCGATCTGTTGTCCTCGCCCTCGCCCCGGGCGACGGCTTTGTACCTGGCCTCCGGCCGACACTGCGGATTCGTGTCTCTGAAGGGTACAAAGTTGTGCGTCCCGGCCCCCGCCCAGATGATGTTGTTCCGTCTCGAGCCCTGGAACTCGACCCAATCGAGATCGGGTCGTTCCCAATGAACCCCGTCGCGACTCTCGGCATAGCAGACCACGGCCGGATGCGTCTGCCTCTGGCTGGTCATGTCATGGTTCCAGCCCCGATAGTACATGCGATAGATCGGCCCGTCCTGGAAAACAGTGTGGTATCCGCAGGAGTTGCCCTCCCACGGCTTGTCGTGCACGATCACGGCCTCTTGCGGAACCGGCTCGTGCAGGCGCAGCTCAACATCGCCGCGCATCGGCTCGATCAGGTAGGGGTCCACGAAAAGCTCCCACCGGACGGCGATCTGAATCGGCGCCTCCGCAGCGGCACCCGCTGTACCCCACACACCCATCAGAATGAGAACGGCTGCAAGACACACGGAGATCCATCGCATAACGTCACCGCCGTAAACAGATTGTCCCCCGGACACACAGGTCATCGCTGTAGTTGGCCCGCCAGCAGTTTCATACTATCCTGCAACCTGTGGACGTAGTCGCTTTCGGAAATCCCCATGATTCCCATGGCCTCCCCAAACTTGGACCTCACAAACCCGCAGGTCGTCTCGATATCGTCCATCATCATTTGCGCGTTCTCGATATCCATCGCCAGGATATCGATTATCAGGCCGATGTAGTCGCCCCGGTGATTTGGCACGGCCAGTTCGAGACGATGGTGATCGCCCACCACTTCGAATCGTAGATCGGGAACCTCATAGATGACGGAGGCGGATCGGTCCAGCTTGTGAAAATACGCCTTCATCGAGAGGATCAGCTCGTCGGCGGTCGGCAGGAGATCCTCCAGCAGGACTTCCCGCTTCTTGAAGCCAATCTCCGAAAGACCCGTGAGCCGATGGTACTGCACCCGGAGTCTGTAGTGATCGAGGTCGATCATGACAGATGCCCCCTGCGTAACCGTCGCGGCTGATTCGAACCGGCTTGCACCCAATCGCCGAGCGTCGCGGCCGACCCCGCAGCCGCAGGGTTCAGAAGCACAAAGACCGTGAGAAGCTGGACCAGGGAGTGAACTCGCACACACATGAGGAGCCTCCTTCCAGATGGGATCCGAGGCCGATGTATGCAGACCTCGGCCCCGTGCCAAATGTGAACCTCCGAATATGGACTGCATGAGCCTGCACGGTCGCTACCTCCAGTGCCGCGCCAAGATCTCCGGACCCACCTAATCGTACTGGCCCGCCGTGATGAAATCAAACCAATTCGCGGTCGGTCCGTGGTTATGTGCAGGGAGCCAGACGCTCACGACTCTCGTTGATGGTCCTCTGGACGAGGACACTCATGCGCTGCCGGTCGGCTCTGGATTCGCGCTGTGGGTGGGGCGAAGTCGATCCGCGAACCTCTGGACCACAACATACAGGACCGGGAACAAGAAGATGCCCAAGGTAGTAGCCATCACCATGCCGCCGCACACGGCGGTGCCGAGGGCTCGGCGACTCGCGGATCCGGCGCCCGTTGCGATCATCAAGGGCAGCACGCCGGTGACGGTGGTCAGGGCCGTCATCAAGATGGGCCGGAACCGAATCCGCGCCGCCAGGATGGCCGACTCCACGATCGAGTAGCCTTCGTCGTGGTGCTGCTTGGCGAATTCGACCACGAGAATGGCGGTCTTGCAGGCCAGGCCGATCAGGAGAACCAGGCCGATCTGGACGTAGATGTTGTTCTCGTACGCCCTGAGGAACACGGCCAGGACCGCGCCGAACACGGCAATCGGCACGGACATGATGATCGCAGCCGGCGTGAACCAGCTTTCATATTGCGCCGCCAGCACAAGAAAGGCGAATGCGGACGCCATCGCGAAGATGATCGGGGCCTTGTTCCCCGCCTCGATCTGTTGGAAGCTCATGCCCGACCATTCGTAACCCATGGACGCCGGCAGGGTCTCACTCAGGATTCGCTTCATCTCGTCCATCGCCTGGCCTGAGCTGTAGCCCGCGTCCGCCACGCCGGTGACCGTGGTGCATGGATACAGGTTGTAGTGAGAGACGGCCTGCGGGCCGGAATAGTCCTTCACCGTTGCGACCGTGCGAAGCGGCACCATGCGGCCTTCCTTGTTGGAAACCTCAAGCCTGAGAATATCCTCCTTGGAGGCCCGGAATGGATACTGGGCCTGGGACTGCACCTTGTAGACCCTGCCGAAGAGGTTGAGATCGTTGACGTAGTACGTTCCGAAATTGGATTGGAGGGCGTTGAACACGGTCCCGAGCGAGACGCCGAGTTGCTTGGCCTTCTCGCGGTCGATGTCGAGATAGACCTGGGGCACGTTGGCGCGGAGGGAGCTGTTAATCCGGGTCACCACCGGGTTCGACCGGTCGGCGGCAACCAGGCGGTCCCCGACCTGCTGGAGCTCCTGCAGACCCGCCCCGCCGCGATCCTGGACCTTCACCTCGAATCCGCCGCTCATGCCCAGCCCCATGATGGGCGGCGGGCGAAACACGAAGCACCGGGCCTCCTGAATGGCGGACAACTGCCGCTGAATGTGCCCCATGATGGCCGTGACGGACAGGGAGGGGTCCTTCCGCTCGCTCCAGGGCGTCAGACTCACGAACATGGCCGCACCATTGGAGGAAGAGCCCTCGCCCAGCAGGGAGAACCCTCCAATGGAGACGTACCGGGCCACACCCGGGGTCTCGCTGACAATCTGATCCACGGAATCGATCACCTCGCGAGTCCGTTGCAGGCTGGCCCCGGGCGGCAGTTCCATGTTGACGAAAATAACGCCCTCGTCCTCGTCCGGCAGGAACCCGGAACGCAGGCTGTGAATCCCCACGCCCGTCAAGAAGACCAAGACCACGTACAAGACCATGGAGATCAGAGTGCTTCGTACGATCTTGCCCACGACGGCCATGTAGCCGGAACGAGTGCCTTCCAACAGACGATTGAACAGGCGGAAGAACCAGCCGCGCGTCTTGCCCGAACCGGAGGGTTTGAACAACATGGCGCACAGGGCCGGGCTCAAGGTCAATGCGTTCATCGAGGAGAACATCACCGACGTGGAAATCGTCATGGCGAACTGCGAGTACAGTCTTCCGGAAACGCCGCCGACCAGGGTGGTCGGGATGAAGACGGCCAGGAGCACCAGCGTCGTCGCGATCACAGGGCCGGTGACCTGCCGCATGGCCTTGAGCGCCGCGTCCCTGGGATTCAGATGCTCCTCGTCGATCAGACGCATGACGTTTTCCACGACTAAGATCGCGTCATCGACCAGTATGCCGATCGCCAGGACCAGGCCGAACAATGTCAGCGTGTTGATGGACATCCCGAGGGTCCACATCACCGCGAACGTGCCGATCAGCGACACGGGGATCGTGACCGCCGGAATCAGCGTTGTCCGCCAGTCCTGCAGGAAGATGAAGACCACCAGCACAACCAGGACCACAGTGGACAACAGGGTCAGGATCACCTCTCGGAGGGACTCCGAAATGAACTGCGTGGGGTCGAAGCCGACGCGATACTCCAGGCCTTTGGGGAAACCGGGCGCCAGCCCATCCATGACCTTGCGAATCCCCTTGGCCACCTCCAGCGCATTGGCGCCCGGAGTCTGCATGATTCCCACAGTCACGCTGGGCATGCCATTGAACCGCACCACGGAACTGTAGTCCGCTGCCCCCAGCTCGATCTCGGCCACATCCTTGAGGTGCAGGACCCGGCGGCCGTCGGTCACCTTGAGCACGATGTCCCCGAATTGGTCCGCGCGTTCGAGCCGGCCCAGGGTCCGAATCGTGTATTGAAAGGCCTGTTTGTCCGTCGTGGGCTCCGAGCCGACTTGTCCCGGGGCCACCTGGACGTTCTGCTCCTGAATCGCAGCGATCACCTGTTGGGCGGTCAGCCCCCGGGCCTTCAGGAGGTCCGGATTCAGCCAAATGCGCATGCTGAAATCCTTGGAACCGAAGATCCGGACGCCTCCGACGCCGGACACACGTGACAAGGGGTCCTTGAGATAGAGATTGACGTAGTTGCTCATGTAGACTTCGTCGAACCGTCTGTCCGGCGAGACCAGAGTGATCATCAGGGCGATGTTGCCGGCACGCTTCTGCGTGGTGACGCCCTGGCGTTTTCTCTTCGGGAAGCCGCGACTCGGCCATAGAAACCCGGTTCTGCACGAGCACGGTGGCCATGTCGGCATCCGTGCCGACCTCAAAGGTCACCGTCAGGCTCATGGACCCGTCGTTGCCGCAGGCGCTGGACATGTACAGCATGCGGTCCACACCGTTGATCTGCTCTTCCAGCGGCGTGGCAACCGTCTCCGCCACCACCTGCGCACTGGCCCCCGGATAGACGGCCGAGACCACCACGGTCGGCGGCACGATATCCGGCGTCTTTTCGACCGTCATCTGCGGGATCGCGACGCAGCCGAGAAACACAATCACCAGAGAAACCACCGTGGCGAAGACCGGACGCTTTATGAAAAACGCGCTAATCATCGAAGAAACGCTCCCATGGCTTGCAGAAATCTATCACGGCTGGGCGGGTGTCGGCGCGGGCCCCGGCCCGGCGCCTTCGAGTTGCGGCACGACCTGGGTGCCTGGGAAGGCCGACTGAATGCCTTTCGTGATGTAGCGATCCCCGGCGGAGAGCCCCGACAGAACGATCCGCAATTCTCCCATTTGCCGCCCGACCTTCACCGGACACCGCTCGACCACGTCCTTGTCGTTGACCAGCAAGAGGTACTTGCCCCCGAGGTCCGTGCAAAGGGCCGCGTCCTGGACCAGGAGGGTGTTCGGCCGTTCGCCCATCGGGACCCGTACGCGTACGAACATGCCGGGAAGGATCTTCTTGTCCTCGTTGGGCAGCTCACCCCGCAGAAGGATGGTGCCGGTCCCCGTATCGACCGTGTTGTCCCGATAGTTCAAGATGCCCTCATGGGGATAGCCGGTCTCGCCCTCCAGACCGACGGCCAGCGGCCGGACCGTTGGGTCGCCCGAAGAGGTCGGCTGGGCGTTCTCCAGGACGAAACCCTCGCCCGCGTAGAACTGCACGTACATGGGCGAAAGCTGGACAATCGTGGCCAGCGAGGTCTGCTCGCCGGCGCCCACGAGATTT
>Ga0116141_10004290_pt1 | contig 12023 bp, 7 predicted proteins | sample AD_UKC097_MetaG_FD_89744 | JGI IMG/M metagenome (GOLD analysis project Ga0116141, IMG submission 89744) | Active sludge microbial communities of municipal wastewater-treating anaerobic digesters from USA - AD_UKC097_MetaG | ecosystem: Engineered > Bioreactor > Anaerobic > Digestate | place: USA... | reverse complement strand
TGGTAATCAGCGCCATCACGCCTTTCTGATGAAGCGACTCCAGGATGGCCGTCGCCAAGGCACCGCCTTCCACGGGGTCCGTACCCGATCCGAGTTCATCTAACAGGATCAGGCTTCCCGGCCCTGCTTCCTCCAGAATCTTCCGTATCTGCGAGATATGCGAGGAAAAGGTCGAGAGACTCTGTTCGAGGCTTTGTTCGTCGCCGATATCCGCGCCAACATACCGGAACACCGGAATCCGTGTTCCGAATTGTGCCGGGATGTGCAGGCCGGATTGAGCCATCAGGATCAACAATCCCACGGTTTTCAGGACAACGGTCTTGCCGCCGGTGTTCGGGCCGGTGATTACCAGGATGCGGATGTCCCGATCCAGGCGGATATCCTGCCGAACTACCCGTTCCGCGCCCAGATGTTTCATGAGCAGCGGGTGTTTCGCTCCCAGCAACTCGAACGGGCCGTTCTCCACGAGTTCCGGCTCGGTCATATCGAACCGGATACTGAACCGCGCCTTCGCCGCAAGGAAATCCAGGTCCGCGAAGATCTCCTGGTTGCTCTCCAGGTCCGGTGCCGCCTTGCCGACCAGGTCGGTCAGCTCCCGAAGGATTCGACGGACCTCCAATTCCTGCTGTTTCTCCAGGTCTTTCAGGCGATTGCCTTCCTGGATGAGGGCCAGCGGCTCGATATACACAGTGGTTCCGGTGGCCGAACGGTCGTGAATAATCCCCGCCACGCGGTTCTGGAACTTGGCCTCCACCGGCAAAACATAGCGCCCCTCGCGTTGCGTGTAGTAATTCTCCATCACATAGGGTTTGAATTCGGTGCGTAGAAGGATTTCAAGTTTCTTGACGATTTCCTGTCGCAGTTCCCTGAGAGAACGGCGGATTTTTCGGAGTTCCGGCGAGGCACTGTCGCGGACCTCCCCCATTTCATCCAGAACACGGTCGATGGCCTCTTCAATATCCTCACGGGGGATTAAGCGTTGCCCGTAGTGCTGAATATGGGGCGCTTTGACCCGGATTTCCCGCAGTGCAGATTGGATTCGTCGGGCGGCGACAGCGCAGTCTTTGATTTGCAGGAACTCCGGAGGTTCCAACATCGCGCCCCCGATCCCCGCCTTTTTCAATGGCCCCGAAAGGTCATGCAATCCATCGAGCGGCGGGTCCTGTTTGGCCTCCCACAGTCGGCGCATCTCTGTGGTTTCAGCCAATTCATAGCGAATTTGTGTCGGATCTGTGCGCGGGCGGAGGTTGTCCACCCGCTGACGTCCCAGGTTGGAGAAAGCCAGGGAGCGCAATAAGGCGATCACTTTCTCATATTCCAGGACGGCCAGGGTATGATCGTTCATTTCAAAAAGATTCTTCTTTTGCCCTATCGACTTTGTGCAAAAATCGACATAAGATAGTATATAAAGAGGAACCGGCGACATTCGCCGGATCCTGGGGTACTATTGTTCGATTTTCGGGCGCGGCTGCGGAGCGTATCGATCCAACAGAGTGCGGTTACCCTACACGGAGTGGGGACTCTGTGGAAGCGGGCCATCGGGAGTCGCAGTCCATTCACCAAGACGGGGAACGATATGTCGACAGACCAGGAAGACTACGGCGCACCGGAAGCCTCCTTTGACAGTATTTTCGGCGGTGAGGACCAGAAGGACCTCACCATGGACCGGTTTGACGACTATTGGGAAAGAACCCGGTCAGCCGAAGCCCAGAAGAAGGAAGTCGATCCGAATAAACTGGTCCGATTCGTCCACAATGGTAAGGTGAATTGGATTACCCAGGACGAGGCCAGCCTGTATTTGCAACTGTCCGACGATACCGATAAGCGCCAGAACGCTGTCAAGAAAGAAATCAAGCGGGCTATGCGGGGAGAATCCAAGTCTCTCTCCGATGAACTGTCGGTTCTCCTGGCGATCTCTGCCTCCACTCTGGGCCGATATAAAGAGGAACAGGCTATTCCCGAAGAGGAAATCAAGCGTATCGAACCAACTTTGCAGCGCCGGTTTCAAGAAGTGGAACAACTGTCCAACGCCCTTCAAGAGATAGAGAAGACCATCGAGGCGAAAAGAAAACGCGAACCTATCTTCCAGGAATATGAATCCAAACTGGGCGAGATGATGAACTTGCAGCGGCAAGGCAAGAACGCGGAAGCAACCAAACTTGCCCAGGAACTTGCCGCGAAAAAACGGCAATATGTCATTATGAGTCGGGCGCTTGAACCGGACGTCTATACGAGCTATTTCTATCGGATGGAATTGCAGAAGACCAAGAAACGGGTACTGAGTGTTCAGAAATATCTTTCGGCGCAACGTGAAGACTCCCTGGAAGATGAAATCAAGGATCTGAAACAAGAACTCAACCAATTGAAATCTGTCAAAGAGCAGGAAGACGGCTTGATGGCACGCGGTGTGAACGTGGACGTCGACGAATACCAGAATCGCGTCCAGAAAATCAACAAGACCGAAGAGAAAATTGAAGGTGGAGTCAGTGAACTCTCCTCCATCGAAAAGGAATCCAAGCTGGTCGCCACCCAGATTGAGAATGTGGATGAGGTGATTGCCTATATCAACGATGAGGTGCTCAAAGACAGCGGCTACGAGGACAGCATTCAGGAACAGGTCCGCAGCATGACGACCAAACAAAAGCTTCGAAAACCGAAGTTTCCAACTGTCACCAAGAAGAGCACGAGTCGTATGGTCGCGGCGCAACGCCGCGAGAGTCAGTCGAAGTGAGGTCCTTCGTCTTGTGAATTCCGTCCCAAAAACCTCCTTCATCGTGCAGTGGATATGACCGCCACATTCGATTATTTCCGGGAAGACACCATCGCCGCGTTATCGACTCCGCCGGGTCGGGGAGCCATTGCTGTCCTGCGGATCAGCGGTCCTGCCGCGTTGTCGCTGACACAGGCTCTCTCTCCCCCCTTGATGAAGATCCCACCGAAACCGCGTCGCGCAACGCTGGTTCCCATCGTCCTCGATGGAGAGATCCTCGACGAAGTTCTTATCACGTTCTTTCCAGGTCCGGATTCCTACACCGGCGAGGACGTCGTCGAGATCAGCTGCCATGGAGGACAGGCGATTGTGCGGGCGATTCTGGGTGGGCTGTATCGGTGGGGTGCTCGTCCGGCGGGGCCGGGAGAATTCACGTTCCGGGCCGTCCGAAATGGAAAACTGGATCTGATTCAGGCACAGGCTGTCGGCGATCTGATCGAAGCGAATACCGAACGGTTCCGACGCGCCGCTTTCTCTTCTTATCGGGGAATCCTTCAGTGCAAACTCCTGCTCATCGAGGAAGCACTGATCCAAATCGCCGTCCACCTGGAGGCATCTATCGAGTTCCCGGACGATGTTTCCGAAGAGGACGACCGGATTGATATCGGCGAGATACAACCGCTTTTGGAGGAAATCCTGGAGATCGAATCGACGGCCCTTCGGCGTCGTCTCTTGACCGAGGGATTTCGATTTGTGCTGATCGGCAGGCCGAATGTAGGGAAATCCTGCCTGTTCAACCGCCTGGTCGGCCGGGATCGGGCCATTGTCAGCCCCCATCCGGGAACCACGCGCGACACCATCGAGGCCACCCTGGAGATTCAGGGTATCCCGGTGACATTCATCGACACCGCCGGATTGCGGAATCAACCGGGAGAGGTGGAAGCCTTGGGGATGGAACGCACGCGAGAGGCGATGGAGGAATCCGATGCGCTCCTCCTCGTAACAGAAGCCATGACTCCACTGGACAGTGAGGAGCAGGAGATTTGCGATTTCCCGGGAAAGCCCGTTCTTGTTATTCTGAACAAGATGGACCTGGTCTTCGAACCACCAAAAAGGGAGGGGATTCCCATTTCGGCATTAACCGGCGAGGGAATGGACGTTTTGTGGGAGAAACTGGACGAATTGACCACCCGGTTGCTTCCAGAGGCATCCGATGAACCGGAGATCCTCCTTTCCACGTACCAGGAAGAGCAACTGCATCGGACCGGAGAAGCCTTGAGCGCAACTATGGAATCCCTGTCTCGTGGTCAACCGGAGATTGCAGCGGAAGAAATTCGCTCTGCTCTGACCTCTCTGGGACGCCTGCGCGGGACAACCATCTCGCCGGATATCATCAACCGGATTTTCACGCAGTTTTGCGTCGGGAAATGAGAACGGAAGGCTACTTGCCTGACACCATCACTACGGCTCGTTGATAGTGGGGATTAGAGAATAGTCCCTGGTGTCGTGCCCTGGTTACAGCGACTTCTTCGGCCAGAGACCGGGCTTCTGTCACCGGCAAATCCCCCAACCGCAACACCCACAGAGTGCCATGTGAAACCTCAATCCCGCTGCCGCAGTTTCCACCGGCCAACAGGGCATCCCGTACACCCGCCGCACGGGAGTCCGCTTCGTCCTCCACGAGAATGGCTGCCGCCGTTCCACCGGCGGATTTCTGGACCATCTCGATCAGATCGGCATTGGCCGCTATTTCCCATCGGTGTTTGTTTGGATTCACAAACAACGCGGTCCTGGAGACGATTTGCTCGATCGCGTCTACGGCGGTTTTTTCGTCCAGATCCGGCAGGGATAATCGCCAATAATCGCTGCGTTCCAGGGAACGGATTTGACGATAGCCCAGCCGGTCTTTCAGGGCATATAGCGCAGTCGCTGCTACGTTGTCAAAAATCTTCAGAGAAACAAGCATCGTGACCGTCGTTCCGGACATAAGGAACCCTCTCAGCACCGAAAGTGTTCTTTGGCTCAATGACAAAGACAGGACATTATGCCACGTCCTTACGCGGCGGCCAACCTTGGGCGAATGCGCCTTGTGTCCCGGTGACACACCCCCTACACTTCGACCAGCCGACTCCAGGAAGAGGACGATAAAGGATGAACAAACCGAACACCGGATTGAACCTGATTATTTTCGGAGATCGCGTGCAAAACGATCTCGAAGACGTGCTCAGTGAGGCCTCCCAGGCGGGGTACACAGCCATTGAAACCCGCAATTTCTTTGAAACCCACGGCGAATCCCGATTCAAAGAGATCCTTGCGGAGACAGGTTTGCAGGTTGCCGCGATTCATGTCGGGTATGAGGAGCTGACGTGGCAGGGAAAAACGGACACGCACCTGCGATACCTGGAGGCAGTGGGAGCGAAGTATTTCCTCTGTTCCGGGGTAAGCGATCTTCATTGCCTGGAAGGATTCGAGCGCAGCGCCGAGGTGTTCAATCGAGTCGGACGGCAATGTCGGGATGCCGGAATCCGGTTCTGCTATCACAATCACGACTATGAGTTCCGCGCCTGGAATGGCGTGAAAGGCATCCACCGCATGTTAGAACTCTGCGACCAGGACCTCGTCGGGTTGTGCGCCGATGTGTATTGGGTGCACATCGGCGGCGAGAATCCGGCGGAGTATATCGACCGATACCGCGATCGAGTTCACTATTGCCACTTCAAAGACGGTTCGCCGGGCCGGTTTACGGAGCTGGGCCGGGGCGAAGTAGATCTCCCCTCCGCGCGGGATGCCGTTCTCCGTGCTGGAGTGGAATGGATTGTGGTGGAACAGGACAAGACCGACAAAGCGCCGAAAGACTCCATCCGGGAAAGCCTGGAGTATTTAAGGGGGATTGGGGTTGGGGGATGAATATCAGAACAAGAAAAGAAAATCTCTGACATGGGGATTGACAGGAGATGTCTCTTGAACTAATGTACAAAGGTCAAATTCTAGGTGAAAACTGAATTTGAGGATGAATTGAAATGGTAGGAGCCGCCCCAAGAGTCATCCTTGATCCGGTTCACAATTTGATCCCTTTCGAGGGTGATCCGATCGATACTCTGCTTTGGAAGCTCATTGACACACCGGAGTTTCAACGTCTGAGACGGATTAAACAGCTGGGTATGGCCGATCTTGTGTTTCCGGGCGCTACGCATACGCGGTTCTCACATTCGATTGGCGTTATGCACATGGCTCGATCCTTCTTAGATACGGTCGAGAGGCATCATAAAAGACTTGGGGAAAAACAGCGGGCGATTGTCTTGGTAGCAGCCCTGTTGCATGACATTGGGCACGGTCCATTTTCACATGCGTTTGAGGCTGTCACAAAACAGAAGCATGAGCATTGGACTCATAAAATAATCTGCGACCCTTCAACCGAAATCAATGGGATATTGAAGGATTCCGGCTTAGTTATACCGGAAGATGTCGTCTCATTTTTTTACCAAGATTCCTCAAGCGAAAACGACGAGATGCCCGGTTTCCTTACTCATATTATTGCAAGCCAGCTTGACGCCGACCGTTTTGATTATCTTCTGCGGGACAGCCTTGCCATGGGGACACAATATGGGAGGTTTGATTATCATTGGTTGATTCTGAATCTTCGAATTGATAATGCCCATAATCGCTTTTATCTTACGCGGAAGGCATGTTCTGCAGTAGAAGCCTATCTTTTTGCACGATATCACATGTATAGGCAAATATATTTTCATAAAACAAAGAGGTCCGCCGAGATCGTTCTTCGCCTTGCTTTTCAACGTGCAAAGGAATTGATCAAAGACAATGAACGGTCCGCCGAGGATATGCCCATTTCCATTCAAAACGCCTTCTCCAGTCAGAGTATTGAAGTCAAAGATTTTCTGACATTGGATGATTCGACAGTCGCGGAGTTCTTAAAGTGGAGCATCTCGGCAGAAGATGAGCTATTGAAATATCTCGGTAACGCTCTTATCAATCGGCGTCTGTATAAATCAATCGATGTCACGGATAATGAGAGCGCATATCAGGTGTATGCAGATGCGCGTGACATTGCAAGGGGCCGCCGTTTCGGAGAACAGTATTCCTTGATCGATGACAGTGCAGTCGACACCCCGTACAAACCCTATAATCCCGATGCTGAGCACCAGGCAACACAGATTTTTGTCGAAACACCTAAGGGTACTATCGAGGAAATCAGTAAACTCGGCAGTCCCGTTCACGAGCTGACCAGGGAATTCAGGATTGTGCGGTATTATTTTCCCCAGGAAATGAAAGCCCAGATGAATGAGCTCGCACAATAAGGCTATAAGAGGCAAAGAAAATGAACCAAGAACAATTCCGTTATTTGGCAGCGGTTATCGCCGCACATCCTGAAAAGAAAATCGTCGGTAGAACGCGGTTGCAGAAAACCATCAAACTTTTGCAGCGATTGGGATTACCGACTGACTACAGCTTCATGAATTATTTTTACGGTCCCTACAGCGAAGGAATCCAATTCGATATTGGTCTACTGGAAGAATTCGGTTTAATCCGCGAGCACGAAGTGACTTCTGATGGAGGAAACCCCTTATACATTATCGAAGTAGAAGACATAATTCAACAAAATGAACTCGACAAGAAGATTCAGGAAGCCATAGACATTTTGGCGAAAGAAAGAAATACGGACATATTGGAGATTGCAGCAACTTATGATGCGTTCAGGGAAATGGGTTCAGATCATGATGACGCTTTAGAGAGGTTAAGACGAAAGAAGGCAAAGAAATGTACACCCCAGAACCTCAAGAAAGCAGACTCTTTACTTAAACAACTGAACTTGCTGGACGAGAAACGCAGTCTCTACGCCGCATAACCATAGTTGATTCCGGTGATTTCAGATGAGGCCATCCATGCACAACCGACTATTCTTTCTCTTGCTTCTCCTCCCTTTGTCGCTTCAAGTAATTGCGGGCAGTGTAAAGGTCTGGGAAGACCAAATCGTCATTCCGACCTACGCTTGGCATCCGGGCAGTATCGATCCGGTGTTTCACGCAATCGAGGGAAACATGATTTATCCCTATACGCTGCAGGATCGGCTCGGCGAAACCAAGGCGGACCGCACATACCGCGCCCTGTTCATGGAGAATGAGTACTTGCGTGTTTGTGTACTGCCGGAACTGGGCGGGCATCTCCATGAGGTTCTCAACAAGAGCATCGACAAACCGATGTTTTATGTGAACCATGTGATCAAGCCCAATTTGCTGGCCATGCGGGGCGCGTGGATCTCCGGCGGCGTGGAATGGAACACCGGCCCCACAGGCCATACAGCGACCTGCGTGGAGCCGATTGAGAGTTGCCTCCTGGAGAATGAGGACGGCAGCGCGTCCATCGTAGTCGGCCACGTGGAACGCATTTTCCGAACACACTGGACAGTTGTGCTGACACTTCACCCGGGAGTTGCAGCCCTCGATGAACGAATCCGTTTGTTTAACGCACAGGATGAGATCCACCCGTACTATTTCTGGAACAACACGGCCATGCCCAATACAGAGGGCTTTCAATTCATTTACCCCATGACACTCGGCACGGATCATGCCGGAACGAGTTTCTATACCTGGCCTATCGACGAAAACGGCGTAGATTTATCTTATACAAGAAATCGTCCGGGACCGAGTTCTATTTTTGCCTATGAATGTGACCAGGATTTTTTCGGTTCTTATGATCATGTTCTTCAGCGGGGAGTCGTCGCCACCGCAAATCATTATCTTTTGCCGGGCAAGAAGGCATGGACCTGGGGCCAATCCGAAGACTCCAAGTTACGTCAGGGCCTTCTTACGGATGACGACGGCCCGTATAACGAGGTCCAGACAGGTCCCCTGCGGACACAGGCAGATTATGGATTCTTGCAACCGCACCAGGTAGTGGAATGGACGGAGCGGTGGTACCCGGTCCATGACCTGGATGGATTCAACTATGCCAACCGTGAGGCCGCGTTTAATGTAACCGAAGAGAACGGTGAATTGCTGATTCGTTTCTTGACTACCTCATGCACGGGCGAAGGATCGTTGACCGTTTCGGCGATCGGAAACAGCGCCTCGTATTCGGTCAATCCCACCCCGAAAGAACCCGTAGTGATTCGACATCCGACCCACGGCAGCAAGGGACCCTGGCGCATTACTTTGATCGATGGGAACGCCCGCGAACGGGCTTCCTTCGAGCATCCTTTACCCCTTCCCGTTTATACCCCTCCCACGCAGCCCACTCCGATCCCCGAAGAGAAAAAGACCGCTCAGGATCTCTGGCTTGCGGGTCAGGTGCTGGACAAGCAATCGCAGCCGACCCAGGCACGGGAACAATATCGCAAGGCCTTGGAAAAGGACCCCGCGTTCGGCCCGGCGCTGTGTTCATTAGCCATTTTGGATCTGGAGTCAGGGAAATACGAAACCGCCTGCGAATATGCCGGTCAGGCAGTGGAGCGGGATCCGGATTTGGGGATGGGATGGTATTGGCTTTCTGTGGGCTGGCTCCGCAGGGGATTTGACGATAAAGCCGGAGAGGCTGCGTGGAAAGCGATTCGGTTCCCCGAATCCTCGGCGCACGGTTATAGCATATTGGCTCGCCTGGCAGTCCGATCCGGCAGTCTGGGTGATGCGGTTTCGCTGGCTTTGGAGGCGTTGCGGCAGGATGACCGCGACCTGGTCAGCCGGGATGTTCTTGCGGCTGCACTATTGATGCTTGGAGAGAAAGAAGATGCCGCTTCAACCGCACAGATCGTCTTGAACGACAATCCCCTGGACTTGGTCGCCCACAGTATTGTTTACCTGTCAGCCGATTCCAATCGCGACAAAAAACATGCGCTTGAGGAATTGCAGCGTGTTGTCCGTGACGAACCTCAAAATGCGCTCGAAATAGCGGTGTTTTGGATGAATCTTCGCCAGTACGGACCGGCAGCGGAGCTTCTCAATAATCTTTACCTGGAGAAGCGCACTTCCGGTGAGGGGCATCCCATCGCCTGGTACTACGCGGGTTGGCTGGCCTACAAAACGGGGCAGGCGGAGCAGGCAAAGAACTGTTGGAAATCTGCACAGGAGTGTTCACCGACCTATGTATTCCCGCATCGGCTGGAGACGATCCCGGTCCTTCGTGCGGCGATTGATGCCGATCCTCAGGATAGTCGAGCCGCACTGTATTTGGGGAACCTCTTGTTTGCGAAAGGCCAGCAGGACGAAGGACAGCGATATTGGGAAAAGTCGGTAGAAATTTCCCCGTCGTCCAGTGTCGCATTCCGTAATCTGGGCCTTGCGGCGAACAAAATCGACGGCGACCGGAAGAAAGCCACGGAGTACTACGAAAGGGCTTTGCAGTGCGACTCCGAAGACCCGATCCTGTACCGTGACCTGGCCGAACTGCGTCAAGCCGAGGGCAAGCCGAGAGAGGCCATTGCTCTCCTGGAGAAGGGATCTCGATTACCCTATCCGCGACGGGATTCCACGGAAATGCTGGCGCGTCTCTACCTGGAACAGAATATGTATCCCGAGGCGATTCAGTTCCTGGAAACAACGGTATTTCAGAACTGGGAGAACCAGTTTACCAGCCATGATCTGTTTGTTCGGGCACATCTGGAGCAAGGTAAAAAATTACTACAAAGCGGCGACGCAAAAACCGCATTGGAGCATTTCGATAGGTCATTGACCTTCCCCAAGAACCTGGCTGTGGAGCGGGGGCCGCATATCCGGGAGGCCAATTCCTATTACTGGAGAGGGATGGCGCTGAAAGCACTGGGACGACTGGATGAAGCAAAGCAGGCTTTTCACCAGGCGATAGCGGAACAGGAGTCCCCTGACCACAAGGAGAGCCAGGAGAAGGCGGCAAAAGAATTGGCGGGGATGAAGTAGTCGAAAGGGCAGAATATGTAACCGGGCAGGCACGGAGGCCTGCCCCTACGCGGGGTCGTTTTGTAGGGACAATCCCCCGTGATTGCCCTGCCGGAATCCAGGAAAATCAGGTTGGCACAGGCTTCCTGTGATCCAGGCCATTTCATCGAGGCGACCGTTTGCTCACATCCGCCGTTGTATTCTCCTTCTGTGTAATCCGTAGTCCGATCCGATTTTTCGGTGATTCATTCGCCGAATAGCAATGCCGGGTTCGTTTTGTGGGAATTACAGGTTCTTGCAGTCGATGTTGTATTTTCTGACTTTGCTGTAGAGGGTTCGGCGTGAAATCCCCAGCAGTTCGGCCGCACGGGATAGATGACCCTTGGTGGTCAGTAAGGCCTTTTCGATTTGCCGACGTTCGCCTTCCTCCAGGGACAACGGCAGGATTTCCCCCGCCGACAGATCCGTCGCCATTCGTTCAGGCGCAAGGATCTCCGGTGGAAGGCTCTTGCGCTGCAGGAGGTTCTGCTCTCGAAGCAGGTAAGCGCGCTCGATGGCGCTCCGAAGCTGTCGCACATTCCCCGGCCAGGAATACCCCATCAGGAATTCGAGAAATCCCGGCTCGCACTTGGGCGGCGTCTTTCCCTTGCACAGGATTTCCAGAAAATGCTGGACCAGGATCGGAATATCCTCCTTGTGATCGCGCAACGGTGGCACGGTAAGCGTGATGACGTTCAGGCGGTAATACAGATCCTCCCGGAAGCTCCCCGATTCAATCTCTTTCAGCAGATTCTGATTGGTCGCCGCAAGAACCCGGACATCGATATGGTAGGTGTCATCCCCTCCGACAGGTCGGATTTCGCCGGTTTCGAGGGTTCGAAGCAGTTTCGCCTGGAGTTCCTGGGAAACACTGCCGATCTCATCCAAGAGAATCGTTCCCCGGTGTGCATTGGCGAATAGCCCCCGTCTCTCCTGGGTTGCCCCGGTAAACGCGCCCCGTGTATGCCCGAACAACTCGCTTTCGAGGATATTGGACGCCAGGGCATGGCAGTTCACTTTCACCAACCGCTCGTGAGATCGGGGGGAGAGGGTATGGATGGCTTGCGCAACGAGCTCTTTCCCCACCCCGCTTTCGCCCTGGATCAGCACGGTACTCTCACTGTCCGCCACCCGGCGGATCAGCGCAAACAGGGTCTCCATGGTCTTGCTTTTGCCGATGATTGGGTCCAGCCCCTGGGCTTCCTGCAGCTGCCTGCGCATTTCGTAGTTCTCAGTCAGCAGCCGACTCTGTTTCAGTCCCTTCTCGACAAAGACCAGAACCTCGCGGGCATTGTAGGGCTTGGTGACAAAATGGTAGGCGCCCTCTCGCATGGCCTCGACCGCCGCCGCAATCGTCGCATGGCCGGTCATCATGATGACGATCAGGTTCGGATCGATCCGGAGGGCCT
>Ga0116141_10004288_pt1 | contig 12025 bp, 13 predicted proteins | sample AD_UKC097_MetaG_FD_89744 | JGI IMG/M metagenome (GOLD analysis project Ga0116141, IMG submission 89744) | Active sludge microbial communities of municipal wastewater-treating anaerobic digesters from USA - AD_UKC097_MetaG | ecosystem: Engineered > Bioreactor > Anaerobic > Digestate | place: USA... | reverse complement strand
TCGCCCCTTGAAGACGGATGAATCTGAAAGAGGGTGTCTTGCTGCGTGGCTCGTGCCTTACGACGTGCCGCCAGGAGATCTGCCGCAGTTTTTTCGTAATGCTGACCCAGGAGGACCATGTTCCTCTCGGCAATTCGGGCGACAAGATTGGCTTGCTGATCCGGCATCATAATCTCTGTTATGTGACGATCGAGGACGGTGCACTATGGTAACTCATCGGCGCCCATGATCCAAACCGGCGATGTATCCCCCTTAAAAGGAGACGGCCGCAGCTCGGAGTCAACTGCGGCCTTGGAGGAAGAAGAAATAGCGCCTACTCTTAGCGCTACTGTCACGCAAATACGTCAATCAATTGTCCCAACCAGGGAGTCCCCGACTTCAATGACTTTCTGTTCAGAATTGATTCCTTGATGGAACTGGAAGCACCCATTTCTTTATCCTGATCATTCGCGCCCATCATCTCATCGAACCGTTCCTTGACCATCTTCGACGTATTCGAATAGAAATTCGCCAGATTCTTCTGCAGTGGATTGATGGGGACGGGCTGGAACAGTTTATTGCTTTCAATTCCCTGCATGATGCTGCTTGCTTTCCACTACGTCTGGCTTTGGGCGTTACGACTATCGTCCTGCAATCCCAACGCAACCGGGGTGCCAAATGGGGGATGCAGGAAGGGATTTCGGTTGAATTCAATCCCATGCCGTCCAGGATCTTTTTGAGATTAATTGCAATAACATACTGAATCTATTTATTTTATGTTCCCTTGATCGATAGAAAGGAGGATTCCGTTTGTATCAACAGGTTTGCTTTGAAACCTGTCTTTTGCGGTCTCTTATTCGGGATGTTTCGGTCGAAATGATCAGGAAGAAAGAGGTGTTCTGCCGGCACAGGCAGGCAAAAAGTTCCCTGGCGGTAATCTCCGGTGTGGAGCGGAGGAAGGCTCTCTAAAAAGATCGCAAGTATGATTCGCAGGAAATCCACAGAAAAATATTTTGCATCCTGGGATTTATTGTTATATAATACAAAACGAAGTGGGAGGCGAAAAAACCACTTCATTTCGGCGGAGTCGATCTCAATCGGCTAATACACACCGCCGCTCAACCGGTTTCGGAACAGGACCGACCGATTCGCGGATTCGAGAACTTGGCACCGATTTTGATACAGCCTGTTTTCGAATTGTCGGTTTGTTTTGTGAGAGGATTCACAGATTTGTCTGGTTGAGGACCTTGCAGGAGGACGTGAATCACCGTCCAATCAGGAGGTCCAACGATGCCTAGTCTTAAAGATGTCACATGGATGACGCCCAAGGGCGACCCTACCCTTATTTTTGGGATACTGGGTGGCCTTGCGGTTCTTATTGTCATTATCGTTTTTGCCAACTACCGGTATAGGCGCTGGAAAAAGCACCAACGCTTTGTAGCAGAGTTGAACCAACTGGCTCTGGGGGATAAGGAAGGCAATACGCTGATCGACCTGGTCAAGCGGTATGCCATGGATGAGCCGGTGGAGGTTCTGTACTCCCTGCGTGCTTTTGATGCGCTTGCCGAGAAGGAGATGTGTCGCATTCTGGGGCTGCAAGGCTCGCAAGAAACCAAGCAGCAATACATCGATCTCCTTTATTCCATTCGGCAGAAGACTTATTTCCCGGATATGACGGCCAGTTTGCAGGAGCCGGTTCAGGTCGGCGGAGAATGAGTTCGGTCCGCGCATTATGCGCTTTCGGTTTGTGTTCCTGTCTCGTCGGACATGGACACGGCTGACTATGTGGACAAGGTGGACAGCTGGGCAGATCCGACCGAGGACGCTCCCGTTTCCTCCCTACCGTTTCAATGCCCTCCGAGTAAGATGATCCGTTGTCCTCTAATCCTTTTGAGGAGCGGGCCATGATCGACTTACGCAGCGACACCGTTACCAAACCGACTCCGGAAATGTACGAAGCGATGGTCTCTGCACCGCTTGGAGACGATGTATTTGGAGACGATCCCATGGTGCAGCGCCTGGAGCAGGCGTGTGCAACACGCCTGGGCAAGGAAGCGGCGATGTTTGTTCCCAGCGGGACGATGGCCAACCTGGTCTGCATCTTGACCCATTGTCAGCCGGGCGATGAGGTTTTTGTATCCGAGGGGGCGCATCTTTATGAATTTGAATCCGGAGCGCTCTCGGCAGTCGGCGGTGTCATCCCGCGTGTTCTTCCATCGAAAGATGGAGCCATCGAACCGGCAGGTTTTGAGGCGGCCGTGCGACCGACCAATGTGCATTTCCCACGATCGCGTTTGTTATGCCTGGAAAACACGCACAATAGTGCAGGCGGTGTCGCGATCCCTCTGGAGCATCAGAAGCGGCTTTGTGTTCTGGCGCAGGATCAGGGAATTTCGGTGCATTTGGATGGTGCTCGAATCTGGAACGCCGCGATTGCGCTGGGAGTGAGTGCGAGAGAGCTGGCCGAGGATGCCGGCTCGGTTTCCTTCTGTTTCTCGAAAGGGCTTTCCGCACCGGTTGGTTCCGTTGTGCTGGGCACGGAAGAATTCATCGAACATGCCCGCCGAAAAAGGAAAATGCTCGGCGGTGGAATGCGTCAGGCGGGCGTGCTCGCCGCGGCCGCCCTGGTTGCCTTGGAAACGATGATCGACCGACTGGCGGACGATCATCGGCGAGCGGCGATGCTTGCCGAACGCCTGACAGATTTGAAAGGCGTCCTGTTGATCCGCAACGGGATTCAGACCAACATGGTTTTCATGGATATCTCCGGAACCGGCATGATTTCCAGGGAATTTGCGGACCGGTGCAAGAAACTGGGGTTGTTGGTCAGCACACCGGGTCGCTACCGCGTTCGTCTCGTAACCAATCGACACATTGACGATCGTGCGGTGGAAGAAACCGCGCAGATTCTCCGTAAAGTGGTATCCTCTTCCGCCGACTCTTCGGCATCATAAGAAGGATTCTGCCAAACTGATGAGCGATTTGTGCGGCATAGAGGGGATACCGGAAAGGAACTCCCATCCCATCGGGGAAGAAACCTTGCGGCGTATTTATCGAATGCGTCGCATGAATGAATGGATGTGGTCCCGAATCGAACCCTGGGTCGGCAATCGGATCCTGGAGGGTGGCTGTGGGAACGGGAATATTACGGAATTTCTTCTGACAAAAGAATTTGTTCTCTCTGTAGACATCAATCCGACCAACCTGCAAGCGCTTCAGGCGCGATTCCGGGACCATGTAAACCTGTCTGTTCTCAATCTGGATCTGACCCATCCCGCCCTGAAAGACTGCGCTGTTCACCGGTTCGATACGGTGGTGTGTCTGAATGTCCTTGAACACATCGAGAGGCACGAGACGGTTCTGCAATCCTTCCACCACATTCTGCAGCCTGACGGATTGCTGGTTTTGCTGGTTCCGGCCTATCCATGGCTGTTTGGTACATTGGACTCGGCCCTGGGGCATGTTCGGCGGTATGGAAAAGCGGAATTGAAGACACTTCTTGAGCAGGCCGGATTTCGGATTGTCCATCATTCTTATCTTAATATGATGGGGATTCTGGGATGGTGGCTGAACGGAAAACTGCTGAAGCGGGATCTTCTTCCAAGTGCCCAGCTGGATCTGTACGAAGGACTTGTTCCGCTTTTTCGATGCCTGGAGCAGATCACCCGTCATTCCATGGGATTATCGCACATTATTATCGGGGCAAAATCGGGACCATAAGTGGGAATAGCTCAATCTTCGGATCATAGGGCGGGGTAACTTCATCAACACACAAGACGGCCGTGTGGATTATCACGGCAATCTTTTATCGGTCCGAAGGACAGCCGGACTGAATGCCTCAATTCTCTGCGGCCCCAGTGGGGATCATCTTGGGATTATACGAGATCGCCATTGTCTGGGGTTCGCGCAGGCCATTGATCGGACATTCCCTGCAAAGATCGCAGTTTGGGCGCACGGGATCGCAAACGAAGTATTCCTGAATTCGGATCTTACTAGGCCTGTACATGGGGCAATAGCAGGCACGTTCTATTGCGAGATCCCGTGTGGACCGAACATCGCTTTTGACTTCTCCGTCTTGGAGCAGAGCTAACAAGTTCTCCACCGTCGCCTCCCATCTGGAATAGGATCTTAGCAAGCCCTCAATTCCGCATGGTAAACCAAAACAAGAGACCTCAAATTTCCTTACGTGCAACCTAGGTTACCATTCCGCGAGAAAAGATGCAATAAGGAATTGGAAAAATCTTGAGTCCCTGTGTTGGATTCTCCTGTCGGAGACCAGGGATAAGTGCTTGTTTTTGAGCGGTTTATCGATATAATAAGGTCAGAATCTCCTTCGTTCCCGGCGGCTTCTCTTGTGGGGAGAAAGTGGGATCTCCACACCCGTCGGAAGAGGATTCTATCAGGGGTGGCATTCTCATAATCCCCTAAAATTATTATACTTATTTATTAGAAACACGGTTCTCTCTGGTCCGATCCCGGTTGTGCGATCTTCACTTCCCAACCCAGATTATTATCGAAACTGACGGGCAACCGGACCGGACAAAAATCGAAAATGCAGGACTTCATGGGCCATTTTGACTGAAAAAGGCCGCGAAAGTGGGGGTGTGGAGTAGTCAGATTGAGTTTTACGGTATACATTTATAGTGTAACGAATTATGGCCTGAGCGCATGACCATTGAAGTCGGGAACAATCCATGTGGACTTTGTCGAGCGCAATCCGGTTTGTGGTTCTGTGCCTGATCCTGTGTCAGACAGGCTGTACCACTATGGAGACAGTGCGGTCACTGTCCATGCCGGATTTGACTTTAGGTTCCGTGAATTCTCTCAACGGCGAAGTCGGGGACCTGAAGCATACCGTTTCTCTTATGGAAAAGAGATTCGATGAGAACCAGAAGGAGCGACAGCGCAGCCTGAACCAGCTCCGTGCCCTGGTGAAGGAGTCTTCAACCGCTCTTGAGGAAAGAGAGCGTCGGATCCAGGGCAATCTGGGTACGCTTGGGACTGAGTCCGCCGAATCGGTACAACGAATCAGCACCCCGGTATCCGCTCCCCCACCCATTCAAGACGAATATGCTGCCATGTTTCGGAATGCATATTCCAGCTATCAGCGAGGGGATTACGCTGTTGCCTTTGAGCGGTACGAAGGGATTTATGAGAAAGCGCCGTCCAAAACACAAAAAGGACAGGCGCTATTCTGGGCAGCGGAAAGCGCCTACGCCGCGCAGGATTGGGATAACTCCATCCGCATGTTCGATAAATTCCGACGGGAGTTCCCCACCGATCCGCTTCTTCCCAGCGCCCTGCTTCGGACCGCCACCGCTCACTCCCAGAAAGGCGATAATGACAACTCCAAACGTGTCCTGGAGGCTCTGGTAAGCCAGTATCCGCAAAGCCAGGAAGCGGAACTGGCCCGTCGAAGGCTTGCGGATGCCTCCGGTTCGTGGTCTGTTCGCATCGAATCCATCGAGCAGGGAAATGGAACCCCCCGTTGACCGGGTCGAGATGTTCTCAAAAGGATTTCGCACGATCCCCATTCGATGAGAACGCTTCGCCGATATGCCTCAGAGTGGACTCGATTTCCATCAACAAAATCCGATCTTACTCCCCATGATCAAACAGATCTGGCAATATCGCCGCTTGCTTCGGGAACTGGTGCGGCGAGACCTGCGAACCCGGTACAAGGTCTCGATCCTGGGCTTCTTCTGGAGCCTGCTGAGACCGCTCCTGGCCATGGCAATTATCGCTGTTGTCTTTACATACATCGCCGAAATGCCCCATGCCTCTTTCCCGCACATTTCATATTTTGCCTTTCTCTTGTGCGGTTATCTTCCATGGACTCTGTTGACCGGCGGGCTTATGGAAGGCACACAAGCGTTGCTGACAAACGCACAGCTGATCAAGAAAGTGGCCTGTCCACGCCTGATTTTTCCGCTGGGAGTCGTGCTGTCTCATCTGGTCAACACGTTTCTGGCATTCCTGGTTCTGTTGCCGTTGACATACCTGGTTTTCGGGTATCCGATTCCGTTTTCCTGTCTCCTGCTATTGCCGTTGCTGCTTTGTGAGACTCTTCTGGTAATCGGTCTGGTCTGGGCACTTTCGGGATTGAATGTCCTGTATCGGGATGTCACCCAGATTCTGGATTTCCTGTTATTGGCCTGGTTCTATGGTACTCCGATCATCTACTCCATCGACATGCCGATGGGTGTTCTGGGCGGGTTCGGGCTGCCGGGATGGCTGCTTCTGCTGAATCCCATGTCCGGCATGATCTATGCCGCACGACGCGCGTGTTTCGGTTTGGGTGAGAATCCGCCGTGGGCGATGCCGTTCGATACGTTTCTGTTCGGGGTTTTGTTCTTCGTCGCAGTCTCCCTGGCGGCCCCGGTTGTGGGATATGCGATCTTCCGCAGAATGGAAACTCGTGCCGTGGATGCCCTGTAAGATCCGGTTCGAACAGAGAATGAGATCGGAGAGAACGAATGCGGGCTGCGTACCTGATCACGCCATACCAGTTTGAACTGAGAGACATCCCCATCCCGAAACCGGGAAAGGGTGAGGTGTTGGTACGTGTGACAGCGGCAGGGGTGTGCGGATCGGATCTGCATTTCTATTCGGCAGGTCGAATCGGGGAAGTGGTTCTGGATCAGCCGTTTGTGATGGGTCATGAGTTTTCCGGTGTTGTGGAAGATGCCGGGGAGTTCTCGGCGGAGTTCCCCAAGGGAGCGAGAGTCGCAGCGGAGCCGTCGATTCCATGCGGAACCTGTTTCTATTGCCGAGAGAACCGTCCGAATCTGTGTCTGAACCTGACCTTTGTGGGATTTCCCCCCAAAGGCGGAGGATATGCGGAGTACATTGCCCTGCCGAAGGAAAACCTCCATCGCCTTCCGGATTGCATTCCCGATTCTCAGGGGCCCCTGGTTGAGACCCTGGCCGTCGCCATTCACACAGCGGAGTTGATGGGCGACACGCGGGGGAAGAGTGTGGCAATTCTGGGAGCCGGGCCGGTGGGGTTGTTGACATTCCTCCATCTGCGACATTGCGGTGCAAGCGTCGTCTATATGACCGAACCAGTGGAGAGTCGCAGAGAATTCGCCCGATCCTTGGGAGTGCCGATGGTTCTCCAACCCGATGACCTTCAGGCCATTGCGGAACAGGAGAGGTTCCTGGACGGTGTAGGACCGGAATACGTAGTGGAGGCTGCCGGGGAACCGGCGAGCTATGCACAGGCGATGCAGATTGTCCGGCGCGGCGGCACAGTGGTCTATTGTGGAATCTACCCGCATGGCGCAATGTCCATCGACTTCACCCCGGCGCGGCGCAAGGAGCTGCGCATGATCTTTGTGCGCCGATCCTTGCCCCGCAATTACTCAGAGGCCATTTGTCTGGCCGCGTCGGGCGAGGTCAATCTCGCGCCATTTTGCCGTACGATCTATCCGTTGGACCAAATCGCCAATGCGTTTCAGGATGCTTGTGAGCGGGTCTCCGGACTTGTTAAAGCGATTCTGCATCCGGTGGGGCCGGAACAGGATACCCGGAACCGATGAGAAACCGGTTGATTCGGACGGCGATACCATTCTCCTTTTCCAACGGCTGTCCCACCCAGATCCACACCGCAGAGGATTCCGAGTTTCCAAGTTCCGCCCGAATCAAATACTGCGGAACCACGCCAGGTATTTCACCGGGACGAACCAGGTAAGCAACACCGGGATCGTTTGAGCGATACCGGCTTTGCATGGATTGCCCGGTCGGAAGGAACTCGACGTTGGGAATGGTGTGGGATGCAATCCATCGTTCGGGATCTTCCTTCCCATAGAACAGGAAAAACACTTCGGGATATTCCGCCATGCCGGTGATAACCGCTCGCGGGTACTCCTCCTGGTGATCCATCCACCAATGGATCGCATCCCGGTATCCGTATTCCCAATAGTGAACCGAGTAGATCGGATAGACGGAAAAACAGACAAAGAAGAACAGGGCGACCAGATAGATGCTACCGATACACCAGAGTGCCGTGATCCTCTGGAAAACGCGCTCCTTTTTGCATTGAACAAAGTAGTCTTTAATCCTGAATCCTCCAACGACGGCGATCAGATGTAGAACCGGCAGCGCGAAGACACTTCGCAATGCGTGAGGGATTCCTTCGTTTGTGCAGGCCGCCGCAACCGGAAACAGGAGCAGCCAACCGAGCAGAAGATGCTCCCGAAAACCACCTTGTCGTATACAACACCAGATTCCTGCAATCAATAACGGCAAGAGATAAATCTGTATCTGTCCGGGGAATCCCACGGAATGGCGCAAGTTGGCATCTCCCCCGAAGAAAAGAAAGAGAGGCGAGAAGTGCGCCAGGTAGTTCTTGACGAATAGAAAAACCATCTCCGCATAATTCGATGCCCCGAAAATCGAAATCGCCCGAAATCTCCGTCCGCTTTCCCCCGGTTCGGTCAGGATGTGATGTGCCATCGGAACGGCTAGAATGACGAAAAGAATCACCGGAAGTAGAATCCACAAACGTTCTTTTCCTTCGAGGCGATAGATCACGGCCAGCGCGGATATCAGGATCAGAAAGAGCGGGATAAACAGCCGTGCAGGCTCGTACGTGTACAGCGCCAGTGAAAACGCGACAGCGGAAAGCAATCCATAGAGGGTCTTTATCAGGATAGATTTCTTATCGAGAAAACAGTCATACCAGAACACACCGAGCGGAATCCATAACGTCAAAAAGATGGACTGGTTTGCCCAGCGTGACAGGAGAAAATGCCAGGGACACACGGAAAGAAATCCCGCTGCCCACAGACCGGCGCTCAATCCCCACCAGCGTCTCGCAAGAAGGAACGTCACCAGAATGGCTCCACACCCGGCGAGGGCCGCCGGAAGCCGAACGGCACGCTCATTCAAGCCCAGAACAGCGATGAATGGAATATCGACGTATTGATAGAGCGCGGAGGTGGTCACCCGCAGCGAACGCACGAACAGCGGATACGGCTTGCCTGTGCTGTCTTTCCCGGTTCTCCAGAGCAGGTAGGACGTGTATCCCTTGTCGGCCTCGTCACGAAAGAAGCCGGGAGGATGGGTTTCGAGTCCAATACATCGGTACGCCGCCGCCAGAAAAATCAGCGCTGTGACAAAGAAAATGAGCGCCCCGATCCAGAACCGTTTCTGCAAGAGCATTGTCGTGATCGTCGGAAATCGGATATTCTACGGATTATCGGCTCGTGATGTTGACCGACAACCCATTAGGGAATCATAGGCCGGAAACACGCTTTTTCCTATGCTTTCTCTCGGTTGCGGTGCCGATCCAAGAATGCACCGCTCAGGTCAGGGATTTTTGTCATGTTTGCATTTTTCCCCTTTCGGGATCTCAACCGTTCCCGCCAATTGCCTGTGATGAACTGGGCGATTATCGGGATTTGTGCCCTGATACAGGGGTATGTCATGCTTCTGGATGTGTCGTCCGAGGAGATACTTCTCAAGACTTATGGTTTCGTGCCGGTTTTTTTCACGGAGGGGTTCGACATGATGCTTTCGGAGAAGCCCTCCATGCTGCTGTCCCCATTTACCTACATGTTCCTGCATGGGAGTCTGTTCCATCTATTTGCAAACATGTGGGCACTGTGGATTTATGGCGACAATGTGGAAGACCGAATGGGACATGGATGGTTCTTGTTCTTTTATGTTTTTTGCGGACTGGCGGCAGCGGGAACCCATTACATCACCAATTCCGGGGAAATTCAGCCCGTGGTCGGCGCGAGCGGCGCGCTGGCGGGGGTGATGGCGGCATATCTGAGGCTCTTTCCGACGGCACGGATTCAGTGCTTTTTCTGGTTCATTTTCATTGTGCGGATTGTCGAGGTTCCGGCATTGATCGTGATCGCCGTCTGGTTTATCAGCCAGCTGATGAGCGTCTATTCTTCCCTGCTGGGAGCGGATGTGGGGAATGTGGCGTGGTATGCGCATATCGGCGGATTCCTTGCGGGCGCATGGCTCAGTGCGCGATGGTTTCCGCATCACCGACTCTGGTTCTCCCGCTGGTGAACCGAAGCGGATTCCCTTTTTCCAGTGTGCCGGAATGGTAGGATGCTTTTTCCCTTTGAGAGGTTTTTGGAAAGATGACAAGACGAAAAACGGTGATTTTCGATTGCGATGGTGTGCTGGTGGACAGCGAACCGCTGTCCCTGGAGGCGTTTCATCGGGCGCTGCGGGACCAGGGGGTGGACTATCCCCGCGACCGGATCACGAAGTTCTGCGGCATGACCGGCGAAGCCTCCATGCGGATTGTGATTGAGGAGACCGGCGCGTCCCTCGATGAGGAACGTTATCTCAATGCCAAAGTGGAACACTACAAACGGCTGGTCGAAGAGCGCGGCCTGCGGCTGTTTGATGGGGTCCCGGAACTGCTCGACTCGCTGGGCGGTAACGGCGTGAAGCTGGCGATTGCGACTTCCGGGCCGAGGGAAAAAGTGCAGACCAGCCTGCGCCTTGTCGGACTGGAGGATCGGTTTGACGCGATTGTCAGCGGCGATGATGTCCCGCAGGGCAAACCGGCCCCGGATGCATTTCTCGAAGCGGCGCGACGCTGCGGGTCGGACCCGGCTCACTGCGTGGGCGTGGAGGACACGCTCATCGGTCTCCAGGCAATTCGTGCCGCCGGAATGTACGTCGTTGCTGTTGCGCACACCTTCCCGCCGCAACAGATTCTGCCCCTCTGTGATATCCTTTTCCCCCGAATTGCCGAAATCGAGGCGGAGGATTTGATGGAGTGAAGTCATTTTCTTGACTTGTCCGGGTGTTACCTCAGAGGTATCATAAGGGAACTTGGCGTGTGTGAGGTGCACAGAGCATGGAACTGCTTAATCAAATAGGCGAAATTCTTGCCATTTTAGCATTTATCTCATTAGGTGTGATCGGATGCATTTGGGTTTTCACGCTCATTCGTTGGATGCAAGGGCGGGATGTTCCACGATGGGCTTCTTTTCGTAATCTAAAGATCTATTTTTGGAGTTGCATGGCGTTCGCATTGCTTTTTCCAGGCACGCTAGATGCGATTTCTCATTTTGAAGAAAATCAATGGCCAACGCTTCCGCACAGGATTCTTCATATTGCGTTCAGACCTTTCCTGGCGTTCGTCGTGTTCTATGCATACGTTTACAAGGACATCAAGAGCCGGAGGAGCGCAATAGCTGCTCATTCGGACAGAAACACGGAGCAAAAGGAATCCTTCGGGCATGATCATGACACAAATGACCGTGGTATTTTCCGATGGTTGCTCCGTTGAGTCAACAGTTGGAAGTGAGAGACATAGGCACATCATGCTGATTCCCCAACGGCCGCCAACTCTGCCCGGGGCGATATTGAAGGAGCATTTTCTGGAACCGCGCGGTGTGACAATCGTTGCATTTGCCAGAGCAGTCGGATGCAGTCGCGAGCATATAAGCCGAATCATCCATGGCAATGCGCGAATCGAAGCCGCGCTTGCGCGGAAAATCGCAACTGTCCTGGATACGACACCGGAGTTCTGGCTGAATCTCCAGAATGCCGCCGATCTCTACCAGGCAAGCCAACAACTTCAGGGGTGGCAGCCCGGAACGCTGTACCGGGCTGCGGGATAGCCTGGAACAGTGAAAGGAAATGTCGAAATGCCGAACTGCCGTTTTCCTGCGAATAAAGAAGAGATTGCTTCATTTTGCAGAAAACATCATATTCGAAAACTCTCATTCTTCGGTTCCGTTCTCCGGGGTGATTTCGGGCCGGAAAGTGATATTGATGTCTTGGTGGAATTCGACTCGGATGCAAGAGTCGGACTGATTCGCCTGGCAGGTTTGGAGCTGGAACTATCGGAAATGCTTGGAAGGAAAGTCGATCTCAACACGCCGGATTTCCTCAGTCCTTACTTTCGTGACAAGATCCTGACCGAGGCGGAGACGCAATATGTCTTTTCGTGACGACCGAATGCGAATGCAGCACATGTTGGACCATGCGCGGGAAGCCATTTCTATGATCGCAGGTTGTCAGCGTGACGATTTGGCTAGTGATCGCATGTTACAATTGGCGC
>Ga0116141_10004285_pt1 | contig 12027 bp, 14 predicted proteins | sample AD_UKC097_MetaG_FD_89744 | JGI IMG/M metagenome (GOLD analysis project Ga0116141, IMG submission 89744) | Active sludge microbial communities of municipal wastewater-treating anaerobic digesters from USA - AD_UKC097_MetaG | ecosystem: Engineered > Bioreactor > Anaerobic > Digestate | place: USA... | reverse complement strand
TACAACCCGCAGGCCTTCTTCACACACGCGGCATTGCTGGATCAGGCTTGCGCCCATTGTCCAATATTCCCCACTGCTGCCTCCCGTAGGAGTCTGGGCCGTGTCTCAGTCCCAGTGTGGCTGGCCATCCTCTCAGACCAGCTACCGATCGTGGCCTTGGTAGGCCTTTACCCTACCAACTAGCTAATCGGACGTGGGCTCATCCTGGAGTGGGAGCTTACATTCAGAGGCCCCCTTTCTCCCGTAGGACGTATGCGGTATTAGCCCGAGTTTCCCCGGGTTGTCCCCCGCTCTAGGGTAGATTCCCACGCATTACTCACCCGTCCGCCACTCTACTCAGGCCGAAGCCCTTTCGCGTTCGACTTGCATGTGTTAAGCATGCCGCCAGCGTTCAATCTGAGCCAGGATCAAACTCTTCAGTTTTTTTCGTTGCCACCCTCGCGGGTGGCGATCCTTTACTCGACGGTTCTTCACTGCTGAAGATGCTCCGTCTGGTCACCGTGTCTCCGGTACCAGCGAAGCACCCACACAAGTTATCCGAACAAGTTGTTAATGATCTGTCGCAAGCCCCCTTAGCGGGGTGGCTAACTTCCCCGTGGGGAAGATCGCCTATTCTACCGGTCCCGGCGGCGGTGTCAAGCGCTTTGTGAGGGCGTTGACGGGGCGCGAGGGTCCCAGGGGCGGGGGCGCTTCGGCCGGCACATAAGCCAGCGGACTATGCTCCACGCGCGGCGTCCGTTCCGAACAACTCTTTAGTCTTCCGTGGTGCCGGCTTCCTGCCAGCATTTACCGGGGGGCGGGCAACGCCCGCGGGTCCTGAACTCTTCCTACGGGCGGGCTCTCCGGGCCACCCGTCTCGGCCGGCGCGCTTGGCCCCGGCGAGAAGGCGGCATTGTAGCGGCTCGGAGGACGATGTCAAGCACTTTAGCAGAGGCGGATACAGGGGCAGGTGCGGATGCGGGTACTGTTGCGGCACCTGGAGGCCGCTTGACTAGGCGGGCAGCGACTGCCGGGACAGAAGGCAACCGAAGCCTGAGACTGCTTAGAGTCTACCCAGATACTAACTGATTGATTAAAATAATATTAAGCAGACTTTTAGCCGACTCGAATCGACAAGAATCCAGTCCCGCGTCAAAGTCATTATGATAATCAACAGTTACTTCCTTGGCAGCATCTTAAGACCCAGGCCTGCAATCACCTGTTTTTTCTCACCACTGACCTCAGGGCGCAGCGTCCATGATCCGGTCAGCCCAGTCCGCCAGTTGGTCTAATAACTCCAGCCGGCGCGGAACACTTGCATGTTCAGGTCTTAACTGCTGGATCCGGACCAGGTATTCATCCACGGTGATGCCCCCCCCGGCTTCGGGATCGGTAAGCCGTTCAAAGCGCCAGGAATCCCATTCTTCTCGCTCTTCTTCCGTGAGGGTCTCTGGCCAGTTGCGGGCCCGATAGCGGAACAGCAGGGTTTCACCGCGCGGATCCTGAAAAACAATTCGACTCCTGCTCAAGGTCTCTGGGGTCTGTTCCCGCAGTCCCTCCATCATCCGACGGTCGGCATCCGAAAAGAACCCACCCGTGTAGATCATGAAATCAGGATCTGTTTCCACAGGCTTTTGCCCCATCTGATGAACTCGTCTGACCTTGTCCATCAGGTCGGGATCGGCCACCAGGCGTTGGGCGTGCCGCTCGACCTGGGCCAGGTCGATGTCCCAGCGCTCAGCAGCTTCCCTGGTCAAGGTCCCCATCGGGGCTACCATAGGCACCTGATTGAGATGCAGAGTTTTGAGCGGGATCCGTTTCTCACCGTCCGGCAAATCCTGGTTTCGGGTAAATAGACGCCGGTGAATAGCCTCCGGGGAAAGGGCCAGTAGGGGCTCAGGATCGTACCGAAGGTCGAAACAGATGACCCCTTTGGGATTTTCCGGGTGCCGAGCAATGGGTAAAACCGGAGCGATGCAACCCAGCTGGGCCGGGTATCGGGATGAGACATGCAGGAAGGGAGGCCCCTTGAACACCAGTTCCTCGACCGTTTCCTTGGCCCTTAGGGTTAAGGCATAGGCAAAGAGACGGGGTTGCCGGGACTTGAGAACCCGTGCCAGATCGATCGTCGCCCGCACATCTGCCAAGGCATCATGGGCCTGGGCATGGGCGATACCATTGGCGGCAGTCAAGTCTTCCAGCCGGAACAAGGGGGTACCTTCCGCGGTGGCTGGCCACTGGATTCCCTCCGGCCGCAACGCATGCGCAAGCCGCATCACGTCGATGAGATCCCACCGGCTATTGCCATTTCGCCATTCCCGGGCATAGGGGTCGATAAAGTTACGGTAGAAGAGATTCCGGGTGACCTCATCATCAAATCGACGGCTGTTGTAGCCGACGCCGCAGGTGCCGGGGAGGGAAAGCTCACTTTCGATGCGCATGGCGAACTGCGCCTCAGGCAGACCCTTCTCCCAGGCCAGTTGCGGGCTAATGCCAGTGATCAGACAGGCGCCAGGATCGGGTAGGTAGTCATCGGCCGGGCGGCAGAAAAGTACCAAGGGATCTCCAACCGGATTCAAGTCGGGATCAGTCCTCAGGCCGGCAAACTGGCAAGGACGGTCTCTCCGGGGATCGGAGCCCCAGGTCTCGTAGTCATGCCAATAAAAGGTCATGGCTAAACCTTGAAATTGTTCAGGAAGGGGGACCTGCGCAGGGAGGGATGGTGTTTTGAGCGAGGCGCAAGCGGCTGGCGGGACCGTGGCAGGGAAGACCACGAGAGGGAGGATCGTCAAACGGCAGGGGCATGAGCAAGCAATTGCTGATCGGCGATTGGCCCGCCGATAACGCTTGAGGCGATAAAGCTGGAGGCAGCGCTGATCATGCCAAAGCAGCGGAACAGGCTGACAACGGACACCAAGGATTTCCTACCGCACCGGGTTGACGAGTGAAGAGCGGAAAACCAAGACGTCGGGATCAAGCAACAGGCGCCCCTTACCGAACAAGGGAAGGGGCGCCAGGGAGATGCCTAAACGGATCAGACCTTCTCTTTGATGCGGGCCGCCTTGCCAGTGCGCCCCCGCAGGTAGTACAGCTTAGCGCGGCGGACATCGCCACGACGCTTCACCTGAATGGAGTCCACCAACGGGCTGTAGGTCTGGAACACACGTTCCACGCCCTCGCCGTGGGACAACTTACGCACGGTGAAGGCCGAATTGAGCCCCCGGTTGCGCTTGGCGATCACGACCCCCTCGAAGGCCTGGAGTCGTTCGCGGTTGCCTTCCTTAACCTTGACCTGCACCACGACCGTATCGCCGGGGGCAAAATCCGGGACCTCGCGGCCCATCTGCTCTTTATCGAGTGCCTCGATGATATTCATGCTCTTAAGCTCCAGTTCTCACCCAGCGTCTTGGTGCGCGTGGATAAATTCATCCAGCAACGCCTGTTCCTGCTGATTCAGGGACCGACGCCGCAATAAATCGGGACGACGCAGCCAGGTCCTGCCCAAGGCCTGCCCTAGGCGCCAGCGCTGAATAGCGCCATGGTCACCACTGAGCAGTACCGCCGGCACCGGCTGACCGTCCACGAGGGCGGGTCGGGTGTAATGGGGATGATCCAGCAGGCCGGCCACATGGGAATCCTCCCGAGCCGAGTCCGCATGCCCCAAAGCCCCCGGCAAGAGTCGGATGACGGCATCCATCACCACCATGGCCGGCAACTCACCGCCGCTCAGTACATAATCTCCGATGGACCATTCCTCGTCCACCCAACCGGCGATCAAACGCTCGTCGATACCTTCATACCGACCAGCAATCAGGACCCAGCCACTGTCCTGTGCGATGCGTGCCATCTCCCTCTGGTCCAGGAGACGACCTTGGGGGCTCAGGTAAGCAACTCGGCTCAACGGTGCCGCCGCCCGGGCATCCTCAATCGCCGCCCGCAGCGGACCGACCTTCATCACCATTCCGGGCCCGCCCCCATAGGGGCGATCGTCAACGGTGCGATGGATATCCCGCGCATAATCGCGTAGATTCCACACATGCAGTTCAGCGACGCCAGAGGCCAGGGCCCGGGCGATGACACCCTCATCCTCCAGGGCCCGAAACATCGCGGGGAAGAGGGTGATGACATCAAAGCGCATACCAGGCAACCGGGACTAGAAATCCGGGTCCCAATCGACACGCATCCGCCTCGCGGCTAGATCAATCTCCTTGACCACGTCGTCCCAGAGGAAGGGGATCAAGCGCTCCCGTTCTCCCTTGACCACCAGGACATCGTTGCCCGCGGTGGCAAAGAGATGGTCGACGATACCGAGAGTAATTCCGGACAGGGTCTCGACGGTCAAGCCTTCCAAGTCTGCCCAGTAAAATTCATCCTCGCTCAGGACCGGCAGCTGCTGGCGACGAACCGCGATATCCAGGCCCACCAGTTCCGCCGCTTCATCACGGCTGGCGCACCCTGCCAGCCGGGCAACCAGCACCTTGCCATGCCTGCGCCCTTCCAGGACCTGACGCGGTTCGCCAGTACGACCAAGATACCAGGGCGAGTAGCCGAGGATGGCCTCTTTAGGCTCGGTCTCCGAGAAGATCTTGACCCAGCCCTGGACCCCGAACAGGCCAGATATCCGACCCAAGATCAGGGGGCGTTCCTCCACGGTGCATCCACTCAAATCAGCCCCAGTCAGACTAGCCGGGTCCGAATCGCGACCGCGGAATAGACCGGTCAGGATCAGGATGCGGCGACGGCCTGCACGCTGGTTGCGGCGGGCAAGCTCTCGGCTTCCTTGGCGACCAGCTTCAACAGTTCCACCACGCGCTCAGTCGGCTTGGCACCCTGGGCAATCCAATAGTTGGCACGCTCCCGGTCCAGACGTACCTTGACTTCACCACCCACGGCAATGGGGTTGAAGAAACCGAGGCGCTCGATATACCGCCCGTCCCGGCGACTCCGAACGTCCGCGACGACAACCTGATAGAAGGGGCGCTTCTTGGCGCCACCTCGCGACAAACGAATCGTGACCATGGTTAGCCCTGATAAAAGTTCCAGATTCCGGGCCTGGCGCCACTCAGGCGCAAGGAAACTCGGCATTTTACTTGAAACGGCGAGAAATGAAAGCGGCGTATCGCCCCCTTTGTCCTGCCCGCCAGGACCAAGCTTGGAGTCAGAAGGGCATCCGCCCCGGCATCCCCATGCCCGGGAGCCGCCCGGACAGGGAGCGCAACATCCGGGTGACCCCACCCCCCTTCATCTTCTTCATGGTTTTCTGCATGACGGTGAATTGCTTGAGCAATCGATTCAGATCCTGGATCTGCGTTCCCGAGCCCGAGGCGATACGCCGTTTACGCCCCCCCCGGATGAGGGCCGGGAAGGCTCGTTCCTGCGGGGTCATGGAATCAATCATCGCCACCAGACGCTTCATTTCCTTGTCGTTGACCTGCTGCTTGAGGTGTTCCGGTACCTGCCCCATGCCCGGCAGCTTGTCCAGCAGCCCCGCCATCCCCCCCATTTTGGACATCTGCAACAACTGATCGCGAAAATCCGCCAGATCGAAATCCTTACCCTTCTGGATCTTTTTAACCAGCTGTTCCGCCTTGTCGCGATCGATCTTGCCCTGCACCTCCTCGACCAGGGACAGGACATCGCCCATGCCCAGAATGCGGGAGGCAATCCGTTCGGGATGGAAGGGCTCCAGGGCGGCCGTCTTTTCCCCGACCCCGAGAAACTTGATCGGCTTGCCAGTCAGGTGTCGGATGGACAGGGCCGCCCCGCCCCGCGCGTCACCATCGGCCTTGGTAAGAATGACCCCCGTCAAGGGCAAGGCGTCATCAAACGCCTTGGCCGTGTTGGCGGCGTCCTGCCCGGTCATGGCGTCGACCACAAAGAGAGTCTCGACCGGTTTGATGGCCGCATGGACGCGCTGGATCTCGTCCATCATCGCCTGGTCGACATGCAGGCGACCGGCGGTGTCGACAATCAGTACATCCTTGAAGTGCTTGCGCGCCGCATCCAGGGCGGCCCGGGCGATATGCACCGGGTCCTGATCTCCCTGGCTGGGAAAAAACTCCGCCTCCACCTCGCCGGCCAGCGTCTGCAACTGATCAATGGCCGCCGGACGGTAAACGTCGCAACTCACGACCATGACCTTCTTTTTTTGTTTCTCCTGGAGCCACCGCGCCAGCTTGGCGACGCTGGTGGTCTTACCGGAACCCTGCAAGCCCGCCATCAGCACCACCGCGGGGGGCTGCGCGGCCAGATTAAGGGACTCGTTGGCGGCTCCCATGAGGGTGACCAATTCGTCGCTGACGATCTTGATTAGGACTTGGCCCGGGGTCAGGCTGCGGGCGACCTCCTCCCCCATCGCCTTTTCGCGCACGCGGTCGACGAAGGCCCGCACGACGGGCAACGCCACGTCGGCCTCCAGCAAGGCCATGCGTACCTCACGCAGGGAATCCTTGATGTTGTCCTCCGTCAACCGCCCCCGGCCACGGAGATTGTCAAGGGCGCGTCCAAAACGCTCCTGAAGGTTTTCAAACATGAGCTTCCCTCGGAAAGGACAGGAAAAGGCCGACTGATCAAATCGATCGGTCCGGGTTCAAAGGCACGAAGTATAAGCCACGGAGGCTGGGAACGCGTCCTCATCCCGCCCGAAGGTCGGGTTGGAAGAGGCACAGGAAGGGCTGGCATCATTTCCCCCGCAGGCGCTTTGTGCGATTATTCCCCATCATGCATCACTTCCAGTTTGCCCTGATTGCCATCGCGCTCTACCTGAGCGCCACCGGTCTCATAGCCTGGCGCCTGGTCCGGCGTGGTCAGTCGCCATCTCCCTCACGGCCGCTCGCCCTCTGGTTGATCCTGGCCGGATTGTGCATGCACGGCTGGCTGCTGTACGACGGCATTTTCCGTGCCCCCGGTATCAACCTGGGCTTCTTCAACGCCTTGGTACTGACCTCATGGACAGTCATCGCTCTCTTTTCTGTCTCCAGCCTGACCAAGCCGGTGGAAAATCTCGGCCTGGTGCTCCTGCCCGTCGCCGCTCTCACCTTATTGCTGGAGGCCAGCTTTCCGAGCCCCGATTTCATGCGCCAAGCAGTCGGCTGGGACATCAAGATCCACGTCCTGATCTCCATGTTGGCCTACAGCCTTCTGACGCTGGCCAGCGTACAAGCCATCCTGCTCGCGATTCAGGACCGCCATCTCCGCCAACGTCGGCCCGCGGGCTTCATCCGCGCCCTGCCCCCTCTCCAAACCATGGAAAGCATGCTGTTCGAGATGATCGGTACCGGGTTTGCCCTGCTGACCCTGGCCCTGCTCAGCGGTTTTGCCTTCCTTGAGGACATGTTCGCCCAGCACCTGGTGCACAAAACGGTGCTCTCAACCCTGGCTTGGCTGATGTTTGGCGGGTTGCTGATCGGCCGTTTGCGTTACGGCTGGCGGGGAAAGACGGCCATCGTCTGGACCCTGAGCGGCTTCGCCGTTCTGATCCTGGCCTACTTTGGCAGCAAAATGGTCCTAGAACTGATTTTGCATCGCTAACGCGGCGGGGACCCGGCAAATCCACACACCACCCGCGGAAAACGGCCAGGTGGCATGGAATCCGCCGAGACCCGGCTCAGGTTCAGCAGGAATGGCAGAAGTAATCGGGTAGGCCCGCGATATGACAGGCCTGTTTGCACCCTCCAGCCGGGAATAACCCCTCCAGGGTCTTGCGTGTGCAGGGAACATGAGGACTAACCTGGTTACCCACGGCCTGGATGACATTCTTGGGCGAAGGGGGATGCCCAAACTCCGCATAGTAATCGCGCAAAAATTCGATGACCGCCCAGTGGCGCGTGGTCAGAACCAGTCCCTGGGAGGCGGCCAGGGCTTGTGCCACTTCCCGATCCCAATCATCAAAGCTGGCGAGAAAACCCTTTCGATTCACGGAGAGTTCGCGATCAGCGACCCGCAGTGCAGACATGATTGACACTCCTCCATCCTGCTTAGGGATGGCTTAGTTATGTTCTGGTGGTAAACGATCATTCTTCCTTTCCCTGGCTACCCTCTCCTAGCCAACCAGCGGCGACCCTTGGTGGTGGGTCAAACCGGTTGGCTCTGGTAACGAAATGTAACAAACTTGGCACCACTTGACATGCTTTATCTCCTCCCGTGTTTATCTCCTCACGGCCAGAGGTGGGCCTTTATGGCGATCCCTCGCCAGGCTTGTCATCGGCCCGGGCAGTGGTGCTAAAATGCCGGCCCTGGTTCAGGCAAGGGGAGCCAACCGATCACTCGGTTACTCGCCGCCACCCATTCCCGGGGCCGTAGCTCAGCTGGGAGAGCGATGCGTTCGCAATGCATAGGTCAGGGGTTCGATCCCCCTCGGCTCCACCAAAACCCCTATTCCCTTACTCCTTAACGGACTAAAAGAGACCAAGACCCGCCCCGAAAAGGCGGGTTTTTTTATGCCTTTAACCCTTGCGGGTAGTCCACGGTGGGGTATTATGGACCGAGATAAGTCCATTTTCATCCGAGGTCAGCGGTGGGGTAGATATTCAGGTATACCCCATACCCCAAAATCGCATACCCCACCCCGAGGCACTCCATGCCCCTCACCGACGCCAAAGTCCGCAACGCCAGGCCCCAAGAAAAACCCTACAAACTTTATGACGAGCGGGGGCTGTTCTTACTGATTGCTCCCGAGGGCGGCAAGCTGTGGCGCTTCCGCTACCGCTTCGATAACAAGGAAAAGCTGCTGGCCCTGGGTGGCTACCCGGACGTTACCCTGAAGGACGCACGGGAGCGCCGGGACGAGGCCCGCAAGCAGGTGGCGGCAGGCATCGACCCAAGCGCCCAACGTAAGGCGATGAAGACCGCCAGGGTGGAGCGGGAAGCCAACTCCTTCGAGATCCTCGCCCGCGAATGGCACCAGCGACAAGTCCCGACCTGGGCGCCCAGCCATGCCGTCCGGGTGCTGAGCCTAATGAACCGCGACTTGTTCCCGTGGATTGGTGGCATCGCCATCGAAAACCTGAGACCCAGGGCCATCCTGGAGGCCTTGGAGCGGATTTGCGCCAGGGGTGCGGTGGAGACCGCCCACCGTGCCCTGACCATCGTCGGCCAAGTCAACCGTTTTGCCATCGCCTCCGGGAGGCTGGAGTCCGATCCGGCCCGTGACCTGCGCGGTGCCCTGCCTACGGTCATTGACCGCCACTTCCCGGCCATCACCAAGCCAGAGGAGCTAGGGCCTATCCTCAAGGCCCTCTGGAGCTACCAAGGCACATTGCCTGTAAGGTGCGCTCTCAGGCTTGCCCCCTTGGTTCCGGTCAGACCCGGCGAGCTAAGGTCAGCCAAGTGGTCAGACATCGACCTGGCGCAGGCTGAGTGGCGATTCATCCTCTCGAAGACTAAGCAAGAACACATCGTTCCCTTGTCCCGGCAGGCCCTAGAAATTTTGCTGGAATTGCATCCGGCCACTTCGCCCATTTCAGAGTACGTCTTCCCTTCAGCCCGCACGCCCAAGCGGCCCATGTCAGACAACGCGGTGCTGTCCGCTTTGAGGAGGATGGACATCAGCCGGGATACCCTGGTCGGCCATGGGTTTAGGGCATCTTTCAGAACCATCGCGGATGAGGTCCTGGGATTCCGAGTCGAACTCATCGAGCATCAGCTTGGCCACACCGTCAAGGATAGCCTTGGAAGGGCTTACAACAGGACAACCCACCTGCCGGCCAGGAAGGCCATGATGCAGGTCTGGGGGGATTATCTGGACGGGCTGCGCACCGCCAAGCCCAACGAGCAGGCTGGGACCGCCTGAGCATGGCCCATCCACACTATATAGACGCGGACCTGCTGGCCAAGGCCCAGGATGGTCACCGCCCCGCTATCCGCACCCTGGCGGGAATCGCGGCGGACACTCTCAGCCCCATAACCCCGACCGATGACGCCCTGGCCTGGGTGGCGGTTGCGCTTCAGCGGCTACAGGCTGGCGAGGAGCCCAACCAGGCATTTGGCTGGAATCGTCGTGGTCGTCCGCGAACCCAACATGAGTTTGAACGCTGGAGCTTGGCGAAATGGGTCGGAAGCCTGGTGGCGGAAGACAACCTTAGCGTGGACCAAGCCCTGGTCCTCGTCGGAAAAGCCGCAAAAACCAGCGGCCCCAACGGCACCATTCAGAAAGCCTGGACCGACTACCGGGACGCGGATATGCCGCTCGACCTGTTTCCGATTCCCGAGGAGGTCATGGCCCGCATCCGGAAGTTTGAGGAGCGCATCGAGGCCCTGCGCCGCCCGAGGCAAAAACCTTAGTCTTTATCGGTAGAAATAAATACCCCGATTTATTTCAAATGTAAACAATAGCTTAGCGGTGTAACTTGGTCGCATAGGGTCCATGTCGGACCCCTGCCGAGGTACACCCGCATGTCCGCATCTTCTCCCTCCTCCCCGCAACCTCTCCTGCGTCTGCCGGCGATTCTGGGCGACAAAAACGCCGAACCGCCCGTGCCTGCCCTCGTGCCCGTCGCCAAATCCACCTGGTGGAAATGGGTGGCGGCGGGTATTGCGCCCGCGCCGGTGCGCATTGGTCCCCGTGCCGTCGCCTGGCGGAGTGAAGACATCGCCGCCTTTGTGCAGGGCGGTTTCATGGCGACCCGGTGAGGGAGGCCACGATGAGATTCACATCCAGAGCCATCCGCGCCGCCCGCCAGGCGAAGGAAACACACAAGTGGGCCAACCCCGGCGCCCACCTTCCGGGCAAAAATAAAGCCGCTCGACCCTGCCAGGTCAAAACGGCTTGCAATACAACGAACTGTGAGCTAACTGTTCAACCGTCGCGGGAGGGCCTGCAAGCCCAACCCGCGTAAACCCCGACTGGTACATAGTCGAGGACCGGCGCTGAACATTCTATGGCCCTTGAGCCAGGCTGCACAGCGCCATCCCGCCTCCGCCGGTCGGTTTCAACCGCTTCAGCTTGAGACCGATCATGAATCAAGTAGTACACGCCCCCATGGGGCACCCTTCGGTAACCGGCCCGGCCCGCGAACTGGCGGACCAAGCACGCGAAATTCTGACTCGCCATGAGCGCGACGCCTGGGAGCTGGGGCGCGTGGTGGCAACGGCGCGGGCGCGGGGTGAGCGGAAGGACTGCGGGGTTGATGGGCCGAACCCGGATGCCCGGTTTGGGCGGTGGGTGTCCACAAATTTTGCGGACACCCAAAGCAGCACTCTACTCAACGCCCGTCGTCTTTGGGAAGTCTTTAGTGACCGCCGCGAGGAGGTGAGCTTTATTCCCCAGTCGGGTCTTTATGCCCTGGCAGAACCACATCCCGAATTCCCCGACAAAAGCCCAGTAGAAATAAACCGGCCCTTTATTTCAATGGCCGATTCAGCCCCTGCGTGCTTCATTTTAATCTGTCGTGACACTCACATGAGCACTAAAGGCCATCAGTGTTTTTGTGGAGTCAACGATGATTAATCTGCCCGAGACGGGATTTTTCCGCGAAAAGCATTTACTTGACAGCGAAGATGAAAATATCCCACCCCTTATTCCGATCTCCAAGTCGACCTGGAGGCGGGGCTGCAAGACAGGTCGGTTTCCACCGCCAATAAAAAACGGGCGAATCAATATCTGGCCGGTCGAAACCATCCGCGCCCTCATTGCCAATGGTTTGGTTTGGGAGAAGTGAAATGGCCACAAATGGAAACGCCAGGTCGGGGGCGCATCCCGAACCTGGCGCGAAGAGCGGACTTACCAATTACGGCAAGGCGAATTCTGTCACCACGACCAACCTGCTGCAAGCGGCAAGCGGCCAATGGCAATCAATTCTGCCTGCCCTTGGGGTGCCCGCCGAATATCTGAGCAATCGCCATGGTCCCTGCCCGGGCTGTGGTGGCAAGGACCGCTTCCGCTTTGACGACCGCAACGGGAAGGGGGGGTTCGTCTGCGGCAGTGGTGGCGACACCCTGACCGGCGATGGGTTTGATCTGCTCGAGCATGTTAACGGGTGGAGCCGCCAGGAGGCCTTCAGGGCGGTTGGCGACTTCCTCGGGATGGCGTCATCCCTCCCGCCACGTCAG
>Ga0116141_10004282_pt1 | contig 12029 bp, 11 predicted proteins | sample AD_UKC097_MetaG_FD_89744 | JGI IMG/M metagenome (GOLD analysis project Ga0116141, IMG submission 89744) | Active sludge microbial communities of municipal wastewater-treating anaerobic digesters from USA - AD_UKC097_MetaG | ecosystem: Engineered > Bioreactor > Anaerobic > Digestate | place: USA... | reverse complement strand
GTTCGAGAAGGAGGTGCCCAAGCTCACGGGCCTTCTGCACCAGCTCTTCCGCGGCGTCTCGATCCTCGATTGAGCCAGGCCGGGGATGGCCTCAGGCGCGGGGGGCGCCAGGCTCGTCCGCCAGCTTTTCCAGAATGGCGCGGAAATTCAGGGGATGGACCACCTCGATGCCAACCTTGTCCGCCCATTTGCGCAACCCCTCGTCGGCGCACACCAGGGTCGCGTCCAGCTCGAAGGAGAGCAGCAGCACGTCCACGTCCTCCTTGCTGTCCAGGATGCCCTGGCGCAGGGCCTCGCGATAGCGCCCCCGCAGGCGGTTGATCAGCTTGCCCGGATCGTCCAGGGACCGGGCGGCCTCCTTGGCGGCGTCCTCGGCGATACGCAGACCGCGGTCGATGCGGTAGCGCACCTCCTCGATCAGCTCATAGAGCAGGGTTCCTGGGATGGTGAGCTCGTGTTTGCGGGGCGAGCGCAAGCGCACCACGGCCTCGAAGTCCGCCGCCACCTCGGAGAGGTCCTTGATCTTGCCCAGTTCCTCATAAACCGAGCCCGGCATGAAGAAGTCCCGCCCCGTGCTGCGTGCCAGTCGACTGAAGACGCGGATCGCCTCCTGGGCATCGGCGCCGAAACTGCGGAAGACATCGGGATTGGTGAAGAGGCTAGTGTCGAGCACGAAGCGGTTCATGGCCCCGATCCCGCCTCAGCCTTCCGGGGGAGGGGAGGGCTGGTGCTCGGGGTGAGTCGCCGGGCGGTCCTGGCGTTTACCGAAAATCACGAAGGCCAGTGGCAGGGCGATGAGCAAGGTCGCGGCGATCTGGCCCGCGGCCAGCAGGAACAAGATGGCGAGAAAACCCAGCAGGGTTAGGGCATTGCGTATCAGGGCGCCGTGGTTGGATATCATCATGGCAATCGTCGTGGCCCGTGTGGGAATGGGTTTATGGTACACCCTTTTCGCCACGGCGTTGGCGGGTCTGGCCAAGGCCAGGCAGGTTATACACCTGGCATTCCAGAACGCCGCGACGGGGAGCCTCGCCCTGCCGGACGGGTATGCCCGCGCGCTCTTTTCCCGCGGGATACCCTAAAATGCCCCATTTGGAAGTATTCCCTGGCTGGATAAAGCCAGCCAGGCCCTGGATGCCGTCACGGCAGTGGCTTTATGCGCTTACCTCAGTTTTACAAACTCATGCTGCCCCTCCTCATCCTGGTGCTGGCCGGCGGTACCTTTGCCTACCTGCGGGCGACGCGCCCGCAAAAACCGGTGGCCGCCATCGAGGAGCGGGTATGGCGGGTCGGGGTCGAGCCGGCGCGGCTGCAGCGCCTGGCGCCACAATTGGCGCTCTACGGGAAGGTTGAAAATCCTAACCTGCTCAGGATCATGGCGGCAGGCCCGGCCCAAGTGGCGGAGGTCGCGGTACGGGACGGCCAGCACGTGCTGCCAGGCGCGTTGCTGGTAAGCCTGGATGACCGGGACTTCCTCCCGGCCCTGCACCAAGCGGAGGCCTTGGAGGCGGAACTGGTGGCCTTAATACAAAGCGAAGGCCTGCGCCACGCGCGGGACCAGACCGCCCTGGAGCAGGAGCGTAAGCTGCTCGAACTGGCCCAGGCTGGTGTCGAACGGGCGGAGCGGCTCAAGACCCAGCGAGCGGGATCGGATGCCGATCTGGACGCGGCGGAGCAAGGGCTGGCGCAACAACGTCTGGCGGTCAATCAACGGGAACGGGACCTGGCCGATCACCCGGCGCGGCTCGCCGCCCTGGAGGCGCGCCTGGCCAGTGCCCGGGCCAGGGTAGCGGAGATTGCTCTGGACCGGGAGCGCGCGGTGGTCCGGGCACCCTTCGCGGGTCTGGTGGCGGGGGTGGAGGTGGCGACGGGGGATCAGGTGAAGGCGGACGCCCAGCTCCTGCGCCTCTACGCCCCGGCCGAGCTCGAGGTCCGGGCGCGGATCCCCGCCCCCTACCAGGCAGAGATCGGCGCCGCCCTGGCCGCCGGGGAGGACCTGCTGGCCTGGGCCGATCTCGGGGGGGAGGCCACCCCGCTGCCCTTGCGGCTGGAGCGTCTCGCCGGAGAAGCCCAGGCCAGCGGGGTCGACGGCCTGTTCCGGGTCCTCGCCGGGGCGGAGGCCCTGCGGTTGGGACAGGTGGTGGAATTGCGCCTGGAGCGCCCGGCCCGGGAAGGGCTGGTCGCCGTGCCCTCCGCCGCCGTCCAGGGTGGCAACCGCCTGTACCGAGTGGGGCAGGGACGGTTGCAGGGCCTGCCGGTGGAGGTCCTGGGGACCTGGCTGCCCGCGGCCCTCGCCACCACCGCCGCGCCAGCCGGGGAGGAACGCCTGCTGGTCCACTCCCCGGCCCTGCGTGAGGGGGACGCCATCCTCGTCACCCCCCTGCCTCATGCCCTGGAGGGTCTGCGGGTGGAGGTGGCGCCATGAGTCCGGGCCCTTCCCGGGATCCGCTGGCGGTGCATCGGCGCGATCTGCTGGGGATCTTCGCCCACCACAAGGTGGCGGCCAATCTGCTGATGCTGATGATGCTCCTCAGTGGGGTGCTGGCCCTGGAGCGGCTCAACGTCCAGTTCTTCCCTCGCTTTGCCCTGGACATCGTCACGGTGCGGGTCCTCTGGACCGGGGCCAGCGCCGAGGACGTGGAGGTCGGCATCACCCAGCCCCTGGAGCAGCGGCTGCGCGCGGTGGACAATCTGCACAAGCTGACGTCCACTTCCGCCCAGGGGGTGTCCAGTATCACCCTGGAGTTTGCCGATGGCACCGATTCCCTGCTGGCCCTGGATCAGGTCCGGCGCCTGGTCGACGAGTTCCGCAATTTTCCCGACGACGCCGAAAAGCCCGAGGTGGCCCTGGCGACCCGCTACGAGACGGTGGCACGGATTCTCATCACCGGGCTGGATGATCCCGGAGAACGCCGCAACCTGGCGCGCCGCTTCGAGACCGAACTGCTGGATGCCGGCATCGACCGGGTGGATATCGAGGGCTTGCCCCAGGAACTGATCGCCATCCAGCTCGATCACGGCCGCCTGGCGGAACTGGACCTGGGGCTGGACGCCGTGGGGGAGCGCATTGCCGCCCTCAGTCGCGATCTGCCCGCTGGCGTGGTCGGCCGGGAGGAGGGCAGCCGCGAGTTGCGTGGCCTGGACCAGGCCCGGGACCCCCTGGCCTTTGCCCGGCTGCCGGTCGCCACCGCCGAGGGGTCGCGCATCAATCTGGGCGATGTTGCCACCATCGAACGCACGGCCCGGGATGACCAGACCTGGCTCTCGGTGGCGGGCAGGCCCGCGGTGGAACTGGTGGTGCGCCGCTCCGAGCAGGGTGATTCCCTGGCGGCGGCCCGGGTTTTGGAGGACTGGCTGGCGCGGACCCGGCCGCAACTACCCCAGGGCGTGGAGCTGCGGGTCTATGACGAGGCCTGGCAACTCATCGCCGAGCGCATCCTGTTGCTGGTCAAGAACGGCCTGGGCGGGCTGGTGCTGGTGGTCGCCATCCTCTACCTGTTCCTCACCGGGCGCGTGGCCTTCTGGGTCGCGGCGGGCATCCCCACCGCCTTCATGGCCACCCTCTTCATCCTCTGGCTGGCGGGGGGCAGTATCAACATGATCAGCCTCTTCGCCCTGATCATGGCCCTGGGAATCATCGTCGACGATGCCATCGTCGTCGGCGAGTCGTCCTTGGCCCATTACCAGCTGGGGGAACCGGCCCTGTTGGCGGCCGAGGGTGGGGCCCGGCGCATGCTTGGGCCGGTGATGGCCTCGACCCTGACCACGGTGGCGGCCTTCATGCCCCTGCTGCTGGTGGGAGGGGTCTTCGGCGCCATCATGGGGGCCATCCCGCTGGTGATGATCAGCGTGTTGATCGCCTCGCTGCTGGAAAGCTTCCTGGTGCTACCAGGACACCTGCGCCATGCCTTTCAGCACCTGCACCGGGTGCAGCCGGATTCCCTGCGCGGCCGCCTGGATCGCGCCTTCAACCGCTTTCGCGATCAGGGCTTTCGGCCCCTGGTGATGGCGGCCATCGCCCGCCCTGGGGTGACCCTGAGTCTGGCCCTGGCCTTTTTGCTCCTGGCGCTCGGGTTGCTGGCCGGGGGGCGACTGAAGTTTGTCTTCTTTCCCACCCCCGAGGCCCAGATCCTGGTGGCCGACGTGACCTTCGTCGCCGGTACGCCCCGGGCACGGGTGGATGCCTTTCTCGACCACCTGAGCGAGGCCTTTTGGCAAACCGAGCGCGACTTGGGGGCGGGTGAACTGGTCAAGGTGGCGGTGGCGGTCCACGGCGCCAAGACCGGGGGTGGCGGCTCCAGCGCCAGCGGTGAGCAATTGGGGGGGCTCAAGGTGGAGTTGACCCCGCCGGATGCCCGGACAGTGCGTAACGCGGAATTGATCGCGGCCTGGCGCGAGCGCCTGATCCTGCCCGCCGGGCTGGAGACCCTGACCATCATTCCGCGGCGCATGGGGCCCACCGGGCGGGACCTGACGTTACGCCTGAGCGGTGGCGATGCCGAGTCCCTGAAACAGGCGGCCCTGCGGCTGCAGCAGGCCCTGGCCGGCCTGCCCGGGGTGATGGAGGTGGAGGATGACCTGGCCTATGGTCGGGAGCAGTTGATTTACCGGCTGACCCCGGCCGGGGCGGCCCTGGGGCTGACGGTGGCGGGGCTGGGGCGGCAGTTGCGTACCGCCTTCGCCGGCCAATTGGTACAGATCTTCCAGGACGGTCCGGATGAGGTAGAGGTGCGGGTGCGTCTGCCGGCGGTGGAGCGCGATCGCCTGGCGAGCCTCCAGCGCCTCAATGTGCGCCTGCCCGATGGCCGTGCCGTGCCTCTGACGGCGGTGGCCGAGTGGCATACCCGCCGGGGTTTCGAGGTCTTGCGCCATGCCGAGGGGCGGCGGGCGGTGGAGGTGACGGCGGACGTCAACAGTCAGGTGACCTCGGTGGCGGCCCTGACGGCCAGTCTGGAGGAGACCACGCTGGCGGAGCTGCGCCAGACCTGGCCACAACTGACGGTAAGCTTCGAGGGCCGCGCCACGGATCAGCGCGCCGCCCTGGCGGACCTGAAGACCGGGCTTTTGGTGGGTCTGTTGCTGATCTATCTGGTCCTGGCCTGGGTCTTTTCCTCCTATGGCTGGCCACTGGTGGTGATGACCATCATCCCCTTCGGACTGGCCGGCGCCCTCTTCGGCCACTGGGTGATGGGCCTGGATCTGACGCTCTTGTCGCTGTTCGGCTTCTTCGCCTTGTCCGGGATCGTGGTCAACGATTCCATCATCCTGGTGGACTTCTACCGGTGGCTGCGTACCCAGGGCCTGGAAATCGCGGAGGCCCTGGTGGAAGCGGCTTGTCAGCGCCTGCGCGCGGTGCTGCTGACCTCGCTGACGACCATCGCCGGCCTGGGACCCTTGCTGTTCGAGACCTCGCTACAGGCCCAGTTCCTCATCCCCATGGCCTGTTCCATTGCCTTTGGCCTGGCCAGCGCGACCCTGTTGGTCCTGCTGGTGGTGCCGGCGTTGCTGGCGGTCTACGAGTGCATGCATCATCGGCTGGCGCGCTGGTGGGGCGGGGTGGAGACGGCCGGGGCGGGGTGAGCGGGGGGGCGGTGTAGTATCGGCCAGGGGACAAGCCCCTGGCCGGTGCGGGTTAGGCGGCGGAGGTGGCCGCGCGGGGGAGCGGATCAGTCCGTCTCGCTGCGCTGGTAGGCGTCCTGGAGTTGCTTTTGGACGTTGGGTGGCACGGCCTCATAGTGGCTGAGCTCAATGGCGTAGGTGCCCTCGCCGCCGGTCAGGGACTTGAGGCGGGACTCGTAGCCCTCCAGCTCCGCCAGGGGCACCTCGCCGTCGATGGCGATCTGGCCCATGGCGGCGGCGTCACTGCCCAGGACTCGGCCGCGGCGGCTGGAGAGGTCGCCGGCCAGGTCGCCCATGGCGCTGTTCTGGGCGAGGATGCGGATCTTGACGATGGGCTCCAGGATCACCGGCCGCGCCTTGTCGATGGCCTCCAGGAAGGCCTTGCGTCCGGCGGTGACAAAGGCGATGTCCTTGGAATCGACGGGGTGGAACTTGCCGTCGTAGAGGGTGACGCGGACGTCCTGGAAAGGATAGCCGGCGATGGCGCCCTCGCCCAGAATCTGCCGCACGCCCTTTTCCACCGAGGGAATGAACTGGTTGGGCACGGTGCCGCCGACCACGGCATCGACGAACTCGAAGCCGGCGCCGCGCTCCAGGGGCTCGATACGGATAAAGACCTCGCCGAACTGGCCGGCGCCGCCGGTCTGTTTCTTGTGGCGGTGATGGCCCTCGGCCTTGGCGGTGATGGTCTCCCGATAGGGGATGCTCGGCGGGCGGGTGTCGACCTCGACATGGAACTGATCGGCGAGCCGGCGCATCAGCACCTTCATGTGCAACTCGCCCAGGCCGCGCATCACCGTCTCGTTGGTGGAGGGGTTGTGCTCGACATGGAAGCAGGGGTCCTCGGACTCCAGCTTATGCAGGGCATCGGCCAGCTTCTGCTCGTCGCCGCGCTTCTTGGGAGAGATGGCCAGGCCATAGAGGGGCACCGGGCATTCCATGGACTTGAGGTGATGGTGGTCCTCGTCATGGGAGTCGTGGAGCACGGCATCGAAGTGGACCTCGTCCACCCGGGCGATGGCGAGAATGTCCCCGGGGACGCCATCCTGGACCTCGATCTGCTCGTTGCCGTGGAGACGGTAGAGGTGGCTGACCTTGATGGGCTTGCGGGCATCACCGATGTAGAGCTGGCTGTTGGGGGTGACGCGCCCCTGGTGGATGCGGAAGATGCCAAGCTTGCCGCGGAAGGGGTCGTTGATGACCTTGAAGATGTGGGCCAGGACATGCTGAGTGGGGTCCGGACTGACGGCGACGGGAACCATGTCGGCGCCCTCGCCCTTCATGAAGGGGGGCGGATTTCCCTCGGCCGGGTTGGGCATCAGGCGCACCAGAATCTCCAGGAGTTCCGGGATACCGGCGCCGGTCTCGGCGGAGATGTAACAGACCGGGATCAGGTGCCCCTCGCGCAAGGCCTTTTCAAAGGGGTCATGGAGTTGCTCGGGCGCCAGGTCCTGACCCTGCTCCAGGTAGAGCTCCATCAGGGCCTCGTCCACCTCCACCACCTGGTCGATGATGCGGCCATGGGCCTCCGCGACGCTGGAAAAATCGGTCGGGGCGCCGCTGGGCTGGAAGAAGCAGTCCACGACCTGTTGGCCACCGTTGGTGGGCAGGTTGATGGGCAGGCACTCGGGGCCAAAGGTGTCGCGGATCTGTTCGGTAAGGCCGGCGAGGTCGACGCCCTCGGCATCGATCTTGTTGACGATGATGATCCGGCACAACTGCCGATCCTTGGCCGTGGCCATCATGCGTTGGGTCACCCGCTCGATACCGGCCTGGGCGCTGATGACCACGGCCGCGGTCTCCACCGCCGGCAGGATGGACAGGCTGCGGCCGATGAAGTCGGGAAAGCCGGGGGTGTCGAGCAGATTGACGTGCTTGCCGTGGGCGTTGAAGCTGGTAATGCCGATGTCCAGGGAGTGTTTGTGCTCCTTCTCCAAGGGGTCGTAATCACAAACGGTGGTCCCCCGGGCCACGCTGCCAGGCGTGGGGATGACCCCCGTCGCGGCGAGCAGGGCCTCCACCAGGGTGGTCTTGCCAGCACCGGCGTGACCCACCAGGGCAATGTTGCGGACGTCCTCGGCATTGTAGTCAGACATGGAGAAAACCTTCCAAGCAGGATGCGGGGTTGGTGAAAAGGGCGCCGCGACCGGGCGGCGGCCGGCTGGCCGAAGTATATCCCAACCGGCTGGCGGGGAAGAGAGTCACACTTGGCGGTTGGCAAAGGGGCTATATTTACCGACAGGTACCGTGCCCGGCACCCAGCCCCGGCCTCTGGCATCCGGCGCCAAGGGGCATGCCCGGAGCGGGTCAAGCAACCACCCAAGGGAAGAGGAGCGATTCATGAGTCTGATCTTGACGTCCACCGCCTTTACCCACGGCGGCATCATTCCCCGGCGCCACACCTGCGCCGGCGAGGATATCTCACCCGATCTGGCCTGGAGCGGGGTACCGGCGGACACCCAGAGCCTGGTGCTGCTGATCGACGATCCCGATGCGCCCGATCCCCAGGCGCCACGCACGGTCTGGGACCATTGGGTCCTCTACAACCTGCCCCCGGACGCGGTGGGTCTGCCCGCCGGTATCCAGCCCGCGGACTTACCCCCGGGAACCCGGCAAGGGCTGAATAGCTGGGGGCGCACCGGGTACGGGGGGCCCTGTCCCCCCATCGGCCGCCATCGCTATTTTCATCTGCTTTATGCCCTGGATTGCCAGTTGCCGGACCTCGGCGAGCCGCACAAGAACCGGCTCCTGGCGGCCATGGACGAGCACATCCTGGCCCGGGCGGAGCTGGTGGGAACTTACCAGAAGGGAGATGGGGAGTAGGAGGAAAGGGGGCGGCACCGGCGGCCCCTTTCTCGCTCACTTATCGCGGATGTAGTTGTAGATATTCAGGTAATCCATGCCTGGAATATTCCAGGAATAGTCGCTGCGCATGGCGTTCTTCATCAGCTCCCGGAAATGATCGGGGTGTTGGTAGTAGCAGGCGATGGCCCGCCCCAGGGCCGATTCCAGACCCGGCTGGTCGTAATTCTCGAAGACGTAGCCATTGCGCTCGTGCAAGGGGCGATGGGAATAGTCCTTATCGTAGACGGTGTCCGCCAGGCCGCCCACGGCGCGCACCACCGGGATGGTACCGTAGCGCAGGGCGATGAGCTGGGTCAGACCGCAGGGCTCGAACTGGCTCGGCACCAGCAGCATGTCGGCGCCGGCGTAGATGAGGTGTGACAACTCCTCGTCGTATCCGATCTCCAGGTGGCAATCCGGGCTGTCGTTCAGCATGCGCTTCAGGCCCCAGAAATCGGCGTTGATGCGCGCGTCCGGGCTGGAGCCAAGGAGCACGAATTGAGCACCATGCTCCAGGCTGTAGAAAATGGCGTGGCGCACCAGTTCCAGGCCCTTCTGGGGGTCGAGCCGCCCGATGAAGGCGATGATGGGCTTGGCGTTATCCGCCAGCAGGAAACGGTGGCGCAGGGCCCGTTTGTTGTCGTATTTGCCGTCAAGGGTGTCGAGGCCATAGCGCACGGGCAGGTAGCGGTCGACCTCGGGATTCCAGACGTCATAGTCGATGCCATTGACCACCCCACCGTATTTGAGGTGATGGGTGTGGAGGGTCGGCTCCAGGCCGAAGCCCTGGCCGCCGTCGCGGGTCTCGAAGGCGTACCGCGGCGAGACCGTGGTGGTGAAGTTGGCGTAGACGATGCCACCCTTGAGCAGGTTGAGGGCGTGGGGGTTGTGATTGTCGCGCAACCGGCTGTAATCGAAGAAGTGTTCCGGCCGGCCTAGCCCCGTGGCGCGCAACAGTTCCTGACCGGTGACCCCCTGGTGCTTGAAGTTGTGGATGGTCAGGCAGACCCGGGGATGGGTCATGCCCAGGTGCTGGTAGATCTCAAAAAGGAACAGCGGCACCAGGGCCGTCTGCCAGTCGTGGCAATGGATGATATCCGGGTGCTTGCCGGCCTTGAACAGGAACTCCATGGCCGCGCGGGAGAAAAAGGCGTAGCGCAGCAGGTCGTCGTTGAAGCCGTAAATGGCGCCCCGATTGAAGAAGTTGTCCGGGGAGTGGGGCTCGATGAAGAAGCACTTGCGATCGTGAACGAAGCCAAAGTAGACGGTGCAATGGATGGCGCCCTCATACCAGGGAACCCACAGGTCCTGGAAGGCGACATGGAGTTCGTAGATGTGGTCGTAGCGCAGGTTGTCGTATTTGGGCAGGATGATCTCGACATGGTTGCCGCGGATCGCCAGCTCACGTGTCAGGCCAAAGACCACGTCGCCCAGACCGCCAACCTTGGCCACGGGCGCCATTTCGGGGGTGATCTGGACGATGTAGAGGCTGGGCCCCTGATAGACGTAGGGGGAGGGCGCCTGGCTGGTGTCGGACTGTTCCGGGTAGGGTTCCAGGATGTGGACCGATTCCGGTTCCGCTTCCGACTCCGCGGCGGGGGGCGTAGCCTCGACCTGGACCTCGTCTGACACGGGGGCGGGACTCATGGGGGCCGGAGAGGCTGCCACCAGGGGCTCCACGGTCGCTGGGCCGGGAACAGGGGTGACTTCAGCGGCGGGAGCCGAAGGGATCTCGGTGGCGTCTAGCAGGTCGAGGGACGGCGCCGTGGCGACCATTTCGCTCAGATCGAGGGCCAGCGGGGCCAGGTCCGGAGGGGTATCCCCGGCAGGCGGTTGCCCGGGCTGATCCGCCGCCCTGCTGGCGCCAGGGCGAGGGGCCACGGGCACACCAGGGGCTGTGGGCACCCGAGGGGTGGCCTTGGGCGCGGCTCGCTCAGACCTGGCCGGGGAGGCAGGCTTAGGCGTAACGGTGGGTGTGACCTGCGGCGCTGAGGGAGGCGGTTCCGGCTTCGGGACCGGCCTGGGCGTATTAGCGGACGAGACCTGCGACGCCGGGGAAGCAGGCGCCGGCTTCAAGGGCGCCTTGGGCGTCGCGGGGGGTGTGACCTGCGGCGCCGGGGAAGACGGTGCGGGCTTCGGAGGCGCCTTGGACGCCGCGGCAGTTGTGACTTGTGGCGCAATGGAAGCCGGCGCCGGCTTCGGGGGCGTCTTGGCCGTCTCGGCGGGTTTTTTGGAATCGACTGATTTTTTGGCCATCGCATTATCCAGGTAGCGGGTCCTGCCAGAGCCTGGCAAGGGCCGGGACCACAACGGCCGTCACCATGGCCGTCACGGGGAATATTAGGCGGATTATACCCCCCGCCACTGGCTTCCCCGTGGATCCGGTTTATTCCTCGGTTTCGACGATCACGCCGCTGCCGTCTCGTCCCTCGATGATGACCAGCTTACCCAGGGTGGGGTGGCGCAGGGCCCAGACGGTGAAGTCCAGGTGGGACCGGCTGGTGACAACCTCACACTCGTCACGCAGGTCCTTGAGAACTTGGGATTCGGCTTCTAAGGTGCGCATGATGACTCTCCGCGGCAAATAACCGGAAACTGCCTGGTGATGACCCTAGTTTACCGGGAAGCGACCAGTGATTCCCGCGTGGCGGCCACTCGGTTGGCCCGAAAGGCCGGGGAACGGCGATCGCCGCCACGCTGCCGAGGTTGGGCGCGTCGGTTGACCAGGCCCTCGATGTCCCGGGCGAAGGCCGCGTCGCCCAACAGCCAGGATTTATTGGTGGCGTCACGGATTCGCTGAACCGTCGCCGTCTCCAGGGGCGTGGCGCACAGGTCCCGGTATGCGGCCTGGCGAGCCTTGTTGGAGCGGCCCAGGCGCTGGTAGCCGGGATGGGGGCTGACCAGCCGATCCTCGACCCCCAGGGCATGGCAGCCGTAACTGGACCAGTCGTAGTCCCCCGGCTCGGCGACCAGACCGGCCCGGACCGGATTGAGTTCCACGTAGCGGGCACAGGGGAGCAAGAAGGCCTGCGGGTCCAGGAGGGTCGCCCGGTACCGTCCCTCCCACAGGGGGCCCGTGACGAGATAGCGTTCGTTGAAGTACTTGACGTAATAACGCCCGATGCTCTGCATCAGCTTGCCGACGCTGTCCTCGGCCTGGGGGGTCAGGAGCAGGTGGAAGTGATTGGGCATCAGGACGTAGGCATGGATGGCGCAGCCGAATTTTTCGCTGGCCTTGACCAATGACTCCCAGAAATACCAGTAATCGGCTTCATCCCGGAGGTAGGGGCGGTGGTCCAAGCCACGCTGGATCAGATGTTGGGGATAGCCAGGAAGGACGAAACGGGGCAGGCGGGCCATGGCGGGGGTGGCTCCTGTGGTAGTGATCTGGCACTAAGTATAGATCGCTCTCCTCAAGGGTCCGGAGAAGTGCCTCGCTGTTGCCTCGCCGTCGATCCGCGGGCGTGCGCGGGGGAAACGCCGCGCATCGTCTCGCTAAATTCGCGTCGCTAATCATCGCGTCGCTAAATTCTGGTAATGGGCGCATCAACTGCACTAAACTCCGC
>Ga0116141_10004281_pt1 | contig 12030 bp, 11 predicted proteins | sample AD_UKC097_MetaG_FD_89744 | JGI IMG/M metagenome (GOLD analysis project Ga0116141, IMG submission 89744) | Active sludge microbial communities of municipal wastewater-treating anaerobic digesters from USA - AD_UKC097_MetaG | ecosystem: Engineered > Bioreactor > Anaerobic > Digestate | place: USA... | reverse complement strand
TCTAGCGCCCCTTCCACACCGGCTTGCGCTTCTCCACGAAGGCCTGCAGCCCTTCCTTGCGGTCCTCCGACTCGATCGCCTTCATCGCGATCGGCATCTGCGCGTCCCAGCCTTCCGTGTCCGTCCAGTTCGCGCCCTGGAACACGATCTCCTTGGTGGCGGCGAGTGCGGTCGGACCGTTGACAAGCAGCGCCTCGGCCCACTCGAGCGCGGTGGGCAGGGCCTGGCCGGGCTCGACGATGCGGTTGACCAGGCCCCAGCGCGCGAAGAACTCGGGGTCGCGCAGCGTGCCGCTCAGGGCCACTTCCATCGCGATGTGATACGGGATGCGCTTGGGCAGGCGGAACAGGCCGCCGCCGATCGCCACCACGTTGTGGCGCACTTCGGGCAGGCCCATGCGCGCGTTGCGGGCGGCCACGATCAGGTCGCACGACAGGCACAGTTCGAGGCCGCCGCCCACCGCCACGCCTTCGACCGCCGCGATCAGCGGCTTGCGCGACGGGCGCTTGAACAGGCCGAAGCCGCCGCGCGGCGGGCGCTCGCGCAGCCCGCCCTTGGCCGCGGCCTTCAGGTCGGCGCCGGCCGAGAAGTCGCCGCCGGCGCCGGTGATCACGCCGACGAACAGCTCGTCGGTGTCGTCGAGCAGGTCCATCGCCGCGTTCATCGCGAACGCGGTCTCGTTGTCGCAGGCGTTCTTGACCTCGGGGCGGTTCAGCGTGATGACGAGGATGGGGCCGCGGCGCTCGGTGAGCACCTTGCTGCTGGAGGGATGGCTCATCGCGGGTGCCTCACAGGGTGAAGGTGAAGCCGCCGTTGACCGGGTACATCTGGCCGGTCACGTAGTCGCTGGCGCCCGACGACAGGAACAGCACCATGTTGGCGACGTCGCTGGGCTTGCCGAGGCGGCGGATGATGTACTTCTCGAGGATGCGCTTGGTGCGCTCGGGGTCGGCGGCCATGCGCGCCTCGATCGCGGGCGTGCCCATCGCGCCGATCACCACGCAGTTGGCGTTGATGTTGTGGCGGCCCATGCCGCGCGCCACCGAGCGCATGAAGCCGGCGGCACCGGCCTTCGCGCCGGCGTAGATCTCCATGCCCGGGTCGCCCCAGCGGCCGGCGTCGGAGATGATCGTGACGATCTTGCCGCGCTTGCGTTCGATCATGCCGGGCAGCGCCGCGGCGGTGCAGTTGATCACGCCGTCGAAGTTCACGCCGATGAAGGTCTTCCAGGCCTCGGGGCCGGTCTCGTAGAACGGCTTGCGGGCGTCCTCGTGCGGCGTCGCACCCGCGTTGCCGGCGTTGTTGACGAGTGCGTCGATGCGGCCATACTTCTGCACGGCCCGCGCGAACATCGCCTTCACGCTGTCGTGGTCCGAGACGTCCGCCTGCAGCGCGATCGCGTTGCCGCCCGCCGCGTTGATCTCGTCGGCCACCGCCTGCGCGCGCTCGAGCACGAAGTCGTTGACGACGACGCCGTCGGCGCCGTGCGCGGCGAAGTGCAGCGCGATCTGCCGCCCGACGTTCTGGCCTGCGCCGGTGACCAGGCCGACCCGGCCCTGCATGCTGAGGATGTTGTCCATTCGATGTTCTCCTTGAGCGTTCGTGTGTGCGTCTGTGCGTGTGCGTGCGTGTGCGTGTGCGTGTGCGTGCGTATGCGTGTGTGTGCGTATGCGTGTGTGCGTGCGCCGACCCGGCGCGATCGGCTCAGACCAGGCGGTCCCGGTCCTTCCAGAACGGCGCGCGCAGCTCGCGCTTGAGCAGCTTGCCGATCGTGTTGCGCGGCAGCTCGTCGACGATGCGGATCTCGCGCGGGCGCTTGTACGTGGCCAGTGAGGCGCTGCAGTGCGCGATCAGTTCGTCGGGCGTGGCGTGCCGGCCCGGCTTGAGCTCGCAGAACGCCAGCACGCGCTCGCCCATCTCGTCGTCGGGGATGCCGATCACCGCCGCGTCGGCCACCGCCGGATGGGCCTGCAGCACGTGCTCGATCTCGGCCGGATAGATGTTGACGCCGCCTGCGATGATCATGTCCTTGGCGCGGTCGCTGATGTACAGGAAGCCGTCCTCGTCGAGCCGGCCCATGTCGCCGGTGCGGAAGAAGCCGCGGTCGTCGAGCGTGTCCGGGCCCAGCGGCGGTGCGTTCAGGTAGCGGTCGATCACCGCCGGCGTCCAGGTCCAGATCTCGCCGGTCTCGCCGGCCGGCAGCACGGTGCCGTCCTCGCCGCGGATCTCCAGCTTCACGTGCCGGTACGGCCGGCCGCTGGAGCCCGGCTTGCGCCGCTGCATGTCCGGCGGCATCGTCGTGATCATGCCGGTCTCGGTCGAGCCGTAGCCTTCCCACAGGCACTCGCCGAAGTGGTCGATGATCCAGTTCTTGAGCTGGTCCGACACCGGCGCGGCGCCCACGGACAGCGTGCGGATCGACGACAGGTCGCGCCCGGCGAGCGCCTCGGGCGGCAGCGCCGCCATGCGCTTGTACATGGTGGGCACGCCGGTCCAGTGGGTGACGCGGTGGCGCTCGATCGCGTCGAGCGCGGCCACCGGGTCGTAGCGGCGCAGCATCACGACCTTCGCGCCCGCGCGCTTGGCCGACCACATCTGCGCGGGACCCGATCCGTGGTGCATCGGCATCGTCACGAGGTAGACGTCGTCGGGGGTGGCCGCGCGTGCGCCGCGCACGTCCATGAAGTATTCGATCGTGACGCGGTCGGTGGCGGGCTCCTTCATCACGCCTTTCGGCAGCCCGGTGGTGCCCGACGTGTAGATCACCAGCAGCGGATCGCCCACCGACGCGTAGCTGCGGCCGTGGTCCTCGGCGACCAGCGCCGCGTAGGTCAGGAACCCGGGCGCGGCGGCGTCGAGCGACACCGCGGCCTTCAGCGTCTGGCCCTCGAAGGCGGGCAGCAGGGCGGCCGGGTCTTCGTCGTCGCAGATCACGGCGACGGCCTGGCTGTTGTTCAGCACGTAGCGGGTCTCGGTGGGCGTGAGCCGCCAGTTCATGCCGAGCAGGCGGCAGCGCAGCTTGGCCAGCGCCTGCGCCACCACCGACCACTCCAGCCGGATGTGGGTGCGCACGACGACCAGGTCGCCCGCGCCCAGGCCGCGCGCCTCGAGCGCCGCGGCCAGGCGGTCGGCCCGCGCGTTCCATTCGCCCCAGGTCATCGTGCGCTCGCCCTCGACGAGGGCCACGGCATCGGGTTTGATCCGTGCCCAGTGCTCGAGCGTGGGCGGCGTGGCCGCGGGGGTGGGCGGTGCGGCCGGGCCGCGGTCAGTCTGCATGCGCGTCTCCTCGTGTGGGTTGCCGGGGGGCGGCGTCGGATGGACGGGTGGCGACGTCGGGTCGACGGGGCACGACGCCGGGTCGATGGGTCACGCCAGCAGGTGCCGCGCCAGCACGCGGTACTTGTGCACTTCGGTCGGGCCTTCGTAGATGCGCGCCATGCGCTGGTGGTCGTACCAGTGGGCCAGCGGGCTTTCGTACGTGCAGCCGGCGGCGCTGTCGATCTCGATCCCGCTCGGCATCTGGAGCGCCTACCGGCGCGGCACGACCTTCGACCACGCCACGCTGCTGCTGTGCCTGGCCAAGCTGTCGGTGCCCTCGTTCGTGCTCGCGCTCGGCCTCATCTACGTCTTCGCGCTGCACCTGAACTGGCTGCCGGCCACCGGCTTCGTCGCGCTCGACGAAGGCGTGTTCGCCAACCTGGAGAGCATGGTGCTGCCGGTGGTGGCGCTTGCGCTCACCGAGGTGCCGGTGTACCTGCGCCTGCTGCGCAGCGAGATGGTGGGCACGCTGCAGCAGAACTTCATCTCGCTGGCGCGCGGCATGGGTCTGCCCACGCGCAAGATCCTGTTCGAGAACGCGCTGCGGCCGTCGTCGCTGAACCTGATCACCGTCGTCGGCATCAACATGGGCCGGCTGATGGGCGGGGCGATCATCATCGAGACGATGTTCGCGCTGCCGGGCATCGGACAGCTGCTGGTCGAGTCGGTGTATCAGCAGGAGTACCTGATGACGCAGGGCATCGTGCTGTTCGTGGGCGTGATGTTCATCCTCATCAACCTGCTCACCGACCTCGTCTACGCGCTGGTCGATCCGCGCCTGCTGCGCGACGCAGGGGCCTGACATGCAACGCACGCCGCTTCTGTACCGTGCTGCGCTGGTCCGGCTCGCCCTCGTGCTGGTGGCCACGCTCACCGCGCACTGGCTGCCGATCCGCGACCCGCTCGCACAGAGCCTCACCGACATGCTGGCCAAACCCGGCGTGGAGCGCTGGTTCGGTGCCGATTCGCTCGGCCGCGACGTGTTCTCGCGCACCATCCACGGCTTTCGCATCACGCTGGTCGTGAGCCTGGGTTCCGTCGCGTTCGGCCTGGTGCTGGGCGGGCTGCTGGGCATCGTCGCCGGCTACTTCCGCGGCTGGGTCGAGCGCGGCATCCTGATGGTGGTGAACGTGCTGCTGGCGTTCCCGCCCCTGGTGCTGATCATCGCGATGGTCGCCTACCCCGGCGAGCCGATGATCAAGGTGATCGTGGCGCTGGGCATCGTCTTCACGCCGGCGGTGGTGCGCATCGCGCGCGCCAACACCCTGCGGCTGAGCGAGCTCGAGTTCGTCACCGCCGCACGTGCGGCCGGCATGGGCGATGCCCGCATCATCTTCCGCGAGCTGCTGCCCAACCTCGTCCCGGCGCTGCTGGCCTACGCGCTGCTGCTGGTGGCGGTGGGCGCACTGGCCGAGGCGGGGCTCAGCTTCCTCGGCCTGGGCGTGCCGCCGCCGGCGCCGTCGCTCGGGTCGCTGATGGCCAGCGAGCAGTCGCGCGTGATGGACGCCCCGCATGCGGTCTTCTTTCCGGCGCTGATGCTGTTCCTCACGATCTTCGCGCTCAACCTGGTCGGCGAGCAGATCCAGAAGCGCATCGACGGACGGGCGGGGGCGGCATGAGCACACCGTTGCTGAAGGTCGACGGCCTGCAGACGCATTTCGACCTGCCGCGCGGCGTGCTGCGCGCCGTCGACGGCGTGTCGTTCACGCTCGAGGCCGGCCGCACGCTCGGCATCGTGGGCGAGTCGGGCTCGGGCAAGTCGGTGCTGGCGCGCAGCATCATCGGCCTGCTGCCGGCCGACCGCACCCTCAAGCCGGCGGGGGTGGTCGAGTTCGGCGGGCGCGACCTGCGCCGCCTGTCCGAGCCGCAGATGCGCGAGATCCGCGGGCGCGAGATCGCGATGATCTTCCAGGACCCGATGACCTCGCTGAACCCGGTGCTGACGATCGGGCGGCAGATCGAGCAGGTGCTGCTGCAGCACACCGACCTGTCGAAGGCCGCCGCACGCACGCGCGCGGTGGAGCTGCTGGCCGAGGTCGGCATCCCCGATCCGCAGCAGCGCGCGAAGGAGTACGCGCACCGCATGTCGGGCGGGATGCGCCAGCGCATCGTGATCGCGATCGCACTGGCCTGCGCGCCGCGCCTGCTGATCGCCGACGAGCCGACCACCGCGCTCGACGTGACCGTGCAGGCGCAGATCCTCGACCTGCTGCGCCGCCTGCAGGACACCCACGCGATGGCGATGATGCTGATCACACACAACCTAGGCGTGGTCGCCGAGATGTGCGACGACGTCGCCGTGATGTACGCCGGGCAGATCGTCGAGCGCGGCAGCGTGGCCGACGTGCTGCAGCAGCCCGCGATGCGCTACACGCAGGCGCTGCTGCAGTCCGTGCCGCGCACCGACAGCCCGTCGCACGTGCGGCTGCCGGTGATCGACGGACAGCCGCCGAACCTGATCGCGCCGCCGGCGGGCTGCCGATTCGCCGCCCGCTGCGCGCACCGCTCGGCGCAGTGCGACCGCGAGCAGCCGGCCTGGACGAGTGCCGGGCCGGGGCACGGCTACGCATGCTGGCATCCGGTCGTGCACGCCTGACGCGCCACCGAACGACCCGCACGAACAGTCTGCACGAACAGTCTGCACGAACCGTCCGTACGAACAGCACGCCCGACAGGAACCGAACCGTGGACACCCGCACACGAGGAACGCATGGCTGGTAGCGGCACCGCACACCTGACCGGGGATGACGCGCTGCTGACCGCGCGCCACCTGGTCAAGACCTTCCACGCCAAGGGCGGACGCCGCGTGCAGGCGCTGTCCGACGTCTCGCTCGAGCTGCGGCGCGGCGAGACGCTGGGGGTGGTCGGCGAATCCGGCTCGGGCAAGTCGACGCTGGCGCGCGCGCTGATGGCCCTGCCCGCGCCCGACAGCGGCTCGGTGACGTTCGCCGGCCAGGAGGTGTTCGCGGCCCGCGGTGCGGCGCTGCGCGCGCTGCGCTTCCGCATGCAGATGGTGTTCCAGGACCCGATGTCGTCGCTGAATCCGGCGCACAGCATCCTCGACGTGGTCGAGATGCCGCTGCTGGTGGCCGGGCGCGGCGACGCGAAGCAGCGCCGCGCGGCCGCGCTGAAGACGCTGCGCAGCGTCGGCCTCGATGGCGAGCTGATCGGGCAGCGCCGTTCGTACGAGCTGTCCGGCGGACAGTGCCAGCGGGTGAGCATCGCGCGCGCGCTGATGCTGGGTCCCGACCTCCTGGTGTGCGACGAGCCGGTGTCGGCGCTGGACGTGTCGGTGCAGGCGCAGGTGCTGAATCTGCTCGAGGACGCGAAGGCCGAGCACGGCCTGACCATGCTGTTCATCTCGCACGACCTGGGCGTGGTGAAGGGCATCAGTGACCGCGTGATGGTGATGTACCTGGGCAAGGTGTGCGAGATCGCGCCGGCCGATGCGCTGTATGCGCAGCCGCGCCACCCGTACAGCGCCACGCTGCTGGCGTCGGTGCCGTCGCTCACGCCGACCCGCCGCGCTGCCCGGCCGGCGCTGGCGCGCGGCGAGACGCCCTCCCCGCTGGCGGTGCCTTCCGGATGCCGCTTCCGCACCCGCTGTCCGCGCGCCACCGACCGGTGCGTACAGGAAGAACCGCAGATCGCCGCCGCGGGCGGTGGGCCCGGCCACTTCGTGGCCTGCCACCACCCGCTGCAGACCCCGGCCGAGGCCGGCGTTGCCACCGCCTCCTGAGGCGATGGGCGCTGGCCGGCCATCTCGCACGTGACGACACACGCACACACGGGAGACGACACGATGACCTCGACCCTTTTCACCGCGCGATCACCGCGCCCGCTGGCCGGCGCCACCCGACTGGCCGCAACCGCGATGGGCGGTACGCGGCTGGCCGCGACCGTGCTGGCGCTTGCGCTGGCCGCGACGGCGAACGCCCAGCCGAAGACCGGCGGCACGATTGCGGTCGGCCTGGCCCAGGACCCCGCGATCGTCGACCCGATCCGCACCGGCACGTTCACCGAGCGCCAGCTGTCGACGCCCGTCTACGAAGGCCTGTTCGACATCGACCCGAAAGGGCAGGCGGTGCCGCTGCTGGCCGAGAGCTACACGGTGTCGGACGACCTCAAGACCTGGCGCATGAAGCTGCGCCCGGGCGTCAAGTTCCACGACGGCACGCCTTTCGACGCGGCCGCGGTGATCGCCAACCTCGACCGCACCAGCAACCCGGCCAACCGCTGCCGCTGCCTGACGACGATGAGCCTGTTCCAGGGCTGGAAGGCGCTGGACCCGATGACGGTCGAGATCACGCTGAAGGCGCCGAACGCGGCGATGCCGACGATCCTCGCCGACGCGCCCGGCATCATGGTGTCGCCCACCGCGTTCAAGGCCGATCCACAGGGCATCGGCGTCAAGCCGGTGGGCACGGGGCCGTTCAAGTTCGTCGAATGGGTACGCAACAGCCGCTTCGTGGTCGAGCGCAACCCCGACTACTGGCAGAAGGGCAAGCCCTACCTCGACCGGGTCGTGTTCCGCGGCATGCAGAACATCGAGACCCGCGAGGCGGCGTTCAAGTCGGGCCAGACCGACATCATCATGCAGCCCACGCTGCACTTCGTGTCGACGATGAAGAACGATCGCCGCCACGACGTCTACTCGCCCGCCGGCTTCGGCACCGAGGGTGTCTACATGAACCTGAAGAAGCCGCCGCTGGACGACATGCGCGTGCGGCGGGCGGTCGCTCATGCGATGGACCGCGAGCTGATCAACCGCACGCTGGGCTTCGGCGTGTCGACGCTGGCGTACAGTCCGTTCGGCAAGGGCATGTCGATGATCCAGCAGCCGGTGGCCGAGTACCCGAAGTTCGACCTCGCCAAGGCGCAGGCGCTGGTCAAGGAATACGGCAAGCCGGTCGAGTTCACGCTCAGCTACAACAACACGCCGTCGACGCGGCATCTCGCCCAGTCGCTGCAGGAGATGTGGGCGAAGGCCGGCATCAAGGTGCAGCTCGAGGCCTTCGACCAGAACCGGCTGGTGCAGAACATGTCGAGCAAGCAGTTCGAGGCGTCCATCTACCGGTTCACCGGCCGGGCGGATCCGCACGTCAACGCGTTCACGTTCTTCCACTCCCAGTTCGCTGCGATCAACCCGTCGCAGAATTACGGCGGCTACGTCAGCAAGCGCGCCGACGAGCTGCTCGAGCAAGGCATGGCGACCGCGGATCCCGCCAAGCGCGCCGCGATCTACTCGGAGTTCGCGCGCGTGCTCAACCAGGAGGTGCTGCCGTACGCCTACCTCTTCAACGTCACCGACACCATCGTCGCGAAGAAGCACGTAAAGGGCCTGACGGTCATCCCTGACGGACTCGTGCGCTTCGCCGACATGTATCGGCAATAGACGGCGCCGGGAGGCGCCGCCGGGCGGCGCCTCCCGGCCCGGATCGGAACCCTCATGGACACCAGCACCGAACCGCAGATCGACCGCCCCCGCACCAACGCCGAGCTGCGCGAGGAAGCGACGGGCCGGATGATCGACACCGCCATCCGCCTGATCGCGGAGCGCGGCGCGACGCGTCTGTCGCTCGTGGACGTCGGACGCGCGTCCGGCTACAGCCACTCGCTTCCGAACTACTACTTCAAGTCCAAGAAGCAGCTGCTGGTCGAGGTGTACACACGCATCGTCGCGAATTTCCAGCAGCGCTCGAAGGTATGGTCCAAGGCGCGCGCGCCCGGGCCCCTGCGCGCCGGCATGGGCGTGATCGGCTCGACCATCGGCGCCTACTGCAACCTCGCCGCCGAAGGGCGGCCCGACTCCCGTGCGATGCACGCGCTGTGGTCCGAGTCGCTGTCGGCGATGCCCGAGCTGCTCGAGGACGTGCGCCCGCTCAACCAGAAGTCGCTCGAGTTCTTCGAGGCACAGATCCGGATCGGCATCGAGCGCGGCGAGATCGACCCGGGCGTCAACGTCGAGGCGCTGGCCGTGATGATCTTCGGCATGCTGCGCGGCGTCGTCGCGCAGTGGCTGATCGACCCCGAGCGCGTGGACCTCGCGCGGGTGGCCGACCTCGCGATCGCCGTGCTGCGCAAGGGGCTCGCACCCGAACCCCCGGCGAACGCCTCCCTCTGACCCGCCGCCACCGTCCGACCCGACGCCTCTGTCGCCCCCCGACGCCCTCTTCGGAGACCGCTGATGTCCCTGCCCGCCTCGATCGCCTCGCGTCTGAAGATCCCGCTGATCGCTGCGCCCATGCTGCGCGTGTCCGGCCCCGACCTGGTGTCGGCCGCCTGCCGCAACGGCGTGATCGGATCGTTCCCCACCGTCAACGCGCGCACCTCCGAGGAGCTCGACGCGTGGCTGACCCGCATCGCCGACGACTGCGCCCGGGTCGACGGTCCGACGGCGCCGGTCTGCCCGAACATCATCATGCGCCGGCAGCCCGAGGTGCTGGCCGCCGACGTCGAGGTGCTGGTGCGGCACAAGGTGGAGATGGTGATCGCCAGCGTCGGCTCGCCCGAGGCCGTGATCCGGCCGCTGCACGACATCGGCTGCCTGGTGTTCGCCGACGTCGCGTCGGTGCGCCATGCCGAGAAGGCGCTGCAGGTCGGCGCCGACGGGCTGGTGCTGCTGAGTGCCGGCGCGGGGGGCCAGACCGGCTGGGTCAACGGCATGTCGTTCGCGCGGGCCGTGCGCGCGATGTTCGACGGGCCGCTGGTGCTGTCGGGCGGCATCTCGGACGGCGCCGCGCTGTGGGCGGCCCGTGTGCTGGGCTGCGACCTCGGCATGATGGGCACGCGCTTCATCGCCACCCCCGAGAGCATGGCGGTCGACCGCTACAAGGCGATGCTGGTCGACAGCCGGCTGGACGACGTGATGCTCACGCGCGCGTTCACCGGGCTGGACACCAACATGCTGCGCCCGTCGATCGTGGCGGCCGGGCTCGATCCGCAGGCACTGGCCGGGCCGGTGACGCCGGAGCGCGCACGCGAACTGTTCAGCGCGCACTCCAAGGACGCGCAGGGCCCCAAGCGCTGGGTCGACATCTGGAGCGCGGGCCACACGGTGTCGGGGGTCGACGCCGTGCAGCCCGTCGGGGCACTGATCGACCGCCTCGCCGCCGAGTACGCAGCTGCGCGCGACCAGACGCGGGCGCTGCTGGCATGAGCGGGCCCGTCACGAGCGGGCCCGTCGTGAGCGGTGCCGCTGCGAGCGCCGCCGTCTTCCGCACCCGCATCACCGAGCTGTTCGGCATCACGCACCCGATCCTGATGGGCGGCATGCATCACCTCGGGCAGTCGGGCCTGGTGGCGGGCGTGGTGAACGCCGGCGCGATGGGCTTCATCACGCCGCGCTCGTTCGACTCGCTCGACGACTATCGCGCCGACCTGCGGCGCTGCCGCGCGCTGACCCGGGGCCGGCCGTTCGGCGTCAACCTGACGATCTCGCGCCGGCCCGGCTGGAACCGCGACGCGCCCGCCTGGATCGACATCGCCCTCGAAGAAGGCGTGCGCCACTTCGAGAGCGCGGGCACCTCGCCCGAGGAGTTCCTGCCGCGCATCCACGACGGCGGCGCCGTGCTGATCCACAAGTGCCCGAGCGTGCGCCACGCACTGACCGCCGAGCGCATCGGCGTCGACGCGGTCGCGCTGGTCGGCATGGAGGAGGGCGGGCATCCCGGCGCCAACCAGCTGCCCACCTTCGTGAACGGCGCCGCCGCGCTGCAGCGGGTGAAGATCCCGCTGGTGGTCGGCGGCGGCATCGGCAGCGGGCGTCAGATCGCGGCGGCGCTCGCGATGGGCGCCGATGCGGTCGTCATGGGCAGCCGCTTCATGGTCTCGACCGAAGCGGACATGCACGTCGCCGTGAAGCAGCGCATCGTCGAGCTCGACGAGAACTGCTCGACGACGATCCTCGGTACGCTCAACAACACTTGGCGCGTGATGGTCAACGAGACGGCCCGTGAAGTGCAGCGCCTCGAGGCCGGCGGCGCGCGCACGCACGAGGCGTTCGGCGACCTGATCCTGTCGTCGCGCACGCGCGAGCGGGTGTACCGCGGGGGACATGTCGAGGAGGGCATCGTGTCGCTGGGGCCGTCGGGCGGGTTCGCCGATGCGATCGAGCCGGCCGGGGTGGTCGTCGGGCGGCTGATGGCGGAGGCGGGCGAGGCGGCGAGGGCGTTCGTGCGGGGGATCGTGGGTTAGTCGCGGGCGAAGGCGCGGGCAACGGGTCCGACCGGGGGGCGGGTGCTGGCCCCTGCTGCGCAGGGGTGCCCTCGGCGCGGAGGGGGGCCGGCCGTGCGGCGAGACTCGCTTCGCGCCCTGCGGGCGCTGCGCTCGAACAGGTCGCCGCAAGTTTGAGGTACAAAGCGCGCTGCGCGCGCCGGCCGGCCCCCCTCCACGCCTCGGCTGCGCACACGCCCCCCGGTTGGACCCGTTGCCCGCGCCTTCGCCGAGACATTGGTTGACTGCGGAGAACGCGATGCGGCGGTCCGTGCGCGTCGGTGCCTGTCTGCGAATGCCACGATCATTGCCGTCGCCGTCGCCGTCGCCGTCGCCGTCGCCGTCGATGGCGCTTCGGCTCTGCACTTCATCGCACGCCTCCGATGTCACTCGGTGCGGCAGGTGGTGGTGGGGCGGGTGGGGATGTGTGCGGCGCCGAGCAGCGCAGGCTCGGGCTGGGCGCGCGCAGCGCGCTTCGTACTTCTGACTTGCGGCCCC
>Ga0116141_10004277_pt1 | contig 12039 bp, 9 predicted proteins | sample AD_UKC097_MetaG_FD_89744 | JGI IMG/M metagenome (GOLD analysis project Ga0116141, IMG submission 89744) | Active sludge microbial communities of municipal wastewater-treating anaerobic digesters from USA - AD_UKC097_MetaG | ecosystem: Engineered > Bioreactor > Anaerobic > Digestate | place: USA... | reverse complement strand
GTACGCGGTGGACGTGGACCGGGAAATGCTTGTTCGCGTGGCGGCGCTCGCGAAGGAGAACGGACTGTCGAACATCGAGACCGTCGCCGCCAAGGAGGACGGTTCCGGCCTGGAGAAGGCGAGCGTGGACCTGGTCTTTGTGAGGAACGTCTATCATCATCTCCCCGAAAGGGAAAAATATTTTGCCAATGTGCGCGCGGTCCTGAAGCCCGGCGGGCGTGTCGCGATAGTGGAGTATCAGAAAAAGCAGGGCTTCACCTTCACGGGACTCTTCGGCCACCAGACGCCGGAGGAGGAGGTGGTGGCCCTGATGGAGCGCGCCGGCTACGCGCGGAAGGAGCGTTTCGATTTCCTGCCGCGCCAGAGTTTCAATACATTCACGGCAAAGTGAGGCGCGCGTGAAAAAATTCATCCAGGTCATACAGCCCGCGCTGCTCATCATCCTCGTGCTCCTGGTTTTCTACTTTCGCTTCGACGCGCGCGGCAACCCGTGGGGCGACGGTTACAATTTCGACATGCTCTTCACGGTGGTGTACACGCTCTGGCTGAGCTACGAAACCGGCGTGGGGCGGGCCGATACCGCCAGGAAGAAGGAAGTGTCCGATGTCTGGACGGCGGTGCTCTACGGCGCGGGACAGGCGCTGGTGATACTCACCGCGCTCTGGTTCGGGCCGCTCTGGGAGGCGCCGGGCCCCTGGCACATTGCCGGCGGCGCGATGTTCGCCCTGGGAATCGCGCTCCGCGCCTGGGCGATACGGACGCTGGGTGCGCACTATTCCCACCTGGTATCGCTGGGCGACGATCACCGGGTGATAGATACCGGCCCCTACCGCGTCCTTCGCCACCCTGCCTACGCGGGGATGATACTGGCCCATGTCGGAGTCGCGCTCTGGTTCCTCAACATGGTGACGCTGGCGGCGCTTGTCCTGGCGCTCGTCCCCGGTATCGCGGGGCGCATCCTCGAGGAGGAGAAGACGCTCATGAAGCTGGAGGGATACGCCGACTTCGCGAAGACGCGCGCGCGGCTCGTTCCGTTCGTGTGGTGAAGGCGCGGATACGTATCCGCGCTTTCAGGGATACCGTCCCGTGTGATAGTCACGCTCCCATTCCGCGGCGGGGGTGACGCTCCTGGGGCGCTTTCGTATCATCCATCTCTGATAGACGATCTGCCCTATGAAGTAGACTCCCACCAGGATGTAGAAGAGCCCCCCGCTCACGAAGGCCCACGCCTCGCGCGACATGAAGTACGCCGCGTAGACCACGAGCGCCGTGTGCGCCGCGAGCAGCCAGAAGAGAATCCGTATAGGGCGGCGCAGGAGCTCCATCTGCGCGTCGCCGATTTCCGCGGGCAGTCCCTTCACGTAGCGGCGCGACATCATCATGACGATGTTCCTCGATGAAAAAGCGCTCACGCCCAGTATGACGCAGAGGATGAGCTCCAGGATGGCGGGCTTCAGCTTGAAGAAGATGTCGTTCTCGAGGAGGATGGACACCGCGCCCATCGCCACGAGGAGCGCCGTGTCGCCCAGGATGAAGCCGTCCAGCCTGCGTTCCTTCACCCATGTGAAGGCGAGCTCAATGATGCCGAATCCCACGGCGACGTAGAGCCCCACCACCGTGCCCCAGATCTCGTCAGCGACGACGAAAACGAAGAGCGGCAGGAGTCCCGGGAGCATCTGCTTCAGGAGCTGGGCCAGCGCGGGCCGGGATGGCGCGTTCGGTGTTTCCATGGAAGATGAACTGGCGCGGAAGATTCAATTTGTAAAGGAGATTTTCGTGCTATTGCCGGGTGTTCAATTCTGATACACTTCGCTTGACAGGACCATGCCCGTGCGATAATCATCCAGGCATGGAATGGGTGATATTGACAGGTATTCTCGTGCTGGCGGGGATGAACGTGGCAGGTATAATCGCGGACAGTCACGGCATCAGTAAAGAGTTTTACGCGAAAATACAGGAGCTGCTGGAGGGTAAACGCTTGAAATTGCGGAAAAGCGACCTATCCGGCATTCCCGGCTTGCGCTTTTTCAGAATCAGTAATTCTTTGAAGGGAACAATCGGGGGGAAGCATTTTTCCATTACGGGTTTTAAAGGGGGGGCCGACCGGCTCGCCATCCGGCTGAACCACAGAGTTCCTAATATCCATGTGCTATGTATTTCAAAAGAGACAACGCTTTTTCGTATTGAGAAAAAGATGAAAGGAGAGGACATCCTGACGGGAGATGCCCAGTTTGACAGCGCGATGAAGATCGGCGGAGACGATCCGGTGGCCGTGAGGTCGCTGCTCAACAACGGAGTTCGGAAGAATGTGCTTGAGCTTTTCAAGTCCTCGATGGACTTCGTGGTCACGGGTGATCGGATCGGCATGGTGATAGACGGTGTTATTTCGGAGAAACTGGCGGTGAAAGCCGTAGACCTCCTATGCACCATGCTGGAGGTCAGCGATTCAATGACCGCTCCGGGAAGCGTGGCTGCGCGCCTAATGTCGATGCTTGAAATGGACAACGAGCCGGAAGTGAAGATCCTCTGCCTCCGGGATCTTTCGCAAATGAAGTATGATAATGGCCTGATCCGCGCGGCGATCACGCGCGCGCTCGATGACCATCATCCCGCGGTGCGGTACGAGGCGGCGCGCTGCCTTGGCGCGGAAGGCATTGACCGGATGATGAGCTTTCTGAAAATCAGATCGTTTCCCGACGAACTGAAATGTGAAATGCTTGATGCGCTGGCGGAAGCGGGGCGTACAATATCGGTGCCGGTACTGAAGCGGCTTTTTGATGAATCCGGTGCGCCAGAATTGCGGATTCGCATCATCGATACGATGATGAAGGCCGGTGACGCGTTGCCCAGGGATTTCATCGAAAAGTGCCTTTATTTCCGTGAGAAGGACGTAGTCCTGCGCGCGATACAAGCGCTGGGAGACTGTGGCACCGTAGAATCGGTTGAGAAACTCTGCGTGCTGGAGAAGTCGTCCAGGAACGCTGAAACCAGGAGCGCCGCGCGGGAATCGATCGCGCGCATTCAGTCGCGGCTGGAACCCGGCGACCGGGGATGGCTCTCCGTGTCGGAGCTTCGGGAAGGGGAATGCATGCTCAGCACGCCGCCGGCAGTGGAAGGGGCTCTCAGCGAGGGAGAAGACGTGAGGAAAAAATCACGCGGGAAAAGAAGGCGCGTTGAGCATGGGCGACTGTCCCGGTGACGGGAGCTTGAGCATGCAGCGTGAACCGGATCATGCAACCGTTCGGAAAGACGATAAAGGCTGACAAACTTCGGGGGAGCATCCAATGGAATTTGTCGTGGGAGGATTCCTGGCCGCGGTTACCATAGTAGTTGCCGTGGTCGGAAACAGCGTGCACAATCGCCGGAAGACACTGGGTGAAGTGATTCGCCGCGTCGGGGAGGGCCTTGGGTTAAAGTACAGGCAGGGTTTTTCGCTGGCCATGCCGGTGGCTTCGGGAAACATCGACGGGCTCAAGGTGACTGTCAGGCGGTTCAGCGATCCGCAAAACCGCAGCGGTGTATCAACCCTCCTCCGTATATATATCGCCAATTCAATCAACGCGGGCGGCATCCTCAAGATGACCCTGGAAAGCGACGCGCTTTTCTCCACCGTGGAAAAGCTCCTGAAGGGCGATGACATCCAGATTGGCGATGGCGCGTTCGACGGCAGGATGCTTATCAAGGGCACATCGCCCCACCATGTCGCGGCGCTGATGAACGAGCGGGTGAGGGCGCTGCTGCTGGGAATCGCCGGAAGAACCCATGGCCTGAACCTGACGAGCAACTGGTTCGAGGTCGTGCTGGATTACGAAGGGAAAACGAAGGATGATATAGTCTCCATCGGGCGCGACGCGCTGGAGGTGTCGCGCGACCTGGCGCGCGGGGACGACGTCCGTTCCCGTCTCATGGAGATCATCCGCTCCGACAGCGTGCCCGGCGTCCGCGCCGCGTGCATCCGCCACCTCGCGTCGCATTTTCCTGTGAATGGCGACATGACCGCGCTCCTGAAACGGGCCCTGAAGGACGACAGCCGGTTCGTGCGAATCGAGGCCGCGCTGAATCTCGGCTACGAGGGCCTGGAGTTCCTGGCGCAGTTGTTGAATAAGGAGTCCGATCTTGAAGAATACGATACGCTGCGCATCATCAGGCATTTCGGGGAACATCGGTTCGCGGGCGGGATTCCCGTGCTGAAAGAGGTATTTGTGCGGGCGAACAATGAAACGGTGCTCCTGGAAATACTGAAGGCCTTCATTGCCATGGGCGATACAGGACTGAACGGATTTCTCCTGGAGCGCCTGGGGGGAAGCTCCGGAGACATCCGCTACTGGCTGATATCGGCGCTCGCCTCCTGCGGGACCGCGGAGGCCGTGGAGCCGCTCATGAAGCTCGCGAAATCGTCGCTGAATCCGCTTTTACGCTCCGACGTGCAGAGGGCCATCGCCGGTATCCAGTCGCGCCTCGGCGGCGCCGACGCCGGTTGGCTCTCGGTTTCAGCGCTTGAAGGCACAGAAGGGGCTCTCAGCATGGGAGACACGGCGGGCGAGGGATCATTGAGCGTCCATGGGGGCGACCGCGTATCGAAAAAAAAGAACAACAAGGATCGGTAATGGAACTTTTCGGTACGATATTCGGTGTCGGAGCCCTGGCCTTGCTTTTCCTGATGGTGGGAGTGTTCTCCCGCCGGGGAAGCGAGCGTGCAAGCGAAGAAATGCCCGTTAGAACCAGTCATTCTCTTGAGGGCAGCGTGAAGAAGCGGCTGATGAAATACCGGGGAATGAAGGTTACCATTGATTACTACCAGGTCAACAAGGCTGACGTCACAGAGATCAGGCTGAAGTACAGGATACGGGGTGCCGGCGATTTCAGCATCTGCCACGAGGGCGCGGTGAGCCGGTTGAAGAAGAAGATCGGGATCGGTGACGTAACGATCGGCGACCCGGCGTTCGACGAACGCATGCTGGTCCAGGCGGCCGAGCCGCTCAAGCTGCTGGCCTTCCTGGACGCCGATGCGAGATCGGCGATCCTGAGCATTGACACGCATTCGATCGATTTCTGGTTCACCTCGAGCGAGCTGATGGTGTCGTTCCACCAGGGGGATTTCTCCGGTGACAGGCGGTTTGATCTGGTTATGGAGATGGTACACCGGCTCCTGGAAAATTTTTTCAGGGGAAAGATCATACTGAACCAGTATGTCGACATGGTGCGGTACGATACCGTTCCCGGTGTGAGGCTCGCCGCAATCGGGGCACTCGCGTCCCTGTATCCGGCCGATTCGAAAGCGGTCGCGCTTTTCCGGGAGTGCCTGCAGGATGATAATTTCAATATTGTTTTTGCGGCGGCATCAGCCCTTGGCGAAGAAGGGATGGCACACATTGCCGGTATGCTTTCCGGGGAAAAGGATCTGACTCCGGAGAAGAGAATAAAGATCATACAGGCCTTCGGGAAGTACGGCTACCGGAAGGCGATACCCGTCCTCATCGACATCTACAATGATGATGAGGCGGTGGAGATACTGGGTACGTTCGAAAAACTGGGTGATGATTCCTGCTGCGAATTCCTGATGAAACTGCTGGGAATTTCCGGCTCTCGCCTCCAGCCACACATACGTGACGCGCTGGCGGCATGCGGCACCGCCGAGACGGTTAAACAGCTGCGGGACCGGGCGAAAGTCGTGAAGCGGAAGGTGGTCCGCTCCGTCTATGACGATATCGCCGATCGGATCGTCGCGCGCCTCGGGAATGCCAGGGACGGCTGGCTCTCGGCGCCGGAAAGCGCGCCCATGGACGGGGCGCTCAGCCGCCACGACACGGCGGGGGAAGGAGCGCTCAGCGGGGAGGGGAAAGTCCGCAAATAATGCTTGCCTCTGCCGGTGCTGGTATCTATCATCCGAAATGCTTTTTCCTTTTGTCATTTCCGCGCAGGCGGGAATCCACTTTTATTTAACATGAAGAAATCACGCATAGCCATAGACCTGGGCACCACCAACACCGTCGTCGCGCGCTGGAACTACCAGATGGACGCGCCGGAAATTTTGAGCCTGGACGGAGTCTCGCGCGGCGGAGGGCGCAACCGCGATATAGATGACTCCTTTACCATTCCTTCATGCGTCTACCTGGTGCGTCCATCGCAGTTCTACCGCTTCCCCTTCAACCTGCTTTACAAGAGATTCCGCGGGAAGACCGGCGGCTTCATTGGAAAGCACGCCATGGAGATGGACGGGGGCGCCTGCGCGCCGCATTTTGTGAACAACTTCAAGTCATACCTGGGAAAGAACAGCTTTCAGCTGATAGGTAAGCTCGGCAGGTGGAAATACACCGCCGACGATATCACCCTGATATACCTGAGGCTGCTCCTCCAGGAGATCAAAAAAACGACCGGCGAAAAGCCGGACCACATCACATTCTGCGCGCCCGTCGACTTCTACGAGTTCTACCGGGCGAAGCTCCAGCGCATGGCCTCGCGCCTGGGGGTGAGCGACGTGCGCACCATCGACGAGCCGGTGGCCGCGGCGCTCGGCTACGGCCTCAGCCTCGACGAGCCGAAGAACTACCTGGTGGTGGACTTCGGCGCCGGGACGCTGGACTTCGCGCTCATCCGCGGGGAGGAGCGCTCGCGGGACAGGGGGCACTGCACGGTCATCGCCAAGGAGGGCGCGCCGGTGGGGGGCAACCTCATCGACGCGTGGATCATCGAGGACCTGTGCGAGCGGTACGGCTACAGCTTCGATCGCTTTACCGGGGACGTGAACATGCAGTGGTGGTACCGCATTCTTCTCGCGGAGGCGTGCCGGGTGAAAGAATCGCTCTTCTTCAAGAAGAGCGAGACATTCTACCTGCTGCCTTCGAAGCTGATGGCGGGCTATATCAACTCCATCCCCGGAAACGTGCCGGGCAAGCACAGTCCGGTGGACTTCTCCCGCGACGACCTGGTGGCGCTCCTGGAGAAGCGCGGCCTCTACCGGATGCTGAACACGCTCGTTGATTCGCTCATCGCGAACGCGAAGACGAGGGGGATAAAGGAAAACCAGATCCACGAGGTGCTCATGGTGGGGGGCTCGACGCTCCTGCCCAGCGTCTACTCGACGCTGGAAAAGCGCTTCGGGCGGGACCGCGTGCGCGCCTGGCAGCCGTTCAACGCGGTCGCCTTCGGCGCCGCGGCGTTCGCGGCAAACCGTTTCGCGAAGGCGGACCATATCACCCACGACTACGCCTTCGTCACCTATGACCGGAAGACCCACGAGCCGGAGTACAACGTCATCGTGCCGGCGGGGACGCAGTTCCCCACGCAGAAGGATTTCTGGAAGCGGCAGCTGGTTCCCACCTGCGCGCTGGGCGAGCCGGAGCGCATCTTTAAGCTCGTGGTCTGCGAGATGGGGCGCAAGCACCTGCTCGACCAGGAGTTCGTCTGGGACGAGAAGGGCGACCTCCACCTGCTGAAAGACGGCGATGGAGGGAAACAGCTCGTCATCCCGCTGAACGAGGACGACCCCACGCTGGGCTACCTCGATCCGCCCCACGCGCCGTCGGAGAAGCGGGCGCGGATAGAGCTGTCGTTTATGATCAACGAGGACCGCTGGCTCTGCGCCTCGGTCTACGACATCAAGACGGGAAAGCGGCTCATGGACGGGAAGCCGGTCATCCGGCTGAAATGACAATGAAAAATCAGTCCGATATCACCCTGCGCTGGCTGGGGACCGCGGCCTTCGAGATTACCCGCGGCGATACCACGCTTCTCATCGATCCCTTCGTGTCGCGGCCTTCGCTCACGCGCGTGATCGCCGGGAGGCCGATACCTCCGGACGAGCGCGAGGCGGAGCGGCGCTTCCCCCGGGCGGACGTCATCCTCATCGGCCACAGCCACTTCGACCACCTGATGGACGCGCCTTCCATCGCCAGGCGCACCGGCGCCGTCATCGCCGGCTCGCCCACGACCTGCTTCATCGCGGAGGCGTGCGGCGTGGCGAAAAAATCGCTCCTGCCGCAGGCGGACCCGCCCGCGCAGTTCAGGCGCGGCGGCTTCGACGTGCGGTTCGTCCCCAGCCTGCACGGCAAGGTGTTCATGGGGCGCGTGCTCTATCCCGGAAAGCTCTCCTCGGTGCCGGAGCCGCCCGTGAAGGCGGCTGACTACCCGGTAGGCGACGTCTACGGCGTCTGGCTGAAGACGGGCGGGATTTCGTTCTACCACAACGGGAGCGCGGGGCTTATCGACGACGCGCTCGCCGGGACGGGCGCCGACGTGCTCCTGCTGGGGCTCGCGAGCCGTTTCGGGACCAGGGACTACGTGAGGAGGATGATAGAACTTGTCCGCCCGTCGGTCATCATCCCCTGCCACTACGACTGGTTCTTCTCGCCGCTCGATGAAGGCATCCGGCACCTGCCGGGCATCAAGCTGGGGCACTTCCTCCGAGAGGTGCACGATACCGATCCCGGTATCAGGGTGAAAGTCCCCGGCGTGGGCGCCGAGGTCCGCCTCTGCCGCGCCGGCGGCAGGTGCGTGGTGATGTGAGTTGAGTGATGAGTGAGATGTGAATGGTGAAGGATAAGTGCGGAACTCCCTCCCCCTCGAGGGGGGAGGGGCGGGGTGGGGGGTGGAAAGAAATATATTTAAGTGATGCACCCTCCCCTGTCCCCTCCCGTCAAGGGAGGGGGATGATAATAAAACCGCAGTGGTAATAATCGACTATGAAAACACTGAAAAACATCCTGCTCGGAATCTCGGGCGTCATTATCGCCCTCACCGTGGCGGTCGCTGTATACTTCTCTCCCGGCGGGGCGCATCCCGGGAGCGACACACCGCTTCTCCTGTACAACGGCAATATCATCACCATGGATGAAAAGCTCCCGTCTGCTCGCGCGGTGCTGACCGAAAAGGGGCGCATCCGCTTCATAGGGAGCGACGAGGAGGCGGGGAAGCTCGCCTCCCCCGGCACGGTGCGTATCGACCTGAAAGGAAGGACGCTCATTCCCGGCTTCAACGACAATCACGCGCACACGATCATGGCCGCGTCGTACTACTCGGAGCTCAACCTCTGGAAGAAATCGTGCGGCGAGATCGCGGCGCTGGTCGCGAAGGCGGCAGCGGAATCCGCGCCGGGCGAGATCATCGCCGGGAACTCGTGGGACTACACGCATTGCCGGGAGCCGCACCGCGCGCTGCTGGACGCGGCGGCGCCGCGCAACCCGGTCTTTCTCACGCAGTACTCGGGACACGCCGCCTGGGTGAACGGCGCGGTGCTGTCATCGCTCGGCATCACAAAGGAAACGCCCGATCCCCCCGGCGGACAGATCGTCCGCGACGCGAAGGGCGAGCCTACGGGCGTGCTCCGCGACACGGCGATGGGCCAGTCGGTGTACGGGAAATATCTCAGCCAGATCCTGTCGTCCTCCACCCACAGGAAACTCGCGGCGAAGGCGCTGGATATCTTCAGAAGGGCCGGCATCACCTCCGTGCAGGACAACACCTGGGAGCCGTTCACGGTGCGGCTCCTGAACCGGCTGCGGGGAGAGGGCGCGCTCACCTGCCGCTTCAGCTGCTGGTCGCAGGGCGGTTCAATTCTTGAAAAGCTGTTCAACCTGCTCGCCTTTTTCCGCAGGGATGACCTCTGGGTGCGGCCGGGTCCCATCAAGTACTTCGCGGATGGCGCCTTCTCCACCAGGACCGGCTGGCTCTTCGAGGCGTACGCCGACGAGCCGGGCAACACGGGAGCGCCTCGGTACACGCCGGCGGAGCTGGAGGAAATCGTCATGGAGGCGGCGCGGAAGAAGCGGCAGATATCGTTCCACGCGATAGGTGACCGCGCCGTGCACGAGCTGCTGAACGCCGTGGAGAAGGCGCAGCAGCGGCATCCCTGGACGAAGGATCTCCGCTTCCGCCTGGAGCACGTGCAGATCGTGAAGCCGGACGACATCCCGAGGATGAAGCGCCTGGGCGTCATCGCCTGCGTCCAGCCGTTCACGCTGAACAACCCGCGCAAGGACGAGACGCTCCTTGGAAAGAAACGGGCCGTGACCGCCTACCCGTTCCGCTCCATGTTCGCCGCGGGCGTTCCCGTGTCGTTCGGCTCTGATATGCCGGCGGAGGTGGATTATCACCCCATGCTCGCGCTCTACTACGCGGTGACGCGGAAGAGTAAGGACGGCAGGGACGGGCCCCTCAACGCGCGTGAGCGCTTCACGCCGCGCGAGGCGCTTTACTGCTACACGATGGGCTCTGCGTACGCGGAGTTCATGGAGAAGAATAAGGGCTCCATCACGGCGGGAAAATTGGCCGATATGACGCTGCTCTCGGACGATCCCACCGCCGTGCCGCGCGAATCCATCAAGGACATTCATGTGCTGATGACGGTCGTCGGCGGCAGGATAGTCTTCGATGACAGGAAGGGTGCGCCGTGATCACTCCCACATCTTCGTAGGATCGGAGCTCCCTCCCTGCGGCGTCCCCTGCTGGCCGCCCGCGCTCTGCACGCAGGTTCTGCACAAACCGCCGGACGCGCAGGACGCGCACACCACGGCGCCGCAGCGCGCGCACTGGGAGAACTGGCCGCGCACCTCTTCGAAGGCCTGGCGCTTCGCGTCCTCCATTCCCTGCTGGAAATTCCTTGCCTGGCGCTCGCCCATCTTCCTGCTCACCAGCCCGCTGATGACGGAGCCCAGTATCGGGCCGATGACCGGTATCCGGTAGAATATGCTCGTGAGTCCGTACTGCGCCTGGCTGGACAGGACGCTTCCCAGGGCGCTCTGCCCCATGCCCGTGGAGTAGGAATTCTGAGTGACTACCTGCGCTCCGCACGAGCGGCAGATGAACGCGTACTTCGCGCTCGCGCCGCCTCCCTGCGGGTATCCCGACGCCATGATCTGGTTGAGGGTGTCGTTCATGAAAGATTCTCCATTCTGTGGAATTCGCTGGTGTGCGATATCATTCAATATATGTATGATATTTTTTCCCTCCGGTCAAGCCGATTTATGCGCGAATTCAGCGTGTCCGTCAGGTCCGAGTGAAAAACGGGTTGACCCTTCCCCATGCGGCGTATATCGTCCGGGCAGGACACACCGGAGGACCGGCATGGCACAGAAAAAGAAAAAGCTTACCCCGTCGACGAACGAGTTCCAGGGCACGGACAAAGAATCGCTGCAGAAATCGTTCGTAAACCACCTGGAGTACTCCTGCGCTAAGGACGAGTTCTCCGCGACCGGCCTGGACCTGTTCACAAGCGCTGCTCTTCTTGCACGGGACAGGATGGTTGAGCGGTGGGTGGAGACCCAGCAGAGCTATTACGCGAAGGACGCGAAGCGCGTCTACTACCTGTCGCTGGAGTTCCTCATGGGCCGCGCTCTGGGCAACAGCCTTATCAACCTTGACCTTTACGACGGCGCCGCCGATGCGCTCAAGGAGCTCGGCTACAACCTGGAGGAGATACGCGAAACCGAGTGGGACGCCGGGCTCGGCAACGGCGGCCTGGGCCGCCTGGCCGCCTGCTTCCTGGACTCCATGGCCACGCTGGAGCTTCCCGCCTACGGGTACGGCATCCGCTACGAATACGGGATCTTCTTCCAGAAGATCGTGGACGGTTACCAGATGGAGACGCCGGACAACTGGCTGCGCTACGGGAACCCCTGGGAGTTCGCGCGCCCGGAGTACCTCTACCCGGTGAGGTTCCACGGCTCGGTGAGGCAGTACAAGGACGAGAAAGGCAGGCTCTGTTTCGAGTGGGTGGACACCGACATGGTGATGGCCATGGCGTACGATACGCCGGTGCCGGGGTATAAGAACAACACCGTGAACAACATGCGCCTCTGGTCGGCGAAGTCCACGCGGGAGTTCAACCTGGAATACTTCAACACCGGGGACTACGAGAAGGCGGTGGCGGACCAGTCGAACACGGAAACGATTTCCAAGGTGCTCTATCCGAAGGACGAGGGCTTCAAGGGCAAGGAACTGCGGCTGAAGCAGCAGTACTTCTTCGTCTCGGCGACGCTGCAGGACATCATCCGCCGCTACAGGAAGACCCACGACAGCTTCGACGCGTTTCCGGACAAGGTC
>Ga0116141_10004276_pt1 | contig 12039 bp, 8 predicted proteins | sample AD_UKC097_MetaG_FD_89744 | JGI IMG/M metagenome (GOLD analysis project Ga0116141, IMG submission 89744) | Active sludge microbial communities of municipal wastewater-treating anaerobic digesters from USA - AD_UKC097_MetaG | ecosystem: Engineered > Bioreactor > Anaerobic > Digestate | place: USA... | reverse complement strand
CAGGGAGTTCAAAAGGATTTTGTAAATATTTAAAGTGAAGTCCATAAATGAAGAGTTTAAGAAAAAGGTAAAAGATAAAAGTGATGGAAGGAAGTATCGTATCAGTGTTTGTGATTTTAGGTTGTTCTAAAAAACAAATAACTCAGTGAAACTCTGTGGAAAATAAAAGTTAAACAGAGGAAACTAAACAAAATACTTCGTGAAACTCTGTGCCTAACTCTATGAAACTGAATGCAAAACTCAGCATCCGGTTTTTCCTTTTCAAATACTTGTTCTAATGCAATCATCGAATACCCCACTTGCTCAGCATGAGAGCCTATCCTATGCCAAGGCTGGTATCAGCTTATTGTAAATTTAAATCTTCAAAAAAAACATCCTTTAGTTAGTATGAACCAATCACTCATCAATTACATTCCCATTTCACCTAAACCTATATTGATACTCAGGGGTCTCTTTCATTATTTTTTTGCTTTCAGGATAGTTTTCAATAAACCATACCATGAATCCGGTAACATCAATTTTGTCAGCAAGAAACTTTTCTCGCTTTTTTGCCCAAATATCTTTTAAGCCGGGAGTAGAAAGTAACTCCAAAGTATGATTATAAAATTTATCAAACTGTGCTGGTTGATAGGCATAACACAAACCATATTTTTCTTCCAGTTCATTAGGAACAGACAATTTTCCTGCAAAAGTATTACATTTTAGTGCAGGAACTCCCAAAATAGCGGCTTCTGTGGTCATTGTCTGGCTATCACCAAGAAACATAGATGAAAAGAATATAAACGAATGAATCTTTTCTGGAGTCACAGGAATACGGTATTGCTCCAAATCTGGTTCAATTTCGCGCTCAGCCGTAATAAAGACCCGACCATAATTTTTTAAAAGTTCTATTAATTTCACTTTTTGCTCATAACTAATTCCACTATGCCCTACATCGTGGTGTCCTTTAAAAGCAACGAAACGAAGAATGAAATATGATTCTCCTAATCTTATACCATAATCTTTTAGTATATTCTGATCGGGTACAAAATAATTGGGATGCAAATAGGCCAGTTCATGAATGCCAGCGTATGAAATTAATTTCCTTGTTTTACGAGATATCGGATCAGGTGTTAATACAGCGTCAGAAATGAGATGCCCATACTTGGCAACCAAAGGTTCCACATCATCATCATCATCATCAAAAATAAAAGATTTTATATTAACTAACTTAGATATCTGAGACAATACAATACCTGAACTTAATCCAATGTTAATCTTATGCTTTTTGGCAATATGGATTAACTGTATATCATCACGAATTACTGTTAATGCTTTACCTATGAGTATATCTCGTTTTTTCCCAAGAGTAATATAGGGGATATGGTAATAATCCAATAGTTTTTTGATAATCTTAACGTCCCGTATTGTTACAACAATTGTATGCTTCTTCCGCATTCTGAAATAAAAATGCTTAAATAAATGTACATGAGCCGGATGTCCTATATCTATTAAAATTCTCATCGGATTTTCTTTAGAATTTTAACGCCTATTTTTCCTATTTGATATAATAAAGGATGTAACACACATAAAAACCTACCATGTTCCACCAATTCACCCCCAAACTTCGCTTTAAATTCACGAACTCCATAAGCCTCATTGGGTTTGCCGGCTCCCATCATATCAAAAATTAAATAGCTATTTGTTGCAGCATATTCAATTCCTGACCAAGTAGCTAAGGTAGATGGATGAATATTTTTATATTTTCCATCCAATCCACAAGCGAACCATTCGTATAAAATTTTAGTACTTAATCCTACACACAAAGTTCCTCCAATTATTTCATCTTTATATTTAACGAGTAAAAATATTCCAATTCCTGAATGAAATAATTTACTGAAAAATTCAAATGGAAATAATGGCGTTTTTATTCTTGTTTTGTATAAATCAAACAGTATTTCATACCAGCACCTTACTTCTTCGAATGTAGGATTACATATTAATTCCGCTCCATCTCTAATTGATGTCTTTATGTCTCGTTTTCTACTTTTTCCTAAATTTTTATTTGCAATTTCAATTGAAGAAGTATCCACATGAAAATTTAAATGAGGAGTGTAATTAAAACCTGATTGTATGAAAACACTTTTATATTTACTAAAATCCGTATAATTTCGACATTCAATATAAATTGCTTTTTTTAACAAAGCATTTTTACAATGTGTCAATAAACTTTCTAATGCTTGTTCACTGATATCATCGGATAATAAAATACCTCCCGGAATAATGGCACGCCGTGTAAAATAATGTTTGATTGTATTGTTTTCTTTTTGTAGATAACCTACAATAACGCCTTTTAAAATATCTTTTTCTTTTACTGCATATACAAAAGGCTCCATAAACGACAAAGAAGCGTAAAAATCATAACAGGCTTTACTTTGAAAAAAAGAACTATTGTTAGATATATTTATCAAAGAATTCCATTGATTTGCATCTATTTCTTTAATGTTATCTAATAATTTCATAATAAAAAACTATAAAAAAGACGTATCTATAAATTTCCTACACCATAATTCCGTATGTATCCATTTCCATATTTCTTTGGAAATATTAATTTTGCCTTCCACATGTTGTTGATAAAGTAATTTAACTTTATCCACATCAAAATAAGCTCTATTGCGAAAGGATTCACTTGAGATGATATCGTTGATAAAAACTTGAAATGCTGGCAATCGAAACCAAGTTTCTTGAGGGGTTTCAAAGCCGATTTTATCTTTACGTTGACGAATAATTTCGGGCAAATAGCCTTTCATCGCCTCCCGCAAAATGCTTTTTGTTATACCTTTTTCTATTTTTCTTGTATTGGGTGTTGCCAAAGTTTTTTCTACTAACCGATAATCTAAAAAAGGGACTCTTGATTCTATGGAACTTGCCATGGAATTACGGTCACCCCATTTTAATAGATGTTCCAATTTGTATTCAAAATGATCCAACAACGCTTCATTTAAGGTTTTGGAACCATATAAATTGCCGGCTATTGTATTACTGCTTGCATTGGCTTGAATAAAAGAGGTCTTTAAGTATCCGTATTCATTGTAACGCAAACGTGTACGCAACGAAACAGGCAGCATAAAATACACAAAAGATTGTATGCCAATCCACGATTTATGTTGCTTGTAATAAGCAAACATTTCTTTTATTAGCTTTACCCATGACATGGATGTAAATAAATCTTTAAAGAAAAACCCATAAAAATAATGATAACCTGCTAATTGTTCATCGGCCCCTTGTCCGTCCATGGTTACTAGCACTTTTCCTTTGGCTAATTGCATCACTTTGTATTGCGCATAAGGAGAAGTTGATGGAATGGGTTCGGCATGTATTTGAACAAAATCATGGATATCTCTTAACAAACTATCTGCAGTCGGTTCAATAAAATGCATATTTTGGACTTCTTTTCGATATTCTTCAATAAAGTGCGACTCATCACCGATTTCCCCCGGCTGATATACGGCTGAAAAGGTATTTAAGTCCTCTTTATGAAAATCTTTTAGTATCAAAGAGGTAATGGAAGAAGAGTCCAATCCCCCACTCAAACAAACTCCCACAGGCACATCGCTACGTAAACGCAATCCTACGGATGAACTTAGGTATTCTCTGTACTCTTCAGCCGAGATAAAAGGCTTTGCCTGTTGTACTTTCTCCCTGAGATTATACCATTGCTTAATCTGAAATTGATTTTCTTTGATCGTAAAACAATGCCCGTGTTGTAATTTAAGTATTCCTTTAAAAAATGTATCTTCTGTTTGATCGGTACGGTTAAACACCAAAAAATCAAACATCACTTGATTATTTACTTCTGCTTTAATAATATTGCTTTTTAATAATGCAGGGATTTCGGAAGCAAAGATAAAACAGGTATCCGTTTGAAGATAATAAAAGGGTTTAATTCCAAAACGATCTCTGGCTCCGAATAATACTTTTTCTAAAGTGTCATAAATCACAAAGGCAAACATGCCGTTGAATTTATCCAAACAGGCTTCCCCCCACTGTATATAGGCTTTGAGCAATACCTCCGAGTCCGTCTTTGTACGACATACAATACCTAGCTCTGCCAATTCCTGACGTATTTCTATATAATTATAAATTTCACCATTAAACACCAATACATATCTACCACTTTCATCTTGCATGGGTTGATGTCCGTCTGCACTTAAATCAATAATGCTTAATCGAACAAAACCCAAACCTATATGATGCTGTAAAAAAACACCTTCATCATCCGGACCTCGATACTTCATGCAATCCATCATAGATTGAATATCTTCAAGATGTACATCCTGTTCATTATAATTAATTCTTCCGCAAATTCCACACATCAGATTAAGGTTTTATATATTTCATAAAGTTTATATGCTACATCTTTCGCTTCTAATTTTAAGTCAATGATGCGTTGTCGCCCATTCGGTTTTCCATTCATTTCTACAAATGCTAAAGCCTTCATGATTTTATCCGCACAATCCATAGGATTAAAATCTGTTATAAAATAACCGGGTTCATTTCCAAACAGCCAAGCTATATCTCCTACATCCGTCGCTACTACGGAACAATTACTTGCCATAGCTTCTTTGACTACATTAGGTGAACCCTCCATTAAAGAAGTTAACACTAAAACATCTACTGCATTAAGATAAGATAATACTTCCTTATGTAAAATCGGAAAAGGAGCAAGAAGCTCTATATCTGTCGTATCAATTAATAGCATTGCTTGTTCAACTAATGTGTAGTTCTTATTAATATCATTTTTATTTCCTAAAAATAATACATATTTTTTGCTTTTATCTAAACTTAGTTGACTATCGGAATTTGCTAAAACAGATGATATTACATTTAAATTTACACCATTAGGCAAAACTACAGTTTTTTTCTTTTTAATTATATTTCTTTGCATATAATGTGTTTTACAAATGATTTTATCTACAAAAAACTGTAAAAAGAAAGAAAGAAGTATTAAAAATCTACTTTTAAAAATAAGTTTTCCAGGAGCATAATACGTTCCATTTGCATCATCACCCATTAATGAAAGAACAATGGGCTGTTTTGGAAAAGCAAATACAGCTACCCAAGCACTAAGCGCATAATGAGCGTGAATTATATCATAATATGCATTTTTCAAGCACTTTCTCAATCTTATGGATTCTTTCAAGTACCCAATAAACCCTTTCCGTTTAATTGCAAAATAATCTAATGTTAAACCTATTTCAACTAAGGATTCTCCTTGTGATTGAATAAAAGGCGAGACCTTAAAATTATCGGAATTTCCACTACAAACAAATAAAACGTTCATATTAAAACTAAAGCTCTTTTAAAAATACTACACATTCTCTTCATTAATAATTTCAAGATATTTGTATTTGCCATTTGCTGAAGGTTTAATTAGACTAGTGTATTTAACAGTAAAATCCACATTATATTTTTCCACTAAAAGCTTAATCTCTTTTTCCAACATGCTATTCTTAATATCTTCTTTTGATTCAAAAACAAAAATTAATTTTTTTCCGTTCCAAATAACTTTATGGCGTGTTATATTAGGAAATTTTCTAAACAAAGTACCACCAAAGATATTTATAGGATGAAATTTCATTCCATTTGGCAATTCAATAATATCGGAACTACGACCATGAATTTTAGAAAACCAACTTAAAGGATACTTTGAATTTACTGTAGGTTCATTTATGTCATCAATCATATCTCCAATCTTATAACGAATTAAAGGCATTCCATAATTATCAAGGTCTGTTACCAACAAATCTTTCATGCCTGGTATTCCACTTTCTATAACTTCTACAAGAACGTGAGAATCAAGCACATAATATTTATCATCTCCTGCAGGTCGAATTGCAATACCTAATACTTCTCCCGAACCATATAAATCACCTGTAGGAGCAAAAATCTCTTCAATCAATTCTTTTTGATGGGTTTCAAGATTTTCAGCAGTTGTAATAACCTGCTTTAAACTTTTAATTTTTGGAAAATTGTTTTCTTTAAAATATTTAGCCAATGTATATATTGAACTTGAATACCCATCTATTGAAACTGGTTTGAATTTTATAATTTCATTAACTAATTCCTCCAAAGCAGACACTTCATTAAGTCTTGTAGATGGAATATTTTTTTGATTAATAATAAAATTCTTTATTTTGGAAATAGGAGTTCCCCATCTTTCTATTGAACTTTGATTTCCCCAAATATGAATATTACGTTGTCCCAATTTCAAACCTGACATTGACCAAAGTAAATATCCTGATGCAATGCCTGCACTATTCCCGTGTTTATCCGAATAATATTCAATAGGTATGCCGGTTGTTCCACTTGAACTACCTTTGTTTAGTTTCTTTTTATTAAACAAATTTGAAATTAATAAATTATTATTATTTTGGATAACATCTCTACCTAAAATAGGAACCTTATTTAAATCATCAATTATTAATATATCATTAGGCTGAAGTCCAATACTATCAAATAATTGTTTATAATAGGGAACTGAATTATAAGAATGGTTAATTATTCTTTTTAACTTTTCTAGTTGTAGATTCAACATCTGTTTTCTATCAAAAGAAATTGATTTCATAAAAAAATCATAATTTCTAGTCACCTGTGTGTTTTTCACTAGATCTAACAAAATCATTAACAATCTACTCATTTTCCATTTTTTTAATTAATTGAACATTCACAAGCTTTACATAAGAAATGAAATCTAATTCCGTTTCGCCTGTTTTTAATTTAATTTCATCAATAATTTTATTGTTATCAATAATGCTAAAATCAAAATTATTTTCTCGAAAAAAATTTGTTAAATATTCTACGAACCATTTTTCATAATTAAAGTTTGGAATTTTGTATTTTTTAAGAAAAAATATTTTATAAAAAAGAAATTTTAAACTAGCATAATACATAGAAAAACTATAATCAGCAGGAGAATATCCTTTTCCTAAAGACATAAACGCATTTTTTTTATCTAATCGATAAATCAGATTAGCAGAGTAAAAAGGTCCTTTTCGTCTCCGAAAATGCCCCATTTTAGCAAATTTTTCTTTTTTATTATTATCTGTAAAGAAAGGCGTATTTTTTTGAAATTCCAAAAAATCCAAATCCCAATACGGAGCAACGGAAGACACTCTTAAACTTTCATTCAAAGCAATATCTTGGGCAAAATGAAGAGGAATCATGCATTTAAATAAAAATAAATCAGGACGCTGTACAAAATCAAAACTCTTTATTTCATTTTCAAGGTCAGATAATTCATTCCTTGTTAAAGAAAACCAGGTTTTAGGATAATATTCCTGAATATCAATCGCATTATTTAACCAGTAATCTGATATAATCTTAGGAACTGTAAGCCCGTCAGGATAAAGTCCCCTTATAATCTCACTTCCTATAAAACCGAAAAATAAAACATCATAGCTATTTTTCATTCGCTTATATGCATCATAGCGATGTGCTCTATATAAAGAACTCAAACCAGAAGATAAAGCAACAACTTCTTTAGCTTTTTGAGAATAATCACAGAAAAAATCATCATTTGGATACAAATGCGTATGTGTAATTTTTAATTTTTTTGCGATTTTTTGTGAATGAATTACATCCAAAGAATCTTTTCGTCCAAAAGTAAATGTACTAGGAATATAATTATTGGCTCTAAATCCAGCTAAAATTAAACGCGAATCCAATCCTGCCGTAAGAGTTTGTGAAATTCTTTTCCCTTCAAAACTATTAATATATTGCTTTATGATTTGTTTCCATAATTCAGCTCCACTAATTATACTATCCCTTACACTATATTTTATTTCTTTTTTATCAACAAAATCATTAATGGAAAAATATTCATCTATTTTATATTCATTACTTAATGTAAAATACGTTCCCGCTTTTGAATATTTACACTTTTCATAAATAGTATTTCCATCAATAAAGTAATTAAATATAAAATATTTAATTATATTAATCATTGAAACCTCCAATTTGATGTTTTTTAATATAAAATTTATATGATTAGAAGCTAGAAAGACATTATTTGATTGATAATAAAAATACTTCTTAATTCCAAATTGATCATTAATTAGTATTATTTGATTATTAAAAAAACAAAGAATATTAAAGTTTCCTTTAAAATTATTGATATATGAAAAATTTTGTGATTTTACTTCTTCTAATATTGTTATAGCAAAATCCCGTGTATAACAATACTCCAAACGAGGTAAAATATATCCCAAAATAAATATCCCCTCTTTTTTATCTTGAGAAACATAATTCTGATATACATTATCTTCATTGAGACATAAACCATAATTATCTATTTCATATTTCGATGGTAAAAATGGTAAAAACTTTAAATTAAATGATTTATTATATAATATCCAATCTATCATTTTAAGTAATGTTTAATTTTTAAAATTTGTAACAAACAATTTATTTTAGGAAAATCAATTTTGAATAATTTTGTAATAGGATTAGTCCAACAACAAAAAAAAACAAATTTTGCAAAATACATTTAAACAAACGTTATAAAAAGTTCAAATCATTTCATTACAACTAGTGGAATTAACAATTATAATTTTGACATTTTATGTTTTAGCCATAAAATTTAAATGTCTTGAATTTATTCTTATTCTTTTGTACTTTTAAATCATTAATAATTTTTTCTTAATCATAAACATTCACATGAATATAGTATTATTTGAAAAAAATATTTAAATATGATATATATTCTATATAAGGCAAATGCTCATCTATTTCACAATCAATAGCACCCCATACTTTACTTTTAGAGAAGAATTGACAACTGAATTTAATTTAATAATAAAATCATAAACTGCTATATAGCATTTTTTCAACTGATACGGTTTCTTACAATAATCCATTTTTCCCGTAAACTATAGTGTTTAGTAAACAACATTCTATTATATAAACTGATAATAGAAAATATATTGTGTAATGCAACATAGAATTTCCACAAAAAATAATGCGAAAACAATAATTTGTAAAATAAATTAAACAATAAAAAGTAATTCCTCACTTTGGTATATTTGATTTGATAATGTTTGTTTTTTATTATAAAATTATCAATATATAAGGCTTCTTTATCAAAACAGACTTGAAGCATTAGCCCTTTTTGATAATATTTAGGCATGATTAACTTCTTGCCGGCAAAATAAATATAGTGTGAAAAGCAAAAATTACCCAAAGAATAAAAAATGTATTTTCCTTTATACATTTCATAAGGCTGAATAGTGTGCGAATGATTACCAACTATCAAATCGGCTCCTGCATCAATAAAATCTTTAGCCTCTTTCGGTTGATTCCAATCGGGAAATTTAGCCCCTTCCATATTGCCTCCCCAATGTAAAAATAATACTACATAACGATATTTTTGCTTATAGAGTTTAATATCTGCCTCCACTTTCTCTTTTTCCAAGTAATTAAGATATACCTCGGCATCTTCCGGTAAATTCGGATTCGTATCTTTGCTGACATAATTTAATAAACAAATAGAAATTCCATCTTCTTCAAGAATTAAAGGTTGTTTTGCTTGGGATGCATTCACCGATGCCCCGAGATATTGTATATTTTTGCTATCTAAAAAAGCAACGGTTTTTTCAAAACCGTCTTTCAAATTGTCGTATGCATGATTATGAGCTAATCCAACAACATTCACGCCTATATCCGTTAAATAATTTAATGTTTCAAGTGTTGTTTTTAACCGTGGTTTTTTTAGTTCATTTTCTCCTTTCTCTCCTTTCGCCAAGCATTCTAAATTTCCTATGACATAATCAAAAGATTTTAAATAAGCACCTATTTTATCAAAAGGCTTTACTCCTTTTCGATACAAATAAGTGTATTCATCATTTAAACTAATATCACCTAAAAATGCTATTTTCATAATGTTTCAATTATTTTAATAATTTTAGCTGTTTGTACTTTATAATTAAAGTCATGGTACACTTTCTTTTTTCCTTCTTGTCCGATTTTTAAAGCAAAATCATAATCAGCAAAAACATCACACAATCTATCGGCAAATGCTTGCGGATTGTCGGGTTCTACTAAAAAACAATCTTTATTGTCTTCCAAATATAGTTCTATTTCTCCCGTTTTAGTGATTACTACGGGTTTTCCTGTAGCCAAATACTCTCCTAATTTGGTTGGAAATCCTCCTTGCGCTTGATAATTATTAGGACGTGCCAAAGCCAATGCAGTTGCTTGACATAAATAAGACGGCATTTGCTCTCTATCAATTCTACCGGTAAAAACCACTTCTTTTTCTAAGCCTAAAGATTGCACTTTGTTTTGCAATGCTTCGTATTGCTTGACATCTTTGGTGTCGCCAATTAAATACAACTTAACATCAGGATGTTTTTGATAAAACAAACGATATGCCTCTATTAAATCCCATAAACCGTCTTTATTGCCTCCCATATCCCCACAATAAGCAATATACGAAAACATCTCCGTATTGTATTTGCAAGTTTCAAAACGTTGGGATTCCACCAACATAGGAAAAATATGCAATTTACGTTCATCTATTCCCTGTTGAATAAAATAGTTTTTAACAGCATAAGATATTACAAATATTCCATTGAATTTTTTACATAAGCAATTATATAGATATGAGGTTTTGTTTTTTACATGTATATCAGGATATTCCGTGCGCTCATGAAAAAAGATTTTTTTTCGAGAAGCAAATAAAAAACACCAAGCAATGACAAAAGGCTGAACTATATGCATTAAAAAAACGTTATTTCTTCTTAAAAAAGGAATTAAACGAAACAAAGCTACCAATAAACGCATGTATTTATTCCCTTTTTTGCCTGATAAATTTACAAAAGGAATACCGGCATGCTTAAGACCCACTTCAACCTCATGCGATGTTTGCAACAATAGCATTTCCACCTCCACCCCATTTTCCATAAAACCCCTTACGGTCGCCATTAAACGATTGGTATAAGCGGAATTCAATGTGCTAAGCGAAGTAATTATATGTATCTTATTCATTTTGTTTATTGGTATTATTAATAGTTTCCTTTTTCAACAAGGGTAAATAATACATACCTGGTATTATTACAAAAAACAACATCCAAGCCTGTCTTACAATAATAACTTTAATTAAACCGTATAAAATGATGCCCAATAAAACTAAAATAAAAACAAACTTAAAATCTTTTTTAAAATCCCTACTAATCGCTTTATAGCAAAACCAAAAAGGCAAAAGCCATAATAAAAAGCCAACCAACCCTGTAACAGTCAATTTATTCATTAAAAACAAATGACCTTCACCTAAAGAATTATAAGTTGAATCTTGATTAAAATAGGCACCAAACAAAGGATTATCTATAAAATATTCCCAGGCAGAGGTATAACGGACATCCACTCTCAAGGAAACAGCATTTCCAACTATTTCACCTCCACCTGTTGATATGTAGGATCCAATGTCATCAAAATAACGTTTTAGGACTTCCTGGTTCTCAAAATAATGACTTATGCGAAAGAAAAATGAAGCAAAGATTTCTGACGGAACGATTATAAACAGTACCATCAAGAAGAATAAAACTGCAAAAGTTAATTTTCTGTTTTTGGGCTTTATAGATGCTAAAAAAAGAAGTATAAAACCAAAAATCAGTAGAGTAGCAAATTGCATTCGTATAAGGGCAAGCATCAAAACTATGATGAACATCCAGATCCAACGCTCAGTCAGAAATATTCTTTTTTTACTTTTTAAATAATATAACAGCAGAGGCGGTAGTGCAATAAATCCAAAACCATCTCCTCTGCTTCCAGCCCCCCATCTTTGAAAACCACGGATTCTACTTATATAGCTATCAGAGAATATTTGTTCCATTTCAAATGCGACTATATTACGGGAATACATAGGATCAAAAATAGAAACAATAATGGTCATTAAAGCAGTTATTCCTATGAAAATCACAGAGAATTTCGTTAGAATGGCTAAATCAATGTAATTCTTTGTATAAGTAAAATAAGTGATAATAGAAACTGCCAAAAACATTG
>Ga0116141_10004270_pt1 | contig 12051 bp, 15 predicted proteins | sample AD_UKC097_MetaG_FD_89744 | JGI IMG/M metagenome (GOLD analysis project Ga0116141, IMG submission 89744) | Active sludge microbial communities of municipal wastewater-treating anaerobic digesters from USA - AD_UKC097_MetaG | ecosystem: Engineered > Bioreactor > Anaerobic > Digestate | place: USA... | reverse complement strand
TGCCTCCAGCATCGGGTTCCAATACGATTCGAAGATCGCTGCAGGATTCGCTGCGCCAAGAACGACATCCGAAAGGTCAAGGACGAGCGCGTAGCGGAGAACGGACGGAAAAATGTGATCATCTTCGAAACCACACGGGAGTCGACGGTGGAAGTGCTTGTAGTCTACGAATCTTCGCAAAAGGAAACCCGGTTCGAACTTCCCATACTTCACGCCAATCGCATTACTATCCACGATAACGCGTCCATCACCATTCCTGTCGTAGATCGCGTGTTCCGATTCGTTCGAGTGGATGAGAACGTAGAGACCAACACGTATCGCTTGCGCCGTGTGCGAAAACTGCTCTACAAACCGGCAACCACCGTGTGCCCAGCTTCGCTCGGTGTTACGGAGTTCTTTCGTGAAATCGTGCAGTTACATAATGTATTAGTATAGACATGATGACGTTCTTTTGTCATCACCGTTCTAATGTTGCTAATCTTGTGTGAAACATTCGGTCGTTAGATGTGGGTTATGCGGATCGGATGGCGCGCAAACGGCCCTGTTGAAAACGTTGTTATCCGTCGTCTAGGTCGGGAGATCGATCAGCTTGGCCCCAATCCAATCCCGGAGGCTACTCGGCAATGCGGTTGGCCTATCGATTTTGCCGGAACGCTGTTGGCATGCAACTATATGTAATCGTTCAGGAAACTACTCAAGCCCATTTCGCGCGAAGCGAAGTACATGCCAACAGCTTGAAATCACACGAGCTTCAACTGTTACCCAGGCCACGGCCACGCCTTTTCCCAGGAATCGTTCTCTGGATAGGTTTCCACCATGCACTTGCAGTTGGTGGAATTGGATCAAAAAGTGAGAAACCACGCCGGTAGGACATGGCTTCAGGAAGGCCCTCCGAGGGGGCCGTTTTCGTAAACGAATGCCCCGTCGGGGGCTTAGGCAAGTGGAAGGCCCCGCCGGGGCCAGTGTAGGGTTCTACTTCAGGTCGAGATTGCCTTGACCAACATCGAGCTGTTCTTGTTCTCGGATGTACTTTCGGATTCGTTCCTCATCCAAACCGTACGTGCCGACGGAGTATCCGGTTGCCCAGAAATGCAGACCCGTCGTTCGTCGTTCCTGCAGAAGCTCACGGTGGATACCCTCAGCACTCTTTCCTTTCAGGAAGCCCACCGTATCCGCCACGCTGAACTCTAGTGGCATACTCAAACACATGGTCAACTTGTACGTGCTCTTCGATCAGTTCGACTCCTCTCTGCACACACAACTCACGCTTCAATCTCCCCAAGATCACCTTCTTTTGGTACTTGGGGATGATGACGATGTGGTACTTGCATTCCCATAGTACGTGCGACAATTTGCCATTCGTGCATGTAAGTTTTCCTTCTGTTCGCCCTGGCAGGGGCCTTCCAGTTGGAGAACTTACTCTTTTGTGCATAACGGATAGCTCTTCGGGTCACACGGCCATAGGCCGTGGTTTACGATGCTCAGATTCAGGTTGACACACAGGGGAAGCCATACGACTCCAAAAAAGAGCTTGTAAGATTCACCAAGTTTTGTAACGCTGCTGTTGTTGGATGGGGCTTCCTCGTTCAGGTGGTTGACTTCTGAAACTTTTGGAGTTGCTATGACCAAACACGAATCTGGTTCAGATCTGCCTCTGGTTGTTCAGTTCCTTCACCCCGGAAGGGAATATCCAGCAAAATGTTTTGATAATAACAAAAAAGACTGGTCAAGTATTAATTCGGCATCCCATTATAGAAGCTTTCTCAAATGTGAGGGAGAATTTATAGACAAATTTTCGAGAAAAATGGATGTACTACAATTCTGGGGAGAATGGGAAGGCCCCGCCGTTATGCATAAGATTAAGAGGAGTGAAGCAGGTTGTCCCAAATGGATGCTGACGCCCTGTCTGCCTAAAGAAAAAGAATCGGGATTAAATACCGATCCTTTTGTATTTAATGGCCCTTTTCGTTATTGGATCTGTAAACAATCCTCCTATCCTCCTATCCTCCTCTCCAACAGCTTCCTAGAGGTTGTATAATTCTTTTTGGTAGTAATCGTCAGAATCAGTTTGTTGTGGACACCGTATTTGTGGTTGGAAAGAACTTCGCAGACGTGAATTTTTATTTCAAAAACAACAATTCAGAGCTATTTTGTCAAATGAATCACGGTTCTTTCTGCGGCAAAAACGAGAAATGTACTTCGTCGCTAGCGGTGTATGAAGGCGCTACTCCAGACAATCCAGTCAATGGAATCTATTCGTTCGCTCCAGCTAAAATTTATCGCGAAAATACTCCTTTTACCAGACCTGTGTTAAAGCAAAATGACTTTTGCTTCATTTCTCCTCAACTCAAACAGGGTGTCAAATTTAATAAAATGACCACAACAGATATCGTTCGTCATTGGAAAAAGTTGAAGATGTTGCTGCTGGAACAGGGATTGGTATTGGGAGTCAAATTTACAGTGTCCAATAATTGCAGTTCAAAGACTACAGGTTGACATATAGCCAATTAATTGGACTTGCTGCAATAAAGCCGCTGTCAGGTGATTCAAAACGATAAAACTATAGAATGAATGTCATAGCGACAGAGTCAAGCCCATCAAGATTACTTTTGTGAACACCTCCTTTTAATCTGAGCCCGTCTCGTTATTTGTATTCGTTTTTTACCGATATCTTTTTTCTGAAAGGACCCCCCTCATGAATTCCCAGCATACCGCACCACGTGTCACGATTGCAATTGCAACACTGAATCGGGCCGACCTCCTCCAACAGGCAATCGATAGCGCGATAGCACAAACCTACCCAAGCCTCGAGATCATCGTATCAAACAATGGTTCGACAGATAACACACAGAAATTATTAGAACGATATGAAGGTTCAGACCGAGTTCGAATTATTCATCTTAAGAATACGATTTCCGCAAACGAACATGGGGCTTTTTTGGTGGACCAAGCTCAAGGGGAGTTATTTCTCGCACTTTCCGATGACGATTGGATTGAACCGGAAATGATCGCAAACGTCGTCGAGCTTTTTGATAATCATCCTCAGATCACATTCGTGTGGACGGGGTGTTGGATGCACTACGGACCGGTCAAAGTCCCAGCACTTACCGGTCCGCTCATCGAATCCGGACCATCTTTGCTTGCTGCATTCCTTGCTGGAAAACGGGACATCCGTTGGTGTGCTTGCGTGTCTCGGACGGCCGACTTGCAACGGCTCGGTCCCCTGCCAGAAAATACGATCTGCGGAGATATGTACTTTTGGACAAAATTGGCTTCTGAAGGTGATGTGGGATGTATCGAAAAGATCCTTTCTCATTATAGCTGCTATCGAAAGGGGGGGGATGGGATGGCCGGCGGTACCCCAATCATGACTTGGACTAATGACCAGAAGCAATGGGTCAATGATATACTGAAAACTTGCCATTCCCAATCCGCTGGCAAAGTCCGCTTTCCAACATTGTCACAAGATGCAAGGCACTTCCTTGCTCGCACTGTGGGCAATCAATTCGTACACAACGCATTGCGGGGAGAAAGTCGACTAGCTTTGCTGAGGGCGGTTCCGCCAAGTTTTAACCTGTTGAAACAGGGCCCAATGCTCAACTGGGTTTCCGTCATGGCTTCCCTCCTTTCACCGAGATGGCTTCTCGAGAATCGCATGCTCGCGGAAGCAAAACGGAAATCCAAAGCGAGAATTGAAAACCCAGAAAAGCTCGGTTAGAAGAAGTTATCCAATCAAGAGACCCATTGCTGTTCACGAAGTTCCACCGTGCTCGGTTGCTGGCGAAAGCTTGGGCTGAAAGCCCGTTGGTTCGTCAGTACTTTTCGAACGCTGGTTGGATGCTTGCCAACCGTGCTGCCTGGATCGTGTCCGCTGTGACGGTAGGAGTCTACGTGGCACGAAAGCTCGGTCCTCATAACTTCGGTATTCTGAATTTTGCAATGGCTTTAACGGGTCTCTTTGCCATCATTCCCTTGGTGGAGGCCGACAAGATTGTCATCCGTCAGTTGGTCGCGGAGCCGCATCGACGTGATCGCTGGCTCGGTAACCTTTTTCTGCTGCGACTGATTCTTATCTCTATCACGGGAATTGCACTGGCTGTGACGCTATGGTGGATTCATACCACCGTACAGATCATCACGTTATGTATCATTTTAGGAATTGGCTATATTGGTGTGTTGCTTCAAGGAACAGAAGCCTACTTTCAGGCTACGGTTCAGTCAAAGTATGTCGCTCTTCCAGGTCTGATTACATGCCTTATTAATACTGTGGTTCGCGGGTTCGCCGCTTATCAGCAATGGCCTTTAGAAGTCTTTGCGGCAGCAGAAGCAACGAATCTTCTTTTCTATTTTTTAGGTTCGTCCGCTTTTTACTGGTATCGCGTTGCGTCACCATCTCTATGGAATTGGAGTTGGAAAGAAACCTGGGCTCTTTTCCGATCGGCACTACCATTGACGATCACGAGTGTACTCACAATCGTTTACGCTCGCACTGATCAATTGATGTTGGAATATTTTTGGGGTTCAACGGCCGTCGGGTACTATTCAATAGTAACGCGAATCTCCGAGAATTTAGTCCTTGGCGCGAGCCTCCTGGCCGTCAGCTTCTTCCCCGCCATCATCTCGGCCAAGCAAATCTCGAATGCAGCTTACGTGAAACAATTGCACCGGCTCTACTTTCTCGTATTCTGGACCATGGCCGTTGCTGCGGGAATAACCATGCTCTTAGGTAAACCTTTTATCGTGGTCTTGTTTGGAAGCGTTTACATGCCTGCCGTACCGGTGCTAAGAATACATATATGGACGCTTCTGGCTGCTGCACTTCTTAGGGTTTTCAGCCAATGGGCCATCAACGAAAAACGCATACCCTTGATTGCCTGGGCGTTTTTTTCAGGTGCGTTGATTAATGTATTCCTCAACTATTGGTTGATTCCGCTTATCGGCATTACCGGCGCTGCCTGGAGTTCCCTCCTCGCCATGCCCCTCGGACTCTTCCTCACCCTATCCGCCCAAGCCGACGGTCGAAAACACCTTCAATTGGTGCTTCGATCCATTCTCACGCTCCCGTCGTTCCGATTAAACGAACATCCGCCACCCAAAACCGACTGATCTCCCCCGTCTCCGCTTTGCCCCAAACTCGCCGTTCTACCCGCTTATCCCCCATGCGTATCCCACCATGATCCGCGTCGCTGACTTCATCGCTCAAACCCTCGTCGTCCACGGAATAAACCACGCCTTCCTCGTCACAGGCGGAGAACTGTGTTCACTCGGTGACAGCGATCTTCCGAAGCCTCTTATGGTTGCCCGGCTCTCCCAATTCCGCAGCTTCGAACTGTGAAATCGCCCAATCCGAGCTTGCACGTCGTCCATACCGGGTCATACCCACGAACAGGGATGGTCGTTTCCTAACATTTTGAAAGTATTCATTAAAATTCAGACGAATCCAATGCTCAGTCTCCTGACAGGGATAGCAAACGGGAGCGAAGCCGAGTGAGCCAGTATTCGAATCGGAGACTCCATCGAACGGATCGATGGAGTCGTACCCCACAACGTTCGCGATGCCATGCAACGATGGCGTCGACGGCAACGGTAAGCGATCCTTGTGGATATCCAGCTCGAAAATAAGCATTTGACGATTCGAATCCCCAGCGAGCGCGCAAGGCTATGATTGCTGCCTTCGGTCATTCTTTGCCGCCCTCCGATGAACGTTGTTTGCCGCTTGCGTAGAAGAAGCTACGATCCATCATCTTTTCATGCACGTTGTCTCATGGTCTTGTCCGGTCGTTTTGTCGGTCCTGTTGACCGGATGCGGTGATCATGATCGTCCCGCGGGCATGCACGCCTCTTTTCCGGAGGCTGCTCCTGAACCCGAGGGAGGTGGCATACTCGATGCCGGGTTTCAAGATGGCCCACCTTCCGCGGATGCCGCCGGATTGTGCGGTAATCAATTCTTTCAGGTTACCTCCGAACCACCGAACTTGTACTTCGTGCTCGATCGATCGGGGAGCATGCTCGATCGCGCATCACCCTCATCCACCATCAACAAGTACGCGGCGGTTCGAAAAGCATGCATCGATATGGTCCGGGAGCTGGGAAGCACGGTGAATATCGGTGCCGCTGTGTTTCCCGGTTCGCCCGCGACCAATGAATGCAGCACGGGTCGTCAGGTGCTTTCGACACGCCGCGGCGACGTACCAGGCTCTTACGAAGGCAATTATGGTCCTGTCACCGCGGCCTTTGCCTCTGCCATCAACGTGGATCCGTCGGGAGGTACCCCCACGGCCGCGACGCTTCAATCCTTGATTCCCATTCTCACTCCGCTGTCCGGTCGCACATCCGTGGTGCTGGCTACCGACGGTGGTCCCAATTGTTCGGTCAAGTACAGTTGTGGGCCGGAGGATTGTATATGGAACATCGAAGGCGCCGAATTGTACGGCGAAGCATGCACACCGGAACATAATTGCTGCGATCCGAAGCTGCTGGGGGGGCCTGGGGTTCGCGCATGTCTGGATGGAACCAGCACCGCTTCCGCTGTCATGGCGCTTCGTGACCTGGGTATCAGAACCTTCGTCGTTGGCATTCCGGGCAGCGAATTCTACGAGTCGTTGTTGGAACAACTCGCAACCCTCGGTGGTAGCGCGCGCCCCACCACGCCGCGCTATTACCGCGTCGATGACGTTTCCTCTTTGGGCGATACCCTCAGGACCATCGGCAGGCAGGCGTTGGTCACTTGTGAATTCATCTTGGATGAAGTGCCTCCGGACCCTGGTTACGTTAACGTTTATCTCGATCAACAAGCCGTGGATTACGATCCCGTGAATGGTTGGTCGTGGATAGGAGACAAAACACTGCGATTACACGGGGATGCCTGTGCCAAACTCGAGCGCGGCGAGGTCACCCAGGTGCAGGTCGTGGCAGGATGCCCCACCAAACAACCGCGATGAACCAGACCGACTTCACGCTCTTGATCCTCGCCTCTGGCCGGGGAACTCGAATGGGCGGCCCCAAAGCCCTGCTACCGTGGACCCATGGCGATCGAATCGTCGCGGCTCATGCTCATCTCGCTCAACAACTTGGCGGACAAGCGGTCGTCGTAGCCCGTGCTTCCGTCCTTCGGACGATTCGTCCCTCGCTTCCCCATGTGCGGATGATTCCATCGAGCGCGCCAGGCTGCTGGGGACCCGCGGGATCCATCATGGCCGCGGCAAGAGCAGGCGCATTGGCCCATTCGCCATGGACGTTGATCACGCCAGTGGATGCTGTTCCCGTCGAACAACCAACGCTGCAACGATTGCTCGATTCCCGAAGTCCCCGGGCGCAAGCCGTTCGACCACGATTCGAGGGAAAAGGCGGGCATCCCGTGCTGGTGCGAACGCAGATCATCATGAACGTCTATCTCGAACAAGGTCCCACGCCCTTGCGCGACGTGTTGAGAGCGCTTGTGGTCGTGGATGTTCCGATGCTTGATCCAAGGGTTATCGCGGATTTGAATACCCCAGAGGCGTATCGCGCGTGGACGGGGCGGGAGCCTCGGTTCGAGGCAATCCTTTCCGATTCTGTCACTATCGACAAAAACGGTGGATTCGATTGAGGAAATTCGGCTCCATTCGTGGGTGGCGCTGCTAGATTGCTACCATGCAGTCCAACGTTAGGAGCCAAGGCTGGATCGGAGACACTCCCGCGCGTTCCGATGGCCCTGCGAAAGTAGCCGGTACGGCCCGATACATCGCGGATATTGCGTTTCCCAACGCGATCGACGCCTCTGTCGTTCGCAGTCATGTCCCACGGGGACGCATCTTGGGTATCGATTTCGATCCGAATTTCGATTGGTCCGACGTGACCATCATCACCGCAAAAGATGTTCCCTGTAACGAAATCGCGGAGATTGAATGTGATCAACCCGCGCTAGCGGATGATCAAGTTCGCCATGTCTATGAACCCATCGTTCTGCTGGCTTGTGAGGATAAGACTAAACTCCAGCGGGCTGTCCAACGGGTCCATGTTCGAATCGAACAACTTCCTGCGCTGCTCAATGTGGACGATTCGTTGGCGTGCAATCCTCTCGTGCTCGGAAAAGACAACGTGATGTGTAGCTATCGCGTCGTGCTTGGAGATGCGAAAGCCGAGATCGAACGAGCTGAAGTCGTGGTTCGTGGAATGTACGAAGTGGGTCACCAGGAGCAGATGTATATCGAACCACAGGGCTGTGTGGCGTATTGGGACGACGCTGGCTTGCACGTCGTCGGGTCGATGCAATGCCCTTATTATGTTGAGAAAGCGCTTGCGCATGCGCTGCGACTCGAGCGGTCTCGCATTGACGTGACCCAATCGGTGACCGGCGGCGCTTTTGGCGGCAAAGAAGAATATCCGTCGGTGGTTGCGGTGCATGTCGCGCTTTTGTCGAAAAAAGCCGGGCGTCCTGTTCGAATGATTTACGAACGGCAAGAAGACGTGCAAGCCACGACGAAACGGCATCCGGCGCGTGTGACCGTGGAAGCTGGATGTGATCGCGATGGTACGCTTCGCGGCATTGCGGTCGATATCTTGATGGATGCGGGAGCGTACGTGACGATGACGCCGGTGGTGTTGTCGCGCGGTGTGCTTCATGCTTGTGGCGCTTATCGATGGCCCACGGCGCTTGTGCAATCCAAGGCGGTCATCACCAACACGCCTCCCAATGGGGCATTTCGTGGATTTGGGGCGCCGCAGACGATCTTTGCAGTCGAACGGCACATGGATCGAATGGCGGAAGCGATCGGGATGGAACCGATGGCGTTTCGACAAAAGAACTTGCTCGGCATTGGCGCTACGATGCCGACAGGACAGGTGTTGAACGGAAGTGTTGGCGTGCAGGAGTGCGTGCAACGAGCCCTCGAAAAAAGCGATTACCTGCGGAAAAAAAGCACGTTGGGGAAGGCGAATTCCCCTGCTGGCGCCACCAAAGTGCGCGGCGTAGGAGCAAGCGTCTTCCTTCATGGCGCGGGGTTTACTGGCTCTGGTGAAGATCGTCTCAAAGGTGCGGTCGAACTCGATTTGTTGAAAGACGGCCATGTGCGCGTGCGTTCGAGTTCCACGGATATGGGACAAGGAACGGAAACCGTATTTCGGCAGATTGCAGCGCAAGCGGCGGGCGTTCCATTCGAAAATGTTTCCGTGGCGACCCCATCGACAGCTCATGTGCCCGACTCGGGACCCACGGTTGCCAGCCGCACGGTCATGATCGTTGGATCCATTGTGGAAAGCGCCGCCAAAGAACTTGGCGAACGGGTTCGTAACGAGCAACAGCAACACGGTGGGTCTTTCGCCGAAGCTTCGAACCGTTTGCTCGAACGGGAAGGAACCGTGGTGGTGCATCGACGATATGCGCATCCTGCCGGGGTCAAGTTCGACGATGCAACCTATACAGGCACGGCTTATCCCGCGTACGCATGGGCTTGTGATATCGCGGAAGTAGAGGTGGACCTCGATACGTTCGAGATCGATGTTGTGGGCTTCTGGTCTGCCGTCGATGTGGGACGCGCGATCCATCCTGTCTTGTGCAGAGGCCAACTCGACGGAGGCGCGTTGCAATCGATTGGTTGGGCCTTGTGTGAGGAAGTGCAGTGGAAAGACGGGCATATTCTCAACCCAAGAATGACGACCTATATCGTGCCCACCGCCCTGGATGCTCCGCCATTCATGACGGATCTGGTGGAAGAACCCTATACGTTTGGTCCAGGGGGAGCCAAAGGAATCGGTGAGTTGCCGATGGACGGTGGCGCTCCCGCGCTTGCCGCCGCCATCGAACATGCCACTGGCATCGCGTTCAACCGCATTCCCATGACCCCCGAAAGACTATTTGACGCCTGGAATGAGTCGCAACGGGAGAGGCGATGATGATAACGATCGAACTGACCGTCAACGGGAGTAAGCAAAACGTACAAGCTTCGCCCCTCGCTCGTTTGATCGACGTTTTGCGAGAAAAACTCCGGCTTACCGGCACCAAGGAGGGGTGCGGAGAAGGAGAATGCGGAACGTGTACGGTTCTTCTGGACGGAGAACCCGTCAATGCTTGCTTGGTGCCCTTCGGCCAATGTGAAGGTCGTCACGTGGTGACCATCGAAGGATTGGTGAATGAAACCAATCTATCATCGCTCGCTGACGCGTTCATCGAACGGGGAGGCGCGCAATGCGGCATTTGCACCCCCGGCATGATCGTATCGTCGCATTGGCTGTTGCAGCACAATCCAACGCCATCGGATGCTGAAATCCGCGAAGCCCTCGCGGGCAACATCTGTCGATGCACAGGGTATACGGGCATCGTCGAGGCCGTGGCCAAGGCGTCGGGACGGCAAGGAGGCACGTGATGAGTCTTGCGCAACTTGGCGAGATCGATTGGATTCGTCCGCGGGACCTGCGGCACGCTTGCGAGCAGTTGGCACGAATCCACGACGAGGGAAAAAAAGTATGGGCTCTTTGCGGGTGTACGGATTGGATGGTCGAACGGCATATTGCGCCGGTCGATCAAAATCCCCTCGACGCGGTGGCCCTGGATATCTCTAACCTGCCGGAATTACGTGGAATTCGGGTAGATGGCCACGTGATGACCATCGGCGCTGCCCAGCCCTACGCAGCGATACGGCGCGATCCGATGGTTCGCGAGCATTGTCCGATGTTGGCGCAGATGGCTTCCGAAGTGGGGGCGCGACAAATCCAAAGCCGAGGCACCCTGGGAGGTAACCTGGTGACGGGTTCACCCGCGGCCGATGGCGTAACCGCGCTATTTGCTCTGGATGCAACCGTGACCCTGCAGGGCCCCTCCCACGAGCGCTCGGTTCCTGTCACTTCGTTTTATTCCGGATATCGGACGACCGTCCGACGTCCCGACGAGCTGGTGGTGCGCGTTTCTTTCGAACTTCCCAAACCTGGAGCCGCGCAAACCTGGCGAAAAGTCGGCACGCGAAAGGCGCAATCGATCTCCAAAGCCGCCCTCGCCGCCGTGGCGGAAACCGAAGAAGGGGTCATCACCCGTGTCGGCTTCGGTGCCGCTTCCGTGGCGGAAGTTGTGCTCCCTCTCGCCTCGGTTCGCTCCTTGGTCTTGGGAAAAAACGTTCATTCCTTGAATATGAACGACGTGGAAGAAGCTGTTGACAGCGAAATCCGTCCCATCGATGATGTTCGTTCGACCGGTCGATACCGTCGTCATCTGATGAAAGTATTGGTAAAACGATTTCTACAAGCACTGGCATAGCCTCAAAGGGTCGATTCCATCGAAGAACCTTGCTATGAGTCTCCCTCTGCATCAAGCTGGACAAGGTGGGCACGCACCGTGACATCCGACGAGCAGGAAAAACGAGAAAAGGCGATCGCGGCGGTGAAGGACGCGTGGCTTATCCTTGCCGAAGAAGCGCCCGTAGACCCTGGTGAACTCGTCGATGTGGCGCATGTGCGCGTGTTGGACGGGGAAGGAGAGCGGGTCGATGCCGCCGTCGCCATCGTGCGCAAAGGAAAAGTATCTCGAGCAGCAACGCAAGGCCTCGGCGATACTTTCGAAAGCGCATGCGATATGCTTGCCCAGATCTTGCTCCTTCGCGCCTCGTTGCTTCGTGCTTCGAATGGTGAAAGTGCCATATCCGACGACTTCGACGATTGATGCCTGATTCTGCTCAGGCAGACTCCGAACGACACGAGCCCCTTCGTTCGAATCCCTACACTTCACCGCGTTTCCCCACGATCACGATCGCATCGTATCCCTCGTTTCCCTTGCTTCTCCAAGCTCCCGAGTCCAAGATTCCTACGTGCGACGCTTCTTAATCATTCTTCCTCTCGCTTTCATCCTCGCTGGATGCGCGTCCGATTCCCCAAACGAATCCAACGGCTCTTCCGGAGGTGCCGCTGGCTCAGCAGGGATGCCCGGCTCGGGTGGCGCAACCCAGGACGTCGCGCAAGAACCCATCCCTCAATCACCAGGGCCCATGCGCCTGGTGTCATGGAATTGCTGGAACCTGTTCGACGACGTCCTTGGCAATTGTGTCGGCTATTGCCCTTACGAGGACAAACTCACCACCACGCAGT
>Ga0116141_10004269_pt1 | contig 12053 bp, 7 predicted proteins | sample AD_UKC097_MetaG_FD_89744 | JGI IMG/M metagenome (GOLD analysis project Ga0116141, IMG submission 89744) | Active sludge microbial communities of municipal wastewater-treating anaerobic digesters from USA - AD_UKC097_MetaG | ecosystem: Engineered > Bioreactor > Anaerobic > Digestate | place: USA... | reverse complement strand
TGGCGTCGCAGCCGCCCACCCCCACGGAGCGGCGCGCCTGCATGCCGGCGATCTTGGGCAGAAAGGCGGCCGCGGCCTGCTCGTCCACGAGCAGGGCTTCCAGGGCGTTGCACACGCCGGGCCGCTGGCACTTGGCGTTCTCCACGATGGCGAGCGCCTGCTCGAGGTCGGCGTCGGCATCGACGAACACATGGCAGACGCCTTTGTAATGCTTGAGCACCGGCACGCGCGCCTGATCGACCACGGAGCGGATCAGTGATTCGCCGCCGCGCGGAATGACCACATCCACGCGGTCGTCCATCTGCACCAGTTCGCGCACCGCCTCGCGGTCGGTGGTCTCGACCAGTTGCACCGCGTGCCGGGGCATGCCGGCTGCGGCGCCGCCCTCCTGCAAGGCGCGTACGATGGCAAGGTTCGAATGGAACGCCTCTTTGCCGCCGCGCAGGATCACGGCGTTGGCGGTTTTGAGACAGAGCACGGCTGCGTCGGCCGTGACGTTGGGGCGCGACTCGTAAATGATCACGATGACGCCGAGGGGCACGCGGCGTTTTTCGATCACGAGTCCGTTGGGGCGCGTGCGTTTCCAGAGTTTCTTGCCGACGGGGTCTGCCAGCGCGGCCACCTCGCGGATGCCCGTGACCATCGCGTCGATCCGCGCGTCGGTGAGGGTCAACCGGTCGATCATGGCGCCGGAGAGGCCGGTGGCCCGGGCGGCGGCGATGTCCTGCGCGTTGGCGGCCTGGATCGGCGCGCGCTGGCCGTCGACGGCGTCGGCCATGGCGAGCAGGATCGCGTTCTTCCTGCGGGATGAAAGCCGCACCATGCGCCGTGAAGCCGACAGCGCCTGATCGCCGAGTTTGCGTATGGAGTCATGTATGTTCATAGCGGTTTTCTCAAGAGGAAGGCGAGGGGGGCGGCTTGGCAGCAGGCCGTCCGGGCGGACGCGTTAGAGCGCGCTGCTCAGGATCAGGGTGCCGATGTCGTGTCCGGACATGGTCTCGGTCAGCACATTCTTGGTGCGTCCGCCAGCGATCACCACGCCGCAGCCGGCCTTGGTGGCGATCTGCGCGGCGCGCAGTTTGGAGTCCATGCCGCCCTTGGAGAGCCCGCCGGCTTCGGCCGGTTTGACCCAGCCGAAGGCTTCGCTCATGTTTTCGATGCAGCGGACGCGCTGGCCGTCGCCGTCGAGCACGCCGTCGACCGTGCTGAGGATGATCAGCAGGTCGGCGCGGGTGAGCTTGACCACCAGGGCGGCGAGGTAGTCGTTATCGCCGAGAGAAAGGTCGGCCTTGAGTTCTTCGTCCGCAACCACGTCGTTCTCGTTGATGATCGGGATCACGTGGTGACGGATCAAATGCTCCATCGTCCGCTTGGCGTTCGCAAAGCGGATACGGTGTTGGAAGTCGGCGTGGGTCAGCAGAACCTGGCCGATCACAATGCCCTCGGCCCCGAACAGCTCTTCATAGTGCGCCATCAGACGGGCCTGCCCGACGGCCGCGCACATCTGCAGGTCCGGCACGCTGGTGGGGCGCGCCTTCATACCCAGTGCCTCGATGCCCGCGCCAACGGCGCCGGAAGAAACTAGCAGAACCTCGTATCCCTTGCGGTGCAGGCCGGCCACCTGTTTGACGAGGCTGCGGAGGGGGCGCATGTCCGGGCGTCCGGAGGGCTGGGCGATGACCCGCGTCCCGATCTTGACAACAACGCGCCGGGCTTCCGGCAGAAATTCGCGGTAACGGTGTTCGACATTCATAGGCACACTCAGGCTGCAAAACGGTTTAGGCTTCATCCCTTTAAAAAAGTGTCGAGATTGTAAAACATGTGCCGGGCGATTGCAAGGATAGGGCAGTGTTCTGTCTTGCGCCTGCGGGGGCGACTCGCTTACACTGAAAGCCTTTTAAACGGTGGTTGGGGAAGTTGGTGATATGACAAAAAGATGGGTGACGGTCGCTCTGGCGTGCGGGGGCCTGATGGCGTGCGCAGAGGTGTCGGGTGACACCCCGACGAAGGCAACGGAGACGGGGGATGCCATCTCCTATGAGGCGTTCGGCGCGGTCGGCGACGGCAAGGCAGACGACCTGCCGGCCATCTGTGCGGCGCACGAGTATGCGAACAAGCACGGCAAGCGGGTGAAGTCAAAGCCGGACGCGGTGTATCATTTGGGCCGCCGGGCTCTGACGGTCGTCATGGCGACTGACACGGATTGGGGCACGTCGCGGTTCACGATTGATGACAGCCAAGAGGTTGAAGACCACAGGAAGCCTCTCTTCGAGATCCGGTCGTTGTTGACGCCGGTCGAAGTGAAAGTCGAGCGGCTCGCGCGGGGACAAACCCGCCTGGAGCCGTGTCCTCCCTGCGACTGTGTCGTTTATGTGCAAAACCGGAACCGGAAAATATTCATCCGGAAAGGACTTAACCAAAACGACGGTACCCCTCAGCAAGAGGTCTTCGTTTTTCGTCGTGACGGCATGATCGAAGGCGCCATCACCTGGGATTATGACACCGTCACGCAAGTGGTGGCCCGGCCGATCGACCCCGTTCGTCTGGTTGTTCGTGGCGGCGTTTTCACGCATGTCGGCAACCGGATGCGGCAGGAAAAGGGGTACAACTATTGGGGGCGCAACATCAAGATCACGCGCTCGAACACCGAGATCGTCGGCTTGACCCACCGCGTCACCGGCGAGACCGAGTTCGGCCATCCCTACGGCGGGTTCTTGGCCATTCAGCAGTGCGCGGACATCACCCTGCGGGATTGTTCGATCGACTCGCGCAAAACGTATAAAACGATCGGATCGGCGGGTAAACCGGTTTCGATGGGCTCGTACGGGTACAGCGCGTCATTGGTTGTGAATTTCCGCATGATCAAGTGTACGATGGACGCCATCAACGACCGGACCCGCTGGGGCGTGATCGGTAGTAATTTCATGAAAAACATTCTGCTGGAGGATTGTGTCCTCTCGCGCATGGATGTGCATCAAGGCGTGTCGGGCGATTACATCATTCGTCGCACCACATTGGGGTATGCGGGGCTGAACGCGATTGGCAGCGGCCGGCTGATCGTTGAGGACTCCACCTTGCATGGCAGCCATCTGATCACGTTCCGTTCTGACTACGGATCGACGTGGGACGGGGATGTGGTCATCCGCAACTGCCGGTGGATTCCCCAGGCGGGCCGTATCCCTGTCCAACCGGTGATGTTCGGCATGCAGAACGACGGCACGCATGATTTTGGCTATCCGTGTCATATGCCGCGGGAGATTCGGATCGACGGCCTTCACATTGAAGACGCCAAGCCACCTGCCAACTATCAGGGTGTGGTCCTTTTCGGAGATCCCGCCGGACGGTCGCAGGCGGAGCGCCCGTTTCCGTATGCGCAGACGCAGACGGTGCGGGTGCGCGGCTTGAAAACGGCCAGCGGCGTGTCGCCGAGGCTTTCCGCAAACCCGGAATGGGCGCGCCCGATTGCCTTTGTTTCAGAGTGAGTGCGCCAGCCGGCTTGGCCGGCAGTGCCCTGCTTGGCGTACCGCAAGGGCGGTCATGCCTTGACGGGCGGTTCGCGACATGCGTCGCAATACGCGGCGATCGGACAGCCCGCGCACTGCGGATTGCGCGGGCCGCAGCGTGTCTGACCAAAGGCCACCAGGTAGGAGTTCCACGTTTTCCAGTAGCGGACCGGCAGGGTCGCCCGCAACGCCATTTCGGTGTCGAACGGCGTTTGGGTGTGCACAAGGCCGAGACGGTTGGTGATGCGGTGGACATGCACGTCCACGCACACGGCGGGCTTGTCGAAGCCGAGCGCCACCACCAGGTTCGCCGTCTTGCGCCCTACGCCGGGGAGTTCGCACAACGCCTCCACCGTATCAGGCAGGACGCCGCCGAAGCGGGTGTCGAGCGCATCGGGCAAGGCCTTCAGATGGCGGGCTTTGTCCCGGTAGAATCCCACCGGATAGATCGTTTTCTCCAACACCTCAAGCGGAATGCGGCGCAGGCCATCCGGCGTGGTCACGCAGCGGAAAAGACGTTCGCACGCGGCGGCTGTGCAGGCGTCTTTGGTACGCGCGCTCAAGATCGTTCCCAGCAGGACGCGGAACGGGTCGCGCGTCTGTATCGCAACCAGATCGATGATCGGAGCTTTGACGCTGTGGAAGGCAGCTTTCAGCCTCCGGTTGACGGCGGGGATGTCGGCGGGGGTCATGGGTCACTCCGCAGCAGCGCGGCGCTCGAACGCCGTGACCGAAAATCGGGCGAGGTCGTCCAAGACCCAGTCGGCTGCCGAGAGGTCTTGCGGGTGCGCGCACGGTCTGCTGAGCGCCACGCACGACATGCCCGCCGCTTTGGCCGCCGCCACGCCGGCTTGCGAATCCTCGAACACGAGGCAGTCTTGCGGGTTGACGCCCAGACGGCGCGCGCCTTCCAGAAAACCGGCAGGTGACGGCTTGCCCGGGGCGTAGTCCTCGGCGCCGAGCACGAAGCGCACATGCGGCTCGGCCTCCAGCAGGCGCACGGCTTCTTCGACATCCGCGCGCGGCGAACCGGAAACAATGATGACGGGGAACTCCGTGGCGAGCTGCTTGAGCAGGCGCGAAGACGAGGCGATGACGATGTCATCGCTCTGATCCCGCAGCCGGATGTAGTAAGCCCGCAACGCGACCGCCATGTTGGCGACCGGGACCGCCGCCAGCGCCGGCTGCAGCGCGACCACGCTGCGGTAGATGTCGGTCCAGGAGCGGCCGAACACGATGTCTAGAATCTGCGTCTTGTCGCATGCGCAGCCGTGGTCCGCCAGATAGGCGCGTAACGCATCCGCCCAGAGCAGTTCGGTGTCGACGAGGGTCCCGTCGAGGTCGAAAATCACAGCCTGCAGACTCATGACGCGTCCTGCGTGACCGCACAGCATTTTTTGTATTTCTTGCCGCTGCCGCACGGACAGGGGTCGTTTCGGCCGATCTTCGGCTGTTCGCGCTTAACGGGGTCTGGGCCCAAGATCCTGCCGTCCATGAAGGTCCAGACGCCGTCGATCTTTTCAAACTCGGCGCGCTCATGATGATCAAACGAGGTTTCCTTGACCGCGTAGTGGGCGATGAACTCAACCACGCCGCATTCGTCGGTCGCGCCGCCCCCTTCTTCCAACAAGACCTCGATGCCCGTCCACGTGGCGGATTCCGCCCACTTGCGGCTGCTTTCCGCGTCAAACTCCTTGCGGACTTTGGGCCCTGACGTCTTGTACAGGTAATCCACCGCGCCCAGCGCGTAGGCACAATACCGCGAGCGCATCCGCGGTGGCGGTGTCAGGTTTTTTACGCTCAATCAAATACGGTTCGCAGCACGACTCAAAGGCGAGCCCGCTGCCGCAGGGACAGAGATCACTCATGAACACATCCTCCGGGGTACCGAAATCAAAAAAAACGCTGCCTGTCGCAGCGAATAACCCCATTACGTTACAGAAAGGGCTCGTGAACCGCAATGCGAAAAAGGCACCCGACCAGGGCCGACGCATCTAATTTCTTGTCTTACGGCCTTTCACCCACGATTTCGGCGCATTGATCACTTTGCCTGTGTCGGGAGTCTGTGAATCAGGTTTCACATCGCGGACGGGGCCGTCCGCGCCCCCGACTCTTCGTTCAAAGCACGCGCTCAACGCTGACGTTGGGAGTAGACATCGAAATCGAGATCGGGATCGCTATCGGGATCGAACATCTTGCGACCCCATCGCGAGAGGAGCCGCGCGGGACGGCTCAAAATGGACGATCCCGCTCGCGATAGCGATTTGGATGAGAGCAAGCTCCGGCCAGTCGCGGGACCGTACACGGTCACGGGGAGGCGATGAGGCCGTCGTGTACGTGAACGGGTACGGGGACGAGGGGCCACAAAAACCATGCCGCAGTGCCGACTGCATGGCACTCACTGGGGGCATGTCACACCCGCAGTTCTGACGTTATGCGTCAGATTTAAGATGTGTCAGCCCTGGGCACCCGACGGGCGACATGGCATGTTCTACGGCTGTCAGGTGTCGGCGTACTGTGCTAAAATGTGCCCATGAGTGAACGACATGTGGATGTGGCTGTGATCGGTGCGGGGACGGCGGGCTTGGTGGCGGCCAGCGAAATCCGCAAGGTGACGGACCGTTTTGTGATCATTCAGGACGGTCCCCCGGGGACGACGTGCGCGCGTGTCGGATGCATGCCGTCGAAAGCGCTGATCCAGATCGCGCATGATTTCCACCGGCGCAGCGTGTTTGACCGGCAGGGGATCCGAGGGGCCGGCGGACTTACGGTGGACACGGCCGCCGTCATGCGGCGCGTGCGCGAACTGCGCGACCGTTTTGCAGGCGGAATGGTGAAGCGGACGGAGCGCTACGGAGAGCGCCTGATCAAGGGGCGCGCACGGTTCTTGGAGCCCACGCTGCTGGAGGTCGACGGTAAGCGCGTGCGCGCCCGGCGCGTGATCATCGCGACCGGCTCGCGCCCGCGTGTGCCTGAGGCTTGGTCTGCGTTTGGCGACCGTCTGTGGACCAGTGATACGTTTTTCGAGGCAGAGGCCTTGCCGGCTTCTGTCGCCGTGATCGGGCTGGGCGTGATCGGCTTGGAACTGGGCCAAGCCATGGCGCGGCTGGGCGTCGAGGTGCTGGGCGTGGCGCGCTCCCTTCATTTGGGCGGCATAACGGATCCCGTCGTGCGGGATGCGGCGGCCGAAGCACTGAGCGGCGAACTGACGCTGTGGCGGGGCAATCCCGTATCGATTAGCGAGGAGAACGGGCATCTGGTTGTCTGTTCGGGCGGGCAGCGCCGTGCGGTCGATGCGGTCTTGGCGGCCACAGGACGGCAGCCGAATGTGGATGCGTTGGGGCTTGAAACCCTGAACACGCCGCTACGCAAGGATGGTGTTCCTGAGTACGATGCAGCGACGCTGCAGGTGGGCCATTTGCCGGTGTTCATGGCTGGCGATGCTAACGCCGACCACCCTGTTCTGCACGAGGCGTGGGACGACGGCCTGATCGCCGGCCGGAACGCGGTGGCGGACGCGCCCACGCGTTATCAGCGTCGCACGCCGCTACATATCGTTTTTTCTGATCCCAACATCGCGAGTGTGGGGTGTCGTTACGCCGAACTGGAGCCCGATGCGATCGCGCTGGGGCAGGAGGAATTCTCTGACCAGCCGCGTGCGGTCATCCGCGGTGACAACGCGGGTGTGGTCCGTCTGTACGGGCAGCCGCAAACCGGCCGCCTGCTGGGCGCGGAGTTCTGCGTGCCCGGAGCCGAGCACCTTGCTCATCTGTTGGCTTGGTGTATCCAGCAGCGCATGACGGTGCGGGAAATCCTGCGCATGCCGTTCTATCACCCGGTGCTTGAGGAAGGGGTGCGAGCCGCGCTGGAGGATTTGGCCGCGCACACGCGCGACGGCGCCAGCGATTGCAGTTTGCTGCCTACGCCCTGACATACAAAATTGTCGCCGCGCGGCCGTGTTAGGACGACATGAGCCACAGAATTGTGGCGGTTGACAATTCTGCGCGTCGTTCGGTGCGAGCTGCACGCAAAAAGTAGCGGTTTCACCCCGAAAAAAATGCGATTTCAAGGGCTTGGCATATCGTGTGCTAGTTGTATATGCGTATGTGTGTATCCAAGGACAGTGACGATGGCCAAGACAGTCACCAACAGGGGCCGCGTGAGGCCTGTGGCGTGGTGGCGGTGTATGGCGTGGACAATGCCGCGTTGACCCTCTATAACGGCCTGTTCGCCCTGCAGCACCGCGGGCAGGAGGGGGCCGGCATGGTTGTCAGTGACGGCAAGATCCTCCACTACTGCAAAGGCATGGGGCTGGTGAGCGAGGTGTTCACCGGCGATTTTGCCGAACATCTTCCCGGCCGTATCGGCATCGGCCATGTGCGATACTCCACGACCGGCGCGTCAAAAACCGTGAACGTGCAGCCTTTTTTGGCGGAATGCCGTGACGGGATGTGGGCGATCGCCCACAACGGTAATTTGGTCAACGCGGGCGAGCTGCGTGACCGTTACCAGAAGCAGGGCGCGATTTTTCAGACCACGACCGACAGCGAGATCCTGCTGCATCAGCTTGCCGACCCTTCGTATTTCGGGCAGCGCGACCGTATCCGGGCGGCATTGGCTGAACTCTGCGGCTCGTTTGCCTTTGTGATCGCGCGCCCGCATTGCGTTTACGCCGCGCGTGATCCTTGGGGCATACGGCCGCTTTCCTTGGGACGGCTGGGTAAGGGACATGTGGTGGCGAGCGAGACGTGCGCGCTGCAGCAGATCGGCGCGGAGTATGTGCGCGATGTCAACCCCGGCGAGTTGATCAAGCTGGACGAAAACGGGGTCAAGAGCCTGCGTTTCGCCGATGTGCCGGTCGGTGGGTATGGGCAGTGCGTGTTTGAGCAGATCTATTTCGCCCGTCCGAACAGCCATGTCTTTGGGCAGAGCGTCTATGCGACGCGCACGGCGATCGGCCGTACGCTCGCGCAGGAACAGCCCTGCGACGCGGATGTGGTCGTGCCGATTCCGGACAGCGGGGTGCTGGCGGCTCTGGGATTTTCGCACGCGAGCGGCATCCCATTCGAGCTGGGATTCATTAGGAATCACTACATCGGACGCACCTTTATCATGCCGAGCCAGAAGTCCCGCAGCAGTAGCGTGGATCTCAAATTGGCCGTGGTGCCCGAGGCGGTGGCTGGCCGGCGCGTGGTGGTGGTGGACGACTCGATTATCCGCGGCAACACGATTCAAAAACGTATCGGCGTGCTGCGGCGAGCCGGCGCGCGCGAGGTCCATGTGCGTATCGCCTGTCCTCCCACGCGTCATCCCTGTTACTTCGGCATTGATTTCCCGGAGACCAACGACCTGGTGGCCGCCGGCCGCACAGAAGAGCAGATCTGCGCGCTGTGCGGCGCGGACTCGGTGGGGTATCTCAGCCTCGACGGATTGAAGTCGGCCTTGGCGAACGCCGGGCATTACTGTTACGGCTGTTTTACCGGGCGGTATGTCTGCGGCACCGAGCATGTGGTGTGTAAACATGCGCTTGAGCGCAGCGGCCCGGATCAGTTGGAAGACCGTCATCACCGCTACGGCGTGATGATGCAATAGCGGCCGGCAACGGCATGAGGTGTGAATGAGGCACGAACAAAAAGAATGTGGGCCGCCGCAGCACGGTTTGTATGATCCTTCCTTCGAGCGGGATGCCTGCGGCGTGGGCATGGTCTGCAGCCTGCGCGGCGAGAAATCCCATGACATCGTGGTCAAGGCGCTCGACGTGCTGGCCAATCTGGAGCACCGCGGCGCGACCGGCTATGATCCGGACACGGGGGATGGCGCAGGCATTCTGCTGCAAGTGCCGCATGCTTTTTTCAGCGAGGAGGTCGCCGGACTTCCCGAGGCCGGGGCGTACGGAGTGGGCATGGTCTTCCTTCCGCAGGACCCCGCCTGCCGCGCGCGCTGCGAGCGGACGCTCGAAGTGTGCCTCACGGCTGAAGGCTTGGAGGTATTGGTATGGCGCGATGTGCCGGTCTGTCCGGAAGCGGTGGGGGAGTTGGGACGCAGCACGTTGCCGGTTGTCCGCCAGGTCTTTGTCGGATGCGGCCGTGTGGCGCGCAACCGTCTTGACCGGCAGCTCTTTATCGCGCGCAAGGTGGCGGAAAACGAGGTCTGGCGTACCGGACTGGCCGGCGACGGCGCTTTTTATCTGCCGAGCTGTTCGTCCCGGACCCTCGTCTACAAAGGACTGATGCGTTCGTTCCGGGTGGCGGACTTCTACCCTGAACTGCGTGATCCGCGGGTGGCCTCGGGACTGGCGCTCGTCCATCAACGCTACAGCACCAACACGTTTCCGTCTTGGCCACTGGCCCAGCCGTTCCGCTTCATCAGTCATAACGGCGAGATCAATACGCTGCGCGGCAACCTGAACTGGATGAGAGCGCGGCAGGGGCTGTTCCGTTCCGAACTGCTCGGCACCGGCCTTGATCGGCTGTTTCCGATTCTCACGGAGGGGGCCAGCGACTCGGCGATTCTGGACAATGCGATTGAACTGCTTTATCACGCCGGCCGCTCCTTGCCGCATGCCGTGCTGATGTTGATCCCGGAGGCGTGGCACCATCACGCGACGATGGCCGCCGAGAAAAAGGCGTTTTATGAATATCACGCTTGCCTGATGGAACCCTGGGACGGACCGGCCTCGATCCCTTTCACAGACGGCGAGGTGATCGGTGCCGTGCTGGACCGCAACGGGCTCAGGCCTTCTCGGTACACCGTGACCAAAGACGGGCTGGTCATCATGGCCTCCGAAACCGGCGTGTTGGAGATTGCGCCGGAAAACGTCGAACGCAAAGGACGTCTTCAGCCCGGGCGCATGTTCTTGGTTGATACGCGGCAGGGGCGCATTGTCGATGACGACGAGATCAAGGCGGAGCTATGCGCCCGCAAGCCCTATCAAACGTGGCTTCAACGCACGCTGCTGGAGCTTGACGACCTGCCCACGCCGCGCGAGGACGGACGGCTGTCGCTGGCGGGCGAGGCGCTGGCGGCGCGTCAGCGCCTCTTCGGCTACAGCATGGAGGATTTGAAAATCACCCTGGCGCCGATGGGGCGCCAAGGCGCCGAGCCGACGGGATCCATGGGGAACGACGCGCCGTTGGCCGTCCTTTCAGAACGGCCCCGTCTGTTCTTCGACTATTTCCACCAACTGTTTGCGCAGGTGACCAATCCGCCGCTGGATGCGATCCGCGAAGAGCTGGTGACCTCGCTGCAAACCTACGTGGGGAAGCGCGGCAACCTTTTGGATGAAGGGCCTGAGCAGTGCGGCGTCTTGCGGCTGGCGCAGCCGATTATCAACGAAAATGAGCTGAACCGCATCCGCGATGCGGAAAACGGGGTGGTCCGCAGCGCGGTGCTGCCGACGGTCTTTGACGTCGCAGGGGATGGCCCTGCCCTTGAGCAGGCGCTGGATGCGCTGTGCGGTCAAGCCGAGAAGGCCGTCATGCAAGGCCGGAGCTTTCTGATTCTTTCGGACCGCGCGGCCGATTCTCAACGTGCGCCTATTCCGTCCCTGCTGGCGCTGTCGGCTGTGCATCAGCATTTGGTCCGTCGCCAGCTCCGCACGCATGTGGCGCTGGTCGCGGATTCAGGTGATGCGCGCGAGGTGCATCATAGTGCCGCGCTGATCGGATTCGGCGCGGATGCGGTCTGTCCCTATCTCGCCTTGGCCACGCTGCGCGACTTGTGCGCGCGCAAGCTCTATTTGGACGATGACCCGGAGGAAGCCTGCGCCCACTACGTAAAGGCCGTCGGGAAGGGCCTGCTGAAAGTGATGTCGAAAATGGGCATCTCCACGCTGCAGAGCTACTGCGGCGCACAGATCTTCGAGATTGTCGGCGTGAACAGCGAGGTGACACAGCGCTATTTCACCGGCACTGTGTCGCGCGTGGCAGGGGTTGGACTCGCGCAGATTGCCGAAGAGGCGAGCCGAAATCATGCGTCCTTTCTAGGGTCCGGCGTGTCAGGCGGCATGGATTTGTCGCCGGGGGGCGTCTACCAGTGGCGTCGGGACGGCGAAGCGCATTTGTATAACCCGGCGACCATCGCGCTGCTTCAGCAGGCCGTGCGTCAGAATGATCGCGAGCTGTTCGACAAATATGTGGCGACGCTGTGCGGCGAACAGGCGAACCTCTTTACGCTGCGCGGCCTGTTCAGCTTCAAGAAAGCGATGCCGCCCGTGCCGCTGGATGAGGTGGAGCCGTGGACTGCCATCGTGAAGCGTTTCAAGACCGGTGCCATGTCCTACGGCTCTATCAGCCGCCAGGCGCACGAGACGTTAGCGATCGCCATGAACCGCATCGGCGGCAGCAGTAACAGCGGCGAGGGCGGTGAAGCGCCGGAACGCTTCCGTCCCGACGCTGCGGGCAACTGGCGCATCAGTCAAATCAAGCAGGTGGCGTCCGGGCGCTTCGGCGTGACCAGTCACTATCTGGTCAATGCCCGTGAGCTGCAAATCAAGATGGCGCAGGGGGCCAAGCCGGGCGAGGGCGGACAGCTCCCCGCCGAGAAGGTCTA
>Ga0116141_10004266_pt1 | contig 12063 bp, 8 predicted proteins | sample AD_UKC097_MetaG_FD_89744 | JGI IMG/M metagenome (GOLD analysis project Ga0116141, IMG submission 89744) | Active sludge microbial communities of municipal wastewater-treating anaerobic digesters from USA - AD_UKC097_MetaG | ecosystem: Engineered > Bioreactor > Anaerobic > Digestate | place: USA... | reverse complement strand
TCGGAATTAAAAGCAAACATAACCCTTGAGGAAAAGGAGATTATAGAAAAAGTCCCCACGGCCGAAATTACAGCGTATTCCTTTTACCTGAAAGCAAATGATTATCAGAAGGATTATGAAGAAACACGTGAGATAAGCTCTTATTATACAAGTGTTAATTTGTACAAGAATGCACTTACAACGGATTCTGTATTTGCCAGGGCTTATACAGGTCTGGCAAATGCTTATTATACCAGGTATCGCTGGGAATCATACTTCAGGGAAAACTATCTGGATTCAATGCTGGTTCTTTTAAACAGGGCTGTTCTTATAGATAATCAATTGGATGAGGCATATTATTTAAGAGGCTTATATTATCTGGAACATGAAAATATCGAATATGCTTTGGATGATTTTGACCGGGCTTTACTGATTAATCCTAATTTCTACATGGTTTACAATAGAAAGGCATACATACTCAGATCACGTAAACAAGATATTGTCAGTGCACTCGAGAATTTCCATAAAGCATTGCCTTTTTACAGGGGTACGGATCTACCTGAACTATTAAGAGAACTGGCTTTCACTTATCAGGTCGCCGGATTTGTTGATGAAGCCGATAAGTACATACAGCAGGCATTTGAGCTGGATGGTGATTCACTTGAGCATCTGTATCGTTTATCATGGTCAGAATTAAGCCGTGAAAATTTCGGAGAAGTAATAAAACTGATTGAAAGAGCCTATGAAATTGATCCGGAATATTTACCGGGGCTTCCCTTTATATCTTACAACCTTCAGGGGTATGATAATGAAGCCTTTCTGATTGCCGGACAATTAGCTGATTATTATAAAAAATCAGGTGAGCTGAATTTGTATTTATCCCATTATATCGGATATGCTTTCTGGAAGTCAGGTAAATATAAAGAAGCAACAGACTTTTTTAATCAGCAAATCAAATATGGTGAAGAAAGTATTGAGCTCAACAGGGATTATGCCGGGAACGGACTGGCTTATTTTGATCTGGCTGCCACTTATGCCTTTTTAAATGATAAGGAAAAAACCTGGTTATTCATGGATTATGCATATAAACTTAATTTCTGCCCGCTATGGGTATTGATCATTGCCAGAAATCACCCTCTTTTCAACAGCATCCGTGATGAAGAACGCAATAAAAAGATATTACAACACCTGGAATCCATATACCAGGCAGAGCATGAACGGGTGAAGATATGGCTCGGGGAGCAGGAGAGACTTTAGCTGTTGAGAGGGGGAATGGGTGAATGGGATCAACAAGTCTTACAAGCCGATAGCCTTGATCACATCGAGACTGTCAAAAGTTATAAATATAGTCTTCATTATTACGGATATAACAAGCGGCGGGATATGATCAATTATTTCCTGCAAGGGGTGGCAAGGATGTAAGGTAGGCATTGCATGAACCCTGTAGTTGCGTTGCATGCAACGCCACTACTACCTGTCAAACATTTTTAAATTCAGGTTGTTATAATAATATAAATGTGTGGCGTTGCATGCAACGCCACTGAATCTGAATAACATTATGGCTGATTTTCACTTTAATGTTGTGCCTACATTTTCGCTTCTTACCGGCGTGGATGTCAGCAGGATGGAACAAAAAATACTGTGCGAAAGCAAAAAAATCCCGGTAGGTGTTCTGATCCCTGCACTTTTCCGTGATCTTTCAGGTGATGCCATGCAAAACATCATTAAAGTTCTTTCTGAGACAGAATATGTAAAACGTGTCTATATAGCTCTCGATCAGGCTGACGAAGAGGATTATCGAAAGGCAAAGGAAATCGTTGCACCTCTTAAGGATAAAGCTTCCCTGATCTGGAACGACAGCCCTGAATTAAAACAGGTAATTGCCATGATTGAGGAACAACTGCCATTGGGTCCACGAGGAAAAGGACGTGCAGTATGGACGGCATTGGGCTATATTACAGGCAAGAACGAAGTAGCGGTAATTGCTTTTCACGATGCAGATATCATAACCTATGACAGAGCTTTCCTTTCACGGCTCATTTTTCCCGTAATGAATCTGGGATATCAATTTTCCAAAGGGTATTACATACGCTATAAGACGAAGTTCTATGGACGGGTGACAAGGTTATTCTACTTTCCTTTAATCCGGACTTTAAAGGATATCCTGGGAACAACCGATTTCCTCGATTATCTCAGCGATTTCAGGTATCCTCTTTCCGGTGAATTCGCTACTTTCGTTTCCCAGGCCAGATTACTAAGGTATCCGTCCGACTGGGGTATTGAAGTAGGATTGCTGAGTGAAATATACCGTATTGTGCGTGTATCACAGGTATGCCAGGTTGAACTGACAGAGCGCTACGATCATAAACATCAGGAGGTTGGCACAGAAGCAGATAAAGGTCTTAATAAGATGGCTACTGATATTGCCAGGACTTTTTTTTCACATCTTTCGAGTAATGGAGTCATTCTGACCCGGGATATGCTTTCAACCATCCGGCTTACATATTTAAGACACGCAAGGGAAAGTGTAGGGATATATGAATCTTATGCCAAGATGTACAGAAATATAATTTCTTTTGATTTTCATGAGGAACTCAAAACAGTTGAATCATTCGCACAGGTTATCGAAACGGCTTCAATTGATTTTTATCAGCACATATACGGTTCTCCCATGATCCCTGCATGGAAACGTGTCAGAGCCGCTATTGACGGGATTAGTGATAAGCTCATTCAGGCAGTCGAAACTTATTGAAATGTACATAATCTTTACTGATCTTGATGGTACTTTGCTTGATTATGACACTTATTCATTTGATAAGGCGGGAGAAGTCCTGACCTTTATCCGCGAACAAAATATACCACTGGTCCCAGTAACCAGTAAAACTGCAGAGGAAGTCAGACAGATTATAAAAGCTTTAAATATTTCACATCCTTTTGTTGTAGAAAATGGTGGTGGTGTTTTTTTCCCCGAAGCTTTTCCGGGAGAATTTCCGCGGACACAATCTGACAATGGCTATTATGTTGTACATCTGAGCAGGCCTGGTATTCAACCTCCTGATGTGCTTAATGAAATAAGCAGTCAGATTGGAATCCGGTTACGGGGATTCAGTAATCTTTCCGTTGAAGAAATTATTTCATATACCGGGCTTTCAGCTGAAGAAGCAGGTAAAGCCAGGCAACGACAATTTTCAGAACCATTTATATTACCTCCCGGCGAATCCATCCTTAAAGAAATTACCAGGCTCTCATATTCATATAATTATAAAATTGTTATAGGGGGACGCTTTGCCCATCTGATCCCGATAAGTTCCGGAAAGGGCAATGCAGTAAAATTCCTCCTGGATTTTTATAAAAAACAATTCCCGGACAACCCGGTCATTTCAATTGGTCTGGGAGACAGCTACAATGATTTTGACTTTCTCTCCATAACTGATATTTCAATCATTATTCGGAATAAAGGGCGAATTCTCAGATCCATTAAGGAGAACTGGATAGTAAGTCAAAGACCTGGTGTGGAGGGTTGGGCAGAAGAAGTCAAAAAAATCATCCGGCATGTCTGAAGATTGACAAAATGAACAACTTATTCGGGTAGTTTGTTTATTTAGAGCAAGTACCGAATGAAAAAGGTTTTCACCATATTAATTGCAGCGATAATGCTGACCTCGGGAATGAAGGTCAGCATTGACCGTCATTACTGTGGCGGGAAACTTGCAGAAACGAAAATTTCTTTCACCGGCAAACTTGCTTCCTGTGGAATGGAAACACAGGATCACAGAAATTCAAATCAACTTTCTTTCGAAAATAAATGCTGCGAAGATCAGCTTACATATTATAATATCAGTAATAAATTCATTCCTGAGCAATTTAAGTTATCATATCTTTCTGCCGGGAAAGATATACCTTCTGCTCCCGTATTAAATGTAATATTCAATTCGTTTGACAGCTACGACTTTAATATACGGGTACTGCCTCCCGGAGATGGATTAAAATCGGGTGTTTCATTATCTCAGATTTGCGTTCTCCGCATCTGATCATTCTATCGAATTTCTAAAGCCTGATGCTTATAAGTAAATCCTTTAGAGGGAATGTTGCTTTGTAAGTCAGGATCCCGCATTTCAATTTTTTAATATTCCTATTAATTACTTTTAAATTATAGCATTATGAAATCAATAAAATTTGTTCTTACAGTTTTGCTTATGGCTGGTTTTAGTATGTCTTCCTATGCTCAGACCCATGACCATAGCAAGATGAATACGTCCTCCGCCAAAACTGAATCTTTTAAAGTCTGGGGGAAGTGTGAGATGTGTAAAACCCGGATTGAAAGCACAGTAAAAAGTGAAGGAGTTACAAATGCATCATGGGACCAGAAGACCCAGATGCTTACAGTCACTTATGATCCTTCAAAAATAAACAAGGATGCATTAGGTAAAAAACTGGCTTCAGTGGGTCATGATACTGAAAAGTACAAAGCCCCTGATGATGTATACGCAAAGCTTCCGGCCTGCTGTCATTATGAACGGGCGAAATAAAAAGTCAAAAGCCATGGCAGATGCCAGCCTGGCATCTGCAATGTTTAACTTCTCAATGCTATGTTTAACCGGTTAGTAAAATATTTTCTTGAAAACAGGCTGATAACTTTCATTTTTCTCATCGCTTTCGTCGTGATGGGACTCGTTACCATGCCATTCAACCTGAAAACTTCCTTTCTGCCACGCAATCCTGTTCCAGTGGATGCGATTCCTGATATCGGCGAGAATCAGCAGATAGTATCAACAGAATGGATGGGCAGATCTCCCAAAGATATCCAGGATCAGATAACCTACCCTCTGACCACAGCCCTGCTTGGGATTCCCGGAGTCCAGACAATAAGAAGCACTTCAATGTTCGGGATGTCATTTATCTATATAATCTTTAGAGATAATGTCGAGTTTTACTGGAGCAGGTCGAGGATACTCGAGAAACTGAATTCCCTGCCATCAGGTACACTGCCTGCAGGTGTTCAGCCGGCTCTCGGACCAGATGCTACAGCTCTCGGGCAGATATTCTGGTACACACTCGAAGGTCGTGATCCTGAAACAGGGCTTCCGAATGGAGGCTGGGATCCACAGGAATTAAGGACCATTCAGGACTTTTATGTAAAGTACGGACTTTCTGCCGCTGAAGGCGTGTCTGAAGTTGCTTCAGCAGGCGGATTCGTAAAAGAGTATCAGGTAGACCTTAATCCCAACGCCCTTAAAGCGTTCAATGTTTCCGTAATGGACGTAATGAATGCTGTACAGCAGAGCAACCTGGATATCGGAGCAGAAACAATGGAACTCAATAATGTTGAATATATAATCAGGGGGATCGGTTATATCAAAACTATTGAAGACCTTGAGCTATCTGTCATTGCCGTAAGAAATAACGTTCCCGTCAGGATAAAAGACGTTGCAGCTGTCTCCTTCGGACCTGCGACAAGAAGGGGAGGTCTTGACAAGGCAGGTTCTGAAGCCGTTGGTGCGGTTGTCGTTGCACGATATAGCTCCAATCCGCTGGAAGTCATTAACAATGTAAAGGAAAAAATTAAAGAGATAGATGCAGGATTGCCTCAAAAGACACTTCCGGACGGAACGGTTTCGAAAGTTACGATTGTTCCATTTTATGACAGGACAGGCCTTATAAAAGAGACTATCGGGACACTCGAAACAGCTCTTTCCCACGAAATCCTTATCAGTATAATCGTAATCATAGTCCTTGTACTGAATTTAAGAGCATCCCTGATAGTCTCAGGTCTGCTTCCGATAGGAGTTCTTATGACCTTTATCCTGATGAGATTGTTCGGAGTGGATGCCAATATTGTTGCCCTGTCGGGAATTGCAATCGCTATCGGTGTAATGGTAGATATTGGAATTGTAGATGTTGAAAACATTCTCCGGCATCTGGAGATGCCAGAAAATAAAGGTATCCGGGGAAAAAAGCTATTAAACGTTATTTACAAGGCAACCACTGAGGTGAGAGCAGCTGTGGTAACTTCGATTGCTACAACTATCGTTAGCTTTCTTCCGGTTTTTGCCATGCAGGCACAGGAAGGAAAACTGTTCCATCCTCTTGCATTCACAAAGACATTCGCTCTGCTTTCGGCGTTTATTCTTGGTATTGTTGTTCTTCCTACACTGGTGCATATTTTTTTCAATGTTTCCTTTGATAAGAAGAAAATAAAAAGAATCTTGAATGGCATACTCATCCTGTCAGGATTGATCTTATCAATAGCCTGGCATTCCTGGCCGGCACTAGCACTGACAGCTGTTGGCATAAACAATTTTCTTGGATACCGGTGGAACGGGAGGCGGAAGGAGATGCCAAACTATATAAACATCGCCATAACTGTTCTTTTCGCCACCTGGTATCTTGCAAAGGAATGGCTGCCGCTTGGAGCTCATAACAGTGAGTTTATCAATTTCATTTTTGTCGCGGTAATTATATCTGTGATACTGCTTGCCCTGATGTCGATGGTCCATTTTTATGAGAATATTCTGAAATGGGCACTGGAAAACAAATGGAAGTTTCTGATGATTCCTGTCTTTACTCTGGTCTTCGGATTACTTGTCTGGATGGGTTTTGACAGGGTATTTGGAGCGGTCGCTAAAGGCTTTGAAAAAACCGGATGGAAAAAGTTCAGACAAACAGCCGTATGGCAGGCAGCAACTAAAACATTTCCCGGAACGGGAAAAGAATTTATGCCTGCTCTCAACGAAGGATCATTTCTTCTCATGCCAACCAGCATGCCTCATTCAAGCATTGAGATGAACCTTGAGTATATAGAAACTCTTGATAAGCGCCTTTCTGCTATTCCTGAAGTGGAATTAGCTGTCGGTAAATGGGGAAGAGTGAATTCTGCCCTTGATCCTGCTCCGGTTCAGATGTTTGAAAACACTATCAATTACAGGCCGGAATATATCCTTGATGAGAATGGACACAGGATGCGTTTCAGAACTGACAGGGATGGGGATTTCATCCTTAAAGGAGGCCTTAAATACATTCCTGGAGAAGATAGTTTCAGGGTTATTCCTGCTGACAGCCTGATTCCCGACAGTAAGGGCGAATATTTTCGTCAGTGGAGACCTGAAATAAAAAAGCCTGATGATATCTGGAATGAAATCGTAAAAGTTACGGATATTCCGGGATTGACATCTGCTCCTAAACTGCAACCAATCGAAACCAGACTTGTGATGCTTTCTACCGGGATGCGTGCCCCCATGGGTTTAAAAGTCTATGGCCCGGATCTGACATCGATCGAACAGGCAGGAATGCAGTTTGAAAAGGCATTGAAGGATGTTCCCTCGATAAAACCGTCATCCGTGTTTTATGATCGTGCTGTTGGTGCTCCCTATCTTGAAATCAAATTAAACCGTGAAGCAATGGCCCGTTACGGGATGTCAATCAGTGAGGTGCAGGAAGTGTTGCAGGTTGCTGTTGGTGGTATGGCTCTGTCAAACTCTGTTGAAGGTCGTGAAAGGTTTCCCATCAGGGTGCGGTATGCAAGGGAATTAAGAGATAATCCTGAAGATCTGAAAAAAGTACTTATTCCCGCAATGAACGGAGTTCAGATTCCTCTTGGTGAAATCTCTGATATTGATTACACACGTGGAGCACAGATGATACGAAGTGAAAATACTTTCCTTGTCGGCTATGTGATCTTCGATAAGCTTGAAGGAAAAGCAGAAGTGGATGTGGTCAATGAAGCAGGCAGGATACTGAATGACGGAATCGACTCCGGAACTATGATACTTCCTGCAGGTGTGTCATATAAATTTGCAGGAAATTACGAGAACCAGATAAGAGCCACTAAAAGATTGATGGTGGTAATTCCCATAAGTCTTATTCTGATACTTCTTCTTTTGTATTTTCAGTTCAGGACGATCACTGCATCATTTATACATTTTTCGGGTGTATTTGTGGCATTTGCAGGAGGATTCATAATGCTGTGGCTATACAGTCAGGACTGGTTTATGGATTTCTCCGTTGCAGGCGAGAATATGCGCGACCTCTTCCAGATACAACCAATAAACCTTAGCGTTGCTGTCTGGGTGGGATTTATAGCACTGTTTGGCATTGCAACAAATGACGGAGTAATAATGGGAACATATATTCATCAGGTCTTTGAAGAAAGCAAGCCTTCTACTGTTTCCGAAGTCAGACAGGCTGTACTTACGGCAGGCAGGAAAAGGGTCCGGCCTGCAATGATGACCACTGCAGTCACTGTGATCGCTCTGCTGCCTGTACTGTCTTCAAATGGCAAAGGATCCGACATAATGGTTCCCATGGCAATACCAACATTCGGGGGAATGGTAATTCAGGTGATGACAGTGTTTGTTGTTCCGGTATTTCAGGCAATATGGAGAGAAAAAACAGTTAGTCGTCATCGGGCAGAACAAGATTTACAGCTTAAAAATCAGGTCGAAAATGAAAATAATATTTAAAGTACTGTTGTTATTTATTCTTTTTACTACAGGTTCAGGAAATACATTCAGTCAGCAAATCCCTGATTCGCTCCTAAAGTATATGGAAACTGCAGCCAGGAATAATCCATCTGTACTGCAGAGCTTCACTGAATATCAGGCTGCTCTTAAAAAAATCCCTCAGGCCGGGTCTCTTCCTGATCCACAGTTGGACATGGGAGTCTTCATAAACCCAATGGAACTTATCGGTGGAAAACAGATGGCGGATATGAGACTGATGCAAATGTTTCCATGGTTCGGTGTTCTGAAGAATGCCAGAGATGAGATGAGTCAGATGGCTAAGGCAAAATATGAAGTGTTCAGGGATGCAAAGCTTCAGGTTTTTTATGATGTGCAAAGGACATGGTACGAATTGTTCATGGTGCGAAAGGATATCAGCATTTCCGGGAAAAATATTGAAATCCTGAGGGTAATTGAAAACCTGGCGCTTATTAAATACAAGGCTCCGGCCCCGGGTGGGACAGGTCAGGCTTTCATGCCACCGGGAATGCAGACACAAACCAATCCCGGCACATCCTCAAATTCCGGTTCCGCCATGCAGGGTATGGGAGTCAGCCAATCCGGTCAGGGTACTTCCCGGTCTGGTCAGGCTACAGGCCCCAGGCAATCAGGGTCAATGGCATCTTCAGCAGATGGTTCAGAATTGACAGATTTGTTCAGGATCCAGATTGAAGCAGGGGATCTTAAAAACAACATCGCCAGCCTGAAGAATCAGGAACAGACTATTATTGCCAGGTTCAACGCTTACCTTAACAGACCTCCTGAGGCAGTTGTTTACACGGGAAAGATACTTTTTGCTGATACACTTGTGTATGACCTGTCAGCAGTTTCTGACTCAATTCAGGCTAATAATCCAATGCTTAATATGCTCAATTATGAGAAGGAAGCTTACCAGGCAAGAAAGAAGATGGTGACAGGAATGGGGTATCCGATGATTGGCCTCGGATTGAATTATTCAATTATTGGTAGAAGTGATATGTCAGTTTCTCCGATGAACGGGAACGACATGATAATGCCCATGATTTCAGTTACTCTTCCGGTGTACAGGAAAAAGTATAATGCAATGCGTGAAGAAGCCGATCTGCTAAGCCAGGCAAGTTCGCATAATTATCAGGCCGCATCAAATTCACTGAACACAGAGTATTACACAGCTATTCAGCTATATCAGGATGCAAAACGGAGGATGAAACTTTATGAAGATCAGTATGCGCTTGCATCAAAGTCTCTTGAAATAATGTTGAAAAGCTTTACGGCCTCAACTGTAACACTGACCGATGTACTCAGGGTCAGGCAACAAGCTCTTGATTATGAATTGAAACAGGTTGAGGCAATTACAGATCTTAATACAGCAAAAGCGTTGTTGGTCAGGTTAATGGCGGTGGGAATGAATTAAGAAGAAGAAATAAGTGGAAATGGGTAGAAATAGATTGAAATAGATAGAAATTGGTGGAAATAAGTTGAAATAAAATGAAGAAAATATTTAAATATAATTGGATAAAATACGGACTGCTGTTGGTGTTCGGTATCTTCCTCGGATGGATTTTCTTTCATAATTCAGGTGCTGATACACACCATGAAAGTCATCAGCATTCAGATGAACAGGGTTCAGCCTGGACATGTTCAATGCATCCTCAGATAAGAATGGATCAACCGGGCAAATGTCCTATCTGTGCAATGGATCTGATACCTCTTGTACAGAGCGGAACCTCACAAACATTGGATCCTGATGCAATCCGACTTACTAAGGAAGCTATAGCTCTTGCAGATGTTCTAACCACGAAAGTATCAAGACAAAAGCCGGTCAGGGAGGTTCGTCTTTATGGAAGAGTGCAGGCTGATGAACGACGTTTCCAGAGTCAGGTTTCTCAGCTGCCGGGCAGAATAGAAAAACTGTTCGTGAATTTCACGGGAGAACAGGTCAGCTTAGGACAAAAACTGGCTGAGATATATTCGCCTGATCTGGTGACTGCCCAGCAGGAATTGATTGAAACTGCGAAAACCAGACAGTTACAACCCGAGTTATATGAAGCATCAAAAGAGAAACTGCGACAGTGGAAGCTGACAGACGATCAGATAGAATTAGTCGAAAATTCTGGTACAATAATTAAAAATTTTGAAGTTTTATCCAATACATCAGGGACAGTAACAGCACGCAAAGTAAGCACCGGTGATTATGTATCCCAGGGTACTGTTCTTTTTGACATCGCTGATCTTTCCAGCGTTTGGGTACTGTTTGATGCATATGAAACTGATCTTCCTTTTATAAATCTGGGAGAAAGAGTGAAGTTTTCTCTTCAGGCAGTTCCCGGCTCAGATTTTTCAGGAAATATTGTTTTTATTGATCCTGTATTGGACCCGGTAACAAGGGTTGCAAGAGTGAGAGTTGAAACCGCGAATACCGGAGGGAAACTGAAACCTGAAATGTTTGCAACAGGAATTGTTTCATCAAATCTGAAAGAGTACAGGAATAATATTGTTATTCCAAAATCAGCAGTGCTCTGGACAGGAAAAAGATCCATAGTTTATGTTAAAAACCCGGGAAAAGAAGAACCTGTGTTTAAGTTAAGGGAAATAGGGCTGGGGCCAATGCTTGGAGACAGTTATGTTGTTACTGACGGTCTGGCTGAAGGTGAAGAAATAGTGACACGTGGTACTTTCAGTGTCGATGCGGCAGCCCAGCTTGAAGGAAAGACAAGTATGATGAATTATGAAGGCGGTAAAACTAATATGATGACAGGGATGGATATGACGGGAGATAAGATGAAATCCGGATCAGATAATGCAAATAGCAATCCGGATCTCAAAACTGCCATAGTCGCATCTGAAATCAAGATCAGCATAGATTTCATTAATCAGCTTAACAAAGTATTTGACAATTACATAGTACTAAAAAATGCCTTTGTTGATGGTGACATTTCAGGAGTAAAAAAGGCTGCTGAAGAGGTAAGACGATCCATAGACGGAACTGACATGAATCTGATTTCCGGAGATGCCATGGCTCAATGGATGAGACTGCTTCCCGACCTAAAGAAAGATTTGGCTCAAATATCATCATCAGATAATATTCAGGAGCAGAGGGGAAGTTTTTCCGGTTTTAATGATGTTTTTTACAAGGTTGTAAAAACCTTTGGTCTGAGGGGTAAAACGGTGTACTATCAGTTTTGTCCCATGGCTATCGACAACAAGGGAGCATATTGGTTAAGTGAAGAGAGTGATATTAAAAATCCATATTTTGGTGATGCAATGCTTACGTGCGGGGAGACAAAGGAAACCTTGAAATTTTGATTCGTTACCGGATTATTGGAAAGGCCGGTTAAACTGACTAATTCCTGCCCGAGAAACAAACATTTCACTAATTATCTGTAAATTACCATATCAAGTCATGTGTAAAAGAGTAATTATGGCAGGAAATGATCAGTTATCCAGCCTTAATAAGGTTGCTTTAATTTCTTTTGCAGAATCATTGCGTCCCATGATGACTGAGAAGATCCTCAACTTCCTGGAGATTGAATCTGCTTAGTTTGGTTATTTTTGTATTCCTCCTGTAATAGGAAGGTACAATCTGGAGAGCTTCTTCCTTACTGTC
>Ga0116141_10004263_pt1 | contig 12068 bp, 15 predicted proteins | sample AD_UKC097_MetaG_FD_89744 | JGI IMG/M metagenome (GOLD analysis project Ga0116141, IMG submission 89744) | Active sludge microbial communities of municipal wastewater-treating anaerobic digesters from USA - AD_UKC097_MetaG | ecosystem: Engineered > Bioreactor > Anaerobic > Digestate | place: USA... | reverse complement strand
TTTCGCATGCGGAAATGTTGCAGAATACTCGTATCCAGGCAATCGGAAAGGTTACATTAAAGCATGGCGGTTAGAAAATTCAGGGCGAAAAGTATTCAAGAAGCCGTAAAAAAAATAAAAGAAGACATTGGTCCGGATGCCATGATCCTTTCCACGAAGCGGATTTCCGGTGGGCTTCGGAATCCGTATGCAAAAGCCATGTTTGAGGTGGCAGCAACCCCTTTAAACGGATTGCCGGGTTCACAACAACCTGTTGAAGGTATGGATAGAAAATCGGATCTTCCGGACCGACCCTGTAATTTCCGCATTTCCGAAGACATTCATGAAGTGAATTCGGAAGACCGATGGAACGAAATAAGGGCCGAGCTTTTAAGTATAAAAGACATGATTTGTCTTCTCAATCAGACCGGCGGCTTTTCGGATTTTTTGAATATGTATCCGGAATGCATCAACCTGTATGCAAAACTGGTCGAGGCGGGAATTTCCGAGACAAAGGTGCATGATTTCATGAAGAAGTGCGGGGTCGCATCGAATCCCCAGTCGCTCGGATCCGAAGAAATTACGAAGAGGGTTTTAAAAGAAATTCTTTCATCCATTTCTGTTTTCAGTCCCTTTGGTGCTGGAAACGGAAAGAGACAATTGGCCGCTTTTATAGGTCCTACCGGCGTCGGTAAAACCACGACGATTGCCAAGCTCGCCGCGGAGTTGAGCCTGAAGCGAAAAAAGAGAGTGGGATTGATTTCAATCGACAGTTACCGAATCGGGGCGATTGAACAACTGAAGACATACGCTGCAATAATGGGACTACCGTGTTTGCCGGCCTTTTCAAGGAGGGATCTGGAAACAGCGGTCAGAAAAATGGAAGGCCGGGATATCGTTTTGATTGATACTGCCGGCCAGAGCCATCTGGACAGGGACCGCTTGAGCGAGCTTTGCAGATTGATGGAGGGGAATTTGTCGATCAGCAGTCATCTGGTATTAAGTACTACCACAAAAAGGCAGGATATGAGAGAGGCTGCCGACAATTTTGCCATACTGGATCCGAAAACATACGTTTTTACAAAAGTGGATGAGACAAAAAGAAACGGAAGTATCGTCGACCAAGTGCTTACTTTGAAAATGCCGGTATCCTTTGTCACCAATGGACAAAAAGTTACGGAAGATATTATGCCGGCTGATAAAAAAAAGATTTTAAAGCTGATATTGAACAGTCGATAGCTTTGACCGAAGACGGATAGAGGGAGATGCAGAGTGGATCAGGCTAGCAGTTTAAGAAAAATTGTCGATTCAAAGGCCTTGAAAATAAAAAAACAGGAGCATTCGCGAAACGCATCGGGTACCGATATAAAAGGCGCGCCGAGGGTTATCGCTTTTACCAGCGGAAAAGGAGGAGTCGGAAAGACGAATATCGTTGGAAACCTCGCTTTGGCGTTCGCGAAACTTGGCAAAAAGGTTATGGTCCTTGATGCCGATTTGGGGTTGGCAAACATTGATATTATTTTCGATGTCCATCCCAAATATAATATCGGTCATGTTCTCAGCGGTGAAAAAGAACTCTCAGAGGTTATGGTTGACGGACCCGGAGGAATCAAAATCATACCCGCCGGCTCGGGATTTGAAAATCTTGCCCATCTCACGGAAGGTCAGAAATTGAGTCTGTTAAGTGAATTCGAAGAGTTCAATGATTCTCTGGATATCTTTCTGATCGATACCGGCGCCGGAATATCGTCCAATGTCATCTACTTCAATATCGCGGCCGACGAGCGTGTCGTCATCGCGACCTCTGAACCGACATCCATCACCGATGCCTATGCGATGATAAAAGTGATGTCCAAGAGATACGGTACCAAACATTTCAAGCTTCTTGTAAACATGGTTCAGGATGCGGACGAGGCGAAATCGGTTTATCTTAACCTGACCCAGGCATCCGAGCGTTTTCTGAACGGAGTCATGATTGAATATATCGGTTATCTTCCCAACGATCCTTTTGTCAAACAAGCCGTAAGGAACCGCGGAACATTCATGGATCTTTATCCGGATGCGATTTCAAGCAAAAAACTAAATGAAATCGCCGCCGCCATTCTTCAGGCGCCCAGACGATCGGATTCGGATGGAAATATCAAGTTTTTTCTGAAACGATTCATTGATTACAGGGCATGATAAGGAAGTCGATCAGGCAGGTCTGAAATGTTGGTTAACACGGTTAGGTCCCCTCTATCCGTAGATCAGAACAAGGAAAGCGATTAACTATGTGCCGGGAATATGCAAAAAAATATGCTAAGAGTAAAGGCTATGGTTTTGACCAAAAAGAGCGCGAAGCGATGATTGTCAAATATGCACAGCTTGTCAAACATATTGCCGGACGCATGGCGATGCGGGTCCCGTCAACGGTTATGTTCGACGAACTCATCAGCGCGGGATGCGTGGGGCTGATTGATGCGGTCGACAAGTTTGACCCGGAAAGGGATGTCGATTTAAAAACCTATGCGGGATATCGGATAAAGGGCGCGATTCTGGATGAATTGCGCAGCATGGATTGGTATTCGAGATCCATGAGAAAGAAAATACAGGATGTTGAAAGGGCCATCATGTCGGTTGAATTCCGAGAAGGAAGACCGGCTGAGGAAGCCGAAATTGCGGAGGAACTCGGCATATCTCTCGAAGAATATTTCAAGCTCCTGTCCAACATCAACGGAATCGTCCCCTTAAGCCTGGATGAATTTTTAAAAGATGACGAAAACGATGTGTCAACCAAAAAATCCTTTCATGACAGAATCCGAAGCGAGGACGATCCGCTTGAAAACGTCAACAAGAGAGAGATGAAGCGCGTTGTCGCAGATGCGATCAAGCATCTTTCCAAAAAAGAGCAACTGGTCATTTCCCTGTACTATTATGATGAACTGACGTTAAAAGAAATCGGCCATGTCCTAGGCGTTACCGAATCCAGAGTCTGTCAGATTCATGCCATGGTGCTGATCAAGCTGAAGGCGAAATTGAAGGAGTATATTGGAAAGTGATTTTTTTTGTGTCCGGATACAACACTTTTCCATGGAGGCAGAGGCAGGCAGGGGCTCCTTGCCACATGGGTCCAATGGATGTCATTTTGGTTTAAACCGCAACAAAGAGCCTGTTTCCCATCCCGTAAGCCGGGTTTAATCGGGAGGAATCGGCGGTCGATAAAAAACGATGGCGAAATTAACCAAGGCCGAACAAAACAAGAAACCGAGCATCACCCAGGAAGATATTGACAACCTTCTGGACGATGTGCCGGATCTGGATGAACCAGCTGAGGAGCCATCATCAGCGCAAGTCATATTAGCGGAGAATGAGGAGGCTGAAAAGGATAAGACCCCGCCGGATTCCGGGCCTGAAACGGATCAAACGCAAAAAATTCCCTGGTCCCGATCCCGATTATTATGGATTGGTGCTTCCATTGCATTGATTTTATCTTCATTCATGATGCTCTGTTTAAAACCGGAGGAAAAAAATGATTACGACGCGATACCATCGACCATTCTCAGGTTTCCAATCGTTCAAACCCGGGAAGAGCCTATCGGGCAACTCGCGGTGAGCAGTAATCCCTTATCGGTTGCAATGCGGGAATTTGTTGTGCTTGCTCCATCGGATGACAAAGATATCACCCTTCTATTCACTGATGTTGTGGTTAATCTATCCGACATAACGGCAGCGGAAAAAATTAATAAAAATACTGCATTTATCCGATATATAATTTATGACACGCTTGAGGCGGCTTTAATTTCGGGGGATAAAGAAAAAATTGTCGAGGCATGCCTGGCGAAGGCGTTAAAGGAGGCTTTAAACAGAGCCTTAGAAAAAGAATCGGTCAAAGAGGTTGTGCTGGATTCATTTAAGGTCGTTTAGCTGGTATTCATCCATAAATTTAAAACGTACACGACGGACGTTTTACATTTATCACCGGGCGGATCCTTTATGGATGAAAATCAGATAGCGGCATCAAAGAAATTCATACGTACCGGCTATGACAATGATAAGCAATCTTGGCCTTCTGGTTCAGCAAGGCGGCAGTGTTCGGGAAACCCAGAATATTCGACAACAGCCGATCGAAGCGAATCAGGTGGCGGAAATTCAAAATCAGGAAAAGGTCAGAAAGCAGAGAGCGACCGTTGAAAAATCCGGAGACAGCGAAAGCGTAAAATTTGATCAGAACAGAAGTGGAAAACGCAAACGTGCTTATCCAGGCAAGAAAATGCATCCGGAAAAAAACTCATCGGCGCCGATAGAAGCCGACCAAGAGGGGAAGGGCGGAATTCTCGATACGATCGCGTAAAGGCCGTTTCAAAACCTACCCTTGAGTCCGATCTCCGGTTTTTGAAGAGGCGATCAATCCATGAAATAGTCAATGTATTCAAGTGGTTGAACTTCTATCTCCTCCCGGATCGTAAACCCGGTCGGAGGTTTTGAAATGCCTCCTATCATTTTTTCTCAAACGCAAACTTAAAAAATTGTCTGAAAACATTTCAGGGGATTTTCAACGATATCTATATCGGCTTATTCAATGGATTTATCGACAACCGAATTCTGGATCGCTATTCAACTACTTATCGATTTGCTTCTGGTCCTCCTTATATTTTTCTTTTTAAGAAATATAAAAAATTGTTTGCGGTTGAGCGCAACCCGAGAGGTCGCTGAACGCGTGATCGGGGCGCTTGAGCCGTTGCTGAAGGAAGCGGATTCCGTTTCGAAAACGTTTGAAGGGCAGCTTAAAGAAAAAAACGGCTTGATAAAAGAATTAAACGAAAAGCTCGATAGTCGAATCATAAGCTTGAATCTTTTGTTAAACCGTTCGGAGGTATTTCTTTCCTCTGAAGTCCGAAACGTCGCCGGCGGATCGGATCATGTATATGATCAGCAGGCGTCCATCGTCGAGCTTTATGAACAAGGGCACAGTGCGGAGGAGATTGCCGGAAAGCTTTCGATGCCCAGAGGAGAAGTGGATCTGGTAATCGATCTGAAAAAGAAATTTTTAAAAATGAAATAAAATGCCTCCCATATCCCATATCCTGGTTTCATCCACCGATTTATCGATTAACCCCAAAAATCGAATCCGTGCCGATCTGCCTGATTTTCAAGTCAACCGTATCGTTGAAGCGAGCGTTTCAAGGGTTTTGTCATTGCGCCAGGTAGAGCTTTTGTTGCAGGGCAAAAAGATTCAGGCACGGACCTATGTTCCGCTTCAAGAAGGAGACACGCTCCTCTTCAAGGCAGTTAAACAGGGCCGGCAACAGATATTGAAATTAATTGAAGTCAGACGGGAAGATTCTTCCGGCAAACATGACGATTTTCTTATGAGGAGCATTCCAAACGACGCCGGCAGGGATCTTAAGATCCTTTCCGAAAGATATCTCAATCATTTGCCCGGCAATGAAGCGGTCCGTCATCCTGAAAGAACTTTTTTGAAAAGTTTTGAAGGACCTGAAATTCCGAATAAATACGCCGGCGAAGAACCGATTGGAAGGTATTTGCTTCCGTTGCCGTTTCCATTTGATGAAACATTGAGATTCGGACAAATGCTGCTGGATCCGGGGTGGGGAAAAAATTCCGGAAAACGCCTGAATACCGATTTAATCCGGGTTTCCTTTCTGCTGGAAATGTCTGAAATGGGAGACGTTCGAGCCGATTTTTCCATTTTTAAACAAAGGGTTGCCGGCTCATTCGGAGTTGCGAACAACGATATCTGTTCCCTGATTGAGGGGGGGGTTACCGATCTGACGGAGAACCTGAATAAACACGGCTTCGAGGTTCAGGAAATCATCTGCCGCGTGGTCCATCCGGAAATACTGGCCGCCACCTCACTGGTCGCGGAGTTGACCGATAAAAATCAAGGGATCCTTAACCTGTTTATATGAGGAATGAAAAACCGGCTCATGGCACTTTTCCGCGGGTTTCTTCCGAATGGGTGTTCGGCGGAATTTCAAATGTACCGAGCAAAAAAATTTTGATGAATCACCTAAAAAGGCCGGGATATCCATGAAAAAAGGAAAGGGGCCCAAAAGAGCGGTCGCACTCAGGTATCGACCGGAAAAAGATGCCGCCCCAAGGGTCACGGCCAAGGGGATCGGTAATGTTGCGGAGAAAATCGTTGAAATTGCCGCCCAACACGGCATTCCCGTTAAAGAGGATTCGGATCTGGTTTCGGTGCTCTCAAAACTCGATATCGAAGAAAAGATTCCGCCGAGCGTTTATATCGTTGTCGCCGAACTGCTCGCATTTGTTTACTCTTTAAATAGGAAAAAAAGACCGGATTAGGCATTTTTTACCATCCTTTTCTTCTTTTTTCCTCCTTGATTTGCATCAAGCGTTTCAAAAATTCCCGTTCGAAAGTTCAACCCGCAATAAAATGAATTGCGTCTCAAGATGACGTTGCGCATGCCTGTCAAACGATTGACTTTGCTTTCTGATTTGACGGATTCCCGAAGCACGGATCTTCCGGACGCAACCCGCGGTGTTTCGTTGTTAAATAGGTGCGTGAAACTGGAGAACATTTGCCGCCGGTGAGGTTTTACGCCCATTGAGTCTGAAACCATGGCGATTTACGGATCCATTCGGACCTGAAAAAACGTTATACCTTTGTGCGCTTTTGTCATGCAGCGGTGTGCGTTTGTTCCTGGCATTTTTATTGCATAACTGGAAAGCAGAGAAAAAAGAAAGGGGCTTACCAAATGATACTGCAAATTACGAGACCGGTTCAGGCGGGTCTGGTTCAGGAAAAAAAATTCGAGATCATTTCCAATCATCTGGCCAATGCCGATACCAATGGTTTTAAAGGCGATATCCTTACTTTCGATGAGATGCTGAGGGCAAAGCTGACCCTTGACCTTACCCAGGGAGATATAAAGACAACCGGCAACAATCTGGATCTCGCCCTGGCCGATGAAGGGTTTTTCAAAATTCAGACTTCGCAAGGGTTCCGCTACACCCGAAACGGAAGCTTTTCATTGAACGGCGAAAACCTTCTCGTTACCCAGTCCGGTGATCCGGTTTTGGGCGAGGATGGCCCGATAACGATTGATGGAACCGATATCCGTATCAACGAGGATGGAGAGGTTCTATCCGATGGAGAGATTGCCGGCAAGTTGAAAATCGTAACTTTCAGGGATATGGCCAAGCTTCAAAAAGATGGTTCGTCTCTTTTTCTCTATCAGGGAAGGCCCTTGGACGAGACCGTCCCCCAAACGATATCGGTTCGGCAGGGAGCTCTCGAACGGGCGAACGTCTCAACGGTGGTTGAGATGACAAAGATGATCGAAACCATGAGACTTTATGAAGCTTTTCAGAAAGTCATTCAGTCTTGCGATGAAGCCGACGGGAAAGCGATCAACGAAGTGGGCAAATCGGCATAAACGTTGGGAGGAATTTTATGATCAGAGGATTATGGACTGCTGCATCCGGAATGGTTACGCAACAGACGAAAATCGATATCGTTTCAAACAACCTTGCGAACGTCAACACCACGGGTTTCAAAAAAAGCCGCAGCAATTTTCAGGACCTGATGTATCAGACGCTTCTTATTGCCGGCGCAAGTACTCCCGGTGGCGGTCAGATCCCCACGGGAATTCAGGTGGGGATGGGGGCAAAGACATCCGGAACACAGAAAATATTTAGCCAGGGAGATTACGTGCAGACCGGAAACGAGCTTGACATGGCCATCGAGGGAAAGGGCTTTTTCAAGGTTTTGAGAGGCGACACGGAATACTATACACGCGCCGGTAATTTCATGTTAGACAGCGAGGGCTACATTACCAACTCCGCGGGGGATCGTCTTCAACCGGAAATTTCACTTCCCGAAGATACGGTTCTGATTTCGATTCAGTCAAACGGGCAACTCACCGCCTATGGTTCAGGAGACGAAGAATTGACCACCGCTGAAATTTATCTCTATTCCTTCCCCAACCCGGCCGGGCTTTATGCGGCTGGAAGCAATCTCTTGCTGCCGACGGAGGGGTCCGGTGAACCGATTGAAGGCACGCCGGGCAGCGAAGGGTTTGGAACCATCGCTAATATGTTTCTCGAAAACTCAAACGTAAGCGTGGTGGAAGAGATGGTTGAAATGATCGTCAGCCAGCGTGCATACGAGGCGAATTCCAAGGCGATTCAGACCGCGGATAGTATGTTGCAGATGGCAAATAACATTAAAAGGTAATCGGGCACCGCCTTCAAACAGTATGGTTTAATCATCGTATCCGCATCTTTTCGGCCGTTTGCGGGTGCCGACTTTTCGGATGGGATAAATGGCAAGAGGAAAAAGAATCAAGTATTTTGAATCGGGAGTCTTTATCGCCGGATTCCTGTGCTGTTTTATCGCCACCGGAGCCGTATGGGAATCTTCCGTCGCCTGCGCCGGTTCTGCCCCGGAGGGCAGGGAGTTTCCGGTTACTGAAATTCAGGTTGATATCCGGGAAAACGCCCGGGTGAAAGGCGATCGAATCGATCTGAAGAGTATTGCGGAAATAAAAGCCGGCGACGATTGGTTGGAAAAGATCGGGAATATCCCTTTCGGACCGGCGCCGAGGCCGGGAGCGGAAAAAGTTATTCCGGGGAGCTGGATTGCCTCGAAAATCCATGCCGAAAAATGGATTCCGGATCCTTCAAGAATCTCGGTTCCGGAGTATGTCCGCGTAACAAGGGAATCCCAGTCGATAACGGATGAAAGGCTGAGGGCGCTTTTTGAGAAATTTATCGCGGAAGGGATCAAAGGCGAAAAATTCAAAGTCAGCCGGTTCAAGGTTCGAGGAGAAAGGGATTTTTCTTCCGGAAAAATGGAGCTGATTTTTCGTGATTTCGACAGGAGCCGGATGATGGGGCGGGTAACCGCAACGGTGATCGTGAATATCGAGGGCAGGGAGCGAGGACGAATTTTCCTTTCGGGGTGGATCGACCGATACGAAAAAATCGTCCGCACAACACGGACCATTCCAAAGGGCTCGGTTTTGAACAAGAGTGATCTGTGCCTTGAGTCTATTAATATTTCAAAAGCTCCGGAAGACCTTGTTACCTCCACGGCGGAGGTGGCGGGAAAGCTCGCAAAACGCCGAATAAAATCCGGTTCGTATGTGAGGCATCGCATGCTGGAGGTACCTCCGCTGATTCATGAAGGGGACAGGGTCAAAATGGTGGTGAGAACCGGCTTGTTGACGGTTTCAACCGTTGGTGTCGCGAAGGGCCGTGGCGGAAAAGGGGAACAGGTGCAGGTGGAAAACCTGACTTCCGGGAAAACGGTTGCAGGGCAGGTGGCGGATGCATCGACCGTTGAAGTACTGTTTTAAGGGGGGAAATTCGGATGGTGTTTAAACGAGCAAAATATATCGTTTTCGGATGGATCGTCCTGGTTTTAGCGGTCATTTCCGGTTGCGCGGCCGGGAACAGGATCGAGCCGGCATGTATTGCGGTTGAAGCGAGTCAGCCTGCCGCCAAACATACGGCTGTACGGTATTGCCCTGTTTCGACGCCGGCTGAAGGATCTTTGTGGAGCGAAGCCGGAGAGCTGTTTTTTGTGGATACGAAGGCAAGAAGGGTAGGTGATACCGTCACCGTGGATATTGTCGAAAACACCTCGTCCAGCATGGATGTCAACACCAAGACAAGCCGTGAGTCGAGCATTGATGCCGGTATCTCGCATGCATTGGGTTATATGCGAGCCCTTGAAGCAAAAAACAGGAACCTCAACAGAGATACGAGCGGCAAGCTGGTCAATAAGCTGTTTGAAGCCGATTATAAAACCGAGTTTGACGGCAAAGGCTCCAGTGACCGAAGCGGACAGGTGACCGCTTCCATCGGGGCCCGGGTCGTCGAGGTGTTTCCGAATGGAAACCTCGCGATTTATGGGACCCGGGAGATGAAGGTGAATAACGAAGTTCAGTTTATTACGGTTTCCGGTATCGCCCGGCCCATCGATATCGGGGCGGATAACCGTGTGAAATCAATATTTTTAGCGGATTCCCGTATTGTCTATTCAGGTAGGGGGGTATTGGCCGATAAGCAGAAACCCGGCTGGATGACACGCATTTTGGATAACGTATGGCCGTTTTGAACCCGGAGTTGATGGCCGTGAATCGGAAGTGCCGATCGGAATTTTTTCCGTTTCCGGATCATCGACCCTTGTTTTTGTTTTCGGGAATGATTTCTTAGAGGATGCAATGAAGAAGATTTTACTTTTCATCGGATGGATTGCTCTTTTTCTTTTTGTCGGTTCGCAGGTCGCGGATGCGGCCCGGATCAAGGATCTTGCCTCGATCAAGGGGATACGTACCAACCAGCTCGTGGGATACGGGCTCGTGGTGGGGCTGAACGGGACCGGCGACAAATCCGGTACCGAATTTACCATCCAGTCCCTTGTCAACATGCTGGAACGAATGGGAATCAATGTGGACCGCAACGATGTCAAGGTAAAAAATGTTGCCGCCGTTATGGTGACGGCGAAAATGCTGCCGTTTGCCGGGATCGGGAACAAAATAGATGTCCTGGTTTCCTCGATCGGCGATGCGAAAAGCCTGGTCGGCGGTACGTTGCTTCTCACCCCTTTGCGCGGTGCGGACGGAAAAGTTTATGCACTGGCTCAGGGGTCCGTATCCGTAGGAGGCTTCGGCGCGGAGGGGGCGGGCGAAGGCATGACCAAAAATCACCTGCTGGCTGCCAGAATCGCCGGAGGCGCGACAATTGAATGTGAAATTCCCGTATCGCTGGAAGGAAAAAAATCATTGACCCTGACGCTTTTAAATCCCGACTTCACCACCGCTCTCAGGGTTTCGGAAACAATTAACGGCGTTATGGGAAACGGCGTTGCAAAGGCAGTGGATTCGGGCACCTTGCTGTTGACGGTTCCTTCGAATTTGCAGGATCATGTCGCAAAATTTCTTGCCGATATCGAAAAACTGAATGTGGAACCGGATACCGCGGCCAGGATCATTGTCAATGAAAAGACAGGCACCGTGGTAATCGGAGAAAACGTCCGGATTTCAACGGTTGCGGTTTCCCATGGGAACCTGAGCATATCCATCAAAGAGTCTCCGAACGTTTCCCAGCCGATGCCTTTTTCAGAGGGTGAAACCGTTGTCACCCCCAATACCAGTATCGAGATTCAGGAAGAAAAGAACCAGCTGATTCTTGTCCCCGGCGGTTCAACCATCGGAGAACTCGTTCGGGCGCTTAATGCCATCGGAGTTACCCCGAGGGATCTGATCAGCATTTTCCAAAGCATAAAGGCGGCAGGGGCGCTGCAGGCGGAACTGGAAATCATTTAGCCGAAAGCCATGAACCACTTTTTTTGATTTTGAAATCAGGAGGTTGTATGGACATCAACTCCACAAATAAAATAGGTGTGCCGAACCCGGCATCGGATATTCGGACGGAAAATCAGAAGCTCCGGGAGGCCTGCTCGGATTTCGAAGCACTGTTTTTAGACCAAATGTTTCAATCCATGAGAAAGACCCTTCCAGGGGATGGCATTTTCGGGAAAAGCCATCAAAAAGAAATTTATGAATCCTTATACTACCAGGAAATGTCAAAAAAAATAGCCCGAGGGGAGGGGATGGGAATCGGAGAGGCGCTGTACAAAAAACTCCAAGAAAAACAATGAAGTCCGGTCCTGACCGGGTCTGGGCTTGAGAGACGGAGTTCCGCAAACCGGACGTTATTCAAGTACGCTTCGGATTTGTCCGATTATCGAAATATCAAGGAGAATTTCCATGGAAATATCCGGTTCAAAACTAGAAAATCTGTTTCATGAAAAATTATTCCTGTATCGTGATCTTTTGGAAATCCTTAAAAAAGAGCGAGAGTGCATTTTGGCGACGGACGTGGATTCCTTATGGTGGGTTTCCAAAAAAAAACAGGAAATCGCCGGAAAAATTGAAGGACTGCGCCGCGAGGTACTGGCGATCCTGGCGGAAGGATCGATCGAACACCATATGGATAATTCTTCCTTTCAAATGTCGAGGATACTGCCTTTTGTGCCGGAGGAGATCGGTCTTGGGCTGAAAAAGCTGAATCTGAGCTTGACGGCGCTTAAATCCGAGATTAAGAACCGCGTA
>Ga0116141_10004262_pt1 | contig 12069 bp, 8 predicted proteins | sample AD_UKC097_MetaG_FD_89744 | JGI IMG/M metagenome (GOLD analysis project Ga0116141, IMG submission 89744) | Active sludge microbial communities of municipal wastewater-treating anaerobic digesters from USA - AD_UKC097_MetaG | ecosystem: Engineered > Bioreactor > Anaerobic > Digestate | place: USA... | reverse complement strand
GGATGATGTTGTCTGTGAGCGCCACGACGCCCGATTGTGGGAGCGATACCGGCACGCCGTAGACTGTCGATGCGATCAGAAAACCCAGAACGCAGACTGTCAGTTTCTTCATCATTCTCACTACCTCCTGTGGGTATTGTCACTCAATTCTGTAACCTTTGCCCGAAACCTCTTTCTCGGACATGAAAAACCCGAAACCGATTCATGTCCAAGCGCGGACTTATATGAATTTCTCATCACCTCCTTTCGATAAAGGAATACAACCACACTCCAGGAAAACATCCCGGCCCCTCGACAGGGGTCCATAGGCATGACTTTCCTGTACGCTTCAACTCGGTCATGACGGCCTGTTCCGCATAACCTGGAAGCCCCTGGTACAAACAGTAATTTACGTGGCTGAGACGTTTGTGAGGAGCACAACAACGAGCGAATATGGAGAGGTGCTTGATGGCAAGCCGATTACGGTGGGCTCATTGCGTCATATTTAGGCGGGATGACTTCTTGCTGTCTCGCGTTATATCGCGAAAACCGGAGGTTGCCAATCTCGCAATTTCTTTCGTGACAAGAGGTTACGGAGATCATACGATTTCGCAGACCTTTCACTCCCTTGCCCAAAAGCAGATCATGGTGAAATTACTATCCTCTTCTTTGTTTGTCATGTCAAGCAGTTTCTCATGCAGAATTCTAGAATTTCGGTCCCCGGGTTGAGGCTCGGGATAGACTGGGTTCCGTCCGCAAGAACACACTTTGCGCAGTCTTACTTGCTTACCGTAAGCACGCGGGTCGACAAGGAGCCGAAACAAGCCGCCTGTGGGAGGGTATAGATAAGTTCAGTGTTTTCAATCAAATAAGATGGATGGATTGACAATTCTCAAATGAGCCACCAACCTTCCCGGACCGATTGACTCCACGACCGGCAATCTGTAATGTCGGGGCGGGATGTTCGAGTGACGACGCAATGGACAGAAATCCGCCGAGATACGATCCGATGGATGCTTCCAATGGAAAGCCTCCTGAAGGCTTCCATGCCTTGGCACAGAAGATCCTCCACTATTCCACCAGCGTCGTCTCCCGCATCGACTTTCTTCGTGAAATCACGCGGATGCTCCTGGAATTCAGCGAATGCGATGCAGTGGAACTCCGCGTCAAGAAAGAGAACGAGTGCTTCCGATGTGAAGCCATGTCCCCCCTCGAACTTCCCCCTGCCGTCGAGATATCGCGGCGCACATTCCGGGACAAAAACGCATGGCTCGCCTCTTCCCATGAATGGACTTGCTTTGAGAAGATTTGTCGAGCCGTAGCCGAGAGGCGATACACAACTCCGACTCCTTTCTTCACGAGGCACGGGAGTTTCCGGACCGGCGATATGGAGCATGCCATGCCCCGTCTTGCCGCCTTGGGGCTTGCGGGCGCAAAGGATTCGTTCCGTCCCGGCGGGGATTACCGATCTCTGACCGTAATCCCGCTGACGGCCGGAAAGGAGACCATCGGAGTTTTGGCGCTGAAGAGCAAGGCCGTCAATCGCTTTGACGAAAATGAAACGGCGGCTTACGAGAATCTCGCACAGACCGTCGGACTGGCTCTTGCAAGTCAACTGGCCCAGGTTACTCTGCACGAGCGGGTGAAAGAATTGACCTGCCTGTACAGTCTCGCGCAACTCACCGAGCGCCCCCATGTTACCCTGGAGGAGATCTTTCAGGGCATCGTGGAACTTCTGCCTCCGGCGTGGCAGTACCCGGAGATCACGGCAGCACGCATCATCCTTGATGGGAGCACCTATTCGACACCCGACTTCCAAAAGGCCGTTCACGTCCAGTCCAGCGATATCGTTGTGGACGGTGTACGACGCGGCGCGATCGAAGTGATGTATGGCGAGGAACGGATCGAACTGGACGAAGGCCCCTTTCTGAAAGAAGAAAGAAGCCTGATCGACACACTTGCGCGGCAGATCACCCTGCTGATCCAGCGTCGCCAGGCGGATGAGGACCGAGCACATCTGCAGGAACAACTGCGTCATGCCGATCGCCTCGCGACAATCGGCCAGCTGGCCGCCGGTGTTGCACATGAGTTGAATGAACCCCTGGCGAGCATCCTCGGATTCGCGCAACTCACCGAGAAATGCCCCGATCTTCCGGACCAGGCCGCCAGGGACATTCGTCGAATTGTTACGACCGCGCTTCATGCACGCGAAATCGTGAAAAAACTGATGTTATTTGCCCGTCAAACCCCGCCACGCACAATGCCGGTCAACTTGAATGAGATCGTGGCAGACGCTTTAGGCCTGCTTGAATCCCGCTGCATCGAAAACGACATCGCTGTTATGCAACATCTCTCCAGGAATCTTCCCGAAATCACAGCGGACCCGTCCCAACTGCACCAAGTCCTCATCAATCTGGTTGTGAATGCCATTCAGGCCATGCCCGACGGCGGAACACTCACCATCCGCACACAAGCAAAGCGTGACTGGGTGGTTCTTGCCGTACAAGATACCGGGGTCGGCATGACCCAGGATGTGCTTCGGCAACTGTTCATTCCCTTTTTTACGACGAAAGATATCCATGAAGGAACGGGACTCGGCCTTCCCGTGGTCCATGGAATTGTGACCTCTCATGGGGGGAAAATTCATATTGAGAGTGCTCCGGGAGAGGGCGCTCGATTCGAAATTCGATTCCCGGTAATCGACCGGCTACAAGATAAGGATCACCATGCCGACCACCTCGTCATCTGAAAAACGGTCTGTCCTGGTTGTGGACGATGCTCCCAATACCGTTGAATTGCTGGAGAGGAATCTCTCCTCTCAGGGGTACACGGTGTTTACCGCGCCCGGTGTGCCGGAGGCACTCACCATCCTCCAAGCCACACCGATTGACCTGGTCATCACGGACCAGAAAATGCCCAGGGTCAGCGGCCTCGATCTGGTCCGCTACGTCCGCGAGAATCTCCGGGACACGGAAGTGATCATGATAACCGGGTATCCCTCCATCGAGGGCGCGGTGAAAGCGGTCAAGATCGGGGCGGAAGAGTACCTCGCCAAACCATTCACGGATGAGGAATTGCTCTCCGCCGTGAGCCGTGCGTTCGAGAAGATGTGTGCGCGCAGGCGCGAAAAGGCGGCAACGAACCACGAAACACCCCCACCCTATGGCCTTATTGGAGAATCCGCGCCGATGCGACAGGTCTACAGGGCCATCGCGAAGGCGGCATCCACTTCAGCAACCGTCCTGATTGCCGGGGAAAGCGGAACCGGCAAAGAACTTGTGGCCAGAGCCATCCATTACGGAAGCCCACGCGCTTCCGCTTCCTTTGTGCCGGTCAACTGCGGCGGGATACCGGAGAGTCTGCTCGAAAGTGAACTGTTCGGTTTTACCAGGGGGGCGTTTACGGGAGCCACGGAAACCCGAGCCGGATTTTTCCAGACAGCCGATGGCGGCACCGTTTTTCTCGATGAAATCAGCGAAACCAGCCTGAATATGCAGGTCAAACTCCTGCGCGTCCTCCAGGAGAAAGAAGTGCGCATGGTGGGATCGAGCCGGGGACGGAAGGTCGATGTCAGAATCCTGGCCTCAACAAACAACGATTTACCGACCTTGGTCAAGAAAGGTCTCTTTCGGGAAGACCTCTACTTCCGACTTAACGTAATTGCCATCGATCTTCCTCCTCTCCGGCAGCGGGGGGATGACATCCTCCTGTTGGTCCGTTATTTCACCGAAAAAATCTCGAAAGAGCTCGGCAAGACCGTGCCCCGGTTTACACCGGAGGTGCTTCACATCCTTCGTGATTGCCACCACTGGCCCGGCAACGTGCGCGAACTGGAGAATCTCGTCCACCGCCTGGTTGTCATGACCGAGGCAGAGTGCATACAAACTCCCGATCTTCCTCCCTACATGCGTTTTTCTGTTCTGTATGAACCGGATCTGAACCGCACATTAGCCGAGGTCGAAGTGGAATATATACGGAATGTCCTGGCGAGCGTTCATGGAAACAAGACCAAGGCGGCACAGATACTCGGCATCGACCGCAAGACATTGCGGGATAAGATCAAAAATGGAGTGGAAGACCCCGACGATTAACGGATCAATCACTGGGGAATTCCTCCCCAGCGGTTCAAAAACTCTCAGCGTAATCCTGCCCCAATTACCCTTCTTTATCCTTCTGTAAATCATCTGAAACTGTTATTTCCCCGGTTTTCTCCCATTCTCGTACACAGAAATCCTGCCATGGGTGATTGGCACACAATGTGCTCTGTCTCCTGTTCGGAATCGGGTCGATCTGTTTGGGTGGATCGTTTTTTTATCGGAAATGCGGTGGCAGAAAGATCCAAAGGAGAAGTTACGATGTCCGAAGAGTACCGTGGGATTTGCTCTACGTGCATTTATGTTTCAACCTGCCGTCTACCCAGCCCTCACGTGGGACCCGTGTCCCACTGCGAAGGATTCGATAGTCGAACGGATATCCCGGCCAGGATCGCTCCACCGGCGATTCCCGGTGAATCGAATCGTTCGGAAAGAGACAATCATTACACGGGCCTGTGCTCCGATTGCGAAAACATGGAAAGCTGCGCGTTTCTTGAGCCTGAGGGAGGAGTCTGGCACTGCGAGGAATATCGATAGGTGACACAAGGATCTGTCAGCTCCGATCAAGAGGAAATCCGTCGGGAATTATCCGTGAACCCGGATAGAATTCGGGAGATCTTGGATAACCACAACCGGGACCGAGGCGGTTTGATCGCCATTCTCGAAGAAATTCAGGCTGAGTATTGCTATCTCCCCGAAGAAGCCCTGCGGATGGTGAGCGAGGGGACAGGGCGATCTCTCGTGGATATTTATGGGATCGCCACATTCTACCATGCATTCAGCCTGAAACCCCGTGGGAAACATCTGATTTGCGCATGCGCGGGAACGGCGTGCCATGTTCGCGGCGCGCCGAGAATTGTGGCGGAACTTGAAAGGCAGCTTGGAATCAAAAGCGGCGAAACAACCCCCGATAATGCCTTCACATTGGAGACGGTGAACTGCCTGGGAGCCTGCGCTCTGGGACCGGTTGTTGTAATCGACGGCCGTTACTTCCCGAAAGTCAGAAAATCCAAAATCAGACAGCTGCTGGATCAGACCGTTGCGGGATTCGATGATATTCCGTCGGGAGAAGACGGGCAGGTATTCCCCATCGAGGTGAGCTGTCCCCGCTGCAATCATAGCCTGATGGATGCAGCGGTCGTTATCGACAATCTCCCGTCGATACGAGTCAGTGTGTCCTTCGATCACAACCACAGCCGACTTAGACTATCGTGCTTGTATGGTAGTCCCAGCAGTTCGGCAGAACAGGATATCCCGCAGAACACCGTAATGACCTTCTACTGTCCACACTGTCACAGGGAACTGGCCGACACGTCCATTTGCCCGATCTGTGAAGCACCGATGGCGTCGATGATGGTAAGTGGCGGAGGTGCCGTTCGGGTGTGCTCGCGTCATGGATGCAAGGGCCGCTTGTTGGATCTGTTCTGACGCTTGCCCGTGAATCCTGATTGGTTGAGCGTGATTTGCTCCAGAGAGGAAACCATCTATGCCGAGGTTATGTTCGATAGACGACTTGAAGGAACTGCGTAGCCTGTTCCTGGCCGATCTGGATCGAAGTCTGCCACGCCTGGTAATGTGCGCCGGGACAGCCTGTCGCGCAAGCGGCGCCAACAACATCATCGGCGCGGTGCAAGGATACATCATCAGGAAAGGTTTATCGGATCGAATCTCACTCCTGACCACCGGCTGCCACGGATTCTGCGAAATGGGCCCCTTTATCCTGGCCGAGCCGCAACGGGCTTTCTATACGCAGGTCAACATCGACGACGTACCGAAAATTGTCGATGCCGTGCTTTCAAACCGGTATCTCGATGAGTTGCTGTATCGGGACCCGCATACGGGAGAACCCTTCTACAGACTGGACGATATCCCCTTTTTTAAGAATCAGCGGCGAACCATTCTGGGTATGAATCAGAAGATCGACCCGACTCGGATGTATGACTACATAATCCGGGACGGATATGCCGCGCTGGAAACAGTGCTCGCGAATGGGGATCCCCGGTGGGTGGTGGATCAGATCAAGATTTCCGGTCTGCGCGGTCGCGGAGGCGGCGGCTTTCCCACAGGTCTGAAATGGGAAATGCTGGCCGATCAGCCCAATCGGAATGGCAAATTTGTCGTGTGTAACGCGGACGAAGGAGATCCCGGCGCCTACATGGATCGCAGCGTCCTCGAAGGAAATCCCCACAGCATTATCGAGGGGATGATCATCGGGGCTTACGGAACAGGAGCCACCGAAGGAATCGTCTATGTTCGAAACGAGTACCCGCTTGCCATTCAGCACCTTCTCATTGCGCTCAAACAGGCCCGCGAACACGGGTTGCTGGGAAAAGACATCCTTGGAAGCGGTTTCTCCTTCGACATCCGCCTCGTGCGAGGTGCCGGAGCATTTGTCTGCGGGGAAGAGACTGCGCTGATCCGCTCCATCGAAGGGAAGATGGGGGAACCTCGTCAACGCCCGCCCTACCCGATTCAGAAAGGGATCGATGGCAAGCCGACCGCAATCAACAACGTCGAGACATGGGCCAATATCCCCGTCATTATCCGCACCGGCGCGGAAGAATTTGCACAAGTCGGGACAAAGAACAACTCCGGCACGAAAATCTTTAGTCTGGTGGGAAAAATCAAGAATACGGGCCTGGTCGAAGTTCCCATGGGGATCACCATTCGGGAAATCATCTACGACATCGGCGGCGGACCGGTCGGCAAAGCAAAGATCAAGGCGGTTCAAACCGGCGGACCTTCCGGCGGATGTATCCCCGCCGAAAAATTCGACCTGCCCATTGATTACGACAGCCTGGCCAACGCGGGATCCATCATGGGATCCGGTGGCATGATTGTCATGGATGATAACACGTGCATGGTCGATGTCGCCAAATACTTCATGAACTTCCTCAAGGATGAATCCTGCGGAAAGTGTTTTACCTGCCGAAAAGGCACACAACGGATGTCGGAGATCCTTGGCGATATTTCGGAGGGGAAAGGTACACGGGAACAAGTCGATCTCCTGGAAGAACTGGCCCTGGTGGTCAAGGACACCACAATGTGCGGTCTCGGCCAGACCGCCTCCAATCCGGTACTTAGCACACTCCGCTATTTCCGGGGTGAATTCGATCGGCACATCGTCGATAAAAAATGCGATGCTTTTGTCTGCAAAAATCTCGTGGGCGCGCCTTGTCAGACTGCTTGCCCACTCGGAACAGAGCCTTGGCGCTATGTTGCCCTTCTTGAGAAAGAACAATATGAGGAAGCCTACCGGGTAATCCGGGAACCCAATCCGTTCCCGTCGGTTTGCGCTCGAGTCTGCGATCGGAAATGCGAACAGAGATGCCAACTCAGCGCCGGCGGAGGCGATCCATTAGCCATCCGCGCCTTAAAGCGATTTGTCACCGACCACGTGGACCCGTCGGTCTATAAGCCGATGAGGATTCAACGGAACGGCGACCCCGTGCCCAAGGTGGCTGTCGTGGGAGCCGGACCCGCCGGTCTCTCGGCAGCGCATGATCTTTCTCTTCTCGGCTACAAGGTCACGGTGTTCGAATCCGAGGAGGAACCCGGCGGAATGCTGATGAGCTGTATCCCGGCTTATCGCCTGCCTCGGGAGGTACTTCGCAAGGAAATTCGTTCGCTTCTCGATGAGAATATCACGCTGAAATGCGGAACGACCCTGGGGCGGGATATAACAATCGACGACTTGTTCCGGGATGGATTCAAGTCGATCTTCCTGGCAATCGGGGCCGACAAAAGCTGGCGACTGGATCTGGAAGGAGAAACCCTGGAAGGGATCTATTCATCTATGCAGTTCCTGAAAGCCCATAATCTGCGGGGAAAAGAGTTGGCGGGCGGGCTGGTAGGCATTATCGGAGGCGGCAATTCCGCTGTCGATGCCGCCAGGGTCGCCATGCGTCAGAAGAATGTCCAAGGGGTAACCCTTCTATACCGCCGCACATCTCAGGAGATGCCCGCTTATGCGGAGGAAGTCGAAGCTGCCCTGGAGGAGGGAATCAAACTTGAAACACTCGTATCGCCCGTGCGAATACGCTATATCGAAACCGCAATGAAAGAGGGAATTAAGGTTGAGACAATGGTCTCACCGGTAAAAATTCACTCCAAAGACGGTCGCCTGGTTGGTATCGAATGTATCCGGAATACACTGGGTGAACGGGATGCAAGCGGCAGACGCCGGCCAATCCCGGTGCCGGGCACGGAGTTCACCATTCCGTTGAACACGTTGATTGTTGCCATTGGCGAACGCCCGGATAGCGAATGCCTGGCCTCGATGGGATTGAAACTCGATAAAGACGGCCGATTGTGCGTCGATCCAAGAACTCTTCGCACAAGTCGAGACGCTGTGTTCGGGGGTGGAGACCTGGTCACCGGCCCCTACACGGTCGTGGATGCCATTGCCGCCGGAAAACGCGCGGCAGCAGTAATCGACCGCTATCTCCGGCGCAACGAACTACCCGAATCGCCCAACATCAATTTGCCCGAGGTCTTTATCGAACCGGTTGTGTCGGGTGATGAACAGCAAGAGGAATTGAAAAGATCTGAACCGCCCTCTCTACCCATTGAGCTGAGAAGGAAGAGTTTTGCGGAGGTGGAGGGGGGCCTGTCTGCCGAGGAAGCAGCCAGAGAAGCGAGAAGATGCCTGCGATGCGACCTTGAGTTTACATGGCGAAACAACGATCCGGCAGGCTGTGTCGCCGCAGAAGGGAAACCGGCATGATTACTCTGAAAATTAACGGATTGCAGGTTTCGGTTGAAGAGGGCACAACCATCCTCGAAGCCGCGCGGTTTCTCGGATTCCCGATCCCGACCCTGTGCTACATGGATGGGCTGTCGCCGTATGGGGCTTGCCGTCTGTGCGTGGTAGAGATCGGCGAAGGTCCGAAAGCCAAACTGGTTTCCTCCTGTACCTATCCGGTTGAGGAGGGCCTGAACGTGCGAACCGGCTCTCTGCGCGTGCTCCGGGCACGCAAGATGATCATCGAACTGCTGTTGGCTACTTGTCCGCAATCGAAGATCATACAGGATCTGGCCTCCGCCCAGGATGTGCGTCAACAGCGGTTCAAACAGGAACACGAGGATTGTATCCTTTGCGGCCTCTGCGTGCGGATGTGCGAGCAACAGATGATGGCCCGCGCCATCGGCTTTCGCGGTCGCGGCCAGAACCGAAGTATCGGGACACCTTTCGATATCCGCTCCGAGGATTGCCGATTGTGCGGCGGCTGTATCTACGTCTGTCCCGCCTGCCAGCTTCGCTGTACGTATACCGAACCGGATAAGGCCATCTGCGGCGGATGCGCGAACCTCGCTCCGCCCTGCGCCGAGAAAGAAGCATTCAATGACAGAATGTGCTACATGGACCCCTGTGTGGCTTGCGAAATAGAAAAGCAAGGATGATCGGAAAGGAATCCAATACGATGTCGATGACTCTCTCCAGAATCAACGCCTCCGCAGCAACGTTGACGAAAAACAGGACCGAACAGTCCGTCGTTCCCGCATCGGGCATGTGCGTCACCTGCGTAGACGGCTGCATCGGGATGTGTGAAATCGGGAAATCCGCTTATCGGGGCCATGAAGTCATCTACCCTCAACCGTTCGGGGTGATTACAACGGCGGCGGAGAAAACGTATCCCGTTGACTATTCCCATTTCAACATCATGGGCGGCGCGGTCGGCGCACAGGGCGTCGAGGCCGACAGCGATAAAGCCATTTTCCCGGCGGTGAACCTGGAAGTGGCGTTCGGTCATGACAATGGAATCCGGTTCCGTCGCCCGTGGATTATTCCGGGGATCGGGTCGACCGACATTGCCAAGAACAACTGGGAAGGCCTGGCTATCGGGGCCGCTCTGGCGGGAACGGGTCTGACAATCGGCGAAAACGTGGTCGGCATGGATATGCAGGCGGTCATTAACGGCCGTGTGACGGATACGGTGGACCTGAAACGCCGGGTGAAACTCTATAAAGACCACCAGCAGGACGGCTACGGGGCCATTGTCGTGCAGGCCAATATCGAAGACACGCGGCTTGGGACGCAGGAATATGCAATTGAAAAACTCGGTGTGGAGTGCGTGGAACTCAAATGGGGCCAGGGCGCGAAGAATATCGGAGGAGAGGTAAAGATTCGCGATCTCAAGAAAGCCCAAGTGCTCTATGAACGCGGCTACATGGTGCTCCCGAATCCGACCGATCCGAATGTCATCGAAGAGTTCCATCGCGGTTCGTTCAAGGAGTTCGAGCGTCATTCCCGAGTGGGAATGGTAACCGAAGAGTCATTCGCCCGGCGAATCAAGGAACTCCGTAAGGCAGGCGCCAAATATATCTTTCTGAAAACCGGGGCGTATCGCCCGGCGGATCTCTCGCGCGCGATCGTATTCGCATCCCGCTACAAACTCGATTTGCTGACCGTGGACGGCGCGGGTGGCGGAACCGGCATGAGCCCCTGGCGTATGATGAATGAGTGGGGGATTCCGCCTGTCTACCTGCACTCGCTTCTGTACCAATATGCGAAGCGCATTTCGGACAAGGGCGAATATCTCCCCGCGCTGGCCGTGGCGGGCGGATTTACCTTCGAGGACCAGATTTTCAAAGGTCTTGCTCTCGGAGCGCCGTTTGTGAAACTGGTCGGCATGGCCCGCGCGCCGATTGCAGCCGCCATGGTCGGCAAGACAATCGGTCGCACCATCGACGATCGCCAGGTTCCCGTGTATATCGAACGTTTCGGATGCTCCAGGGAAGAGATATTCGTAACCGCCGGCAAACTCCGCCAGGAGATGGGGAATGAGGCATTCGAAAAAGTTCCTACCGGTGCGCTGGGTCTCTACACCTATTACGAGCGACTGGATCAGGGCTTGCGCCAGCTGATGGCCGGTAGCCGCAAATTCGCTCTGAAATACATTTCACGAGACGACATTGCGGCGCTGACCCGCGAAGCCGCTGAAATCAGCGGGATTCAATACATCACCGACGTGGACCGGGATGAGGTGGAGAAGATTTTCGGGAAGTAAGGTCTTTATTCCGGCCAACCACAAGCATCAGGGGTGTCAAAGCGCCTTCCACAGCGTGATGAGACGCTTGCTTTCGACTGTATAGGCGGAAGCGTCATAGTCTCCGTAAACGCTTGACAGATCCAATTGAACGGTCGGCATGATCTGTTTTAATTCCGGTAGCGTATAGTATCGCAGATCCCAACCACTTTCCTTGCGTTCACTTCCGGACTCAAGAACGGAACGCCGCGTCAAGACGCAAGAGGAAGCGTTAAAAGTAGTCGTCCGGTGATGCAACCGGCCATCTTCCAGCTCCTTCGTGTCGTTGCGTTTCCCAGCACCGAAGAATTCCGAAAGCCAAAAGATATTTGCCTGGTCAAAAAAGAAACAACCGCCAGGTTTGAGTGCACGGCGGATTCGCCCAAAGATATCGATGTTTGTCATGTCATCGTAGAACGCCAGAGAGCTGGACATTGAAAGAACGACGTCGAACGCCTCGACTATGGATAGACCGCGCATGTCGAAGATCTCGAATGTCACGGCAGCCGCCTGTTTCTGTGCGTTGATTCTGGCTTGCTCTATGTAGTCCGCCGACTGGTCAAATCCAGTCACCCTGTATCCCCTGTTCGCCAGGGCAATCGCGTGACGACCGTAGCCACATGCAAGGTCGAGGATTGCATCTTCCTGTCGGAGGAGCGCCGATTTTTCAACAAAGTCCACTTGTGCCTCGGCTTCTGATTCCTTGTAGAAATCTGTGGCAATCTGGAATTCGTTTGTGTAGTAGGATTCGTGAATTGTCATGGTGAATTCCCGGGTGTCAACCTCCTGCACGAACCGCCACGCTCTAGTGTCCTGTAACTGAATTATCTTCACAGAGTCCCGTTATCGCGAGCCTCCCTCCGGCGGGGCCGGTGATTGGGCAAAGAAAGTGGGGGAGAGGTCCCTCCCCCGAAGATCGGGGGAGGTTAGGTGGGGGTTGACTGGGTACCACAAAACTCCCCGGCCTG
>Ga0116141_10004261_pt1 | contig 12069 bp, 8 predicted proteins | sample AD_UKC097_MetaG_FD_89744 | JGI IMG/M metagenome (GOLD analysis project Ga0116141, IMG submission 89744) | Active sludge microbial communities of municipal wastewater-treating anaerobic digesters from USA - AD_UKC097_MetaG | ecosystem: Engineered > Bioreactor > Anaerobic > Digestate | place: USA... | reverse complement strand
CGCAACGGCACGGGGGAACAAACCTACCTGCTGGACAATTTCAGCAACAACCTGCCGGAAATCCGGCGGTCGGCGATCGGCGGCCGGATCTGGTTCGACACGAACGGAAACGGCATCCAGGAGGACGGCGAAACGTTTGCCATTCAGAACCTGCCGGTGGCGCTGATGAATGCCGAATCCAACTTTGTGCTGGCCACGACGACCACGGATGATAGCGGCCACTACGGGTTTGATGAACTGGTGGCGAGTAATTACGTGGTACGGTTCGCGATTTCGGGCGAACCGGCCCTGATGCCGAGTCCGAAGCACCAGGGGGGCGACGCGTCGCTGGACAGCGATGCCGCGACCAATGCCGCCGGCGAGACGTTTGCGTGGACGGATTTGATTGCCCTGGGACTGGATGCGACCAATCTGACGGTGGATCTGGGTCTGATGAGCCGGGACGGGACGCGCGCAGAACTGGCGGCGGTCTGGGGGGAATGGACGGAGGAAGGGGCGCGGGTGGCCTGGCACACGAGCTCGGAGTGGGGCACCGCGGGATTCTATCTCTATCGGGTGGACCCGGCGACGGGCGCCGAGGAACGGCTGGGCGACGAGCTGATTCCGTCGGTGTTCCCGGAAGCGGGCGCGGTGTACGAGTGGACCGATCCGCTGGCAGAGGAAGGCGGTGCGGGTACCTACCGCCTGGAGGAAGTGGAACTGTCGGGCCGGGTGCGCGATCTGGGATGGCACCAGGTCGTATTCGGCGTGCCGCCGGCGCGCGCGAAAGCGGCCCGGAGCCGGGTCGAATCGGCCCAGGCTGCGAAAACCAAGAAAACGGCTGCACCCCAGGCGGTTCCGCAGGCCCTGGGGCCCTCGGCGATCTTGAAAGTGCGATCGACGCAAGAAGGCCTGCAGGGGGTCTCGCTGCAGGCCATCGCCAACGGCCTGGGCTACGGGGCGGAAAGCGTACGGGTGCTGGCGGAAGAAGGTTCGCTGGCCCTGAGGTGTCGCGGATCGCTGCTGCCGGCGCTATACGACGCGGCGCGCGACCGTCTGGTGTTTCATGTTTCGTTGCCGACTCCGGATGCCCATTCGCGCGAGACGGTGGTAATGATTTCAGTGGCACCAGGAGCAATCATGCCGCGGCGCGAGCCAGGTGCCTCTTCCGGGGCGACCGTGCGGCCAGTGCGCAAGCGCATTGAAGAGGATCTGAATCCGGGCCTGGCCGCCTTGCCGACTCTGCCGGATTACGATTACTACTGGAACCGCCTGATCGGCACCGCCAGCACGATCTTCGGCTGGAAGAACTTCGCTCTCGACCTGTCCGGCCATGCCGGCAACGACGTGACGCTGAAGGTTCGGCTGATCGGCTGGACGCGCACGAGCCAGGTGCCGGACCATCGGGCGGAATTCAGGTTCAACGGTACGGCTGTAGGATTCCTGGAGTTCGATGGCCAGGAGGTCGTGACCGCCGAACTGACGATCCCGGCGGGACTGGTGGCGGATGGTCCGAATACGCTGGGGGTGAAGGCCGTTCTGCTGCCGAACCGCAGCACCAGCCAGTTCGCCCTGGACTGGATCGAAGCGGAATTCGACCGCTTGGTGTCGCCGGGCATCGGAACAGTCCATTTTATGGCCGTCGGCGCCTCGGCGATCTCGGCGGCGGCCTTCAACGAGCCGTTGGTGGTGGCGCTGGATGCCGCCAATCAGCCGACCTGGCTGGCAAATGCTGAGGGCGTGCTGCCCGCCAAAGCCTGGGCGGCGGCGGAGGGCGATGAGCGGTATGCCGTGGTCGAAGCGGCGGACATACCGATGCTGACGCCGGAAGCCGCGGCGTCGGAGGCCTGGTTCCTGTCGGCGGAGAACCGGGTGGATTATCTGATCGTGGCGCCTCGGGCGCTGGCGGAGGCCGCGCAGGCACTGGCCGATTACCGCGCGGGCCAGGGATTACGGACCGGCGTGGCGGTCTTCGAGGATGTCTGCGATTTGTTGGCGGACGGCGCATGCACGCTGGAGGCGGTGCGCCGCCTGCTGGCGCTGACGGCGGAAACGTGGGCGGAGCCGCCGTGGATGGCGGTACTGGCGGGCAGCGGTCACGGCGATTATCTCGGACGGTCCGGCGTCAAACCCAGCCATCTGCCGCCCCTGCGGGTTCAGACCCGGGACGGCCTGTGCGCCGCGGACGGGTTGCTGGCGGACGTGGACAGCGACGGGCAGCCCGACCTGGCGCTGGGCCGCCTGCCGGCTCAGACACCGGAGGATCTGGCTGTCATGGTCGCCAAGATCCGCGCGTATGAAGCGCAGTTCGGCGCGGATTGGCAGAACGAGCTGGTGCTGGTGGCGGATGCGGCGGACAGCGGAAATGATTTCCGTCCGGCGACGGATCGCCTGGCCGCGCTGGTGGCGGCGCCCTACGCGGTGGCGGATCGTCTCGAGGTGGACGAGATGGGGTCGGAGCCGGTCGGCGACCGGCTGCGGGACTGGCTGGAAGCCGGTGCGGGATTCATCCACTTCACCGGGCATGGCGGCGTGGAAAATCTTGGTGCCGGGCATCTGTTCACCGTGCCGGAGGTGGCCGCGCTGGAGAATGCCGGGCGTCCGCCGGTGCTGGTGGCGCTGAGCTGCCTGCTGGCCCGGTTTGATGAAGCGGGGGCGGACAGCCTGGGCGAAGCCCTGCTGCGGCAGCCGGACGGCGGCGCCGTGGCGGTGCTGGGGCCCTCGGGGCTCTCGCGCAACGATCCGGCGGCGGATCTGGGCGAGGCCTTCTACCGCGCCGTTCTGCAGAAGGGAGCCGGCACGCTGGGGCTGGCGTTCCTGCAGGCCCGGCGCGAACTGGGTGGGTCCGACACCACGCGGGAAACCTATGCAATCTACAATCTGCTGGGTGATCCGGCGCTGCGGATTGCCGGCAATACCGAAGGCGGTGATCCCGACGCCGGATTTGCCGAGTGGCGCTGGCAGCGGTACGCCCCTGCCGAACTTGCGGCGGACGCCGATGCGCTCGAAGCCGACCGCTTCGCCGAATACGCGTTCGGCGCCGATGGCGGCCTGACTCTGGGCCGGCCTTCGCCGCTGCAGGGCGGGGAGGGGTGGCGGCTGACCTGGAAACGGCGGATTTACCGGGAGGATGTGGACTACCAGTTCTTCCTAACGGAAAATCTGCTGGAGTGGCAGGCCGTGGTGTCGGAAAGCCTGCCCTCGGTGAAAGTGGAGCCCGATCCGGACGGGGTCATGGAAACCGTGTGCACCCGGGTGGACTGGACGAATGCCCTCCGCCTGTTCATGGGGGTTAAAGCGGTCCGGTGCCAAGGGAGGGATGACTGATGAAACGCATAGCCGTAATTGGATTGGCGCTGAGCCTGCTGGGGGCCTCCGCCGCGACAGGCGCCATTCTGGAGTATTCGGTGGTCGTAAACAACGGCGGGGCGAATTATGCCAGCGGATCGGGCGGGACGTTCGATCTGCCGCAGTTTGACGAAGAACTGGGTGCGTTACAGAGTGTTGTGCTGACCGTGACGGGGTATGCCTATGGCGGGAGCCTGGCGGTGGACAATGAGTGGAGCGCGGCCGGCAAAGTGCAACTGGAGTTGGGAACCTATATCACGGTCACGCCCCCCGGAGGCGGAGATCTGCTGCTTGCGCCTTCCTGGACGTCGCCGTTGACGACGGTTGCGGCGAATGAAGACGAAACCGCGGATTATACCGGCGCCGACGCTGCTCTCTTGAGCGGATCAGCGGCCGCGGATGTGCAATCCGGCAATCCGGCGTCGCTGGTGCCCTATATCGGCACGGGAACCATCACCTACTCCTTCTTGAGCGAAGGATTTTCCTCGGTGCTGGCCCTGTCCCCGCTCGACGAGGAAGGGCGGTTGGTCGAGGAGACATACATGCCGACCTACAGTTTGACGGCGCAGATCACCTACGAATACGCCGGCAAGGGCGGAAGCGGCGGTGGAGGCACCGTTCCCGAACCCGGCACCCTGGGCATGGGGCTGGCCCTGGCGGGCCTGTCTCTGGCGAAGTGGGGCTTCCGTCGGAGGAGCACCCGGCGGCGGGAGTAGTTCTCATGGCCGGTCGAATTCTCACGTCTGCCAAACAGATTGCCCGGGCGGTCCTGTCGCTGATTTTGCTCCCCGTGGACCTGGTGCGGCTGACGTGGCTCTTCCTGCGCATGACGCTGCGGTTTGCTGGACGCACCTACACCTGGTTTCTCTCCGGTTTGTCCCAAACCCATCGCCCCCGGATGGAGATTTTTTTGTGCCGGCCCAGTCTTTCGCCCTTCGTCTGGGACGATAAGGTAGGTTTTTGCGCGCGCCGAAGCCTGACCTTGTGGCTGCTGAGCCGGTATACGGGCCGCAAGGCGCCGCGCCTGGCTGATCTGACGGTTGAGAAACGCATCACAAACATGCTGCCCCTGGGCAGTCGGCAGGTTCTGCGCATGGGATTGGCTTTGCTTCTGACCTGGAGCCTGGGGGCGGCAAGCGGCGTGGCGCTGTGGCACAACGCTTTTGTGGCCGGGACCGGCCGCGATCGGGCGCTGGGGTATCAGCACAAGGCGGATGACCTGCTGGCGGCGGGCCAGATCCGCCGGGCCCGGATTCAGTACCTGAACTCGCTGCAGCAATATCCGGACCATGCGGCATCGCTGTGGGGCTTGGCGCAGTGCGCGCTGGACCTGAACCATGCCGCTGAGGCTCGCCACGGCCTGGAACGGCTGTTGAAGTTGGACCCGATGCATGTCATGGGACGGGCTGCGTTGATTGATTTTCTGCGCCGCCAGGGACGGACAGCCGAGGCCCTTCGCCAGGCCCAGGAGGGCGTACGGCGGCATCCCGGCGATCCGGGATTTCTGGTGCGCCTGGGCGAATGCCAGCGCCAAATGAAACGCGCCGATCAGGCGCTGCGAAATGCACAGACCGTATTAACGCAGGCGCCGGATCATGGCCGGGCCTTGTTGCTGGGGGCTGCCGCCGCCGCCGATCTGAACAACCGTCATCTGGCGCGAGAATATCTCGATCGGATGGCCGCGTCGGTGCCGGCGGAGCATTGGGACCGGTTGGGCATCGCCCAGGTCCTGATCCAATGCGGACGGCTGGAAGATGCCCAGAAGCAATTGGAAACGCTGCTGGCCAGCGAGTCCCCCCATGTGCCCGCCACCCGGAAACTGGCCGAACTGAAGCTGACCACGGGCGATCCGGACGGAGCGATTGCCTTGTACCAGTCGCTGGCACCATCGGAATCCGGCCAATCGGCGATTCGGATCCGATTGGCTGAGCTGCTGCTGAACGCACGGCGGCTGGATGAAGCCCATGAAACGGGCAAGGCATTGGTTCAGGATATGCCGCAAAATGCCGCGGGGCCCCTGGTGCTCGCAACCGTATACTACTTGCGTGAACTGTGGAGCGCTTGCGAAGAACAATGCCATGCCATCCTGAAACTGGCTCCGGATTCCCTGGCCGGACGGATTATGATGTCCCGGGTCCTGATGCGTCTGGGCCGCCATCGAGAAGCGATTACGTGGTTGAAGGAGCTGGTTGAAGGTGAGGGGGGCGGTTTGCACCCCCTCTTGATGCTGGCAGAGTGCTTTCTGGAATTACAAGAACACAGTGAAGCCCAGAACCTGTTGGAACGGGCCATAGCGTTGTTTCCTTCTTCAGAAGCGCCGCATCTGCTGACAGCGCGTCTGCATCTGGCCATGAGTCGCCCAGATCGGGCCATGGAAAGCTATCGGAAGGCGCTGGAATTGAATCCGCAGCATGCCGTGGCGTTGAACAATTTGGCAACGCTGCTGGTTTCGACCGGAGAGCAAACCGACTCCGATCTGGCGGAGGCCTATCCCCTGGCGTCCATGGCCTGGGAACTGCATCCGGGCAATCCGGAAATCGCCGATACGCTCGGCTGGCTGGAGGTTCTGCGGGGAGATCATGACCGGGCGCAGAGCTTGCTGACCTATGCGGTTCGCGTGCGTCCGGATGACGGCGAAATGCGGGTACATCTGGCCATGGCGCTGGTCGGGCTGGGGAACGAAACAGATGCCCTGACGCAACTGGACATGGCCTGCAAACGTACGCCTGCTTTGATTCATAATTCCCATTATCAGGCGTTCCGCAGTTCCCTGCGTCAACGGCATCCGGATCGAGCGACCCCATGACGGCGAGCGATCAGAAGACGCTGCCGACAGCTGTACAGGCGGGACGGAAAGAGGCGGGTTTGTTGCTCCTGGCGCTGTCCGCCTTGACGTGGGCCCTGTTCAGCGTGACGCCCTGGCGGGCGCTGGGGGCGGTGTATCATACGGATCCGAACTATTCCCACGGGCTGTTGCTTCCCGTCGTTGCCGGGTGGGTGGTGTGGCGGGTGCGGGCTCCGCTGGCAGCGGCTGGGGATGGTATCTGCTGGCCGGGATTCGTTCTCCTGGCGGGCGGCGTCGGGTTGTCGGTTTGCAGCCATTGGATTCATGCGGCCTTTCAAATGGGCTGGCGCGGGTATGTTTTTTTGCAGGGCGCGGGTTGGCTGATCGCTTCCGCCGGTTGGATCGGGATGCTGCTGGGATGGCCCCGGCTGCGGTTTTTGGCCCCGCGGCTGAGCTTCCTGGTGTTCATGGTGCCCCTGCCGGATGCCTGGCTGCTGACGCTGATGCTGGCCTTGCAGCGGGCTGTGGCCGTCTGTTCCACCGGTCTGCTGCGGGCCATGGGCCTGGTGGTGTGCCGGGAAGGCGACGTACTGCATCTGTCGTCCATTACGCTGGGCGTTGCCGGAGCCTGCAGCGGCATTCGCTCCCTGATGACCTTTTTCGCCACGGCGGCTGTTTGCGCGGTTGTTTTTCAGCTGGGCACCCGGCGCGCGTTGCTTCTGTTGGCGCTGGCGCCTGCCGCCGCCGTGGCGGCTAATATTGCCCGGGTCGTTGCTGCCGGTCTTCTCGCCAACCAGTGGGGCTGCATCTGGCTGAAAGGCCCCTGGCACGATGCCATGGGGCTGGGCGTTGTCCTCCTGGGCGGCCTGCTGCTGCTGACCGCGGCGCAGGCGTTGCGTCCCGCCGTGTCGGGTGATGTTCTGCCGCCGGTGTTCCGCGGCATGTTCGCCTGGCGCCCGGTCCTGCGGCTCACAGCGGCCCTGGGGACCACCCTGATTTTGGCGGCGGCTTCGGCCAGCTTGTTCCTCACCACCCGCCACTACGCGCGCCTGGCGCAGTCAGTTCGGCCGGCGCAGGTCGAACGCCGTGCCCTGGCGGAGTTTCCGGCGCGGGTGGGACCGTACCAGCTCGTGGGCGACTTCTCACTGGCGGATTTCGAACGCGACATGTTGCGGCCGGCGGATCACCTGATCCGGACCTATGCCAATGGCGAGGGGCGCGAATTGCGCCTGACGGTGCTATACTGGGATCCTCGTCCGGCTGATCCCGGCGCCCGTGCTCCGGCACCTGTGCCCCATTCCCCCAATCTTTGCTGGCGCTACGAAGGCTGGAAACTGGTCCATGCGGATCCGCCCGCGGCATATGACTGGCTGCCCGGTAACCGCATTGAAATATCGCAGTTCGACAAGGCCGGACAGCAGCGCCTGGTTCTGTATTGGCGGTCTCATCCCGAGGGAACGCCGCGTTTCTTTGCTCCCGACCGGCTGGGCGATAGTGTGGCGGCATTGATTCGGTCGTGGCGCGTTCCCCCGGAAGCCTGGGTGACGCCTCTCTACCAGGTGCGGATTGATACGGATTCGGATGATGACCCCGAAACCGGGAGATCTCAGGCACTCGCGTTCGCCCGGCTACTTGCCGGGGTATTGCCAGATTATGGCATCGGTCGAAAAAATAATCCGGCAGCCCTCTCCCCGTCTCGCCTAGCCATGTTGCCATGACCTCTGCCAGGAAGGACAAGTCCATGATCTTCATTCTTGCTGCGCACATTCTCCGTCGCGCGCTTTGCCGAATAGCGGTTCTTGTCTGGGGCCTGACGGTCATGGGAGCCGCGGCGGGGGAGCCGCCGGCCCCGGTCGAACGCTATATCCGCTATGGCCTGACCGTTCAAAACACCACCGATCAAGTGGTGCCCGTAGCGGAACTGTGGGTGTGCGCCCCGCTACAAAGCACATTCCACCAGTACCTGCGGTCCTTGAATGTTTCTCATCCGCATGATGTCCAGATCGATGCCCTTGGCAACCATCTGTTGAAATTCGTGTTCAGCAACATTCCGCCGTATGCCGTGCGGCTCGTTATGCTGGACGCCACCCTGTCGTTGGGCAGCAGCGGCGGATCGGCAAACGCCCGATCCCGCCGATTGGCTGGCCCCCGGACCCTTGCTGGAGTTCGATGACGAAGCCTTTGACCGGCTGGCACCACCGGTTGAAAATGAGGACCCCGAACGAGCGGCCCGCCAGCTCTTTGACTGGGTCCGGGAACATATCCAACCCTCCGCTTACGATGCCGCCGACCGCGGGGCGCTCTATGCCCTGCTTCACCAGAAAGGCGATTGCACCGAATATACCGCCCTGTTTGTGGCGTTGTGCCGCCGCGCCGGGATTCCAGCCCGGGCAATGGGCGGTTATGTGGTCTCGCGCAATACCGTGCTGCATCCGGGCGCCTATCACAACTGGGCTGAGTTTTTCGCAAACGACGGCTGGCATCTCGCCGATCCGCTGTCCGGCGTTTGGATGGATCACGGGGATTCCTATGTGGCGACGCGGGTCGTCGGAACGTCGGACACTCCTTTGGGCGATTTTCCGCGTTTTCGGTATCTGGGCGACGGAATCAAGGTGGTGATGAGCAAATGAAAACCAGGTTGAAGCAGTTACGGCAGGGTGTGGTGATCGGATTGGCGGTTTGGGGCGGGCTGGCCGGTCAGGTCCAGGCGGGAGAACCCGTGGAAGTGTTCTCGTTCGGCGAGGCCCGGCTCCAGGAGCCGCTGCCATATCAATTTCACCTGCCGAATCACGGCGAGGACGTGCTGGAAATGCGGTCGGCGACGCCGTCCTGCGATTGCATCAAAATCGAGGAGTGGACGTCTCTCGTCGAAGTTGGGGGCACCGGTTCCGTGCAGGTGATCTTTACTCCGGATCAGGCGGGAGAAGTGGACTATCGCATTCTGGTGCAGACCTCCGATCCGCAAACGCCGGAGCTCGAATTCGCCATCCGCGGCACCGTGACATCCCCCCTGCCAACCCGCCGGGATCGGGATTGGTCGCTGTATGTTTCTGTAAAGGACACCGAACGGCTGGTGCAGGATCCCGGTTGTGTAACCTGGGTAGATGTGCGCAGTGCCGCCGCTTTTGAAGAGAACCGGATTCCCGGTTCGATTCGCATTCCGCTGTTTGCTGTCAAAACCAAGGGGTTCCTGCGGACTCGTTCTATCGTTTTGGTGGATGAAGGCGCGGGAAGTGAAAGCTTGGAAGAAGAAGTCCGGAAAATGCGCAAAATGGGATTTGCGCATGTGACCATCTGGTACGGCGGGCTGCATGCCTGGCGCGAGATCGGGGGACGGCTGGAAGGCACAGGAAATTCCCGCATCAATCAACTGCCACCGGAAGCCCTCCACCATATTCTCGGCCAGACCGATTGGTTGGTGGTGGGGGTGGGGATCGACTCATCCCGGTTGCCGGAAGAGGCCGTGGCCCTGGACTTCACGGCCGCCCGAAAAGCCGAATTTTCGGGTCGCATCAAGACGTTGCTGGCGGATCGCCCGCAAGTACTCTCCATTCTCCTGGCCACGTCTGCCGGAGAGATGGATCCGGCCCTGGCGGCTGTCATGCCCAAACTGGATCTCTTTGCCTACGAGCTTGAAGGCGGTTGGGAGGCGTGGGAGCGCCATCGGCAATTGACCGATTCGATCCAACCAAACCAAACGGGCGAAACACGTAAATCAGCCTCAGCCTCCGGTGTTGCGATCCGTGGGCGGGGATGCGGTGGATGCCCATAGGCATTGAGGTACGGCGTGTATCGCAAGATAATCACCTGGTCGTGCTTCCTGTCCTTTTTTACGCAGTGGGGCACCCTGAATGCCGCCGGGGCGTTCATTTACACCGAGACCTTTTCCACCGGCATGAACGGTTGGAGCAATACCGGCAGCATGGCTGTCTCGAGTGAGAATGCGGCGTTATGCGGCCAGTTCGGCGCCCAAACATTTCCTTTCCCCGAAACCGGCGCTTTTTTTGCCTCGAACGCTGCCTCCGGCGGGGCCTTTGTGGGGGATTATCCAGCTGCCGGCGGACAGTTGATTGGATTCTCCTTTATGGTACAGGACGTCTTGCCATCCGCTCTGTTGGTGCGGATATCGGGGCCGACAGCGAGTTTCTTCCGCAATATTGCCCTGGATGTAGCCCAAACCGGCGTTTGGCACCGCCTGATCATTTCACTTCGCAGCCGGGATGCGGGCCAGTGGATCGGCGGAACGGCCCAGGAATTTGAAGAAACGGTGCGGGATGTGCAGAGTCTCGAAATCCAGATTACTCGCGGCGACATGTCGTCCCAGTGCTACTGGATTGACGATGTATTCCTCGATGCACTACCCGTCGGCACGGAGGTCTTTGGGGATGGCACCGTGATCTGGGCTCATCTGCGAACAGATGTCGCCTATATCGTGGAGGCGGCGGAAGAATCATGCCAGGAGTGGGTGGCCGTAGGCGGTTTCACCGCCGGAAGTACGGTTCAATCCTGGCTTGACCCGACGGCGACAAATACCAGCCGCAAGGTCTATCGCCTGCTACTCCTCGATCACCAACCCTAAGCAATACGAAAGCAGATAAGGACACAGACCATGGATGCGATCATGATAGCCGACACCACAGAACAGAAGACGGAGGGCACGCGCCACTGGCGGCATTTGTTTCATGCCGCAGGAATGCGGATGACCCGGACAAGATTGGATATTCTTCGTGTGCTGCAGGATCGTCATGATCATCCCACGATCCAAAAACTGTTTGAGGTGGTTCGAGCGCGGTTCCCCCGCCTCTCCAAATTCACAATCTACCGCGCCATGAATGCGATGGAGGCCGCAGGTATGGTGCGCCGGATTGGCGTCTGGAAGGGGTCGGTGCGGTATGATGGAAATCTGTCGTCCCATGCTCATTTTCTATGCATAAAATGCGGACGAATCGTGGATGTGGCCGGCACAAAATGGGAGGAGGTCACTCAACACCTGTTGCCATTGTCAAATAACGTGTTGAAATATGATTTGCTCCTGCATGGGGTGGGGGTGGAGTGCGCTGCCCAGAACCAGGCCGAGGAAGATCAAGCCATTTAGAGCATTTTCCAGAATGTCATAGCCGCTTCTCATCCCCCCGACGGGGGCGTCGGGCGCTCCAAAAACATGGATTGAAAGGCTGTTTGGAGCCGGCACGCCCTCGTGCCGGTCTTCTCACCGGCTCCGCAATAAGAGAAACCGCCCTAGAGCGTATTACTATATAGTATAGCCACATGAGGCGGACCAAGAGGCGGCGTCTTTGGGCGTGACCGATTGGAAGGCGGTCGCGATGGGGGCATCCAAGTGACCTCGCCCCCGCGGCAGTCCGGCCGGAAGGCTACGGGGCTTGTGGGCCCCTTCGCCTTCCGATTGGCCTTGAACCAGGCAAGAAACTCTCATAACTATTGGCAACGCAAGCTGGGGCAGGTCAGGTCGCCGAAGAGCTGCACCTCGACTGGCACGCCGTCAAGGACCTCGACAAGCGCTAGATGCAGGAACAACTGCGCCGCGCGCCGCAGCCGGCGCCGGCCGTCGTCGGCATCGACGAGATCGCCATCCGCCGGGGCTTCACCTATCGCCTGGTGGCCACCGATCTCATCCGCCGCCGAGCGATCTGGTTCGGTGGCGTCGATCGTTCGGAGGCGAGCCTGGATGCCTTCTGGGCCTGGCTGGGCGCGCGGAAAGCAGCGTGCGTGCGGCTGGTCGTCATGGACATGTGGCGGGCCTTCGAGAACTCCACGCGGCGAAATGCGCCGCAAGCCGCCATCCTCTACGACAAGTTCCACGTGGTCTCCTGCCTCGGCGAGGCGCTCGACGAGGTGCGCAAGCAGGAATACGCCCGGCTGGCGGGGCGGGACCGGTCGTTCATGAAGGGGCAGAAGTACACGCTGCTGTCCAGCCGGGCGAACCTGACCCTCGACGG
>Ga0116141_10004244_pt1 | contig 12097 bp, 8 predicted proteins | sample AD_UKC097_MetaG_FD_89744 | JGI IMG/M metagenome (GOLD analysis project Ga0116141, IMG submission 89744) | Active sludge microbial communities of municipal wastewater-treating anaerobic digesters from USA - AD_UKC097_MetaG | ecosystem: Engineered > Bioreactor > Anaerobic > Digestate | place: USA... | reverse complement strand
TGTTTATATCTTATTGATTATTTGGAGTGCGATCAGTGGGGTGCCGGATTGAGAATATTGGGGAGTTGGGAGCTGGAGACGAGGACCCAGAACCAAGGTCCCAGGTCCGATGTCCGAATTCCGATGTCCGCATCGCGGGAACGAGCCGCTAGCCTCGAGTCTCGAGCCTCGATTACGATGACGGTTCCGACTTACGAACGCGAACGATCAACCATCAACCATCAACCGTTCCCAAACCTGGGAGATCAAACATCAAACCTTCATCAAACGCCTGACGGTGGGAGAATCCCCTTGCAACCGTCACCTGATTCAAATACATTCAATTTGTTTGACCAATCACTCAGATCGAGGATCAACGGGCCGGTTCCATCCACTCCCGCATTCGCCCGGGGGACAGCCACGTGTGCAGAGGAGGATCACCATGAGACAGACAGCCCGGGAATTCCGCCGTCATACGGCGTGGACGGCCATGGGTTTGACCGTTATGGGCTGCGGCCCGCTCGGCGGTGCGGCATCCGCGCAGGATGTTCTCCCTGCCCCGCCGGCGCCGTTCAAAGGCCAGGTCGGGCTGAGCGTGAAGGACTCCCGCTCCGACTTCCCCCAGCCCATCCAGGCTCCGAAGGGGGCGCCCAACGTCGTCCTGGTGATCCTGGACGACGTCGGCTTCGGCGCTACGAGCACGTTCGGGGGTCCCTGCGAGACGCTCACCCTGGACCGGCTGGCCAACAACGGTCTGCGCTACAACCAGTTCCACACCACGGCCCTCAGCTCGCCCACCCGCGCGGCGCTGCTCACCGGCCGCAACCATCACTCGGTGCACACCGGGGTGATCATGGAGCAGGCCACGGGTTTCCCCGGCTACAACAGCCAGATGGGGAAGGACACTGCGACCGTGGCCGAGATCCTCCGGCAGCGGGGCTGGAACACCGCCTGGTTCGGCAAGAATCACAACGTGCCCGACTGGCAGAACAGCCAGGCGGGACCCTTCGACCTGTGGCCGACGGGCTTGGGATTCGAGCACTTCTTCGGTTTCGTCGGCGCCGAGACCAACCAGTGGCGCCCGGCGGCCTACGAAGGGACCACCCCGGTGGAACCTTACCTCGGCCGGCGGGATTACCACTTCGATGACGACATCGCCGACCGGGCGATCCGCTGGGTGCGCAACCAGAAGGCTGTGGCGCCGGACAAGCCGTTCTTCCTCTACTACGCCCCCGGCGCCACGCACTCCCCCCACCATCCCCGCCCGGAATGGATCGCCCGGTACAAGGGCCGCTTCGACCAGGGCTACGACCGCATGCGGGAGGAGACCTTCGCCCGCCAAAAGGCGCTCGGCGTGGTCCCCGCCGACACCCGGCTGACGGCGCCGCACCCGGACGTCCCGAAGTGGGACACCCTCAGTCTCGAGCAGCAGCGGCTCTACGCCGACATGATGGAAATCTACGCGGGCTACCTCTCCCAGACAGACCACAACGTCGGTCGGGTCCTGGACGCCATCGAGGCGCTCGGCCAGCTCGACAACACGCTGGTCATCTACATCGCGGGGGACAACGGCGCCAGCGACGAGGGGTTATTCCAGGGGTGCCTCAACGAACTCGCCACCCTCAATGGCGTCGAGGAAGACCTCCAGGAGGTGCTCCGGCACCGGGACGACCTGGGCACGTGGAAAAGCCACAACCACTATCCCATCGGCTGGGCCCACGCCATGAACACTCCTTTCCAGTGGGCGAAACAAATCGCCTCGCACTTCGGCGGCACCCGCAACGGGATGGTGATTTCGTGGCCCGCCCGGATCAGGGACCGGGGCGGCATCCGGAACCAGTGGCACCATGTGATCGACATCGTGCCCACCGTCCTGGACGCGTGCGCCCAGGCGGCGCCGGCCACCGTCAACGGCGTGGCCCAGAAACCCATGGAAGGCGTGAGCATGGTGTATACCCTCGACAACCCGAAGGCGCCGTCGGCCCGCCGGACGCAGTATTTCGAGATGTTCGGCAACCGGGCCATCTACCACGACGGGTGGGTCGCCTGCACCACGCCGCACCTGGCCCCCTGGCAGGATTCCATGATGACGGCCGAGGTGGACGTGATCAGCGGCTACCGGTGGGAACTCTACAACCTCGCGCACGATTTCAGCGAGGCGGTCGACCTGGCGGAGAAGGAGCCGGCCCGGCTCGAGGAGCTCAAGCTTCTCTTTTATGCCGAGGCCGCCCGGCACAACGTGCTGCCGTTGGACGACAGCAAGATCATCCGGCTCAACCCCTCCATCCGGCCCAGCCTCCGGCGGGGCCGCGACGAGTTCGTCTACGGCGGCCCCGTGAGGCGCATCCCGGAAGGGAGCGCGCCCAACGTGAAGAACCGGGACTTCCATATCCGCGTCGAGGTGGAGTTGTCCACGGGGCGGGAGCAGGGGGTCCTGGTGACCCAGGGCGGCCTCAGCGGCGGGTACGCCCTGCTGATGACCGACGGCAAGCCCACGTTCCACTACAACAACCTGGACATCGCCCATTTCGACATCGCCGCGCCCGAGTCCTTGGCGCCGGGCCGCCACACCATCGAGTTCGACTTCACATACGACGGCGGAGGCTTCGGCAAGGGCGGCGCCGGGATCCTCCGGGTGGACGGCCAGCCCGCCGCCCAAGGGCGCATCGAGTCCACCATCCCCATTCGGGTCTCGCTGGATGAGACCTTCGACATCGGCGAGGATACCGGCACGCCGGTGAACCTGTCCTACGACGTGCCCCACCGCTTTTCCGGGCAGCTCGGGCAGGTGGTGTTCCGGCTGGGCGAGGCGGCGATGAGTTTCGAGGATCTGCTGGAGATCCTCCGGAAGCGGCATCAGGAACAGCTCAGAGAATAATCGGTGAAACAAACCGGGGATAATCGGACACCCGCGCAGCCGGACGGCGTCCCGCAAGGCCTCCACGTGGTGGTCAAGCCCGTGGGGCCCGCCTGCAACCTCGACTGCGCGTACTGCTTCTACCTCGAAAAAAAGGCGCTGTTCGCCCCCGCCGAGACGTACCGGATGTCCGAGCCGGTTCTCTCCGCCCTCATCGCCAACTATGTCCGCAGCCAACCCACGCCGGAGGTGGAGTTCGTCTGGCAGGGCGGGGAGCCGACCCTGCTCGGGATCGACTTCTTCAGGCGGGTGGTGGAGATTCAAAAGCGCTTCGCGAAGCGGAAGCGGATCACCAACTCGATCCAGACCAACGGCACCCTGCTCACCGACCGGTGGTGCGCGTTTCTCCGGGAGAACAACTTTACGGTGGGCCTCAGCCTCGACGGCCCGCGGGAGATCCACGATCGCTACCGGCGCGACCGAGAAGGCCGCGGCACCTTCGACGCGGTGATGCGGGGGCTGGAGTTCCTCAAGAAACACGGCGTCGAATACAATGTTCTGGCGTGCGTCGCCCGGGAGACGGCATTACAACCGCTGGCGGTTTACCGTTTCTTGCGGGACCAGGGCGTGGAGTTCATCCAGTTCACCCCGGTGGTGGAACGCTTGGCCGACGGCGACACTGCGGCGCAAGGGCTCCGGCTGGCGGGATTCGCCTCGCCGGAGGCGGCCGCCGGCCCGGCGGCGGTCACCCCCTGGTCCGTCCTCCCGGAGGCGTACGGCGACTTCCTGATCGCCGTCTACGAGGAGTGGGTCCGCCACGACGTGGGCGCCGTGTTCGTGATGAACTTCGAGTGGGCGCTCGGCGCCTGGGTCGGCAACCCGTCGCCGGTCTGCGTCCACGCGGCGCAGTGCGGCCGCACGCTGGCTGTGGAGCATGACGGCGACGTCTACGCCTGCGATCACGGGGTGTACCCGCAGTTTAAACTTGGGAACGTCCTGACCGACCGCCTCGTTGACCTGGCGGAACGCTCCCGCCGCTCCGGGTTCGGGGTCCGGAAGGAAACCGCGCTGCCGCTCCAGTGCCGGGAATGCGAGGTGTTGGCGGCATGCCGGGGCGGATGCCCCAAGCACCGCTTCGCCGAGTCCGGCCGTGGCGAACCCGGGCTGCACTACCTCTGCGAGGGGTACCGGAAATTCTTCCGCCACATCCGCAAGTACCTGCGGGCCATAACGCAGCTCCTGGAGCACGGATACCCGGCCGCCATGGTGATGCAGGCGCTGGACCGCCCTCTGCTCCTCCGGGCTGCCTCCGACCCCGCCCGGGATCCGTCGTAGGGGCAGCTATCCTCACACCGCTCGATCAGCGGCAGGCGCAACGGAAAATGGATCGAGCCGCCAGCCTCGAGTCTCGAGCCTCGATCCGCGAGTTTCGATTACGAGCACGATTACGATGACGATTACGACTGACGAGCACGAAGGATCAACCATCAACTGTCGATTGACGCCATGACGCACTCCGGCGCTTCGGACCGGGGAGTGGTGGGAACGCTGTCGGCGCCGGCGACGCAGCGGACGATGAGGGCGAGTTCCTCCACATCCACCGCACGTCCGCCCTGACCGGCGGCCTTGACGGCCTGGAGCACGTTCCGGGCCAGGTCGTCGTCCGCGGCCACGCCGATCCGGTCCAGGCCGTGGCGCACCGCGGCCAGCCCCGACATGTGGCCGAGGGCCACCTCGGCCCGCCGGCCCACCAGCTCCGGCGACAGACTGGCGTAATGGCCGTTGTGGACCAGGGCGGCCCGGACGTGGCCGCCGGCGCAGTGGGTGAAGGCGTAGCGGCCGGTCACGGGAAAATGCGCCGGCACCGGCCGCCGGGCGGCGCGGCTCACCAGGCGGTAAAGGGCCGGCAGCCGGGTCAGGTCCCAGCGGCCGTCGCCGCCGAAGTCGCCGGCCAGCACCGCCAGGAGCTGGCCCAGGTCCACGATGCCGGCCCGCTCGCCCAGACCCAGCACCGAGGCGTCGACGATGTCGGCGCCGGCGCGGACGCCGTCCAGGGCGTTGGCCAGGGCGAGGCCGCGGTCGTTGTGGCAATGGACGGCGATGAGCGGATGCGCGTCCCGCGCCGCCAGACCGTCGCGGACGCGGCGGACCATGTCGTGCATGTTGCGGGGCGTGCCCGGCACCAGGCAGCCGGTGGTGTCGGCGATGCTGACGATGTCGGCGCCGGCGCGTACCGCCTCGGCGGCCGCGATGACGACGTGGCGCAGGGGGCTGCGCACGGCGTCCTCGGGGGTGAACCGGATGAGCAGGCCGGGCCGCTGTGCGCGGGCCCGCGCCACCGCGACGGCGATGCGGTCGACGGCCTGGACCAGGCTGAGTCCCTGGTCCGCCAGCCGCGCGGGGGCGACGCAGAAATAGATACCGAGGAAATCGACACCGCAGGCCAGCGCCGCGTCGATATCGCCGGCCAGGGCCCGGGCGTGGGCGCCGATCCGGGTCGGCAGGCCGGCGCCGGCCAGCAGGGCCACCGACTGGCGGATCTCGGGGGTGACCACCGGATGGCCGGCCTCGATGATGTCCACGCCCACGGCGGCCAGGGCCTCGGCCACCGCCAGGCGCACGTGCGCGGGGAAGGCGACGCCGGGTGACTGCTCCCCCTCCCGCAAGGTGGAATCCAGGATGCGAACCATCGTTACCTCCCCGCCGGCGCCGCGGCGGCAGACCGGCTGCTGAACAGATGAACGTCAATCATGGGCAACCTCCCATCGCGAAGCTGGGGGCCAGTGTAGGGCCGTAAATCGGCGAAATATAATTTTTGGTTATATTTGACTAAAAAAGAATATAGTGTTAATTATTTAACATGATTCCCATCGCCGCAGTCGTGGAACGTATCGTCCGGGAATCGCCGCTCCTCGGCGAGGGGCTGGCGCAGGGCATCCTGAACCTGTCGGCGGTTGCCCGCCTCATCGGGCCGCAGGTGGCGGCGGAAACCCTCAAGCCGGCGGGCGAGGGGGCCATCGTCATGGCCCTCAAGCGGCTGGCGCCCCGCCTGGCCGGGCCGCCGGGAGACGCCAAAGGGATCCTCCGCCAGATCCGCGACATCACCGTGCGCTCCAACATCGCCGAGTTCACCTACCTCAACTCGCCGGGCATCGCCGGCTGCCTCCAACGCCTGCTCCGCGAGACGACCCGCAGCGGCGACGCGTTCCTCGCGGTCACCCAGGGGGTGCACGAGGTGACGGTGCTGGCGGCCGGCGGCCTGGAGAAGCGGGTGGAGGCGATCTTTGCCGGGGAGCGGCGCGTGTCGCGCCTGCCGGGGCTGGCTGCGGTGGGGATCCGCTACACGCCCAAGGTGGTGGGGATGCCCGGCGTGTATTACGCCATCCTCAAACAGTTGCTGTGGGCGGGCATCAACGTCGTGGAGGTGGTGTCCACGTACACCGAGCTGACGCTGATCCTGGAAAAACGCCACGTGGACCGGGCGTTCACGGTGTTGAAGCGGTTCCTCTGGCCGTAGGGGGGAGAGACGCCGGCTGGATCCATTCGGGGATTGTTCAAAGGTTTGAAAGTTGGAATGTTGAAAGGTTCCGCGAAAACCTTCAAACCTTCAAACCTTCACTTCCCCCTTGAAGTGGTCGGTCCTCACTTCCTCCCATCCACCCGCCGGCGTCCCTCGGCGCTCATGCGGCGGGACGCATCGCGCTTCAGCGTCCGGATCGCGCCCGCCTGCCGAAACCGGAGCGCTGACCAATCGTCGTCGATGGCCACCTGCCGGACGGCCTCGAAGCCGAGGTCGCCCAGCGGCTGCCAGCCGGCGTCGCGGGAGATGTCCGAGGTGCAGGTCCTGGATGTCTTCTTCGGATACGCAAACCAGAGCACCGCGTCGGGCTCCAGGGCGGCGGCCACGGGCGGGGCCAGCGCGGCCACCTCGGCGCAGGCGGTGACAAACACCAGGGCAAACGGATACGCCGCGCCGCCCGCCGGCCGGCGGTCCACCCGGGCGGAGCCCAGGTCGGCCAGCCGCGGCCGAAAGCTGTCCGGCGCGTTCAGCATCAGCACCGGGGCATGCCCCTCGTAGTTTAGCTTGGCCCAGACAGGATCCATGCGAAGACCTCCCGGCGCGTTGAGACGGACAGCCGGTCCGCGGCCGCGCCTACCTGGGCTTCGGCGCCGCCGCGGCGCCCTCCCGGTTCAGACGGCTGGAATGGAAGCTGTACAGGAAGTAGATCAGCAGGCCGAGCCCCATCCAGCCGAGAAACCGCCACCAGGTGACCAGGGGCAGGCTGAGCATGAGATACGCGCACAGCACGATGCCCAGCGCCGGCAGCACCGGGAAGAGCGGCACGCGGAAGGGGCGGGGCAGGTCCTTGCGGGTGTAGCGCAACACCAGCACGCCGGCGCAGACGATGATGAACGCGAACAGCGTGCCGATGGAGCACAGCTCCGAAGACACGTCGATGGGCGTCAGCGCCGCGAACACCGCCACGATGCCGCCCGTGATCAGGGTGGTGACCCATGGCGTCTTGAAGCGCTGGTGGACGTTGGACAGGAACGGCGGCAGGAGCCCGTCCCGCGACATGGCGAACAGGATCCGCGGCTGGCCCATGAGCAGCACCAGCAGCACGCTGGTGATGCCGGCGATGGCGCCGACGCTCACCAGGGCGCTGGCCCACGGCATGTCCAGGCGGTTCAGGACCAGCGCCACCGGGTCGGCCACGCCGAGCTCCTTGTACGGCACGATGCCGGTCATGATGGCGGCCACGGCCATGTACAGCAGCGTGGCCACCGCCAGCGACCCCATGATGCCGATAGGCATATCCCGCTGGGGATTGATCGCCTCCTCGGCGGTGGTGCTCACCGCGTCGAAGCCCACAAAAGCCAGAAACACGATGGCCGCGGCGGTCATGACCCCGGTGAATCCGAACGGCATGAACGGGCTCCACTTGGCCGGGTCCACGTGCCAGACGGTGAGCAGGATGAAGAAGAGGATGACGGCGATCTTCAGGATGACGATGAACAGGTTCACCCGGGAGCTCTCCTTGATGCCGCGCACCAGGAGGAACGTGAGCAGCAGCACGATGGCCACCGCCGGCAGGTTGAACAGGCCGGGCGGCTTGTCCCACGGCGAGGCGGTGTACGCGGTCGGGAGATGGATGTCTGCGCCGGTGCTCAGCATGTTTACGAAGTAGGCGCTCTAGCCGGTGGAAACAAGGATTGCCGCCACCATGTACTCCAGGATCAGGTCCCAGCCGATGATCCAGGCGAAGATCTCGCCCAGAGTGGCGTAGCCGTAGGTGTAGGCGCTGCCGGCCACGGGGATCATGGCGGCCAGCTCGGCGTAGCACAGCGCGCTGCAGGCGCAGGCCGCCGCGGCGATGGCGAACGACAGGATGATGCCCGGGCCGGCGTTTTTGGCGGCCTGGACGCCCGGCAGCACGAAGATCCCCACCCCGATAATGCAGCCGATGCCGATGGCGACGAGGTCGACGGCGCGGAGCGACTTCTTGAGACTGTGGTGCTCGTCCTGGGTGTCCGCCAGCAACGTCTGGACGGGTTTGGTTCGCAACAGCTTGTGGCTCATGTCCGTTCTCCCGGTGACCGCGGTGTGTCCCGCTATTGTAGCCGGGCGGACGGCAAAACTGAAGCCGGAATTGCGGCGCCGTTCCCGTCAGGCGCGCACGGACGGCGCGGTGCGGACCAGGTAATTGACAGCGGCCACGAACACGGGGGTCAGCACCAGGTTCAGGGCCAGGCTGAGCACCGCCACGGCCACGACGGGGCCGCCGATGCCGTAGCTCAGGCTCAGGAGAATGATCCCGGCGCCCACCTCGCCGCGGGGGCACATGCCGATGGCCACCGCCAGGCGTTCCCGCCAGTGCGCCTCCCGCCGGTAGCAGAAGGCCGGGAATATCTTGCCGATGTTGATGAGCAGGGTGAGCACAGCCACATGCGCCACCAGGGCGCCCACCGACAACGGCGGCTGGGCGGCGGTCACGGTGGCGGCGCCGCCTGCCGGCGCCGGCGCTGCCGAGCCGACGAACACGGGCATGCTCAAACCCACCAGCACCATGAACACGGCGGACACAATGGTGGACACGCGCTGCTCCACGGGCGACTCGGGCCCTTCCTGGTGGCCCTCGCGGGCGTCGTCGCAGTGGGGGTCGCACCCCGCCGGCCGCTTCATCATGCAGCCCAGGACAAACGCCGGCAGCAACACCTCGATGTGCACCGGGACACTTTCATCGAGAAGCTTGGTGAACTTGTAGACGAACTCGCTGGCGCCGGCGATGGCCAGCGCGTACCCCAGCACCCACGGCCAGCTCACCGGCAGGCGAACCCGGTGCAGCCACCGCCAGCCCGCGAACAGCAGGACGACCATCACCACCACGATGAGGCCAAGTTGCCAGGCCAGGCCGATCATGAGCATCTTGAGGGGGATCATGAGCAGGACCGTGTCCAGATCGTCAAATATGGCGAGGATGCGGGTTTTGCGGAAGGTCCAGGTGGCCGACAGCCCGGCGGCGGCCATCATGGAAAACAGGATGCCGGTGGCCGTGGGGGCAGCGAATCGTCCCGCCAGGATCAGCTCCTTCCACGTCTCCCAGTTCCCCCACTCGGCGGCGGGCAACAGGAGGTACATGAAATACACCGAGGCGATAATCCAGGGAAACGCCGCCGTGGTCATGGCGACCCCGTAGTCTTTGCCGAGCGTGCGCACCTGGGTCTGGTCCAGTTCGAACTCGTAGCCCACGTGAATCATGATGAAGGCCAGGCCGAACATGGTGAGGAAACGCACCGCTTCGGCCAGGGTGGCGTAGTCCGGTCCCAGCCAGGCCGGCAGCAGTTGGGAACCCACCAGGCCGGCCAGCAGGAGGGCTGAAAACAGGGTAATCTTTTTCATCAAACCGGCTCCTTATACAGCATCCGGGTTCCCGCGGGATCGGGTTGAACCGTCCCGACATTGGCTGCCAGCGGGAACCGATATATTCTAGTTTCGCGGACGAACCGATCACGCTCCAGCACTTGGTGGCGGGATCAGCGTCCGCCCGATCGAAGCGTCAGGTTGAAGCCATCGAGGACAACGCCCGCGGCGGACTCCGCCGCGCGGAGTTGATGTTGTGGCGGATCGCCCAGGTGGGAGAAGTCGAGCGGGTAGATGCGGCCCGTCTCGACGTCGCCCACAGCCAGCGACCGGCCGTCCGGGGTGAAGGCGATGCCCGTGATGCTCTGGCGGCTGCTGATCACCACGTCGGGCGTGCCGCCGTCCAGCGACCAGACGGCGGTGGACCCGTCATTGCCGGCGGCAGCCAGCCGCCGCGAGTCCGGGGCGAAGGCCAGTCGGTTCACCCCGCCGCTCGTCCAGGCGAGGTTGCGGACGACCAACCGGGACTTCATGTCCACCAGAACCAGCCGGTCGGCGAAATCGGCCGCCGCCAGCCAGCGGCCGTCGGCTGAAAAGGCTGTGGCGAAGAGGTCGGCATCACTCACGGTGATCCGCCCGGTGGTCGCGCCGGTCCGGGAGTCCCACAGATCCAGGGCGCCCTTGTTGCTCGCCGTGGCGATCAGGCGCCCGTCGGGTGAGTACGCCAGGCCGCGCACCGGTCCGCTCTTCGGTTCGAGGGTGCGCAGCGGCTCGCCCGTCGCCGGGTGCCAGATCCGGACGGTCCAATCGCTGCTGGAGGAAGCCAGCTCGGCGCCGTCCGGCGAGAAGGCCAGCTTTTGGACCAGGGACTTGTGCGCCAGCCAGGAACGTACCAGACGGCCGGATGCCGGATCCCAGATTCGGATTTGGCCATCGTAGCCGGCGGCGGCCAGCGTCCGGCCGTCGGGCGAGAATCGGATATCGGCGGTGATATCCCGGCTGGCGGTCAGGGTGCGCAACCACTGGCCGGAGGCGGAGTCGTAGAGCCGGACGCCGCCGTCGGTTCCGGCGACAGCGGCCAGCCGTCCGTCAGGCGAAAAGCTGATGGACCAGATGTACTCCTGTCCCGGAGCGGTGTAAGCGGGTGATCCCGGCCGGACGCCCCACGCCTGCATGCGTCCGTCCTCGCCGAAGGTGAGCAACTCCCGTCCGTCCGGTGTGAAGACCGCGTCCCAGACGGCCTGGGCGTGGCTGGTCACCTGCAGAAGCAGCCGGCCGGACCGGGCGTCCCAGAGACTGGTGACCGCGTCCCAGGCGCCCGCGGCTACTGTGCGGCCGTCGGGGGAGAAGGCGACGGTGAGCACCTCGTCGGCAAATTGCTCGCCCGTGACGAGCAGCCGGCCGGTGGAGGTTTCCCAGATCCGGAGGGTCTTGTCGGAGCTGACCGAGGCCAGGCGCGTGCCGTCGGGTGAAAGCGCCACGCCGCGCACCACGCCCTCATGGCCGTGCAGCACCCGCTCGGACCTCCCGCCGGGAAGCGACCAGAGGCGGATGACCCTGTCCCGTCCCGCCGAGGCCAGACGGCGGCCGTCGGTAGAGACGGCCAGGGAGAGGATGGGTGCGCCATGGCCGGTCAGGGCACTTCGCCGCCGACCCGTGGCGGCATCCCAGATGCCGATCGTCCCCGCCGCCTCGGCGGTGAAGAAGGACCGCCCGTCCGGCGCGTACACGATGTCGAAAATGGTACCCGGAGGACCGGATAGAGCCAGCGTTTCTTCGCCCGACGGCAGATCCCAGGCGTGGATTTCGGCAGACACGCCGGCGGCGATCACCCGTCGACCGTCGGGCGAGAAGGCGAGGCCGCGGGGGCCCCGGCGGAATCCGCGCAAGGTGTGCGCCAGCCGGCCGGTGGCTGCTTCCCAAATCCGGACGGCCTGGTCGTCGCCCAACGCGGCCACCCAGTGGCCGTCCGGTGAAACCGCGGCGGCCAGCAGCGGTGTCCCGGCATCGAGTGTTCGGCGGTGCTCCAGCCGCGCACCCGTCCGGGCCTGGAATACCCGAGACCGGGCCATGACCTGCAACCGCACGCTCTCCGCATGGTCTCGCGCGAATGCCGCCGAGGCGAACGGCCCCTCCGGATTGGCCGGATTGTGCAGCACCGACGCGGCGGCGAAGACCCGGGCCGCCAGGTACTGCTGCTCCTCGAGCAACCGGGCGGCCTTCTCGTTGAACCCCTGGGCGATATGGTAATTGGCCAGCAGATGCTCCTGGTGTTCCCGGGCCCGGGCCTCGCGCAGGCGGGCGTTGGCGGCGCCAAGCAGGATCAGCGCCACCAGGATCACGCCGAGGATCACGCCGGCGGCGATGATGGCGGGCTTGTTCTTGGCGGCGAAGCGGCG
>Ga0116141_10004243_pt1 | contig 12097 bp, 9 predicted proteins | sample AD_UKC097_MetaG_FD_89744 | JGI IMG/M metagenome (GOLD analysis project Ga0116141, IMG submission 89744) | Active sludge microbial communities of municipal wastewater-treating anaerobic digesters from USA - AD_UKC097_MetaG | ecosystem: Engineered > Bioreactor > Anaerobic > Digestate | place: USA... | reverse complement strand
TCCCCGAGAACGAGGCGCCGGCGCGGTCCTCGAGGAGGCTCGAGCTCCGCACGATGATCGGCCGCTCCTCGAAGTCGTCGAGCGCGACGGAGAGCCCCTTGACGATCTCCGGCGAGAACTGGCTGTTCTTGAAGACCTGGATGATGTGCGGGTACTCGCGCCGCACCTGGTCGATCTCGAGGTACTTGCGGTCGACGATGTCCTCGAGGTGGTTGTAGGCGATGAAGTTCACGACGCCGTCCGACGTCACGTACCACGTCTTCGGGATCCGGATGTCGGCGAGCGTCTCGGCGTACTCCTCCGACTTGCGGACGATCTGGACGGCGAGGAAGAGCCCCGAGCTCTTGCCGCCGACCTTCCCGTGGCTCCCGGGCGGGCAGATGATCCGCCGCGTCAGCTCCTGGAAGTCCGAGACGCCGATGAAGTTCTTCGCGACGCCCACGAAGTCGAGCTGGTCCGTGAGGAACCGCCGCACGAGCGCCGCGCGCAGGTCGAACTGGATCGACCGGGAGAGCTCGTTGTCGTTCAGCGCGGCGTGCCGGAAGCGCGTCAGCGCCTCCGCGAGCTCCGTGAGCGACGTCCCCTGGTTCTCGAGGGCCTCGATCAGGAACCCGGAGCGGCTGTCCTTGCTCCAGCGCTGGATGCTCGTCCGGATCTCGCCCGGCGCCATCCGGGCCGAGGCGAGGACGAAGACCTCCTCCGCCACCTTCAGGAGATCGTCCAGGTTCCGGCGCGCCATCGGGCGGTTCTCGTCGGTCGGCTCCTCGGGGCCCGCCGGCCCGCTCCAGCTCCCCGTGAAGCGCGGAAGGAGGCTCATCGCCTCCTCGTCGCCGCTCCAGCAGAGGTAGTTGAGCATTCGCCGCGCGATCGTCACGTAGCCGGGGCGGTCGATCTGCCGCAGGAAGTCGACGATGACCCACCAGTCGCCCCCCTCGGCCGGAAGGGGGAGACCGCTCTTCTCGGCCTTGCGGATCGCCGCGCTGAGCCGTCGCTGGAGGAGGAGCTGGCCGAGGAGCTCGGCGACCGTGTCGATGAGCTTTCGCTCCTCCCGCCGGAACGGCCCCTCGTCCGACACCGGGAACGGCTCGCGATAGGAGACCTCGAGGCGCCCCGCCTCCTGCCCCTGGACCCGGATCGGCGCGGACTGCACCCAGGGGCTCGGCTCGGCCTCGGCCGAAACGTAGACGGAGGAGCCGACGACGATCCGGACGACGGTCTCGGCCGGGTGCTCCCAGCCCGCCGGCAGGACGCTCGCGACCTCCCGGAGCAGCTCGTCGAGCGGCGCTTCCGTGCGCGCGCAGATCGCGTGGACCCGGTAGAGACACTGGAGCTCCTTCGCCCTCTCCTGGAGCTCCTCGATCAGGGACCGACCCGTACCGGGCATCGACACCTCCTGCGGCTCGCCGTGCCGCGCGAGAGTGCCACAGGGCCGGTCGTTCAGGGAGCGGTCAGCGGGGACGCCGCCCGAGGCGGGAGGAGCGGGCGGCCGGAACGAGGGGGAAGGCCGGGGGAGCCCCTCGCGGAGCTCCCCCGGCCGGGGAACCGATCAGGCCCAGCCGCGATCCTTGCAGGCCTTGGCCACGCGGGAGACCGCGATGACGTAGGCCGCGTCGCGCATGTAGAGGTTGCGCTTCTTCGCGAGCTCGTGGACGGCGTGATACGCCGAGGTCATCTTCGCGTCGAGCTTCTGGAGGACCTCGTCCTTCTCCCAGAAGAAGTTCATGTTGCACTGCACCTGCTCGAAGTAGCTGCAGGTGACGCCGCCGGCGTTCGCGAGGAAGTCGGGGATGACGTAGATGCCGCGCTCCTGGATCACCTTGTCGGCCTCGGGCGTCGTCGGCCCGTTGGCGCCCTCGGCGATGACCTTCACGCTCGGCTTGATCTTCTTGACCGTCTCGCCCGTCACCTGGTTCTCGAGGGCGGCCGGGATGAGGATCTCGACGTCCTGCTCGATCCAGGCGTCGCCGGGGAGGACCTCGTAGCCGAGACCCTTCGCCTTGTCCTTGTCGATCCCGCCGAAGCGGTCGGTGATGCCGAGGAGCTCGTCGGCGTCGACGCCCGAGAGCCGGCGGAAGGAGTAGGAGGTCTGGTCGGCCTGGTCCCACGACGAGCAGCAGACGACCTTGCCCCCGAGCTGCGTGTAGAGCTTGATCGCGTACTGCGCGACGTTGCCGAAGCCCTGGACGGAGGCCTTCGTCTTCGTGATGTCGATCCCGAGCTCCTTGAGCGCCTCCCTGAGCGTGAAGATGACGCCGTAGCCCGTCGCCTCGGTCCGGCCGAGCGAGCCGCCCGAGCCGACCGGCTTTCCGGTGATGAATCCGGGGTACTTGCCGCCCGCGAGCGTCTCGTATTCGTCGAGCATCCAGAGCATGTGCTGCGGGGTCGTCATGACGTCGGGCGCCGGGACGTCGTTGACGGGGCCGACGTTCTTGGCGACCTGGCGGATCCAGCCGCGGCAGATCCCCTCCTGCTCGCGCGCGCTCAGGTGGTGCGGGTCGCAGATGACGCCGCCCTTGCCGCCGCCGAGCGGGATGTCGACGACCGCGCACTTCCAGGTCATCCACATCGCGAGGGCGCGGACCGTGTCGGCCGTCTCGTGCGGATGGAAGCGGATGCCGCCCTTGCAGGGGCCGCGGGAGTCGTTGTGCTGGACGCGGAAACCGCGGAAGACCTTCACGCTCCCGTCGTCCATCCGGACCGGGATCGCGACGTGGTACTCGCGGAGGGGGAAGCGAAGGAGGTCGCGGGTGGCCGGGTCGAGGCCGAGGACGTCGGCCGCCTTGTCGAACTGCGCCTGGGCCATCTCGAAGGGGTTGAACGGAGTCTTCATGGAACGACGAATCTCCTCTCGTGGGTGGTGGGCGGTTTGTGGTGGGCCGGGTCTTCCCTGTTCGCGAGCGGACCCGGAATACGCCTCCGCTCCGCGCCTGGAATCCGGGAGAACGGAGCCGCGAACCGGCGGGCCATCAACGAGAAATTCTAGCACCGCGGAGGGCTTTCCGAGCCGCACGAAGGCCGTTTCCGGCGCGGCGCCCGACCTGGTCGCGGGGCCCCTCTCCTCGGACCTCGCACCCGGTCGAGCGGGGAGGGGCCGGCCGCGGCGACCGCTCGGACCCGACGGGACCTCGGGCGGCTCAGGTCAGGCGCCAGAGGGCGACCGCGGCGGCGAGGGTGAGCAGGCCGCAGAGCCAGCCGATCCAACGCTGGGTCTTCGACGACTCCTCGTCGCCGACGACGTCGTCCATGAGCTCGTGGTGCGCGTCGCCGCCGCCGCGGGCAGCCGGCGAGAGCCGGGGGTCAACCGAAGCGTCCGTCGTCATCACAGCCTCCCGTTCCCGGGCCTTCGGTGCGACGTCGTCTCCTCTCCGGGACGGCGCCGGCCGACGCCCCGTATCCTGTCCGCCCCTGGTGAAGACAACGCTCCCGATCGACCCGTTTCTTCCCGAGATCGCCGCGACGCTCCGGCGGCGTCGCGCGCTCGTCCTCGTCGCCCCTCCGGGCGCCGGAAAGACGACCCGCGTTCCGCGGGCGCTGCTCGACGCGGGCCTCCTCGAGTCGGGTGCCCTCTGGGTCCTCCAGCCTCGCCGGGTCGCGGCCCGGGCCGCCGCGCGGCGCCTCGCCGCCGAGCTGGGCGAGGAAGTCGGGGAGAGGGTCGGCTACCAGGTCCGCGACGAAGGGGCGCATTCGGAACGGACCCGCATCCTCGTCGTCACCGAGGGGATCCTGACCCGCCGCCTCCTCGAAGATCCCGCGCTCCCCGGGATCTCCGGCGTGATGCTCGACGAGTTCCACGAGCGGAGCCGCCACGCCGACCTCGCCCTCGCGATGCTCCGCGAGGTCCGCGAGTCGCTCCGCGAGGAGCTCCTCCTCGTCGTCGCCTCCGCGACGCTCGACCCGGAGCCCGTCTCGCGGTTCCTCGCCGACGCGCGGGGCCCGGCGCCGATCCTCTCCGTGCCGGGCCGCCCCTTTCCGGTCGAGGTCCGGCACGCGGCCGGCGCCGATCCCCGCCCCCTCGAGGTCCGGGTCGCTTCCGCAGTCTCGACGGCCCTCGGCGACGGGCCGCCGGGGGACGTCCTCGCCTTCCTCCCCGGAGCGGCCGAGATCCGCCGGGCGCGCGAGACGCTCGCGTCGCTCGACGCGCGCCTCGACCTCCGGCTCCTCCACGGCGACCTCCCCTCCGCCGCCCAGGACGCGGCGCTCGCACCGCCCGCCGACGGACGCCGTCGCGTCGTCCTCGCGACGAACGTCGCCGAGACCTCCCTCACGATCGAGGGGGTCCGCTCCGTCGTCGACTCCGGCCTCGCGCGGACGCTCCGCTTCGACCCGCGCTCCGGCCTCGACCGCCTCCTCCTCGGCCGGATCCCGCGCGCGAGCGCCGACCAGCGCGCCGGCCGCGCCGGGCGCCTCGGCCCCGGCCTCGCGATCCGCCTCTTCTCCGAGCACGAGGAGCGCGGCCTGCGCCCGTTCGAGGAGCCCGAGCTCCTCCGGACCGACCTCGCCGCTCCTCTCCTCGACGTCCTCGCCTGGTCGCCTCGCGACCCGGCCCGCTTCGGCTGGTTCGAGAGGCCGCCCGCCTCGTCCGTCGAGAGGGCGCTCCGCCTCCTCCGGCGGCTGGGAGCGGTCGAGGAGCTCTCGTTCCATCCGACCCCGCTCGGCCGCCGCATGGCGCGTCTCCCGCTTCACCCGCGCCTCGGGGCCCTCGTCCTCGCGGGCCATTCGGCCGGGCTCGCGCGTCAGGCGGCGACGCTCGCGGCGCTCGTCGAGGAGCGCGACGTCCTCGCGGGGAGCCGCGCCTTCGGCCGGGCCGTCGCGGCGCCGGAGCACGACTCCGACCTCCTGCTCCGCCTCGAGCTCCTCGAGGAGGCCGAGCGGGCGGGCCTCTCCCGGCCGCGCCTCGAGTCGCTCGGGCTCGATCCGGGGGCCGCCCACGCCGTCCTGCGCCTGCGGGACGCGCTCCTCCGGCGACTCCCCTCCTCACCGAGGCCTCCCCGCGCCTCCGAGGAGGAGCTCCTCCGGCTCGTCCTCCACGGGTGGCCGGACCGGGTCGCTCGGAGGAGGCGCGGCCGCCCGTCGGAGGCGGTCCTCGCCGGCGGGACTCCGCTCGCCTTCGACCCGGGCTGCACCGTTCGGAGCGCCGACCTCGTCGTCGTCGTCGAGACCGTCGCGGGAACGAACGGCCCCGACCGGATCCGGGTCGCGAGCGCGGTGGAGCGCGCGTGGCTCGACGCGCTGCCCGGCGCGGGCGTCCTCTCGGAGACGGTCCGCTCCTGGGACGCCGCCGCCGGCCGCGTCGTCGCGACGCAGAGAGCCGTCTTCGACGGCCTCGTCCTCGAGGAGGACGAGATTCCCGCGCCCGCCGACGAGGAGACCGCGCGGCTCCTCCTCGAGGCGGCGAGCGCCGACCCGGCGTCCGTCCTCGCGCTCGACGGACCGGCGGAGCGTCTCCGCGCACGCGTCGCGTTCCTCCGGCGGGCGATGCCCGAGCTGGAGCTGCCACCCCTCGACGACGACGCCCTCCGAGAGCTCCTCGGCGAGCTCGTCCCCGGCCGCCGGCGGCTCTCCGAGCTACGCGCGGTCCCTCTCGAGCCGCTCCTGCGCGCCCGGCTCGGCGCCCGCGCTCTCCGCCTCCTCGATCTCCATGCGCCGGCGACGCTCCCCGTGCCGACCGGCCGGGACCTTCCGCTGGCCTACGGAGGCGACGGGCCGCCGGTCCTCGCCGTGAAGCTCCAGGAGCTCTTCGGTCTCGCCCGGACGCCGAGCGTGGCCCAGGGGCGAGTTCCGGTCCTCCTTCACCTCCTCTCCCCCGCGGGGCGTCCCGTCCAGGTCACCACCGACCTCGCGAGCTTCTGGACCCGCACATACCCCGAGGTGCGGAAGGAGCTGCGGGGGCGCTACCCGAAGCACCCCTGGCCCGACGACCCCCGCAGCGCCCCGCCGCGGCGCGGCACGACCCGCTCCGGCCGCTGACGCGCTACCCTCCTCCCGACGGAGGAAGAGATGAAGGTCTCGCGCACGTTCCTCGCCGCCCTTCTCGCGCTCCCTCTCACCGCGGCCGAGCCCCCCGCTCCCGAGGCGCTCGCCTCTCAGGCGCGCGGCCTCGCCGGCAACCTGATGCTCTCGCTCCAGGGTGAGCTCTTCGCCGCGATGAAGGCCGGCGGCCCGGTGAAGGCGCTCGAGGTCTGCCGGAGCCGTGCGCCCGAGATCGCCTCGGCGACCGCGATGGGGACCCCCTGGAGGATCGCCCGCACGTCGCGCAGGGTCCGCAACGGCGCGAACGCGCCGGACGAGTGGGAGGCACGCAAGCTCGACGAGTTCGCGACGCGGCTCTCCGCGGGCGAGGAGGTCGGCGCCCTGGAGGCCTGGGAGGTCGTCGAGGTCGAAGGAAGGCCGGCGTTCCGCTACATGAAGGCGATCGGCACCGCCTCGCCCTGCCTCACCTGCCACGGCTCGGCGCTCAAGCCCGAGATCGCGTCGAAGGTGCGGGAGCTCTACCCGGACGACCAGGCCGTCGGCTTCGTGGCCGGAGAGCTCCGAGGCGCCTTCACCCTCTCCCGCCCGCTCTGATCGCGGACGCCGACCGGCTCGAAGGAGGACCGACGCCATGACGACGCGCATCCGGAACCGCGCTCTTCTCGACCGGCGCGTCTCGGCCGAGGAGGCCGCCGGAATGATCCGGCCCGGCGACACCGTCGGGATGAGCGGTTTCACGGGAGCCGGCTACCCGAAGGCCGTCCCGGTCGCCCTCGCGAAGCGGATCATGGACGCGAGCCTCCGGGGCGAGAGATTCCGCGTCGGGATCTGGACGGGCGCGTCGACCGCCCCCGAGCTCGACGGCGCGCTCGCGATGGTCGACGGCGTGGAGCTGAGGCTCCCCTACCAGTCCGACCCGACCTGCCGGAAGAAGATCAACGCGGGCGACATGGAGTACCTCGACATCCACCTCTCCCACGTCGGGGCGTTCGTGAGGCAGGGTTTCCTCGGGAAGCTCGACGTCGCGCTCGTCGAGGTGACCGGCATCCGCGAGGACGGCGCGCTCGTCCCCGCCTCCTCGATCGGGAACAACAAGGTCTGGCTCGACTCCGCCGAGCGCGTCATCCTGGAGGTCAATTCCTGGCAGTCGGAGAGCCTCGAGGGCGTCCACGACGTCTACCAGGGCTTCGCGCTCCCGCCGAACCGCAAGCCGATCCCGCTCGTCGGGCCGGCGGACCGGATCGGCACGCCTTACCTGATGTGCCCGCCCGAGAAGATCGTCGCGATCGTCGAGACGAACGCGCCCGACCGCAACGCCCCGTTCTCGGCGCCCGACGAGGCGTCGAAGCGGATCGCGGGGCACATCCTCGAGTTCCTCGGAGGCGAGGTGAAGAAGGGGCGGCTCCCGAAGAACCTCCTGCCCCTCCAGTCGGGCGTCGGGAACATCGCGAACGCGGTCCTCTTCGGCCTGGAGGACGGCCCGTTCACCGACCTGACGGCCTACACCGAGGTCCTCCAGGACGGGATGCTCTCGCTCATCGCCTCGGGGAAGCTGCGCGTCGCCTCCGCGACCGCCTTCTCCCTCAGCCCGCAGAAGGTCGACGAGCTGAACGCGCAGATGGACCGCTACCGGGACAGCCTGATCCTGCGGCCCCAGGAGATCTCGAACCACCCCGAGCTGATCCGCCGCCTCGGCTGCCTCGCGATGAACGGGATGATCGAGGCCGACATCTACGGCAACGTGAACTCGACGCACGTGAACGGCACCGCGATCATGAACGGCATCGGCGGCTCGGGCGACTTCGCGCGCAACGCCTACATCTCCTTCTTCATGACTCCCTCGACCGCCAAGAAGGGAGCCGTCTCCTGCATCGTCCCGATGGTCACGCACGTCGACCACACCGAGCACGACGTCCACGTCCTCGTCACCGAGCAGGGCCTCGCCGACCTGCGCGGCCTCTCGCCGAAGCAGAGGGCCGAGCGCGTCATCGAGAAGTGCGCCCACCCCGACTACCGCCCCGCCCTCCGCGACTACGTGAGGCGCGCGGGAAGCTCCTCATTCGGCCGCCACACGCCGCACCTCCTCGACGAGGCCTTCGCCTGGCACCGCCAGCTCCTCCGCACCGGCACGATGCAGGGAGCCTGAGGGCACCGGAGCGCGGGAGCACGAGAGCACCGGGGCACGAGGGAGGGAGCCTCGCCCCGGGATGGGTCCCACGGCCGCTGGCTGCGCGCGGCCGACCCGCTTTCGCGCCCGCTGCGGCCGGGTGGGGGCCCGCGCGAACTCGCTTCGCTCAAACAGCGCGCGGGCCTGATCCCCGCCCGGTCCTCGCGATCGCGAGCGGGTCCCCGGCCGTGCTCGAGGCGGCTCGCGGGACCCATCCCGTGGCTCGGCCCACCGGAGCAGGACCGAAGAGCGCGGAAAGGACCGCCCTGTCAGTTCCGAGCAGGGGTGAGGGTCATCCTCGGGGACCGACCAGACCTCCGACTTCCCCGAACAGCCCCGAGCCTCGCCTTCGATTTCCTCTTCGCTGATCCACCCGTGGCGTGAGCGGACGGGAGGGGCGTCCCGCGAGCGAGCGTTCGAGCACGCGCGGGGTACCCGCACGGCTCCGCGAGCAGGCCATCGGGAAAAGCGGACGCGCTGTTTGACGAGCTCGGCATGTGACGAGCGATGTTGCTCCGAGCGAATGTGGGGGTCCGGGGGGCGCGCGAAGCTCAGCCCCCCGGCGAGCGCGAGGAGTTCGCGGCCGCGCCGATGGCCCGCGCAGAGGCGCCGATGCGGGTCGCGCGCGCGCAGCGGAGGCCTCTCAACGGCAGCGATGCCGAGATTGCGAGTGGGGGGTCCGGGGGGCCGCGCGAAGCTCAGGCCCCCCGGCGAGCGCCGTGGGATGCCCCTCCTGGCCGCGACTTCTGAGGAACGAAGTCGGCTCTGCCCGGTCATCTCTCGTGCTCTCGTGTTCTCGTGCTCCGGCTTCCGGTCGCCCTCTTCCCGCCTCAGATCATTCCCGGCCAGTCGCGACCGAGGGCGGCGAAGCGGGTTTCGATCTCGATCTGCATCTGCTCGGGGAGCGGGCCCTTCGCGACGAGGGCGCTCATCTCGGCGAGGTGGGAGAGTCGGCGGGAGCCGACGATCGCGGTCGAGACTCCGGGGGCGAAGGTGGCGAAGCGAACGGCGAGCTCGGCGGGAGGGAGGCCGAGGTCGTCGAGGTGAAGGGCGGCCCAGCGGGAGCGGTAGGCCGCGGCGGCCGCGTCGTCGGGATGGGCGGCGGAGGGGTTCCAGGGCGTGTTCGCGAGGGGACGCTTGGCGACGACTCCGAGGCCGCCGCCCGCGACGAGAGAGAGGGAGCGCTGATCGCAGACGTTGACCGAGCACTGGACGGAGCCGAAGGCGCCGGAGGAGACGGCCCAGGCGAGGGCTTCGTTCTCGCCGGAGTAGGCGGCGACGCGGACCTTGCCGGCGCGGACGGCGTCGAGGAGGGCTTCGACGACGCCCGAGGAGAGCAGCGTCTCGAGCGGGCAGGAGTGGAGGTGCGCGACGTCGAGGACGTCGGTGCGAAGGCGGGAGAGGGCCTGGTCGACGCCGCGGGCGATGCACTCCGGAGTCCAGTCGGGGACGCCGGGGACGCCGTATCCGAGCTTCGTCGAGAGGACGAAAGAGGAGCGTCGGCTCGAGAGGTGACGGCCGATCCGCTCCTCGGAGAGGCCGTAGCCGGGCGCGGTGTCGACGAAGGACAGGCCGAGGTCGAGCGCCCCGTGGAGGAGCCGAGCGGCCTCGGCCTCGTCGAGGGCACCGTCCCCGACGGAACCCGCGCCGAGACCGAGGAGCGGGACGGCGAGCCCCGTCGCACCGAGCGGGCGGGGCTCACCGCCCACGGGGTCACTTCCCCGCGAACTTCGCCGGGCGCTTTCCGAGGAACGCGGCGACGCCCTCCTTCATGTCTTCCGTGGCGACGCAGAGGCCGAAGAGGGCCGCCTCGTGGAGCTCGGCCTCGTCGAACGGGAGCTCAAGGCCGTGGTTCACCGCCTCGAGGGCGTAGCGGACGGCGAGGGGCGCCTTGCCGAGGATCTTCGCCGCCAGGGCGCGGCACGTTGGGATCAGCTCGGCCGGCTCGACGACGCGATTCACGAGGCCGATCCGGAGGGCCTCCTCGGCCGGGATCGGGTCGCCGGTCAGGATCAGCTCCAGCGCCCGTCCCTTCCCCACGAGGCGCGGCAGGCGCTGCGTCCCCGCGTAGCCCGGGATCAGGCCGAGGGCGACCTCGGGCTGTCCGAAGCGGGCGTTGCTCGCGGCGACGCGCATCGAGCAGGCCATCGCGAGCTCGCAGCCGCCGCCGAGGGCGAAGCCGTTCACGGCGGCGACGGAGGGCTTCCCCATCGTCTCGAGGAGGTCGAGGACGGCCTGCCCCTTCCGCGCGAAGTCGCGCGCGTCGACCGGCGTGAGGGACGGGAAGCCGGAGATGTCGGCTCCGGCGACGAACGCCTTCTCCCCCGCTCCGGTCAGGACGAGGGCGCCGACCTCCGCGTTCGACTTCGCCTCGTGGAAGACGCGGCGCAGCTCCTCGATCACCTCGGCGTTCAGCGCGTTCAGCTTCTCGGGCCGGTTGACGGTGACGGTGAGGATCCCCTCGGCGAGGTCGGTCAGGACGACGGGCACGCGCGCCTCCTCACTTGAACGGGTCGTCGTCGGCGCTCGGGCCGTAGAGACCCGGGACCGGGACGTCGAGCAGGCGCAGGTACACCGTGAGCTGCCCGCGGTGGTCGTAGGAGTGATTCAGGAGGATCGTCCGGACGAGCGCGAGCCGAGGCATCGAGAAGAGGGCCTGCCCGTCTTTCGAGAGGGTCCACGCCCCGGTCGCCGTCGCGTCGTCGAGCCGGGCCATCGCCCCCTTCGCCTGCTTCACGGAGGCGTCGAAGGCCGCCAGGATCTCCTCCGGGGTGCCGAGCGGAGGAGTGGCCATCCCGGACGCCAGGTCGAAGCCGTCCGCCAGGAGGGCGCTCCCGATCCAGCCCGGGATCGTGGCGACGTGCCCGGCCAGCTTCCCGAGGCTCATCGACTTCTCGTGCGGCTTCCACGCCAGCTTGTCGGCGGGGAGGCGCTCGAGGCACTTGCGGGTGCCCGAGCACTCGCGGTCGAACTCGAGGAGGAGCGGATCGATGAGACGCATGGTCGTTCTCCTCTGGATCGTCGAATTCCGGAGACGGGAACGACGAGTTTAGCAGCGCGTCCGGCGGTCAGCGGCCCGACGCGGGGGGCGGGGCGGCCTCGCGCGCGACGGTGGCGTCCAGCTCGGCGAGGTCGTCCTCGATGGCCGAGATCCGCGAGCGAACCGGGGCGAGGACCGCCAGGTTCGCGCGGACCGACTCGGGCTCCTTCTCGGAGGCCTCGCGGCGGACGCGCGCCGCCTCCGCCTCGAAGCTCGCGATCTGCTCGTCGAGGAGGCGCCGCGAGGCTTCGTCGGGGGCCGCGGGGCGGCGGTCCCGGAGCGACGACAACGTCTTCTCGAGCAGGGCGAGGACGTCCGCGTTCAGCTTCGCGGTCAGCGCCGCGGCCTCGGCTTCGAGGATCCGCTCCCGGATCCAGAAGTACTCGTCGACGCGGACCGAGAGCGAGCGGGCCGCCCGGACCTCGGCGGCGCGGGCCTCCGAGGCGCCCGAGATCCCCTCTTCCCCCTCGAGCGGCGCGTTCCCGCCCGGAGTGGCCCGGATCCGGAGCGTCGCCTCGCGCACCTTCAGGAACGTCTCCACCTGCTGAGCCGTGAGGACGCCGTCGTCCGGGGGCCGAAACGCCTCGCGCACGGAGAGGCCCGTCCGTCTCGGCTCGTGCGGCGAAGTCGCCGGAGTGGCGTCCCGGCACGCGCCGGCTCCGAGAGCGGCGGCGAGGAGGACGGGGGCGAGCGAAGCCTTCACGGGAGAGGAATATACGCGAGCGCATGTTACCCTCGCCGGACGGGCATGCTCGCGAAGGTCGGCAAGTACGAGATCCTCGAGAAGGTCGGCGTGGGCGGCTTCGGGACCGTCTACAAGGGACGGGACCCTTACATCAAGCGGACCGTCGCCATCAAGACCTGCCAGAGCGACGAGGACGAGCTCCGGAAGAGGTTCTTCCGCGAGGCGGAGTTCGCCG
>Ga0116141_10004238_pt1 | contig 12102 bp, 9 predicted proteins | sample AD_UKC097_MetaG_FD_89744 | JGI IMG/M metagenome (GOLD analysis project Ga0116141, IMG submission 89744) | Active sludge microbial communities of municipal wastewater-treating anaerobic digesters from USA - AD_UKC097_MetaG | ecosystem: Engineered > Bioreactor > Anaerobic > Digestate | place: USA... | reverse complement strand
TCCAACCCGTGCGCGACTGGCGATAGGTGCGGCCTCCCCTGCGGATGCGCCACACCGACGTGGACCCCTGTCCGGCCCTGCCGGAAGACAACCACTGGGAAGCGCACCGCCCGCAGCAGGCCCGAATCCAGGCCGCCTGACGGGTGTTCCGCCGTTCGCCTGGGCAGCCCTTGTTTCAAGGGACACAAGTTCATAGGACTGCCAACACCATGTACGACCGCAACATCCTCGTCGAACAAACCGACCCCGAACTCTTTGCCGCCATCCAGGCCGAAAACAAGCGCCAGGAAGAGCACATCGAACTCATCGCCAGCGAAAACTACGCCTCGCCTGCCGTCATGTGGGCCCAGGGCACGCAACTGACCAACAAGTACGCCGAAGGCTACCCCGGCAAGCGCTACTACGGCGGCTGCGAGTATGTCGATGTGGCCGAGCAACTGGCCATCGACCGCGTGAAGAAGATCTTCGGTGCCGACGCCGCCAACGTGCAACCGCATTGCGGCGCCTCCGCCAATGAGGCCGTGTTCCTGGCCTTCCTCAAGCCCGGCGATACGATCATGGGCATGAGCCTGGCCGAAGGCGGCCACCTCACGCACGGCATGCCGCTGAACATGTCGGGCAAGTGGTTCAACGTGGTCTCCTACGGCCTCAACGCCAAGGAAGAAATCGACTACGACGCGATGGAAGCCAAGGCGCGCGAGCACAAGCCCAAGCTGATCGTGGCCGGTGCCTCGGCCTACAGCCTGCACATCGATTTCGAGCGCTTCGCCAAAATCGCCAAGGAAATCGGCGCCATCTTCATGGTGGACATGGCCCATTACGCCGGCCTGATCGCTGCTGGCGTGTACCCCAACCCCGTGCCGCACGCCGACGTGGTGACCTCCACCACGCACAAGAGCCTGCGCGGCCCGCGCGGCGGCATCATCCTGATGAAGGCCGAGCACGAGAAGGCCATCAACAGCGCCATCTTCCCGGGCCTGCAAGGCGGTCCGCTGATGCACGTGATCGCGGCCAAGGCGGTGGCCTTCAAGGAAGCGCTCGATCCTTCTTTCAAGGCCTACCAGCAACAGGTCGTCAAGAACGCCCAGATCGTGGCCGAGACCCTGACCCAGCGCGGCCTGCGCATCGTCAGCGGCCGCACCGAAAGCCACGTCATGCTGGTCGACCTGCGTGCCAAGGGCATCACCGGCAAGGAAGCCGAGGCCGTGCTGGGCAGCGCCCACATGACGATCAACAAGAACGCCATCCCCAACGACCCGGAAAAGCCCATGGTCACCAGCGGTGTGCGCATCGGCACCCCGGCCATGACCACCCGCGGCTTCAAGGACGAGGAGGCGCGCCTGACGGCCAACCTGATCGCCGACGTGCTGGACAACCCGCGCGACGCGGCCAACATCGAGGCCGTGCGGGCCAAGGTGAACGCGCTGACGGCGCGATTCCCGGTCTACCGGTGACGCCATGGCAGCCCCAATCCGCTATGTTTTTCGCAGCGGCTTGTGGCCGTCTCTATTGGTTGAAGCACCGATTCATGCCTGAAAAACCGGGTCAGACATCATGAAATGCCCCTTCTGCGGCCACGGCGAGACCCAGGTGGTCGAAACACGGGTCTCGGAAGACGGTGATTTCATCCGCCGGCGCCGCCAGTGCGGCCACTGCGACAAGCGCTTCACCACCTACGAGCGCCCCGACGTCGCGTTTCCCGCCATCGCCAAGAAAGACGGCCGGCGCATCGATTACGACCGCGCCAAGCTGCTGGCCTCGTTCAACCTCGCGCTGCGCAAGCGCCCTGTCAGCACCGACCAGATCGACAGCGCCATTGAGCGCATCGAGGAAAAGCTGCTGAACCTGGGCCTGCGCGAGGTGCCCTCCAGCCGCATCGGCGAGCTGGTGATGCGTGAGCTCAAGAAACTGGACAAGGTGGCCTACATCCGCTTCGCCAGCGTCTACCGCAGTTTCGAGGACATCGACGACTTCAAGACGCTGGTGGACGAGGTGCGGCGCTGACCCGGACCGGAGGGAAAGCCGGTCCATCCGGTCAACAGACCACCCGGACTACCGCCAGCACCGCTGAATCGCCGCCTGCATCGTGCCGTACTTGGTCGTCGAAAAGTTTTCCAATGTGCGCACCCCCAGCGAATTGACACGATAGTCCCCGCAAGGATCGCTGGCGTGATTACCTGCTCTTGCCATGGTGAGCGTATAAGCCGTTTGACTGGCTGTGACCGTGAGGGTGTACCGGTCACCACTTCCGTCACTCGGTGCCTTTTTGAGCTGGCTGGGCATCAATGTGGCCACAGCCGTTCCAGCCGTATCCTGATCGTACCGGTTGTTCTCCGAGAAATGCCGCTCCATCCATTGGGCCGCTTGCATCAGGACGACACGCCCCTCAGCCCGAGAACCTTTGGCCACATGCTCAACGTAGGAGGGATAAGCAATACTGGCAAGCACCGCGACCACCGCCACCGTGATCATCAACTCAATCAATGTGAACCCGCCGGCATAAGCACCGGTCCCATTTCGCCTTTTCATTTCCATCACCGGGTCCTGAAGTTGAAGATCTCACGCCACTGGATTCGCCGATCCTGCCCCTGTGAGCACAAAGTAAGGTCGGTCTTGTCTCCGACGACCCGTATGCAGTTGTTTCGAGCGGTTTCACCGGTCAGGCCCGTTACCGAGGCCTTATTGGTCCGGTCCCGGGCAATCGTCACCATCTGATCACCGCTGGCCAGCTTCTTGGAAGCGATATTCACCTTCTTCACCGAGCCATTGACATCGACCTCCATCAAGCCCAGCACGTTCTGAGGGAGGAGGCCTGTGATCGGATCGATGAACGTGACATAGGCGTTTGGCGCACTGCTACAGCTGGTGGAACCAATGACGGGGGAAATCGATACCACGCCCAACAACTTCAATGGTGTCACCAAGACGTTGCTGATCACCATCTCGGAGGAAACGGGCAAGTTGAAATACCAACCCAGCTTGGTGCTCCAGTCGATCGCGTCCCCGGTCACATAACCGTCTCCGTTGTCGGCCCGTGTCAATGTCCTGGACTGCAAAGTGCTGCGCAGTCGCGGCAGGCTGGCATCGAGTTCGCTGGCCGTCATACTCGCATAGGTCGGCTTGTCCCATATGCCGTAGACGCTGTGTGGCCGACCGCTGGCATCGGGAAAATCGACATTCGAATACGCCTTGCCGGTGCCAAAAGCCACGACCAGCCCCCCTTTGGGATGGAACGCGAACTCTGGCGCCGACGTCACCGGTTGAAAAGTCGCCGCATTGCCATCCGTTGACTGGGCCTTGAACAGCGGACGACCTTCCAAGGCCACTTTCCATTCCGTGGGATTGCTGGATTTGACGTCGAACTTCCAGAGGTTGCCCTTGAGGTCACCCGCGTAAATCGCGTCGGCGATCATGTCGCTGTCGGTATCGACCCACAGCGGTTGAGCCAAGCCATTGCCACCAGCGGCGGTCGGCACAACCAGTTTGATGTACGACGCGGATGTTCCGGTTCGGCTCCATGCGCCGCCACCAGGGCCATTGACAAAGAAAATGTACAAAGCCGCGGAGCCATTGGCGCTTTCAACGCCGTTCCCGAACATCACCGCGTATTTGCCGTTGTTCATCTTCGCCACCGACATGGGCTGCCCGGTGAACCGGCTGGGCGTGTTGTCCTGTTCGACGATGTAACCCAGATCACCACTGTTGTCGTCGGCCTCGGTGAACTGCCACTTGAAAATGTTCGGCGCATTTGCCTCGCTCAGCGTATCCGTATTGGTCACGTCGAGGGCAAAAACGCCTTTGCCTCCGCGTCCAAGCGTGGAAAACAGGTAGGTCGCCCACGTGGGGGAGCCGCCACCGACTGAACGAAGTACATCGGCCGTAAACGGCGACCCATCTGCCAGCGCCTGCACCGGCCCGGGATTGATCCAGGCGCCCAAACGGCCATGCATCGGCTGCGGGAGATAGGAAAAGACGGAGGCACCGCCCGATGTCCCGCTTCCTGCATCGAACGCATGCAGCATGCCGTCGTTGGACCCGGCCCAGATCAGTGTCTTGCGGTTCTTCTGGGCGGTCACGAAGGCGCCATATCCAGGGAACGCTTCGCCGAACAACGGAGCGCCTGGCTTGCGCTGCACGTGCGGATTGGAGTTCACGATCGAACCCATCACCGAAAGGCTGTTGCGGGCTCGGAAGTTGTTCCCCATGGGCGCCTCGTTGCTGCGTCCGCCCCGGTACCAGTCCAGCCGGGACACCGCAAGCGAATCGGCCCCGAAAGCCAGGCTGCGAGTGGCCGTGCTCATGTTGTCCCATCGCAGCGGGATTCCGGTCGAACCTTCGTTGGTGATGATGATGCGATCGCCCGGAAGGGTGGCGGCCATGCGTTCTTGCGCCTTCCATTTCGGGGCGGTGTTGAAACTGCCGTTGGCATTGATCTGGTAAGCGTTGATCTCGCCATGGCCGTCATTTCCGTCAAAACGAACCACGTACTTCAAGCTGCCCTCCGCCAACTGGGCCGACGCCACGGCTGGCGCGGTGTTGGACGACGCGATGATGTCCTCGAACACCGTGCGCAACGAGCGCTCCAACTCATCGGGGCGGATCGCGAAGAAATAGTTGTCGGGTATCCCGTCTGATCCGGCCGAGCCGTCCAGCTTCTTGATATCCCACGAATTCACGCTGCTGGGCTTGACCGCCCCGCCGTCCTTGGCGAAGCCGCCCCATTTGGCCCCATACCACATCGGGTCGTTCAAGACCCCCGCGGCCTGACCGGCAAAGGTGTACACGGCCCGACTTTCAGGATCGCCCACCTGACAACCCTCGCAACCGCCGGACGCATTGAGCCGGTAGTCCACCGTTCCGGTGACACGGGTGACCGCGGGGCTGACCGGATCGGTGTAGCTGAACCCTTCAATGCCGGTGTGGAAATGCGGGCCGTCCTTGTTTGATCCGGAAATGGTGTAGCCAAAACCCTGAGCCGTGGTTGTCGATTCAACGTAATTGGAGGTGAACACATGCAACTCGTCGCCCACGATTTGCCAGCGCAGAATGCCGGCCTGGTCCTGATCGCGGTCCCCGCCCTGCTGCGAATCCTCCCAGATCACCAGGTACTTGCCGGAGGTGGGCGTCTGCGCGATCACCTTGAAGTCGATCAGCGTCCCGGAGCCATAAGCGGCGGCGCTTTTCGCATTGAGGAAAGACGGCTGCAGTTCGATCACCTTGCCGCTGGTGGGGTGCTTGATCGCGATACGCGGCTTGCCCAGGCTGAGCGCCACGTTATAGGACTTGACGCGGAACGCATCGGGTGCGCCGTAGCTGGCGATGTCGGTCCGGATCGGGTTCATCCAGGCCCAGTGCATGGCCCCGGCGACGCCGAAGGTGCCCTTGTAGGCCGGCGCGTCGGGGCACAAGCCGCGCACGTCGCTCAGGCTGGTGATGGTCTTTGCGTCGCACAGGCGGTTGTCGGTGCTGCCATTGCTTCCGACGAACCAGCTCTTTCCATGAATGCCCTCATCGGTTCCAATCAGATTCACCAATGCCGACAGCGAACCCGCGCCCAGTGTGGACAACGGCGTCTGCATCCCTTCATCAAAGGAGATCATGCTCGAGTTGAAGTTCACCGCGTTGATGCGTCGACAATGCGGCGGGCCGAACTTGGCCGCCACCGCGGCGCGTTCGGTCTCGTTCGCGCGCAGGAACGGATCCACCCACGCCGGCTTGGGCATTCCCAGCTGCGCGTCCTTTGAGCCGGACAGGGTGAAATCGAAATCACTGCTCGCCGTCTTTCCGGCCAGATACCGCAGGGACTCCACAAACATCTCGCCCATGGGGTTGCCCCAGTCGGTGCACATGTTGTTCGTCACATCGTCGATCAGCTGAAACGTGCAGTTGCCGTCGCCTTGGTAGGTGCCATCCGAGTACCGATAACCGTAAATCCGCAGCTTGTTGAGGGTGGTCACAATATCGGCGGCATTGGTGAAGGTGCCATCGGTGGCAGTGTTGACCTCCGTCTTGAAGCTCTTCATGTTGCTGCGCAGGACACCGCCGGAGACGTTCTTGGCCCACGACCCGGTGAACAATCCGAACTCGGCCTGCTCGGTTTCACCGTACTCGTGCAGCAAACCGATGGGCTTCAGGTTGCCGCTGGGGTACTGCTTGCAGCGCTCCTGCCCGATCAGGCCCGAGCGGCAGGCTTCAACCCGAACGGTGAAGTCCGGCCCTTCGCTCCCGATCTTCACCCCCAGCGAGTCGCGGCTGGGGTTCCCACTGGACGCGCCCAAGCCGGTTACCGCGACGTTGTTCGCGTTGCTGGCGCTCTTTTCTTCGTTCCAGTGGCACTGCCAACGCTCGTTGGCGTTCCACAGCTGGTGGTTGCCGCGGGCCACCCGCATCAAAGGCGGGTTGGTGTTGTTGTAAGACCAGGTGGTGTCACTGCTACCGCTGGCCGGGACACCGATCGTGGTGTTGCACATGGTGACCGACTGCTTGGACATGTTCCTGAAACGCCACTTTTTCTGGTACGAGGTTGCGGCGTCCGGGCCGACAAACCCTTCCAGAGGCACCACCATGCCGAAGCGCCCTTGGGTATTGGAAACGGCCGGGTCACCCACCTGGATGACCGTGCCGCGCATTTCCCTGCCAGGCTCATCCTGCAGCTCCACCACCATCTGGTCACCCACATCGACCTGGAACCAGGACCCCGAAAACACGCCGGTCGTGAAGGCGCTGCCCGTGTTGAACCAGACGCAGTTGTAAGCCGGTGGGGGATTGTTGGCGCCATAAACAGCGGCGACCAGCGCCGAGCAACTGCTGCCGTTGGCGGGCGCGCCGGCTGGCACCGTCGAGGGGTAGAACCATTGCCCGTTCGCGGAGGCTTCATAGCGGAGCCGGCGTCTGACATCGTCGTTATCCCTTGTGCGGATCGGCGCGAGCTGGTCGGCGGAGAAAGGCGCGAGCTTTTCCAGATCGGTACCCGTGTAGTACTTGGCGAACGAATGGGTGTCCGCCGGCAAACTGGCCCGTTCCAGCACGGTCGCCGAGCCTGTGTCGGTAGATCGAAAGCCACCGTAGAGAATCTTTCGAAGCACGTCCACCTTGGTCATGGTGGCCCAGTTGAGGAAGTTGCCGCTCCATTGGCCTCCGCCACAATACCTGTCGTTGGTCACACTGTCGGGCGAGAACATGCCGCTGGCGTAGGTGTAGCACTTGTTGCTGTCAAAATAGCCGTAATACTTGAATGTGTGCTTGTAGGTGGTGTCTGGAACGCCGTCGCCGTCAACATCGGAGTATTCGTTGTAGGCGCGGACGAACAGTTCCTGATCCCTCGACAGGTTCAGCATGATCATCGGCTTGGCCGCAATGGTCACGATGTTCGGCGGCACTGCGGGCAGGGGCGTCGAGTTCGCCGTCAAGGTTGAGGTGTAGACAAAGGCGACAAAAGAGCCCAAGAGGGCCGCAGCGCGCGCAAAGCGGTAAAACCGTTGATTCATGATGAAATCTCCAACCTGTGGTCAGTCAAACGAGACATAGCTTTGCAGAACCACTTCGAGGTTCTCATTGGTCCCGAACGCGCGCGCGGTAATACGGAATAGCCGGGAATCCGGGCTGATGTTGAGGTACTCGATCAGGTATTCGGGCTGGCGCGCCACGGTCAGCAGCCTCGGCGCACCGGTGAAAGTGCCCAGCGGAACCGCGCCATCGAATGTGCAATGGTTTCCCGCGCCAGCAGCGTCACTGGGCTTGTTGGCGAAATCGTTGTTCCACAGTCCGCCCTTGTTGTTGGTCGTGGGCCACCATGGCTGGGGGTTGACCACCGGGTCGGCGTCAAAATCGCTGGCAGCGTAATACTGGCGCGGGAACGCGCACTGCCCTCGGGGGCACGTGGTGTCAAAGTAAGGCGGCGCCAAGGCCAACCCCCCCTCGCGCTCTTCGCCACGGGCGCAGAGCGCTCCGGTTCGCAGGGCACCGGCCGGAATGAAAAGATCCCGTTCACCGTCGCGCAATGCGGCCTCCGCCGCCTGTCGGACCACCTCGTAATCCATCTGGTTGCGGCTCAAGGCCTCGTTCACCGTCGATCGACGAATACCGACCGTCACCAACAGCGAAATCACGACCAGGAAAATCAGCACCATGGGAAGGGACAAACCCCTTGCGTTGTTGCGACGGCTGTAGCTGACTGTCTGCATCACTGAATCCCCGTCATGTGGTTGCGCACGACCACCACGCGTTCGAATGCACGATACAACGCGTTGTCACCGGTGGCCGGCGTCACCATTGAGCCAAGGCAATCGCGGTACGGCGCGGTCGTGCCACCAGCGGTTTGGACGCGGGCGTTGTTGATCGATTTCATGACCACGCACACCCTCACCGCGCCAACACGCTGCCAGCCGGTGCGTCCGTCAACCTGCGCCAAGCCGCTCACTTCGCTCGCCGTGTAGAAGCGCTGGGGTGTTTCGCTGACCGACTGGTCAAACACCGCATAACGCAAGACAAGCTGCGCCACCCCTTCGGAGACGGGCTGATAGACATCGTCCTCCGCCGCTCTTCCGTTTCCACTGCAGGCCAAGCTGCCGGTCGTAATCGTGTTCACAGCTCCAGCCCCGGCGGCGCCGGCACTGGCCAGGGAATACGTTGTGGCGTTCACCCCGAACCGGTTGGATACGAACAATGGCAATCCCGCCGCCGCGCGAGCCGTGTTGACGGGGTCGTTTGACAACCTGCCATTGATGCAGTCACTCCTCACCGACAGGCTCGCGGTGTTGGAGCCCAGATCGGTGCCACTCGGAGTCACGAAATAACTGAGGACGATGCTGTCTGATGCTCCGGTGACGGCCGTCTCACACAACCGGTTGGTTGGGTTGAACTTCCCGTTGGAGCAGCCAAAGATGCCTTGCTCGTACGGGGCGGCGCCTGCGCTCTTGATATTCGTGTACCGCCCTCGCAGGTTGGGTGTCGCGGGATCGGTGACCAAGGGAGGGTAAAAGCCGGCCATCTGGATCTCCCTTGCCAGCAGATCCAGAGCGAGCTTGCCGTTCTCGTCGATGCGCGAGCGCGTTTCCACCGCGGACGATGTAGCGGATATCGCGATGTAGGCGGACGCGACCACCAACGCAATCACGAGGCCAATGGCCAACGAGACCATCAACTCGACCAGCGAAACACCGCGCTGTCCGACCGGACCAGATGGGAAAGAACCTGAAGCGATCATGGTGTCACCAGAACTGAAACGCAACGCACGCCCGCCGGCGCATCGACAAACGTTGGACAACAGTTGCGCGCGGCCACGCCGGATTCAGTGCCATCGCAAACCGGGGGACTGGTGGGCACGCCTAACGCATTGACCTGCGACTTGTCGGCCCATGCGACGACGACCTGGTAGGCCAGACTGCGTCCCGGCTCACCCGCACCCTGGATGAAACCGGCGGCGCCAGGCAAAGCCCGATGAAGATTGCGCCGCCAGTTGACACGGTGATACGCAGCGAGCTGGGCAGACGTACAACTACTGGAAAGACAGTCCACCACAGGAGTGAAATAATTCGCGTCGGCAATCTGCGCCATTTCCTCCGCATAGGTCCTCACAGAAGTCAGGTCCGCAGGCGTCAGATCGGTGATGGTCCTGATCCGGTCTCCGACGTCCGCCACCAAACCGGAAATGGCTGAGCGCGCCCAAGCACCTTGCTCGAATCTCAACGCACCTGTGTGCATACCCATCATCCCGAGCAAACCGAGCGACAGCAGCAGAATCGATACGAGCACCTCAATCAGCGTGGCGCCCGACTGGCCCTGACCCCGCCGCGCGGGTGTCCGAAGCCCCCGCAACGTTACCTCCGACATTCCCTTCATCAATTGCATCCGTCGACCCCCCCATATTCCCGCACGGTCACACGCCCGGCAGAACTGACACATACCGAGCGCGTATGCCGGCTCGATACCCCGTCAGGCACGTAGCTCAAGGTCAGGTTTGTCATCCCTCCGGACTGAAGCACTCCGCGGGGATCAAAGACGAAAAAGCGGCGAGCCGCCCCCGACGTCGTGAACAGCTCGAACTCAGGATCCTCGCCAACCCGAATCGACAGGATCCTGGCGCCGGAGGCAGTCGGGTTGGTTTGCGTGGTGTCGCAGCTTGGCAAGGTAAACAAAATCCAACCACGTTGCCAATCGTTGCCCGACGCTGCGCAGGTGGGCGTACCGCCCGTCTGGGCATTGGCGATGTTGGCTGACTGACAAAGCTTGACACAGGTGTTCTGGCTAATGGCCTCCGACCGGGCACGCATCATGTCACGCACAAAATCTGTGGAGATCGCAGAACCGCGACCCGCTCGCAGGAAATCAGCGAACGAGGGTATTGCAAGGGCAAGCACCACACCGAGCACAGTGATCGTGACCAACAACTCGATCAGCGTAAAACCCCGCGAACGCTTCCCGCTTCGACGATTGACCTGGCGCGCACGTGGCTCCGAACAGGTTGAAGACCAAGTAATGTGATAGGTTCCCACAAGCCAATTAAAGCAAATCCCAGTCCAATAACCTATGCCGCTGATCCGCCCCACAACTCCGTTCGTCGATTTCTCTGTTCCCCAGAGCTTGATGGCACGTGCACTGGAACTGGCGCAGGTCAGCCTCACCCTAACCGCCCCGAACCCCCGCGTCGGCTGTGTGCTGACCTCGTCCGACGGCGACGTCATTGGCGCCGGCCACACCCAGCAGGCGGGCGGGCCGCACGCGGAAATCATGGCCCTGCGTGATGCGCAGGCGCGCGGTGCGTCCACCGCTGGCGCCACCGCCTGGGTCACGCTGGAACCCTGCTCTCACCATGGCCGCACCGGGCCGTGCTGCGACGCGCTGATCGCCGCCGGCATCCGCAAGGTGGTCGCTTCGCTGGCCGACCCGAACCCGCTGGTGGCCGGACAGGGGTTTGCGCGCCTGCGCGCGGCGGGCGTCGAGGTGGAAGTCGGCCCGGGCGCGGCCGAGTCGCGCGAACTCAACCTGGGTTTTTTCAGCCGCATGGTCCGCGGCACGCCCTGGGTACGCATGAAGCTGGCGGCCTCGCTGGATGGCAAGACCGCGCTGGACAACGGCGCGAGCCAATGGATCACCGCCCCCGCGGCGCGCGCCGACGGCCACGCCTGGCGCGCACGCGCTTGTGCGGTGCTGACCGGCATCGGCACGGTGCGCGACGACGACCCGCTGCTCGACGTGCGCCTGGTCGAGACGGCCCGGCAGCCCCATCTGGTCATCGTCGACAGCCGGCTCGAGACCCCTCCCGGCGCACGCCTGTTCGGCCCGCGGCGACAGGTTTTGGTCTATGCGGCCCTTGACGACCCGGCGCGCCGCGCCGAGCTGGAGGCCCGGGGCGCCACCGTGATCGTGCTGCCGGACGCGACACACGCCCGGGTGGACCTGCCCGCCCTGTTGCGCGACCTGGCGCGCCGTGAGATCAACGAATTGCATGTCGAGGCCGGGCATCGCCTGAACGGCGCCCTGGTCGGCGCGGGTCTGGTGGACGAGTTCGTCGCCTACCTGGCGCCCAAGCTCATCGGGCGGGGTCAGGGCATGGCGGACTTCGGGCCGCTGGGCGATCTGGCGCAGGCCGTCGCACTGGAGTTCCGGTCTACCCAGATGATCGGGCCCGACCTGCGCCTGCTGGCCCGGGTGGCCGGCCGGGACCGCTTCTAGGCGGGTTTTTCCACCTGCCGGCCCGGAACCGGTCCCATTCCCTGCGAAAATCAACGCATGTTCACCGGAATCATTACCGGCGTGGGGCGCATCGCCGCCGTGCACGACCTGGGTAGCTCTTCAGACCACGGCAAGCGCCTGAGCATCGAGGCCCCGCCGGGCTACCTCGAAGACGTCGGTCTGGGCGACAGCATCGCACTCAACGGCGCCTGCATGACGGTCACCACGCTGGCGCCGCGCGACAACCGCTTCACGATCGACATCTCGGCGGAATCACTGCACAAGACCGCCGGCCTTGACCAACCCGGCCCGATCAACCTGGAAAAGGCCCTGCGCGCCAACGACCGGCTCGGCGGCCACATCGTGTCCGGCCATGTGGACGGTGTCGGCCGCGTGACCCGCATGGAGCAGATCGGCGAGAGTTGGCAC
>Ga0116141_10004236_pt1 | contig 12103 bp, 9 predicted proteins | sample AD_UKC097_MetaG_FD_89744 | JGI IMG/M metagenome (GOLD analysis project Ga0116141, IMG submission 89744) | Active sludge microbial communities of municipal wastewater-treating anaerobic digesters from USA - AD_UKC097_MetaG | ecosystem: Engineered > Bioreactor > Anaerobic > Digestate | place: USA... | reverse complement strand
GGGCATTTTGAGCTTCCAGGATATCCTGAGGATCTGCCTTGACCTGTCTTTGTTCAAGTACAGCCTTAATCTGCCGCAGACTCATTTTATTCCCTTCCAAACGCAGGGAGGCATGCACTTTTAGCAAAGCGTTTCGCTTTCTCCAGCTGGACGAAGGACGACGGAAATGACTGGCGTTGACCTCTCCCGTCTTTTCCGAAATAGAAGATACACATCTCAGTATCAATGGAGTGATAGTATAAGGAGGTTTCATGGCCCGGCGATTTAGTGGTCAAAGTTAGCGTTTGTTTTTAAAAAAGCAACATAACTGCTTCAATTCGGTCTTTCATCAAATGTACATTATGTTTTGTTAAGCTATTTTTATTATTCTGGTAGCGGAGTCATGAGGTGATTTTTTACAAAAAAAGTTGTTCGAGGCTAAACTCAGCCGGCTTGCCTCAAACAACTTAAAATAGAAACACTAAAATAAACACAGGAGTTTATTTAATGCCCGAATATACCTGAGGGTTTATTACCTAAAAGCTTATCGGATGACTTAATAAGCCTCAGGGCTTATTATCGAAGCGAGCTTCTACCACTGACCAATCCAGTAGTTTCCAGAAAGCTGCGATTGCATCCGGACGACGATTGCGGTAATCGATGTAATAGGCGTGTTCCCAGACATCGATGGTCAATAAGGGTTTCAAACCGGCACGTAGTGGGTTTCCGGCATTGGATTCAGCCGAAATAACCAACTTTCCGTTTTTGTCTGCCGATAACCAGGCCCAGCCCGATCCAAACAACGTGGCAGCTGCTTTGTTAAATTGTTCTTTGAACGCCTCCAATGAACCGAAATCACGGTTGATGGCTTCGAGAAGCTTGCCGCCCGGGGCTGTTTTGGCTTTAGGCGAAAAGCTGTCAAAATAAAAAATATGATTCCAGCTCTGTGCTCCGTTATTCAGGATGCCGCCTTCAGCTTGCAAAACAATTTCGTCCAAAGACATTTCGGCAAATTTTGTTCCTTCAACCAGATTATTAAGGTTGTTGATGTATGCTTGCAGGTGCTTGCCATAATGAAATTCAATGGTTTCAGCACTGATAGCCGGCTCCAGGGCATTGGGGGCATACTTTAGCCGGGGTTTTTCGAAAGGAGCTTTTGCTCCTGCACTCAGAATAGTCATAATAACACTTAGAATTAGAATTAATAATTTAGGTTTCATGATTAAAGATTTTAAGTGGTTAAGCACTAAAGCCTAATCCTCCGGCTCAAAATCTTCTTTCCCGGCTCCGCACAAAGGACAGGTCCAATCATCGGGAATATCTTCAAATGCAGTTCCCGGTTCAATGCCACTATCCGGATCACCTTCGGCCGGATCGTAAATGTAGTTGCAAATAACACAACGATACTTTTTCATAATTTATCAGTTTAATTGTTTCTTACTAAAAACGGACATTTTTTGTATCGTCCGCATAAATCTTGCGCAATATAAAAAAATTAACGACGAGCTAAACTAAAAAAACGCATATTTTTAAGTAAAACATTCAAAAAACGTATCTTCGCGGCAGTTTTTTAATTCATTTTTGAACAGGCAATATTCTCTTTTATGAAAAAAATTCTTCTGACTTTCGCCCTCTTTGGATTTTTCACTTCTGTTTTTGCCAAAACCAATTTGCAAGTGCATTATGATTTTGGGAATGATCGGAATTTTGTAACCAGCACCTTCGAAATGTTTGAACCCGATGATTGGGGCAACACTTATTTCTTTATTGATTTCGACTACAATTATGGTTCCGAAAAAAACACTTCTACGGCTTACCTGGAACTGGAACGTTGTTTTAGTCTCAAGCAAACAGCCTGGAGCCTGCATCTGGAATTCAATGCCGGTCTTTCGTCCCTGGATTCATTGGCTATTCCTTTGAGTAATTGCTATCTGGCCGGCCTGGATCGTGCCTGGTCCTGGGAAAAACACAACAGCGCTTTAAATTTGAAAGCTTTGTATAAATATATTGCCGGCAAACAACACTCGGCGCAACTGACGGCGGTCTGGGAAATGCATTTTTTGCAACAGAGGCTCAGTTTTGCGGGATTCGCCGATTATTGGCTGGAACAAAATAATTTTTCCGGAACCAACAGGTATACTTCTTTTGTGAGCGAACCTCAGCTCTGGTGGAATTTCAACGAACACTTCTCTTTAGGCAGCGAAATTGAGCTGGCGCTTAATTACGGTGGACGTGAAGGTTTCGTTGTCAGACCCACACTGGGTTTGAAATGGATTTTCTGATTTTAATTATTCAAGTTTCGCAAGTAAATCTTAGGCCGTCTTTGCTAATTCCAGCCTATCAAAGTTAATATAATGTTTGAACGTCTCGCTTCTGTTAATCAATGCATCAAGAACGTGTTCGTCGTCGGTATCGAAAGCTTCGGCTATGATTCTGACGATCTCCTGAAGAACGCCCCAGATGCGCTCGGTAACGGAGAGTTGGATAACCCCATCGGTCGCTTCGTTAAAGAGCCCTCCGATGGTTTGATAGGCGGCGAAACGTTTGACTGTGCTCAGAATGTTGTATTGAAGTATGGTGAGCGATATGCTGGCAATCTGGGCCGCGAAGTCCCTGGATTGGGATTTCCCAAGTCCGAGCAGGCCCTTTCCTTCCTTGAAGAAGACTTCAATAGACCATCTTTTTGAATATACATGGTAGGCTTCAATGAAATCCAGTTTGTAGTTAGTGGTCAACAATCCATTCCAGTCGGCATTTTTTGTGCGGCGACAAAAGAACAGTCTTACTCGAACGCCAGCCAGCTCCACATCGGCCACCGCATAATAGCAATGCAAACGGCGGCTGTACTTTACGGCCTTCCTGTTGGCAAGCAACCTGATAAGTTCCTTAGCACTGAGCAGTTTTTTCTCAAACAGGTATTTGGTATTGCCCATTTTGATCATACCCAGAAAGTGGCAGCAGGAGTGTCTGGATTTGATGAACTTAACAATGTCAGTGCATGTAAACCAACTGTCGGCCAGCAAATAATCAAAACGCATGCCTTCACTGATAGCATGCTTGACCATTTCAATGGCTTTCTGAATCTTGCTTTGGGTGTACTCTCCAATGCGATTGTGAACGGCATCGGTTTGCTCACGCCTTGGTGTATTGTTTATCGCGCTGCATCTTTGTCATGCCAAAAGGCTTTTCAGGGCGGCCCCCTTCTTCTCCGTGAAGCGAGAAGTCAAGAATCGTCTGCGTCTTGCCATCGGTACGGCAAAGAAAGAGGCCTTTGAATCCAAGCCGGGTGGAATGGGTTACATGAGAATAGATGCGGCCCATCTTCTCGATCTTGGTACCGGTTTTTGGCAAGTCGGAATCATCAATAATCAGGCACACAGGATCCTTACTGTTGAGAGAGTCGTCACGCATATTGATTTTTCTCAACAACTGTTTGTTGATGCGGTAAACCAAATTGCGCCAGTCAATAGCGCCATTTTCCAAAAAGCGATAAAAAACATCTTTCTTACAAGGCACAACCTTTGCCAGTGTTGAATCGGTATAGTGAAAAGCATTCTTGACCATGAAAAACGGAAAAAGCAACAACAACTCAAAAACCTGCAGGCGGGTGTACTTGCAGTTCCAGCGACTCTCCAAGTTGAGAGTAGTTGCGGATAGTTTAAGGTTCTTGGCTACATCCATGATGGTTCTTATTGCTTTGTCGTCATCTTTTTCTCTGAAAAAAGTGCTGATTTCTGAAAAAATGTTTGTACTTTCGAATCTTGGCATTGGGTTCAGTATTTGTTGTTTCGCTACTTCAAATATACTGATTTTCAGTTATTTCTGAAAGACCCTTTGCCTTTTTTTATGCTAAATATTTTGAGTTTAAACCACATGCGAAACTTGAGTTAATTATTTATTGGCAGCTTTTAACCTGTCAGACAGACAGATTAGTTGTATGTTTGTGGCGATCTATGTCATTATCAATTACCTCAACCCTTAATTATGAAATCTAAACTACCAATTTTACTTCTGGGACTGCTGCTAAGCTGCCCGCTTTCTTCTGTGTTAGCCAGCGATTTAAGCCTCTGGTACAACAAACCCGCTGCCAATTGGAACGAAGCTCTGCCCCTGGGGAACGGACGTCTTGGTGCTATGGTTTACGGCGATGCCGTGAACGAAATTATCAAATTAAACGATAATACCCTCTACAGCGGTGAGCCCGCCACCGTGTGGAAAGTACACGATGTCACTCCTTCTTACGACAAAGTCGTTGGTTTACTGCTCCAGGGAAAGTACGCCGAAGCTAACGAAGTAGTACAATATCATTGGCTGGGGCGTTTACACGAGAATTACCAGCCCTTGGCAGACTGGCATTTAACCAACCATACTCAGGGAGAAATCAGCGATTACAGGCGGGAACTGGACATTGCCAACTCGGTCTTTCGCATGAGCTACAAACAGAACGGCCTGAATTACACCCGCGAAATGTTCATTTCACATCCCGACCAGGTAATTGTGATGAAAATGACCTGCGATCAAAAGGCTGAATTCGATTTTAGCCTGCATTTTACTTCGCATCACCGTGCCACGACTGTATTCGGCATTGAAGACAATGTGTACAAAGTGAGCGGACAAGCTCCCGGACACGGCCAAAGACGCGGAGACGGCATGATTAAAGGCTGGAAAGCCGAAGGCAGACATCCGGAGCTTTATTTTGCCGACGGCAGCCGCAAATACAGCGAAAACGTTTTGTACGGCGATCAGATCAACGGCCTGGGCACTTTTTACGAAGCACGCCTGCAAGTACTGGCTCCCGGTTCCAAAATTGAATCCGAAGACAACGTTATGCGGATTACCGGAGGAAATGAAATCGTATTTATTTTATCGGCCGCCACCAGCTTTAACGGTTTCGACAAAAGCCCTTCACGCCAGGGCAAAGATGCTGTCAAGCTGGCCGAAGAAGCCATGGCAAAAGCCGTTCTAAAGAGCTACTCTGATCTGAAAAAAGAACACATTCAGGATTATAAACAATTGTTTGATCGGGTAAGTTTCGAAATGCCATACAAAAAAGAACTGGCAGCCTTGCCTACCGACGAACGCATAGATCGATTTTACGACGACTACGACAACGGCATGATCACCCTGCTCTACCAATACGGTCGCTATCTGATGATCAGCGCTTCACGTCCAGGCGGTCAGCCCATGAACCTGCAAGGCATCTGGAACGACAAAGTCATGCCCTCCTGGAATTGCGGCTATACCCTCAATATCAACGCCGAAATGAACTATTGGCCGGCAGAACCCGGCAATTTGTCGGAATGTCACGAGCCCTTCTTCCAGATGATAAAAGAGATGGCTGTTTCGGGCAACAAAACCGCCCGCGAAATGTACGGCCGCAACGGCTGGGTTGCCCACCACAACACTTCCATCTGGAGGGAAACCCATCCCAACGATGGCACGCCCACCTCTTCCTATTGGCCCATGGCCAGCGCCTGGCTAAGCAGCCATCTTTGGGAACGTTATCTATATACAGGCGACACGGACTTCCTCAAAAACGATGCCTATCCCATTATCAAGGGGGCAGCTGAATTTTTTACCGACTGGCTGGTCGACAATGGCGAAGGTTATCTGGTGACCCCGGTAAGCAATTCTCCGGAACATAATTTCATCTACGGTGAACGCCAAAAAGCAGCCATCAGCATGGGTAGCACCATGGATATGGCCCTGATCAAGGAATTGTTCACCCGTACCGTCGAAGCCTCCGAAATTCTTGGAGTTGACCAGGATTTTCGCAACAGACTGAGCCGGCAATTGGAAAAACTACTGCCTTATCGCATTGGAGCCAGAGGTCAGCTACAGGAATGGCAACAGGATTTCCGCGACGGAGAACCTCGCCACAGACATGTTTCCCATCTCTACGGCTTGCATCCCGGCAACCAGATCAACATAGACGAAACGCCCGAGTTGTTTCAGGCCAGTATGCGTACTCTTGAACTCAGGGGCGACGAAGCCACCGGCTGGTCTATGGGCTGGAAAATCAATCTTTGGGCTCGTTTGCTCGACGGCGATCACGCCAATATAATAATCCGTAACCTTTTCAATCCCATCGGTTTCGGTAAATCAGAACTAAACGGAGGCGGCCTCTATGCCAATATGCTCGATGCACACCCACCCTTCCAGATTGACGGTAACTTTGGTTACACAGCCGGTATTATGGAAATGATAGTACAAAGCCATGCAGGTTTAGTACATTTGCTGCCGGCCATTCCTAAGGAATGGCCTTCGGGAAAAATTACCGGAATCAAAACACGGGGAGGATTCGAACTGGATATTGAGTGGAAAAACGGCAAGATCAGCAAGGCCGTTCTGCATTCAAGCCTGGGAGGCAATTGCCGCCTGCGCAGTTCCGAACCGCTCAGTATAAAAGGAGCCAAAGTGAAAACCGCGGAAGGACAAAACCCGAATCCCTTGTTTAAAACAGTGAGCGCCGGAGGTTTTCAGGACAACAGCCGGGTAGAGGCCACCAAGTTACCTGACAAAAAATACTTAACGGTAGATTTTACGACCGAAAAGGGCAAGAGCTACGTAATCACACCCAAATAAAGACCTTACAACTTATCGGGCCAGTCGGGAACTTCTACAGGTTCCCGATAGTACATACCACCTTGCGGGGGATTCGGAGCAAAACCCGGATCCCCCGGTTGCATTGCTGCTGCACCTGGAGCCTGGCTCTGTACCGGGGAATTTTGAGGAAGGTCTGCGGGATTGAAGGGAGGTTCTCCGGGGCTGCCTGGAGCTTCTCCGGGCCGGCCGGGAGGAAAGGCTCCCCTGTGCATGGGGCCTCCCTGACGTAACTCTCCTATTACTGTTACCATAGAAGAAGTAGTAAAATCCGCCTTCTTCACTCCCTGCTTGTAGGTTGAACCTGTGTAGTAGCCATACAACTGAGTTCCTCCCTCGGGCTGTCCGCCGGAATACAACTGGTAACCGGAACCCGGTTTGAGCGTCGGGCTGCTGAATAAAAGGGTAAACTGGTAATAGCTTCTCTGCAGGAAGTACGTCAGAACATCTTCGCCGCCTGCTCCGCGGATGTGAATGCTCTGTTCGAAATCTCCGGAATAAATCAGCGAAGGCTGTGTGGTCATACGGGCCGTAGGCACGCTGGTTCCGCCTCCGCTGGCAATGACGGTGCCTCCGGTAATCACAAAAGCATTCCGGTCGCAATCTATTCCCTCTTCGGGCATTTGGCTACCCGAGGAAACCACCAGCCCTCCGTTGATCTGAATGGAGCCGTTGCTGTCTATGCCATCGTTGTATAAACTGTAGCAATACAAGGAACCACCGTTGATTATCAATTCCCTGGCAGTATTGACGGCATCGTCGTAGGCCAGCACCCTCATTTGACCTCCGTTAACCGTTAACCGGCTGCATTCCAGGCCTTCGGAGCCATCTTTTTTCATAGCCCTGATGACGATATCTCCTTTATTAACCAACATATTCCCCGAGGATTTCAAACCGTCGTCTGTTGCATTGACGTTGAGCCGGCCGCCCTCTATCAACACGTCGCCCAACACGTGAAAACCGTCTTTTTTTGCCTCGCTAATGCTGATATCGCAATTATCGGTGAGTTTGAGATAACCCCTGCAGTAAACCGCGTGTTTATAATTTCCTTTTATGAGCAGGCTTCCCGAACCGTAAAAAATCAAATTTCCTTCGCTGTACAAACAGGCGTTCATTTGTTCTCCTTTGGGCGGTACAACATACAGGGAACCATCTTTGAGTACGTTTTCGCTCCCGGGCGACAACAAAATCAAAGCATGCTGAGGAGATTGGATATTGATGGCCGGCCCTCCGGGATTGAACAATTCTACTCCATCCAGACGCAGGGCAGAGGCATGATCGCTGTAGAGTTTGAATGAGCCTTCGGCGGCCTTGCCCTTAAGAATGAATTCCACGTTTTTTCTGCGGGAAACGGCCACTACATGCATACCCACTCTGCTGACACGAATGCCGAATGCCCGCCGGGAAACTTTTACCGTACTGTCGGCATATTCAATCAACACGGAGATTTTGGATGTTTGATTCTCTGCCCGGGCATCCTGTGTCTGCTTTTGCCTGCAGGACAACAAGCTTAGCAAAACAGGGATCAATACAGCAAGGAGGATTTTGTTCATAATTCTTTTTATTAAGATAGGATGATGCCGTCTTTTATTTCGATAACCCGATCGGTCAGGCGGGCCAGTTCTTTGTCGTGAGTTACTATAATAAAAGTTTGTCCGAAACGTTCGCGCAAATCAAAAAACAACTGATGCAACTCCGTTTTGTGTTTACTGTCAAGACTCCCGGAGGGTTCGTCTCCGAAAACCACTTTTGGCCTGTTTACCAGAGCTCTGGCAACCGCCACCCGTTGATTCTCTCCCCCGGACAGTTCCGAAGGTTTATGGTTAATACGATCGGACAGATTCAGGTAATCGAGCATTTCCAAGGCCAAAGCTTCGGCCTCTTTTTTGCTTTTGCCCGCAATCAGAGCCGGAATGCTCACATTTTCCAGGGCGGTAAATTCCGGCAAGAGCTGATGAAACTGAAACACAAAACCTATATGACGATTTCGAAATAAGGCTTGTTCCCGTTGGCCCAGGGCAGAGACTTTGGTGCCGTTGATAAAGACACTGCCGCGGTTGGGACGATCAAGCGTGCCCAGTATCTGCAGCAAGGTTGTCTTGCCTGCGCCGCTGGGGCCTACCACCGCCACCACTTCGCCCGCCTTTACTTCTATATGGAGCCCCTTGAGTACTTCCAGAGGGCCAAAACTTTTGTGTATATCAATTCCCTGTATCATAATTCTTCCAAAATACGGATGGCCGTCAACGCGTCGGCTGCGTAGTAATCGGCACCCATCTCCCGCGCCAGGCTCCCGGTAAGGACCGCCCCGCCTACAATCACCGGACATTCGGCGTTCAGCGCTTTAAGTGCTTCCACTGTCCGGCTCATCGAGGGCACCGTAGTGGTCATCAGGGCGCTGAGCCCTATGGCCAGCGGACGATGAGTCCGGTATGCTTCCAGCACTTTTTCTGTATCCACGTTCTTGCCTAAATCCAGCACCCGGTAGCCATGGCTCTCCAACACTACCTTGACAATATTCTTGCCAATATCGTGAATATCACCCTTTACTGTGGCTAATACCACCAGGCCCTGAGATTTGTCTGTCTTTTGGACATACATTTCTCCCAAATGCTGAAAAGCCTGACGGGCCACTTCTGCCGAACGAATGAGCTGGGGCAAAAATACGAGTTTTTTTTCGAAACGCAGCCCTACTTCGTCCAAAGCAGGAATCAAATCCTCATTGATGATCTGTTGTGGCTCTTTTTCTTTGAGAATAGTGTTCATAGCCTGAGGTAATGATTCTTTTAAACCGCTGAGCACCACCTGGTAAAGACTGTCGCTTTGTTCTTGTACCGGGCTTATGGAACGATAGGAAATGTAGTTTTCACAGGCGGGGTCTGCCCCCGATAAGGCATTGAAAGCCCTGAGGCTTTGCATGTTCTCTTTGTCTAAAGGATTCAAAATAGGAATATCCAGGCCCGAAGTCAAAGCCATCAGCAAAAAACTGCGATTCAACAGAGGACGGTCGGGCAAACCAAAGGACACGTTAGACAAGCCTATGGTGGTAAGGACTCCCATTTTTTTAAGACTGCGCAGGGTTTCCAGTGTGAGCAGGCCGTAACTTTGGTTGGACGAAACGGCCATAACCAGTGCATCGAAAATCAGCCGGTTTTTGTTGATGCCCCGGGCGGCCGCCCGGGCAATGATGCGTTTAGCAATACGCAAGCGTCCTTCCACTGTTTCGGGTATACCTTGTTCGTCGAGGGTAAGGGCAACAGCCGAAGCACCGTATTTGGCCAGCAGCGGAAGCAGGGCCTTGAGCACCGGCCCGCTGCCGTTGATGGAATTGATTACCGGCACTCCGTTGTAAACCCGCAGGGCTGCCCCGATGGCCTCGGGATTGGAGCTGTCAAGCTGTAAGGGCAAATCACAAATTTCCTGTACCTTTTTGGTTGCTCGACACAACAAATCAACTTCGTCTGCATTGGGAACACCTACATTCAAATCCAAAAAGTGGGCACCCGCTTCCTGCTGGCTGAGGGCTTCCTGCTGCAGATAGCCGAAATCACTGTATAAAAGGGCCTGCTGCAATGTTTTCTTACCGGTGGGATTGAGCCGTTCTCCGCAAACCAGGCCTTGTTGCAATTTGAGCAAGCGGGTCGAAGAACAAATGTAATTGTCGGCCACAGGAGCATACTCTTTGAGCGGCAAGCTTTTGTATTTAGCCATCAAGGCTATGGTTGCGGGAGTTGTGCCGCAACAGCCTCCCACTATAGAGGCCCCGGCGTCGATGAGTTTGCCTGTATAATAAACGAAATCTTCGTCACTCATGGCATAGGATACCGATCCCCGGCAAAGTATGGGGAAGCCCTTATTGGGCTGAACCAACAGGGGTAAATGAGTAAAGGCTCTCATTCGTTTGACCAGAGGAATCAGGTATTCGGGCGAAGTGGAGCAATTGATGCCCGGCACGTCTACACCCAGGGCGCTCAGGGTAAGAGCGACAATCTCTGGGCTGGAGCCGGTCAGGGTCCTGCCCGAAGTATCGAAGGTCATGGTAGCCATCAGAGGCAGCGCTGAGTTTTCCTTTACGGCCAGTATAGCTGCCCTGATTTCGTAGAGATCCGAAAAAGTTTCCAATACATAACCGTCCACCTTGTCTTTGGTATACTCCACTACTGTTTTGTAATTTTCGTACGTTTCTTCAAAACTGAGCTCTCCCAGGGGCTCGAGCAATTTTCCCGTGGGGCCCATGTTGAGCATAATTTTGCAGGAGCTTTCCCCGGCAGCCTGACGGGCCAGCATTATGGCGGCATCCAGCACTTGGTGTAAACTAAAACGGCTTGAGTTTAATTTAATCGGGTTGGCGCTGAAAGTATTGGTTGTAATAAACTGAGCTCCTGCCTCTACATAAGCCCTGTGTATGGCCAAAATCTTTTCGGGAAACAAGAGATTGAGCTCTTCGGGCAAAAAGGAATTTACTTCGGGATCGGCTGTCAGTACGGTACCCATGGCACCGTCGAATACTTGTACTTTTTTTGAAATGGATTCCGGCATTACGTTGATTCTTATTTTTTTGTTCTTTACTATCTTGTTCTGTTCTTATGCCTTAGTGTTGTCTCTTTTTGCACTCCGGCTCTCTTTCCGTTCGGGGGCCGGCTTGCCGTAACAGGTTTTAGCCTGCCTGAGGTAGTCGCATTTGCTGCGTATGCTACAAGCCCTGCAACTGAAACTATAATTGGCAACAACTATACCGGCCATGGATTTTTCCGGCATCATCAGTCCGGAATCTTTCAGGTAAATACCCAGGTGTTTTTTGGCATCAAGCAGATTCAATACAGAGCGGTTGTCCTGGGGCGAGGTGCCGGCGTAACCCGGACAAAACAGGACTCCGCCGGGCATTATTTCCTTGATAAACATTTCTTTCCTGGCTTCGAGATAGACATTGGCGACGGCATTTAACACCACGGCTTCCGAAAGCCTGCTTAAAGAAAGGCTCTGTATGCGCCGGTCAATGTCCAGGCCAAGGGTGGCAGCAAACAACAAAGCCGTATCCAGCTTTCCCTGCAAGCTCCTGTAGGATTCTTGCTGCAAAAAAGCCGGTGCTTCGGACAAGTCTTTCAGGTAACTGTAATGCTGTTTGTACGCAGACCATTCAGCTATATGGCTAAGGGCCGAATGGAGCGTTACCAGCGTTTGCTCATCCGGATCACTGTCGGAATAACCCAGATAAGTCAGGGCATTATGCCTGAGCAAAGAAGCCGGTACGCACATAAGCTATGTTGGACATTAATTTTTTGATAAAACTGCTTTTATTCATCGAATACAGATGTATTCCATCCACATCGTTGGCTATCAGATCCAGAATTTGGTGACTGGTATAAATAATGCCGATTTCTTCCAGGGCTTGTTTGTCGTAACGGTAGCGGTCAAAGTAATTACGCAGTTGCAAGGGTATGGCGGCTCCGGTGACCCGTATCATACCATCCAGCTGTTTGTAATTGGATACAGGCATAATGCCCGGAATAATCGGGATGGT
>Ga0116141_10004235_pt1 | contig 12105 bp, 8 predicted proteins | sample AD_UKC097_MetaG_FD_89744 | JGI IMG/M metagenome (GOLD analysis project Ga0116141, IMG submission 89744) | Active sludge microbial communities of municipal wastewater-treating anaerobic digesters from USA - AD_UKC097_MetaG | ecosystem: Engineered > Bioreactor > Anaerobic > Digestate | place: USA... | reverse complement strand
GTCCCGCAGAGCAAGCACGCGCGCGACAGGCTGCTGGAGGTGATTCGTGCGTATGTGGGACATCACCGGCCCGTGCCGCCTTTGAGTATCGAGGAACTGCGGGGACACACCGCCGCCGTGCTGGAGCAGGCCGGCATGGAAGCCAGGTACTCCGATTTCGCGGCGGTCCTGCTCAATAATGAAGTGTGGCGCGACACAGTGGCAGCCATCCCCTACGACAAGCGTCTGCTGCTGTTGCCCAAGTGCCTGCGAGATGCCCAGGCGTGTCCCGCGCGTTTCGATGAGATCGGCCTGCTGTGTGAGCATTGCGGGCGGTGTGTGATCGACGATCTCAAGAGCCAGGCCGAGCAGCTTGGCTACGCCGTGCTGATCGCCGAGGGGTCGCCCGTCGTCATGTCCCTGATCGAGACAGGGCGGATCGAAGCGGTCGTGGGGGCCAGTTGCCTGTCCGTCCTGGAGCGGGTGTACCCGTATATGGAGGCCGGCGCGGTGCCCGGAATTGCGATTCCCCTGTTGCAGGATGGCTGCGCCAATACGAGCGTGGACCTCGAATGGCTCTGGGAGGCCATCTACCAGACGACCGACGACCAGACCCGACGCTTCAATCTGGACGTGCTGCATCGGCAGGTGAACGATTGGTTCTCGCGAGAGGCTCTCGCCGCGGCGATCGCGCCCCACGCCAGTGCGACGGAACAGGTGGCCCTGGACTGGATGGCCAAGGCCGGCAAGCGATGGCGTCCATTCCTGGCGGTCTGTGCCTACAGCGCCCTGTCCGGCGACCACACGCTCTCTCGCCAGGCGGATCTGCGAAAGGTCGCGATGGCCGTCGAGTGCTTCCACAAAGCGTCTCTCATCCACGACGACATCGAGGATGGAGACCGCGAGCGATATGGCGAACAGACACTGCACGCCGAACACGGAGTGCCCATCGCGCTGAACGTGGGTGATTTGCTGCTGGGCGAGGGGTATCGGCTCCTGGGCGAGGTGGATGCGCCCGACGCCTGCAAGGTGAAACTGCTTCGCGCCGCCGCCGAGGGACATCGGAGTCTGTGCCTGGGGCAGGGCAGCGAGCTGGCCTGGATGCGGGCGCCGAAGCTACAGCGAGTCTCGGAAGTCCTTGACATCTTCCGCATGAAGACCGCTCCGGCCTTCGAGGTCGCGCTGAGCCTCGGCGCGATACTGGCCGGCTGCGACGAGCAGGTCCGCACGGTCCTCAGGCAATACAGCGACTCGCTCGGGATCGCATACCAGATCCGCGACGATTTGGAGGACCTTCGTTTGCTGGGCAGCGAGGAGCTTTTCGCCGGCAAGCGTCCTTCGATTCTCCCGGCCCTGGCCCACGACACGGCGGATACGTCTCCGGCCTCCGGCCTCCAGCCTGCGGCCGTCGGTTCCTCCGAAGTCGAAGCCGCCGCGTGGCGTCTCATGGAGGCGTACAAATCGCAGGCCATCGGCAGTTTGATCGCCCTGAGGAACGCGAATCTCAAGGGTCTGCTTCGGCGCGTGATCGGCAAGATGTTTCACGATTTCGAGATAATGGGCTGCTGCAATGACCCTTCGGCGCAACGCCCGCCACGCCATGAATAACGCTGGGGATTTGGGCAATCGTGGTGGTCAGGCGTCTGACGGCGGGCGGGCAGCGCGTTGGTCCGGACTGCCTCACGTCGTGCGGGCCCTCCGGCATCGCAACTATCGGCTCTTCTTTGGTGGGCAGCTCATTTCTCTGGTCGGGACGTGGATGCAGGCCGTGGCGCAGTCCTGGCTTGTCTACCGACTGACGGGTTCGGCCGCACTGTTGGGGTTGGTGGGATTCTCGAGCCAGATCCCGGTCTTCCTGTTGGCCCCTCTCGGCGGCTCGGTCGCCGACCGATACAACCGCCATCGCATTCTGCTGGGCACGCAGACGGCGGCCATGCTCTTGGCCTTCGTCCTGGCGGGCCTGACGCTGACGGGCCGCGTGCAGGTGTGGCACATCTTCACCTTGGCCTCGCTGCTCGGCATGGTCAATTCCGTCGATATCCCGACTCGGCAGGCGTTCGCCGTGGACATGGTCGGCCGCGAGGATCTCATCAACGCCATCGCGCTGAATTCCTCGATGATCAACGGCGCGCGGATCGTGGGGCCTGCCGTGGCGGGAATCCTCGTTGCCAGCGTGGGCGAGGGATGGTGTTTCCTGATCAACGCAATCAGTTTCACCGCGGTGATCGCGGGCCTGCTGCTGATGACGGTGACGGTGCAGATCCGTGTTTCCCCTCCTGGGTCGGCGCTGGCGAGCATTCTGGAGGGCTTTCGCTATGTCCGGCACACGGGGCCGGTTCGAGCCTTGCTGTTGTTGCTCGGTCTGGTCAGTCTCATGGGCATGCCGTACGCCGTGCTCATGCCGGTCTTCGCGGACCAGATCCTCCACGGCGGCCCGCGAGGACTCGGTCTGTTGATGGGGGCATCGGGAATCGGGGCGCTGATTGGCGCGGTGGTGCTTGCCGCGAAGGAGGGGATCCGTGGCCTGGGCAGTTGGATTGCCCTCGGCGCGGCGGGGTTCGGAATGAGCCTGATTCTGTTTTCGCTGTCCCGTTGGTTCTGGGTCTCGGCGGCGATGCTCATGCCCGCGGGCTTTTCCATGATGATCGAGATGGCCGCCTCGAACACACTCATCCAATCGCTGACGCCGGACGCATTGCGAGGACGGGTGATGGCGGTATACTCGATGATGTTCATGGGCATGGCGCCGTTCGGCTCGCTGCTGGCGGGGGCCCTCGCCCATCGCATCGGCGCCCCGGCGACCGTGATGGCAGGCGGAGTGGCGTGCATTGCGGGAGCGGCGTTGTTCCGGTGGCATCTGCCCGTGCTGAAACAGGAGGCGCGAAGGATGATCGTCGCATTGCAGGCCGCCGCCGGCGAGCCGTCGGAGGAAATGACCGGGCAGGCGAGTGTCGTCGCGCCCCGCGAGTCGTGAGGACCAGGGTCGTTGCCATGACCATCAGGCTGGATATGCGCAGGGTTGTGAACAGGGCGGCCAGTGTCCTCGGAGACTCCGCGGGGGCGGTCGGGGGGTTCTTGCAGCGGCAGCTCGGGCTGGATGGTGGTTTTCGGGGTCGCGACGGACGCAGCGATCTGTATTACACCGTCTTCGGGCTCGAAGCGTCCTTGTCGCTCGGTGTCGAGTTGCCGCTCGATCTTGTGAACTCCTACCTGGATGGCTTCGGGACGGGTGAGTCCCTGGACCTCGTGCATCTGGCGTCGTTGATTCGCTGCCGGGCGAACCTGGCGGATCTCGGGGCGCGTGATGTCGCGGCCGGGCATATGACGAAATACCGGTCCCGCGACGGCGGTTTCAACATGATCCACGGTGCGGAACAGGGCAGCGCATATGGGAGTTTCCTGGCGTTGGGCGCGTGGCAGGATCTACAGATCGACTGCCCGGACGCGCGCACTCTCGCGGGGTCCATCGCCTCGTTGCACAGGCCGGATGGCGGCTTCGCCAACGAGGCTTCGATGACGGCGAGCGCGACGCCCGCCACGGCGGCGGCCGTCTCAGTGCTCCACTACCTGAAGGAACCTGTGCCCGAATCTGCCGTCCGGTGGCTTGGGGCCCGCGTGCATCCCCTGGGTGGTTTGGAGGTGATTGCCTTCCCAGAAGGCCAGGGCACGCCCGATTTGCTCTCGACGGCCACGGCGCTGCATGCCTTGGCCCTCGTCGGTGTCCCTCCGGGCGATGCGAGAGACAGGCATCTGGACTACCTGGATAGCCTGTGGAATCCGCAGGGCGGATTTCGAGGCCACTGGGCCGACGAGGTCGTCGATTGCGAATACACCTACTACGGGCTCCTGGCCCTGGGGACGCTATCCGAATGAGCGGCGAGATGGACCGAGAAGCCCTTGAGAAAACGATCGCCGCACTGCGGGCGAGACTACTTGCGGCTCGCGGACCCCACGGCCATTGGGAGGGCCGTCTGTCGAGCAGTGCCCTCTCAACCGCCACTGCGGCGTTTGCCTTGGCCGTCGTGGACAGGGATCGGCATCGCTCTCTGATCGAGCGTGGGCTTGCATGGCTCTGCGAGCATCAGAACGCCGACGGTGGCTGGGGCGATACGACCAACAGCCCGAGCAACCTCAGCACGACGATGCTCTGTTACAGTGCGTTGGCCGTGGAAGCGGGGAGAAGTGTCTGTCGGTCGTGCGTGGAGGAAACGGAATCCTGGCTGCGTCGTGTGGTCGGAACTCTGGCACCGAGGCCGCTCGCGCGGGCGGTTGAATTGCAGTATGGCAGGGACCGCACATTCTCCGTCCCCATCCTGACCATGTGTGCCTTGGCCGGCCGATTGGGCGAAGGCGACGAGGCATGGCGCATGGTTCGGCCCTTGCCCTTCGAATTGGCGATCCTTCCCCATCGGTTGTTCAAGTGGCTGCGTCTGCCCGTCGTGAGCTATGCCCTGCCCGCGCTGATCGCCATGGGGCAGGTGCGGTATAGCCATCGCAAGCCCCGTAATCCCTTTGCCAGAGTGATTCGGCATCTGTCTGTGGCAAAGACCTTACGGGTCCTGACCACGCTCCAACCCGAAAACGGCGGCTTCCTCGAAGCAGCGCCTCTGACGGCCTTCGTCACCATGAGTCTGGCCGCTGCGGGACATCGCGAGCATCCCGTCGTCAGCAAGGGTGTCGAGTTCCTGGCGTCTTCGGTCCGTGAGGATGGGAGCTGGCCCATCGATACGAATCTCGCCGCATGGGGCACGACGCTGTCGATCGAAGCCCTGTCCGCGGGTGGAATCAAGCAGACCCTGTCTGAGTCGGAGCGGCAGGGACTGTTGGATTGGCTCTCGTCGTGCCAGTATCGCGAGGTCCATCCCTACACACAGGCCGCGCCGGGCGGCTGGGCATGGACCGACCTTCCGGGCGGCGTCCCCGATGCCGACGATACGGCCGGTGCGCTCATCGCCCTGCATGAGTTGTCCGCCGGCGCGGACGAATCGCGCGTGAGCGAAGCGGTCCGGTCCGGCGTCGAGTGGCTCCTGGGCGTGCAGAACGCCGACGGTGGAATTCCCACTTTCTGCCGGGGCTGGACAAAACTGCCCTTCGACAAGAGCGCCGCCGATATCACGGCCCACGCCGTGGCGGCCATGGGGATCTGGCTGCACGCGCTGCCCGAGTCGCTCAGGACACGAACCGAACAGGCCGTACTCAGGATGCTGCGGCACCTGCGCGGGGTTCAGCGTCCGAATGGCTCCTGGGTGCCCCTGTGGTTCGGGAACCAATCCGCCACCGGCCAGGAGAACCCGGTCTACGGGACGAGCCGGGCGCTGAAACATCTGGCCACCTGTGCGTCGCAGATGGGACCGATAGGACCAATCGGACCGATGTGCGAGCGAGCCGTGCAGTGGCTTCTGTCGGTGCAGAACGCCGACGGCGGGTGGGGGGGAGCGGCTTCCGTTGCCCCCTCGGTCGAAGAGACAGCCCTTGCCGTAGACGCCCTCGCGGCGGTTTCTACGTCCTATAGCGATCCACCGGCCGCGGTAAGAGCCGCCTGCCGCGGCGCGCAATGGCTCATCACCAGGACAAGCAGGGGGGAATCGCTCTCGCCGTCGCCCATCGGTTTGTACTTCGCCCGGCTGTGGTACTTCGAGGAACTGTACCCGCTCGTCTTCGCCCTCAGTGCCCTGTGCCGAATCTCCCGACTGAGCATTCCGGATTGATGGAGAATCCGACGAACCGTCTATGCGCGGTCCTCGTACTTATAATTGCTAATAGCAAATAATGCCAATGGCAAGAATCTGAGGTGGATGGGGTCATGAGCAGGCACCTTTTTGAGTTGATCCTGGCGGTCCGGCGCAAGTGCCAGGGCAGTGAGGAGCGAATCCAGCGGAAGTTGGGCCTCTCGCCAGCCGAGTTCAACGCCCTGACGGTCATGGAAGACGCCGGCGAAATCACCGGCTGCGGATTTGCCGATCAGATGGTCCTGTCGCCCTCGCGGGGCAGTCGCGTGCTGAACAAGCTGGTGACCGATGGCTTCGTGGAAACCCGCCTCAGTCCACAGGATCGCCGGACCCTTCTGATCTCGCTGACTCCGAAGGGCAGGAGGATCAAACGCCGGATGCTGGATCATATGAGGACCTGTGAAAGCAGGATCTGTGCCGGGCTCGATGCGAACGAGGTGTCGCAGGTCCGCAACGCCCTGGAACTGTTGGAAAAGGCCTTGTGAATACGCCGGGGTGTAGAGAACGACTACTTCGCGGGCGGGGTGGCTTCGGGCTGTCTCGCCGCGAGTGAGGAGAATCAAAAATGCAAAAAGCCATGTTCATCCAATTGCTTGCAGGACTCCTGATCGGCGGCGGCCTGGGCGCGGCAATGGGTTACTTCGGCAAGTGCACGACCGGTGCTTGTCCTCTCACGGCCAACCCCCTGCGGGGCGGGATGATCGGCGCCATGCTCGGGGGCCTGTTGGCCTTCTCGGCCGGATCGTCGCGATGGACTGCTGAAACCGGTAGCGTCGAAGGGCTGGACATCAACAGTGCCGAGGATTTCGACGCTCGCGTCCTCGGGGCGCAGCAACCGGTCCTCGTGGACTTCTACTCGAACGGATGCGGGCCCTGCCGCATGTTGGCGCCGACCATTGAGAAACTCGCGGAGGAATATGCCGGCAAGGCTGTCGTGCTCAAGGTGAATGTGGACCGCCTGCCGCAGTTGGCGGGGCAGTACGGAATCCAGGGCATCCCGGCGGTCTTGTTCTTTCAGCAGGGTAAACAAGTCGAGCGATTGATCGGATTGCGGCCGCAAGATGCGTACAGCGAGGTCCTCGACAGGCTGATCGCTGAAGCGACCTGACCCTATGAGCAGGCGAGCGCTTCGACCTCTTCGATAGTCGTGGCCACCCGCGGACCGAGGATGCGGCAGCCGTGCTCTGTGATGACGATATCGTCCTCGATCCGCACGCCGCGGAAATCTCGCCATGCTTCGAGCCGGCCGTAGTCGATGAACTGATCGCACTTGCTCTCGGCTCGCCAGCGGTCGATCAGATGGGGCATGAAGTAGATCCCCGGCTCAACCGTGACCACGAATCCCGGTTCGACGGGTTTGGCGAGTCGCAAGGATCGCCAGCCGAACTCGGGGTTTCGCGTGATCGTGTCGGTGTAGCCCACGTAATCCTCGCCCAGGCTCCGCATATCATGCACGTCGAGTCCCATCATGTGGCCGACGCCGCAAGGGAAAAACAGCGTATGTGCTCCCGCCGCTGCCGCCTCCTGTGGTTCGCCTTTGACGATGCCGAGTCCCTTCAGCCCCTCCAACAACGCGACGGCGGCCAGTCGATGAACCTGTCGCCACTCAACACCTGGCTTGGCCGCTGCGATGCCTTGTTCCTGGGCCGCTTGAACGATGGCGTAGACGTCTCTCTGTCTCTGTGAGAACCGCCCCGCGACCGGGATCGTCCGTGTGATATCGCTGGCGTAGTGCAGCGGTGACTCGGCGCCGGAATCGTTGACGACGATATCGCCCGCTCTCAGCACGTTGTCGTGGCAGGGATTGTGCAGGGTCTCGCCGTGGGTGGAGAGCACGGTGGGAAAGGCCGTTCGCACGCCGTGGGATGTCGCGATGGCCTCAACCGCCGCGACGACTTCCCGCTCGGCCGCGCCGGGCCGGGCCATTCGCATGGCTGCCGTGTGCATCTCATACGAGACGGCGAGAGCCGCCTCGATCTGCTCGATCTCCTCGGGGGATTTAACCGATCTCTGTTGAACGACGGCCCGGATGAGCGGTTCTGAGATGTGCCGGCCGACGGTGTCCGGTGCGACACCGAGCCAACGCCAGATCTTGAGGACATTCTCCGGCCGGTCCTGCGGGAGGAAGTGAACGGTTCTCCTTTGCCGAGCTGCCTCAGTCAGAATCTGCTCCAACTTCGTCCTTGGAGCCGTGCACGTGACGCCGACCTGTTCGCATCTGTCGCGCAGCAGGACCTGTGGTCCTGTCCACACGATCTCTTCGAAACTCGGGTCTTCGCCGAAGACGCACTCGGTGCCCTCGTCGAGGTCAATGATGGCGGCCAGGCCGGGCACATCAAGCCCGAGGAAGTACAGGAAGGTGCTGTCCTGCCGGAACGGATACGTGTTGGCCGCGAAGTTCATCGGCGACTCGTCGTTGCCCGGCAGGAGAATCAACCCGGAGCCGACTTGGGCCTTCAAGCGATTTCTTCTCTTGATGTACGTGTCTTCGGAAAACATCTCGGCTTTCAACTCGAGACGCATGGGACCGATTGGCCTGATAGGACCTATGCGGCGACTCTTGGCTTGCTCAGTAGGCTGCCGATGACCAGGGCCAGCACGGAGATCGTGATCGCCGGCAACACGGCGTCGAGACCGCCCGCCCATTCCGGCAGAAAGCCCCTCGCGTTCAGCTCGGACCAAGTCAACGTTGTCACAGTCCCGGTGGCGATGGACAGAATCGCTCCCACGCGTGTCGCCCGTTTCCAGAACAAGGCGGCCACCAGGCAAGGCGTGATCGCCACACCGTAGATCGTGTACGCGTACAGGGCCTTCTCGAAGATGGTGGTCGATTCGGCAAACGCGAGCGACACGAGGTACGCGATGATCCCAAAGCTCAGAACCAGGATCCGGCTCAGGAACACGACTCGTTTCTCCGATGCCTTCGGATTGATACAACTCAGGTAGATGTCGCGGATCACACTGGTGGCGGGAATCAACAGGAAGGAATCCGCCGTGGAAATGATGATACCGACCACCGTGATGAGGAAGAACAGGCCGAGAATTGTGGGCATGAGGTTCTTGGCCGCGTAGATGAGCACATACTTCCCGACCGCGGCGTCGGGGATCAGGCTGGAGGCCACCCACGCCTCCAGGATAATCAGGCCCTCGATGACCGCGACGGCGAAGATCATGAACGTTACGGCGCTCTTGGCCCCCTTGGCGCTCTTGCTCGCGAAGAATCGTTGGTACTGATTGGCATCGCCCATGATCAACAGGAAGACCGGCAGGATGAAGTTGATGACCTGGGCCCCGCTGAAAACGCCCCAGAGCTTCATGTGATCGGCCTTGCCCATCGCTGCAAAGCGGGATTCCATGCCCGCCCAGCCACCTGCCTGGCCCCACAGGATCGGAAGGGCGGCAATCAGCGAGGCCGTGATGATGATGCCTGTGATGACGTCCGTATAGGCGAGGCTCAAGAGCCCGGCGAGGATCGTGTACGTGATGATGAACGCCGCCGCGATGACGGTCGCATAGGGCAGGGGCAGGAACGGCTCGCCCGACTTGTCGGTCAAGATCACGTGCAGCACGGCCCCCCCGGCATTGAACTGATAGCTCACGATCACCATGTAGGCCATCACGAGGGCCAGCACGGCCAACAGTCTCGCCGTCATGCCGTAACGCGTGCCAATGATCTCCGGGACCGAATACACCTCGTAGTTGCGGGCTCGCGGGGCGACCCGAGTCAGCAGGATCATGCCGATGACGCTGCCGATGGGGATGATCAGAGCCGCCAGGCCGCTCTCATACGTCTTGCCCGCGTTGCCGACGATCGAGCCGGTCCCGATCCAAGCCGCCAGCATCGTGCAGACCAGGACCCACGGTGACAGCGATCGGCCCGCCACCGAAAAGTCGGCCTGGGTCTTGACCTGCCTGGATTTGTAGATCCCGACCCCCGTCAGAGTCAGGAGGTAGATGAGAATGGCGACGAGATAGATCATGGGCTCACTTGACGAACTGGTTGACAAAACACTCCGGCGTCAGCGGCTTGCCCGTGGATAGGACGATCATCTCGTCCCACCGATAGCGGGCCCCGGGGCCGAACACGTACTCGCGCAGGTACCGCCCCACGCGTTCGTCGCCAACATAGCTCAGACCCTCGTCCGATTCAAGCTTCAATACCTTGTGGACGATTGTCTCGTGCAGTTGAGAGGCGAGTAGCTCGCCCAGCATGTAGTTGTGGTAGTAGCAGGGGGCGACCGTGAAGTGCAGCTTGGAGGCCCAACCCGCGTCGGCCGGTCCCGGCGGGCGATGCACGAACTGATACCTCTCGACCAGGTCCCACCACAGCGTGTTCAGATCCTGGTCCGGATTCGCGTACAGGGCCTTCTCGAAGCGGTACATCACCAGCGCCCAGCGGACGAAGAGCACCTGCTGGAAACGCAGATATCGATCGCTGACGGCTTCGATCTTCGCCGTCTCCTCGTCGGACAGTCCGAGCATCGCCCGCATCCAGTAGGCGTTGCGGCTGAGACGGCCGAAGAACATCGCGATGGCCTCTGTGGCAAAGCTGTGCGCCGGCTCTCGCAACAGCCAGGGCTCGCGGCGGTCGTGGTACTTGCTGTAGATGGCATGTCCGAGTTCGTGCAGGAGGGTCTCCATCCATCGTTCGGTGTCCTGCAAATTGGCCAGGACGCGAACGTCGCCGCAACGATCCACATCGTGGCCGTAGGCGTGCGGGTACTTGCCCTCGCGGTCGTACAGGTCGCTGCGGGCCAGGATGTCGTCCACGGGCAGGCCGACGCTCGCATAGTACGTGCGGGCCAGCTTCGCGATGTCCCGGCCTTTGTAGTACTGATCCAGGTCCAGTTCGTAGACGAGCGGCGTCCGCTGGAAGAACGGGTCGTGATAGTGCCACGGCATCAACTCTTCGGGCGAAATGCCATAGCCCTTCGCCAGGATCTCGTCCAGCTCCTGCTTGAGCTTGGTGAAGGGTTCTCGCGTGAGCCGGTCCAGGTCGTCGAAGATACGATCCAGATCGGCGACGTTCTGCTCGCCGGTGACGATGGCCATCGTGTGGTAGTTGTCAAAGCCAAGTTGCCGGGCGGCCCGGTTGCGGAGCCTGGCCAGGTCGAGGAAGTCCCCGATGATGACGTTGCCGACCTCTCTGCTGGCCCGCCAGGCGGCCTCGCGCGTGGCGACGTTCGGCTCGGTCGTCATGATCGTGTAGACATCGCTGATCGTGACCTTGCGGCCGGCAATCGTGCCGCGATAGTTGTTGTACGTCTCCTGGATCTTCGCATCGAGCTCGACCGTCTGCTGCATCAGGGCCGGGTCGATCTGGTTCTGGAGGTAGCCGTAGTAGAGCTTATCAATCTGCCGGGCCAGCCGCGGATCGCGAATGCGCCCCGATCCCCGGCACGCCTTGATGCGGGCGAACTCGTTCCGATCGCTTTGAATCTGCCGGATCTGCAACTGGAGTTGCTTGAGCTGCTCGAACTTCTCGGGCTTGCCCGTCGTGGTCGCGCCCCAATAAAGCCGATTGGCCTGCGTCGTCAGCGGTTCGACCCTCGCGACGTAGTCACGAACGAGCCGGGCTGCCTCTTCCTGCCGGGAATCCACGGCGCAGCCCAGACACGAGACCAGCAACAGCGTGCTCATCAAAGGCAGAAACCTTCTCATGTCGCGCCTTTCAACGCTGATTCGATGGTTACGGTGCAAACGGTGTTTGATTATATTGGACTATCCCGTTTGTTAGAAGCCCTTCGGTGTGCAGGAAGCGATATTCGTGGACACGTGTGTTTTGTTGAATTCCCCATTGACAAAAGACGTCCAGACGTCTACTCTCGATGTTATGCAAGAGCAACAAACAAGATATGCCCCGGGGCGCGTTCGCGATGCCATTCTGCATGTGGTATCCGTGTCCACGCGACCGCTATCTGTAAGGGAAATCGAGGAACGAGTCTGCCAGATGATCGGGGACACTCCGACTTCGTCGATTCGATCCTATCTCCGCCTGAATACGCCGGGTGTATTTGTGCGTGAAGGGCGGGGCAACTATGCAATCCGCCGAACGTCTGCTACGGGTGTGCAGCGGGAATTTTCCGAGATGCGGCAATGGCGGGAGCCCTTCCATTTCGGAAAGGCCACATTGTTTCACGCGGACTGCTTCGACTGGCTGAGTGATTTGGCGGATAGCAGTATTCACGCGGTTGTGACTGATCCACCGTATGGGCTGCACGAGTATGCGCCGGAGCAGCAAGCCAAGCTGCGCAACGGCAAAGGCGGCGTATGGCGGATTCCGCCTTCGTTTGATGGACACGTCAGATCGCCACTGCCGAGGTTTACTACGTTGACGCCAGAGCAACTTGGGTACTTGAGGGCGTTCTTCGACGATTGGGCGAGAGTTCTGACGCCG
>Ga0116141_10004234_pt1 | contig 12105 bp, 10 predicted proteins | sample AD_UKC097_MetaG_FD_89744 | JGI IMG/M metagenome (GOLD analysis project Ga0116141, IMG submission 89744) | Active sludge microbial communities of municipal wastewater-treating anaerobic digesters from USA - AD_UKC097_MetaG | ecosystem: Engineered > Bioreactor > Anaerobic > Digestate | place: USA... | reverse complement strand
CAGCGGCGAGGTGCGGATCTCGAACGCGTCCGCCACCCGCTGGCCCGTGGCCGATATCGCGTCCTTCATGCCGAAGTGCCGCGACGGCGAGAGGTGCGCCAGGTCCACGAAGAACGGCGGGTACGACAGCACCTTGTCGCTGATGTCCACCAGGTGGTATCGCCCCCCGCGCACGATGCCTGCGGCGATGATCTCGTCGCCCTCGACGTACTCCTCCACGATGACGGGATGCACACCGTCCCAGCCGGCGAGGTGCCCCTTCATTTCCCGCTCGTTCGCTATCAGCCTCACCCCCCGCTTCGCGTGTCCCACGGCGGGCTTGACGATGAGCGGGTAGGAGAAGCGCTCCAGGCCGCGTGTCTTTTTCCTGTCGATCAGCGTCAGGTGCGCCGGCGAGGTGATCCCGCCCTCGGCGAAGATTTCCTTCATCCGCGCCTTGTCGAGAAAATCGCCGGCCCGCCTGAAGGGGATGAGGGTGATATCGAACTTCTCCGCCAGGTAGCACGCCGTGCGTATCGACGGGCCATACGACTTTGAGAGCACGCCCGCTATCGCCCCATTGATGATGAACTCGCGGAGCTTCACGTAGATCTCGTCGTAGTCCTCCGCGGACTCCTGGATTTTCAAATCGCAGTGGATCATCCCCGCGGCGGCGGTGTTTGCGTCCACGCCTATCACGCTAAAACCGAGGGCCTTCGCCTCGCGGATGAGGGGGATCTGGTTGATGCCGGCCCCGATCGAGACGAGGTAACGGGGGGCGCCTTTCGCGCGTTTCCTTCTCATGCGGGGCGCGGGGTGCCGGGGCTCACGAGGCGAAGATCACGGCGACGATCCTGGCGGGCGTGTTGTCCGCGCAGGCGACCCGGTGTGGCACCGTGGAATCGTAGTAGATGCTGTCTCCCGGCTCCAGGACGTCGGTGTAGCTGTCCAGCTGCACCTCCACGCGCCCGTCCAGAACGAAGAGGAATTCCTCGCCCTCGTGGCTGTACGGGAGGCCCTTTTTTGCCACGGGCTCCAGGGTCACCAGGAACGGCTCCATCCTCCTGTTCACCTTGTCCGGCGCCAGGGACTCGTAGGAGTAGCCGTATCGCACCCCCTCCTTCGAGGCGACGCGCGATGTCGCGGTCCGTTCCTCCTTCCGGACTATGGTGAAGGGCGAGGTCGCCGACTGGTCGAAGAACTTCCCGATCTCGAAACCGAGCCCGTGGGCCACCTTGATGAGCGCTCCCAGCGGCGGGGATATGAGGTGGTTCTCTATCTGCGAGATGAAGGCCGTGGAAAAACCGGTCCTGTCGGCCAGGTCTTTGAGGGAGTACCCGCGCGACTCGCGCAGCGTTTTGATCTTTTCACCGACTTTGACTTCCGAAGAAGACATGTTTCCTCCTCGCGCGGGGCTTCTGATGTGTGATGAAGCGCGGCCGGCAATAGGGAACCGCGCCGTGCGGAAAAAGTCAAGGGAAAATATCCCAATAGCTCTTGACTTTTTTGCGATCAGGTATATCGTTTCGGCAGCAGCGACAACCCGGCGACCGGTCGTGCACCGCCCGGAGCCACGGTACCCAGGATTGTGATATGGCAAAAAGGTACGAAGTCTCGCGCGCCCTCGAGGTGGACGCCGACCCGGAGGTCTGCTACGACCTTCTCTGCGATTTCGACAACTACCCGTCGTGGTTCAAGTACGTCCGCGAGTCGAAGGTCGTGAAGAAGGACGAGGGCGGCACGGCCACGAAGGTGATGTTCATCTGCGACGTCATCGTCTCCCAGATCGTGAGCAAGAAGGGGTTCATGGTCGTCAACGAGTATTCCTACGAGCGGGACAAGTACAAGCTCAATTACCGGGTGGTTGACGGCATCGTGACCGACGCCGAGGGCTATTACCAGTTCCGCCGCCTCAACTCCGGCAGGTGCCTCGCGGTCTTCTACATCAACATCAACTTCGGCTCGCCGCTCCCCCAGAAGATCATCAACTACCTCATCGAGCACCTCATGGACGGGGTGCTCGGGATGATAAAGGCCACCTCCGAAAAGCTCGTGAAGGGAGGGGGGTGATATCGGCCGCTTCCGCTTTTCCCTCGTCGTTGACATGACGCCCCGTCTCCCTATCGCGTTTCACTGCACACCCGATCCGCGCAGCAAATGGGGTTGACAGCATGCACCGGGAGTGAATACTGAAAGCCATTCGTGAGGATCATCACCGCACATGTTTTCCCTGAGAATAACATTGTCGCTGATAACCCTGCTGCTCGCGTGTGCGGAGCAGGCATTCGCGCCTGCAGCGGTGCAGGCGATGGAAATGCACTCCTGGGAATACCGCTGGGGCGATTCCCCGGCCGGCGGCAGGGGCACTCCCGCATGGGCGGAGGATGATGGTGACGCCGGCTGGCTGGCTGCCCCGAGCCTGGAGAACCCTACCGGAAGGGGCGAGCACTCAATGCTCTGGTTGCGGGTCCGCCTTCCAATCGCGGAGGTGGAAGAACCCTCGGTCTTTCTGGCGAACGTCCAGCACGCGTTCGAGGCATACCATCGCGGAAAGCGCGTTTACTCGTTCGGGGACATTGACCCGCGCGCGGCGGACTACCGGGGCCGCCCCTGGCACATGGTCCCCCTCGAACCGGGGTATGCTGGCACGCGTCTCTACCTGCGCATCCATTCGTTCGACCGGAAGATCGGCGTTTCGGGACCTGTGTATTTCGGGTCGCGCACCGGCCACGAATACCGGATATTCAGGAACGATTTCTGGCGAATGGCCGTGACGCTCATTTTCATAGTCTGTGGTTTTTCCTGCTGACGATTTACATGGGAAGGCGCGAGGAGAAACCCGTCCTGTTCCTTGGGATCATCCTGCTCCTGATGGCCGCCTGGAACGTCGGCAATTCCCAGGTCAAACTCATCTACCTGAATGCGCCGCTGGCGTGGCTCTTTATCGAGCACGCGTCGCTCTATTTTACGCCTGTGGCAATCGGCATATTCATGGAGCTTCTTTTCGGGCGGGGCCCCCGCTCCATCATCCGCCGTGGCTGGCAGGCGCTCCTCGCGTACGCGGTGGTCGCGCTCACTCTCTCCTCCTTTAACCTCTACTAGCTGCGGGCATACACGCTCGGACCGTTCCGCATACTCTTCGCGCTCTACCTCGTGATGATCTTCCTGTCGATCCTGCGGGAGGCGTGGCGCGGCGACATAGACGCGCGCATCACGTTCGCCAGCCTGACGGTTACCGTCTCGTTCGCGCTGTACGACATCTGCGTTTCCCACATGGGGCTCAGTTTCAGGCTCGGGAAAATCAGCTACTGGGGTCTCCTGGCATTCACGCTGGCGATGGGTTTGGTCATCGACCGCCGGTTGCGCCTCGCCCCGGCGAAGATCCTGGATTTCGAAGGCAGGTTCAACGGTACCCCCGGCGGAAAGGTTCTTTAGGCGGAGCGCAGGCGGCACCAGGCAGCCATCAGCGCCGAAACGAGGACCAAGCTCGACCAGGCGATTGATTTCATACGGGAACATTACACCGAAGACATGTCGCGCGAGGGGCTCGCGGGACTCGCCGGCATGAACCATGACTATTTCGGCAAGATGTTCCTCATCTACACGGGGAAGAAGGTGGGCATCTATATCGGCGAGCTCCGGGTCAGGAAGGCCGCGGATGAACTCGCGTCAACGCGGCGAAGCATCGTCGATATCGCATTTTCCTCCGGTTTTGAAAGCCTTTCCACGTTTTACCGCATCTTTCAGGCGGTTACCGGCCTGTCTCCCTCGGCGTACCGCAACAGGTTCAGGAAAAGGGAACCCCGCTGACCGTATACGCATCATTGTCATCTGCCTGAAAAAAGTCCATTCTTCCCTGTCCGGTGTTTGCCAAAAACAGAGACCCTCTGATTTGGGGAAGCGATTCGCCGAATCTGGGAAACCCGCATCTGGCAATAGGAAGACTGCCGGTCCACACACTGTATATTTCATACATACAGAGATACACGGCATGTTTCCAGTGCCGACTATTACGTTATTCAGGAGGATCGAATGAATTGCTTGATTTGCGCGTTTCGCAGGAAAAGGGCATGGCGTGTCCTTTCCCTCATGATGGTGGCGTGCTGTCTCCTGGTCCTGATGCAGGACCGTCTTTCGGCATTTGTATTTTCCGATGATGACGAGCTGGTGTATGACTGCTATGCCGGCAGCCCGCTTGACTCGGTTCCAAACCTGCAGCTGCCTCCCCGGGAGTCGTGGAGGAACTGGCTCACCAGGCTTATTGTCATCACGCAGGGCGCTCCCTACCACATGGTGCATGACCTCGTGGTGGCTGCCGGCCAGGACCAGATAATTGTGGGCAAGTTCGATTACGGCATCATCGCGCACAAGGACCTCGAGTACGAGCGCGTGCATGTCTACATCTACGGCACCGGCATGACCGCGTGGCAGAAGGTGGGCGTGTACACCACCAACTCCGACGGCAAGATATACGTGACGATTCCCCGGCGGGGACCGGGGGAATACATGATAAAGATGGTGGTTGCCGGCGACCTCTCCACCACCTATGGTTTCATGACCGTGCTGAATCCCGGGCGCAAGGCGGTCGTTTTCGACATCGACGGCACGCTGACGACGAACGATTTCGAGGTTGTGAAGGATTACACCAACGTGGGGGACGCATCGCCCTTCTACTACGCGTCAAACCTGGTGAACCTGTACCGTCAGCGCGGCTACCAGATCATCTATCTCACCGCCCGTCCCTACTGGGTGGTGAAGGACACGCGCGCATGGTTAAAGAACAAGGGATTCGCGGACACGATACTCCACGCGACGCTGAACAACACCGACTCGTTCGACAGTGGTGAAACGGAGGAGTATAAAAGGGATTACCTTCTTTACCTCTTGGACACGGTTGAAATGGAGATAGTCGCGGCATACGGCAACGCCGACAGCGACATAGGCGCCTACCTCACGGCAGGGATTCCCGCGAACCATGTCTACATCATCGGGAATCTCGCGGGCGAAGAAGGTACCGTGCCGATCAACGACAATTACTATGTTCATTACAACATGTTGCTGCCCGTCCTGCAATGCGGGTACTGACATTTTTTTATGATTTACCCCCGTGCGGCCGCCCATGGCGGCCGTCTTTTTTTTCAGGGGGAAGAACGGGAGGGGATCGCATGGAGGGTGATAGAGGTATCGCCCGATTGATGGATGGGGTGGGAAATCGTTTACAGCTTTCCGGGCTACTTCAGCGCCCACGGGTCCTCTCCCAGCCTCGCGAGCGCGTCGAGGAACGCATCTGACAGGAAATACTTTCCTTCGCCGGGAAGGTCCACGAAGCGGTATGGAACGCCCCCCACCGTGAATCCGAGGGCATACGCATGTAGATACCCGCGGTCCGGTTCTATTCCGATCGCGAGCTTTTTGCAGTAACGCGCGTCGCCTATCACCGGTGCGCTGATGGACTTCAGCGCCACGCGGACCTGGTGGGTGCGGCCGGAATAGGGGCGCACCAGGTAGAGCCTGAGGCCCGGCTGCATGGAGACGCTGTAGAAGCGCGTGACCGCGGGGCGCTCGTGCGTCCGCGCGAGTATCCAGGCGCCGTCGCGGCCCTTCTTCATGTCGCCGGAGATGACGCCCTGCTTCTTCTTCGGGTGCGGCCCGCCGAGGGCCAGGTAGAACTTCGCCATCCTCCGCTCGCGGAACTGCAGCGCGAGCTCCCGGACCGCCGCGCGCGTGCGCGCGAAGACCAGGAGCCCGGAGGTCAGTTTGTCCAGCCGGTGCAGGGCGTAGAGTTCCGTGATTCCCAGGCGCGGGCGGACGGCGTCGTCCAGGGACGGCGCGCCGGCGCCCCCGTGGAAGGAGACGCCTGCCTTCTTGCTGATGACGACGAATTCGTCGCAGGTGTGGATGAGGGTGAACATGGAGCCTTCCCGCCGGGCGCCGTGTACCGGTGCCGGCCATCGATGCTAGTGCTATCCGGCCGTCTGTCAAGGAGCTTTTATCGGGCCGCGTCCCGGCGGTCCGACAAAAAAAGATTGCCCGCTCCGTCGCGCCGCGTATAACGGCCTCATGAATATTTTCAGCGCCGCCGGTATCTACGACGCGCTCCTCTATCTCCCCTTGATCGAAATGCGCCGTACGACCGTGGAGATTCTGGGCAGGCTCCGGCGTGAACCGGTCCTGGATGTCTGCTGCGGAACCGGGTACCAGTTGGGGATGATCGCGCCGCTGGGCCTCTTCGCCGTAGGCATAGATCTCTCGCCGGCGATGCTCCGCCCGCTGCGCGCGGGCTCCGGGGGCGTGCGGTGCGCAGTCCAGGACGCGGCGAACCTCGCTTTCAGGGACGGCGCCTTTTCAGTCGCGATGATAAGCTTCGGTCTCCATGAAAAGGAGCGCGCCATCGCCCGGCGGGTAGTCGATGAGATGATGCGGGTCACCGCGGAGGGGGGATATCTGCTTGTCACGGATTTCGAGATAACCGCCGGGACGTCGGCGTTTTCCAGGCGGGCCATTTCCTGCGTCGAAAGGATCGCGGGGAAGCGCCATTACCGGTGCTTCCGCGACTATTGCGAAACCGGGGGCATGAAGCCTCTTCTTCCGGAAAACGGGCTGGCGCTGCTGGAGGAGCACTGGTTCGCCTCGCGCGGCATAGTGACGCGCCTCTATGGAAAATCCGCGCGTCACGGGAGGACCGGCGATGCGCGCTAAAGGAATAGGGACGGGGCCGATAGCGCTTGTTGCCGCGCTGCTGCTGGTACAGGTGCTCGCATCATACTCCTACGCTTCACCGGGCGCCGGCGACGACTACAAGTACGAGCGCGCGTACCTGGAGGGCCGCCTGGCGGAGTTCATCGCCGCGCACGGCGACATGCCGATAGCGGAGATCCGCGTCACCGGGCTTGTCAGGACCAGGCCCGGCTACGTCCTGGGACACACCGACTCCAGGCCCGGAGAGCCCCTGTCGGGATTCAGGCCCCACGATCTGGTGAACCACCTCAAAAGGCGGAACATCTTCAGCGATATCGACATCCAGTACCTCGACGAGGGCGGGAAGGCGGTCATCCAGATCGCCGTGAAGGAGAAGTGGACGCTGATACCGCTGCCGTTTTATTACAGCAACAGCAACAACACGTCGTACGGATTCTATCTTCTCGAGTCGAACCTGTTCGGGTACGGCAAGAGTCTCTTCCTCGGGGGTACCGGCTCCACGCTCGGGTGGAACGGCATGCTCGGGTATATCGATCCCGAGGTCGCCGGCTCCGACTTCCGGCTGAACCTTTTTCTTTCGTACAAAAACACCATTTACCGGAACGGCGACATCCACGGAAACATCGAACGCGAGTACCACGCGCTGGAGCGTTTCGTGAGGATTGACGCCGGGTACTCCTTCAACAGCGCGCTCGCGGTCTACCTGTCGGGAGCGCACCGCGTCTACGATGTCGATGAGGGCTATGCCGAAGGATTCAATCTTCCCGCTTCCCAGGAGCAGGTGGCCGTGTCGGCGATCGCCGATATTCGCAAGCAGGTCTTCTACGAATACTTTTACTACGGATTGACGGGCCGCATCGAGGCCGCCAGGCATGTGCCGGCCGACGGCTCGTACGATGAGTTCAGCACGTTCGAATGCAGGCTCATGTACGCGGAAAGGTTTTTTTCATATAACAGAATCTCGCTCGCCCTGGCGGGGTATGCCGGAAACGCGCCGGATGTCGCCCTGAACAGGATCGGGGGCAAGCCCGGGTTCAAGACCCTCCCCGCCGAGATCATCGTGTCGCGGCGGCACCTCTCGGGGACGCTGTCCTGGGAGCGCCCGGTCCTCCGGTTCAACTGGGGCGCGGTGACGCTTCTCGCGTTCTGGGAGCAGGGCGCGTATGATGACGGAAGCGGAATCCAGCGGTTTTACGGCCCCGGCGCTGGCGTGCTCGTCTATCTCAAGCGGGTGGCGTTTCCCGCCGTCGGGTTCAATTACGCGGTGAACCTGGACACGCGGGAGGGCGAGTTCAGCGCCTCCGTCGGTTTTTCCATGTGAGGGGGTGATATTTTTTCGTGTTTTTTGTTTGAACTATTGACAAAATAGTTCAAATGTGCTATTTTGATTATAGCTTCGGGAGAGCCCAAAAGACCATCATGGCAGCCGGCGACGCGGAAAAGAAACCCAGAACTGGCGACATCCTCAAGGCGGCGAGGGAGGTCTTCGCGCGCCACGGGTACAGGAAAACGACGATCGAGGATATCGCCCACCGCCTCGGCATGGTGAAGAGCGCCCTGTACTACTACTACCCCAACAAGCAGGAGCTGTTCATCGCCGTCGTGGAACACGAGGCCCTCCTCTTCTTCGAGAACATCCGCGGGCTCCTCGATGCGGGTTCCACTGTTGGTGAAAAGCTCGCCATCTACGCGCGCCAGAGCAACAAGTATCATCAGGACTTCAACAATCTCTACAATCTCACCGTCGACGACATCTTCCAGAACTACAAGGGGCTGGTCCGCATCAGGAACAAGTTCATCGGCAGGAACGTGGACCTCGTCGCGGAACTTCTGGAAACCGGCGGGCGCGTCGCGGCTCCGGATATCCGCCAGGCGGCCCGGCTGTTTATCTACGCGCTGGGAGGCATCTTCCAGAATTATCAGCTCGAGGAGAAACCGGTTCCGGACGGGATCCTCACCTCTTTCGTGACGATATTCCACAGGGGGCTGTACCAATGATCATACCACGCGGATACCTGGGGCCCTTCGCGGTTATCGCGCTCTTCGCGACGCCCCTTGCGGCAGCCGAGCCGCTTTCGCTGCGCGAGGTGGTGCGCCTGGCCATCGAGCACAACAACACGTACCGGGTATCCGTCGAGGCAGTCCAGGAGAGCCGCTTCAAGGTCCGGGAGTCCTGGGGCATGCTGTGGCCCGCGCTGTCCACGGAGGTGTCGTACACGCGCCAGGGCGCCGACTCCGGCTTTAACGCCAGCATCGACGGCAGCTACAACGTGAAGTTCATCAACGGGCAGATCACGGTGAATCCCGGGGTGTTCTACAACACCCTGCAGGCCACCCGGGACGCCCACGTCATCGCCGAGCACAACGTGCGCAAGGTGAAGAACGAAACCGTCGTCCGGACCATCCAGGCCTACTACCGGCTTCTCCTCGCCCGGGAAGGCGCCGCCATGCGCGGGGAGTCCCTCAAGGCGCTGGAGGAAAATCTGAAAAGCGTCACCATCGGCTACAACCGTGGGATCTTCTCCCGGCTGGATTACCTGCGCGCGCAGGTGGCGTACGCCAACGAGAAGACGCAGCATATCAACGCCTCGAACGACGCTCTTTCCGCCATGGCGGACCTCAACATCCAGATAGGCAACGATATCGACGTCCCCCTGGAGCTCGACCCGGGCGCCATGAAGGTGAACCCGGAAGATCTCGATGCGCTTCCGTCCGACACCGAGGGCGAGCGGAAGCTCCTGGTCCCGATGATAGGCGAGGCGCTGAAGAACCGCCCGGAAGTCATCCAGATAACCAAAAAGAAGGAAATGAACGAGCATCTCGCCGCGGCGTCCGAGTCGATATACCTGTGGCCCACACTTTTCGCGAGCGGGACCTACGGGACATCGAAGACTATCCGCGCCGATTCCGGCACGACCGCGCCGCCGGACCCGCTCACCGATCCCGTCGGCTACCAGTTCTATCAGATGATGTCGGGCATACAGAACAGTTTCGCGCCGGCCGAATGGAACAAGGCGTGGAACATCACCGTGGGCGCAACCTACCGCTGGGGCGCGCTGGCGCCGATGGACCCGTCCCACGCGAAGGGGAGCCAGTCCCGGAGCGCCGCGAAGCAGACGGAATTCCAGATGGACGACTTCATCAAGGGAGTGAAGCTGGAGATCCAGCGCGGCTACCTGAAGCTCAAGGCGGCCCGGACCTCGCTCGCGTCCCAGCAGGGCAACGTGAAGGCCGCCGAGGAGGGGCTGAAAGTCTCGGTCACGCAGTTCCGGAGCGGCATCATCGACAACACCAAGCTCATCGAGGCGAACGTCCAGCTCATCACGGCACGGACGCTCTACGTGCAGGCGCTCCACGATTACCAGGTGGCGCGCGCCGAGCTCAACCGGGCGATAGGAAAGGACTATTTCCCGGTGCGCTGACAGACTACGGGGGGAGACACTACCATGCGCATGCCCTTAAAGAAAATACTCAAGGTTATCGTGGTCCTGGTCATCCTCCTGGCCGGTTACCGGCTGGTCAGCATGATCGCGCACCGCTTCGCCTCCGGGCGCAACGTCGAGGAAACGAGGCGGATTCCCGTCAAGGCGGCCGCGGCGAGGATCACCGACATGAAGAGCACCCTGAAGCTCACCGGCGACATCATCGGGACCGAGGTGGTCAACGTGTTTCCCCAGGTGCCGGGGAAGATAGAGTCGATCCTCATCCGGGAGGGGAGTTACGTCGGCCGGGGCGCCGTCGTGTTCAGAATCAACCGGGACATCGTGGGCATGGAGTACAACCTGGCGATCGTCGAATCGCCCATCAGCGGCCACGTGGGGAAGGTGATGGTGGACCGCGGGATGTCGGTCACCACCGCCACGCCCCTGGCGCAGATAGTGAACATGTCCTCCGTCGAGGCGGTGGTCCGCATCATGGAGGAGAATATCAACCGCGTCGCCGTGGGCATGCCGGCCAGGGTTTCCGTGGAGGCGTTTCCGGGGCAGGTGTTCGCCGGTCGTGTGAACAAGAAGAGCGCGGTGCTGGACCAGGTAAGCCGCACCCAGGAAGTGCGCATCCGCCTGGACAATCCCGGCATGCGCCTGAAGCACGGGATGTTCGCCAACATCGAGCTCGTCCTGGATTCGCGGCCCGGCGTGGTGGCGGTTCCCCTCGACTCGGTGATGACCGACCTTTCCGGCGCGGTGAGCGTTTTCGTGGTGGAGGGCGGGCGCGCCCGGAAGCGGGAGATCAGGACCGGCATCACGGCGGATGACCTCACCGAGGTGTCCTCCGGGGTGAAGGCGGGCGATATCGTCGTGACCCTGGGCCAGGAAAACCTCACCGACGGCGCGGAGCTTCTCGTCTACCGGGATGACGAGCCCGCGGACGCCGCGCCCCCCAAAGCCGCATCCGGGGACCCGCGATGAAGATCACCGAACTGTCGGTCAACCGGCCCATCACGGCGATGATGGTTTTCGTGGCCCTTATCGCCCTGGGCTACGTGGGATTTTCCAAGATGTCCCTGGATCTTTTCCCGGACATCGAGTTTCCAGTCGCCGCGGTCATCACGGGATACAGCGACGTGGGGCCCAAGGAGATAGAGAGCACGGTCACCCGGCCTCTGGAGCAGTCGATCGCGGGGATCAACAACATCGACACCATCTCCTCCACATCCAAGGAGGGGACATCGATGATCAAGGTGCAGTTCGCCTGGGGCACCGACATGTCGCTGGCGGTATCCGACATCCGTGAGCGGGTCGATATCATAAAGAAGTTCCTTCCGGAAGGGGTTGATACGCCAATCGTCCTGAAGTTCGACGTCTCCATGATCCCCATCATGGTGCTTTCCGTGTCGGGGAAACGGGACCCGAGCTTCCTCCGCGAGTACGCCGAGGACAACATCCAGAACATGCTGGAGCAGGTGGACGGCGTGGCGTCGGCCTACGTGCAGGGGGGCCAGAAGCGCGAGGTCCGGGTGGAGCTCATCAAGAACCGCATGGAGGCGTACGGGCTTTCGATAGAAACGGTGGTCTCCACGGTGGGGCTGGAAAACATGAACGTGGCGGGTGGCAACATCAAGTCGCCGCACCGCCAGTTCACCATCAGGACAAAGGGTGAGTTCGAGTCGCTGGACGACATACGCGGTGTCGTGGTGGCGGTGAAGAACAACACGCCCATATACCTGAAGGACGTCGCCAGGGTCTTCGAGGCGCCCGCTGAACGGAACGAAATAGTGCGCCTCAACGGGGAGCACGGCGTCATCATCCGCATGAACAAGCAGTCGGACAAGAACACCGTCCTGGTCGCGCGGAACATCATGAAACAGCTCGAGGTGATCCGGAGGACCCTGCCGCCGGGCATCGAGATACATCCCATTTTCAACCAGGCGGAGTACATAGAGCGCTCCATCGACAACGTCATCAGCAGCGCCTGGCAGGGAGGGCT
>Ga0116141_10004224_pt1 | contig 12116 bp, 13 predicted proteins | sample AD_UKC097_MetaG_FD_89744 | JGI IMG/M metagenome (GOLD analysis project Ga0116141, IMG submission 89744) | Active sludge microbial communities of municipal wastewater-treating anaerobic digesters from USA - AD_UKC097_MetaG | ecosystem: Engineered > Bioreactor > Anaerobic > Digestate | place: USA... | reverse complement strand
ATACATCGCCTATGCTCACGATCAAACCGACTGATTGATCATCTGAACAAGGCTTGATGCCAACAAGGACTCAAGCCCCAAACCTGCCACATGCACCCGCTTAGCGCGTGAAGTTGCACCGGATAAAAGCGAGACACTTGCTTTGGGAACGCCTAAATGCTGCGCCAAGAATGAAATCAATTCGGCATTTGCCAACCCATCTGTCGGCGGTGCGTGCAAGCGAATTTTTAGCGCATCACCATGCAGCCCTGCAACTGCCGTTTTTTTTGCGCCGGGCTGAATATGCAGCTTAAGCAGCATGCCATCAGCGCCCACCTGTTGCCAGCTCATCCCGCAATAACAGCCCAGCGCAGGCGTTCGAGCACCATCATTAACATTTGCAACAGCACGACAAATGCCAACGGTGACAGATCCACACCACCCAAAAGAGGAATCCAGCGGCGCAAAGGCTTAAGGAGTGGATAGCTCACTGCATTCACCACATCGGCCAATGGTGCATTGGGATTCACCCAAGAAAATAATGCAGACATCAATACCGCGCCAAGCATTACATAGCAGGCCAGTTTCGCGACCAAAATCACTGCCAGAATCATCAGCATCAATATCGGCGCTGGTGAGACGGTGCCAACCATCTCAAATAGATGCGTAACACCTGCTGAAAAGCCCACCGACACAACAGACATAAGTAGCTGTGTAAACCACGCCAATACCAAACTTGCCATATCCAAACCAAACAACCCGGGAATCAGGCGTCGTGCCGGACGCACTGCCCAATCAGTCGCTGCAATCACAAACTGCCCCAGCGGATTACGGAACGACGCTTTAGCCCACTGCAAAATAAAGCGTATCAACAAAACCAGCGTAAAAAATCCAGCCAGGGTATCGACAAGAAACATCAGGAGTTGCATCAGCATAAAAAATAACCCGGAAAATAATTACTGACCAAACAACTCGCCCAGCGCCCGCCCGCGTACGGCAGCGGCTACCACGCCCTGTTCTATTCCGGCTGCCACCCCCATCTGGGCAAATATCGTTAATGCCGCCTCTGTAGTTCCTCCTTTGGAAGTCACGCGCTCACGCAAGGTCGCCACAGATTCGTCACTCATCGCCACCAGCTGTGATGCACCAGCAAAGGTTTGTACAGCCAACTGATGCGCTGCTGCTGCATCCAGCCCTAAACTTTGCGCCGCCGCCTCAAGCGCCTCAATAAAGTAAAAAACATACGCTGGCCCGCTACCAGACACCGCAGTAATTACATCAATTTGCGCCTCATCTTTAACCCATACTGTCATACCAACAGCTTGCAGAATTTTTTCAGTCTGCTGCCTTTCCTCTTCATTCACGCTCGGGTCAGCAAATAAACCCGCCATACCAGCACCAATCAAGGCCGGCGTATTCGGCATTGCCCGCACAATTTTGCTGTAACCCAGCCATGCGGCCATATCCGCCACGCGCAATCCAGCGGCAATACTCAACACCACTTGCGTGGAAAGTTTGCCTGCCAAATCAGCCACAGCAGCCTTCATCTGCTGCGGCTTAACCGCCAGCACAAGCACATCGCAATGCAATGCTGCCGGATCCACTGCAGCTATCGTACGAACACCAAAAACCTCTGTCAAACGATCTCGCGCCTCAGCATAAGGTTCAACGACCTGCATTGCCGCTGCTGAATAACCTTTTTTCAGCATCCCGCCGATGAGTGCAGTAGCCATATTGCCACCACCGATAAATGTAATTTTCATAAAGATTTCCACCATCTACTTGTGTTGTTTACCAATCAATACCTGTCGGATACACCTAAGCTGTCACTCAAGCAATCACCCGCTCACCAAAAATTGCTGTCCCTACGCGTACCATCGTTGCCCCGGCCAGAATCGCCATTTCCAAATCGTGTGACATACCCATTGACAACGTATCCAGAGCAAACCCCTCAGCGTTAAGCTGTGCCAATAGGTCGCTCAACTGTCTGAATTGTCGATACTGCAACGCCTCATCATCCGAAGGCTCGGGAATTGCCATTAAGCCACGCAAACACAAACCCGGCAATGCCCTGATCGCCCGGGCTAACACAGGCAGATCTGTAGGCGAGCATCCGCTTTTGGTCGCCTCGCTCGATATATTTACCTGAATACAGACTTGCAAGGGCGGTAAATATCCCGGACGTTGCATAGATAAACGTTCAGCAATTTTCAATCGATCGATTGATTGTACCCAATCAAAATATTCGGCCACTAACCGCGTTTTATTGCTTTGCAACGGGCCAATAAAATGCCAGGTGAGATTCAATACCGGGTTTAACGCCTGGTTTTTAGTTGTATTCAACTGGGTATGCTCATTGGCGAGTGCGATAATTTTGTCCACGCCTTCTTGTACATAATTCTCGCCAAAAGCATTCTGTCCACAAGAGATCGCATCGATCACTTGTGTTGCAGGGCATGTTTTTGACACCGCCAGCAACGTAACACTGTTCTCCGGTCGTCCAGCCCGCACGCAAGCCGCTGCGATACGGGCGTGAACTGCTTGCAAGTTGGTTTGGATTGTTGTCATATAACGCGCTGAAAGTATACCGCACCCTTTTATAGGAAAATTTCATGGACATTACCGAACTCTTGAGCTTTGTCGTTAAAAACAGTGCATCAGATTTGCATCTTTCTGCCGGTTTGCCCCCCATGATTCGCGTGCATGGCGATGTGCGCCGCATCAATCTGCCACCGATGGAGCACAAAGAAGTGCATAGCATGATCTATGACATCATGAATGATGGCCAGCGCAAGGTATATGAAGAAAATCTGGAGTGTGACTTTTCTTTTGCCGTGCCCAACCTGGCACGTTTCCGCGTGAACGCCTTTGTGCAAAATCGTGGCGCAGGTGCTGTCATGCGAACAATTCCCTCGAAAATCTTGTCGTTAGACGATCTGAAAGCGCCAAAAATTTTTGCTGAACTCGCAGACCAACCACGTGGTATTGTGCTTGTTACCGGACCGACAGGCTCCGGCAAATCCACCACCCTGGCGGCCATGGTGAACCACAAAAATGAAAATGAATTCGGCCATATTTTGACCGTAGAAGACCCCATTGAATTTGTTCATGAATCCAAAAAATGCCTCATCAATCAGCGCGAAGTCGGGCCACACACCCTCTCATTCAATAACGCCCTTCGCAGCGCGCTCCGCGAAGACCCAGACGTTATCCTGGTGGGCGAGATGCGCGACCTGGAAACCATACGCTTAGCCTTATCTGCCGCTGAAACCGGTCACCTGGTATTTGGTACCCTGCATACCTCCTCTGCCGCTAAAACGATCGACCGGATTATTGATGTCTTTCCTGCAGCAGAAAAAGAAATGGTACGCGCCATGCTGTCTGAATCCCTTAAAGCAGTCATTTCACAAACCTTATGCAAAACCATGGATGGCACCGGCCGTGTTGCCGCCCACGAAATCATGATCGGCACTCCCGCCATTCGCAACCTGATTCGCGAAGCGAAAGTTGCGCAAATGTATTCTTCAATACAAACAGGCCAGCAATTCGGCATGCAAACGCTGGATCAAAACCTGCAAGACTTGGTTAAACGCCGCATCATCTCACCCACCGAAGCACGCGCTAAAGCCGCTAATAAAGATAATTTTCTCGGTTAATCATCAAAGAATTGATTAAGGAAAACCATGGAACGCGATGAAGGCTTGAAATTCATGTACCAGCTATTGGCCATGATGATGCAAAAAAATGGATCTGACTTGTTTATTACTTCCGGCTTCCCGCCCGCCATGAAAATTGATGGCAAGCTCACGCCGGCAACGACACAAGTCTTAACACCTCAGCACACGCAAGAATTAGCGCGCGCCATCATGAACGACAAGCAAGCAGCTGCGTTTGAAGAAACCAAGGAGGCCAATTTTGCTATTTCCCCCTCGGGTATCGGGCGCTTTCGCGTGAATGCTTTTGTTCAGCAAGGCCGCGTCGGTATGGTATTACGTACGATCAATGTAAAAATTCCAGATTTTGATGAGCTCAAACTACCGCCCGTGCTCAAGGACATCGTAATGTCCAAGCGCGGGTTAGTACTTTTCGTTGGCGGCACCGGCTCCGGAAAATCCACTTCATTGGCAGCGATGATCGGCTATCGTAACCAAAACAGCCATGGCCACATCATCACGATTGAAGACCCCGTTGAATATGTGCACGAACACAAAAACTGCGTGATTACTCAGCGTGAAGTCGGCGTAGATACCGACTCATGGGAAATTGCGCTAAAAAATACCCTGCGCCAAGCGCCAGACGTCATCTTGATTGGCGAAATTCGTGACCGCGAAACCATGGAGCACGCCATTGCCTTCGCCGAAACCGGCCATCTCGCCTTGGGTACCCTGCATGCCAACAACTCCAACCAGGCTCTGGATCGCATCATCAACTTTTTCCCGGAGGAACGTCGCCCGCAGCTGCTCATGGATCTGTCGCTGAATTTAAAAGGCATTGTCTCGCAGCGCCTGATCCCCCTCAAAGAGGGCAAGGGGCGTGCTGCTGCCGTTGAAGTGCTACTTAACTCACCATTAATTTCTGATCTAATCTACAAAGGCGATGTGCATGAAATTAAAGAGATCATGAAAAAATCGCGCGAACTCGGCATGCAGACCTTCGATCAAGCCTTGTTTGATCTGCATGAAGCAGATCGCATCAGTTACGACGATGCCCTGCGCTTCGCTGACTCAATGAACGAAGTACGCCTCATGCTCAAGTTACACGGCAAAGAGTCACACAATAAAGACTTGCACTCCGGCATTGGCCATCTCGATATTGTTTGAACACTATGTCTATTACACAATTATCCAATCAGGTTGATTCTTCGCGCGCCGCTTTAGAAAGCATTGATCATTTAACAAAAAAAATCTGTGCCCTATGGGGCTCGCCAGAGCTGAATATTTTCGTGCGCGAGTTGATTTTTGACTCGCGTGACGGTTCACGCCAAGGCTTCCCTATTGAAATAGCAGCAGAACTGGTGTTCTTGGCGGAAACCAATGTCATGGTACGCGCCATTCGTTTAGCTAAACGACTGAACATTCCATTCGGCGAAGCATGCAAAAAAATCGAAGCAGAAGATAGTTTGCCAGTTAAAGTCGATTCGTTCAGCAGCCCGACCGTTTCCCGCACACCTGTCACACAGAAGGCTCGTACTGCACAGGAAAAAACAGGCTCGCGCGCAGATGAACCCTTGTCGTTATTTCACATCCTCACCAATAAATGGTTGTGGGCTATGATTTTTGCTGGCGCAAGCTATCGTTATCTCTGGCCTTGGTTTAGCGCTACTTATCTTTGAAGTGTGTTTTGGTTTGGGGCAAGGGCTATCGTGCAACAACGCGCTGCGGCCATCCAGCCTAATCTACTGACCATCTATCACCTTGCGGCGTGCGCTACCTGCCACCATATCAAAACCGTACAAACGACATTCCAGCGCACCGTTGTAAAGCGGTGTTTTGCGTGAAGTTTGCAGCCGAATGAGTTTGGGTAACTGGGTGTCGGCAGACAAAAACCAGCAGTGCCAGCCAGCAAAATGCTGTTTTAACGCATTGCCCAGCAGCGGATAAAACGCCGCCAGCTCCTCCGCGCTGCCCAGGCGCTCGCCATACGGTGGGTTGGCGACCATCACGCCACTGGCCGCAGGTGCTGTGCGTTTGAGGATATCGGCTTGTTCCAGCTCAACGATGCCATCCAGCCCGGCATGCGCCAGATTTTGCCGCGTGCGGCTTACTGCATCGGCATCCATATCACTACCGAAAATCTGCAGGCCATCTTGCGCAGACACTTCGCGCCGGCGCTCTGCCGCCCCTCGCTGCAGGCTGCGCCATAACGTGGGGTTAAATGCCTTGTGATGTTCAAAACCAAAACCGCCCGGCTCGCGCGATAAACCCGGCGCATCATCCAGGGCGATTTGCACAGCTTCCAGCAAAAACGTGCCACTGCCGCACATCGGATCCAGCAAAGGTGTACCGGGCTGCCAGCCGGTCAAGCGCAAAATGCCTGCCGCCAGATTTTCTTTTAACGGTGCGCCCACCTTGGCCAGCTTGTGTCCACGCAGATACAACGGCTCGCCCGAGGTATCGAGATACAGTGTTGCATTGCGATCTGTCAGGAACACATGGATGCGCACTTCAGGGTTTTTGGTATTCACGCTGGGGCGTCGGCTGGTCTCGGCGCGAAAGCGGTCGCACACCGCATCTTTCACTTTCAGGGTGATGAATTCCAGGCTTTTCAAGGGCGACTTGATCGCCGTGACATACACCCGAATCGAGCGATCAACCGAAAACAGCTGCTGCCAGGCAGTGCTGTAGGCGAGCTGATAAATATCCGCCTCATTGCGATAGTCGGCGCTGGCAACACGGCGCAAAAGCCGCGTGGCAATGCGCGATTCGAGATTCACGCGGTACTCGAACGCCAAATCGCCACTGGCCGCAACACCTCCCGGCACACGCGCCACATAACTGCCGCCACAGGCGGTTAAATCCTCCGCCAAGAGTTCTTCCAGGCCACGCGGGCAAGTTGCAAAATAGGCATTCATCAACAGGATTACTTTCAAAAAGAAGGCTTAACAACCACCAGGATACAAATCGCGACCAGCACGATCACCGGCACTTCATTAAACCAGCGAAACCATACATGCCCATGCGGCGTCTTGCCCGCAACACATTGCGCCAGCAAGCGGCCGCACCAAACATGGTAAGCCACGAGCCCCGCGACCAACGCGGTTTTGGCATGCAGCCAGCCGCCCGAAAAGCCGAAGCCGAACCACAACCAAAAGCCCAGGACTATCGCCAGCACCGCGATTGGCGTAACAAAGCGATACAGCTTTTTGGCCATGAGCAGCAAGCGCTGATATTCGGCCGACTGCGTATCCGCCACCATGGCGAGATTGACAAAAATGCGCGGCAAATAGAACAGGCCGGCAAACCAGCTGACAACGAAAACCAGATGAAATGCTTTTATCCAGAGCATACAGAATCCTTATTTTTCATTATTTTTCTTGATTCCTGATTCAACCGTCGGGTAGCGCAAAAAGACACCCAGTTCGCGCTTCATGCGGCCATTGTCCAGCTGGCGATTCACGCATGAATGACCATTGCATGGGCGATACCGCCTGCTTGACCTCCTCCCGCGCCAAACGCGGCGCTCTGGGCAAGGAGAATTCATCCGCCAGCAAATCAAACCACTCGCCCATTTTCAGCGCGGAATCATCGCAAATGTTATACGCCCGATTAGGCCGCCCGCGCCGCAAGGCGGCTTGACAAGCGCGCCCCAGATCCAGCGCGTGAATGTGGTTAGTGTAGCTGTCCTGGTCCGGCAAAAACAGCGGCAAACCCTCGCGCAAGCGCGCTAACGGCAAGCGATCCGCCGCATAAATGCCCGGCGCGCGCAGAATGCTGACGCAGCAAGCGCGCGGCCTAAGAGTGCATCTACCACCCCGAGTGTGTCGCGCGGGATTCGGCTTGCGGTATCGCACAGATGGCGACTGGGGTATCTGCTTGATTGTCGGCATCAGTCCACGCAACTGCCCTTCCGCATCCATACGCCGTATCGCCCGAGCCGACTTTTTGCCTTGACGCGCAGTCTCTGCTGCATTCGCCTTCTCTCGCCTGCCCCACCGCACGGCGCCCAATGCCTCGCCCACCGGTCCGCCCTGATGGTCGCCATAAATGCCCGTCGTACTGATGTACACCCATCGCCGTGGTAAACTTTTTCCCCGTCGCAATGCGCTGATCAAGTGTTGCATGCGGGTGTCGCGCAAGCCATCTGCCGGCGGTGGCGCACTATGCAGCACCGCATCGGCCAAGCCAGCCAGACGACGCAAGCTGCCAGGTTGATCCAAGTCGCCTACCACTTGCCGCACGCCCAGCGCCGCCAAATACGGATCCCACACGCGCACCAAAGCCAGCACTTGCCAGCGTTGCAGCAGTTGTGGAAGCATGCGGCGCACCACATCACCGCAGCCGATGACCAATAACCGCCGGTGCACAACAGGCCCTGAATGCACTTTTGCCGCACGAACCATCGCTAACCAAACCTTTTCATATTGAGTGATTATCGCATGTCATCCACGCCCTCCCTTTCCGTTACGCTGTCCCCCGGCGGACAAAATTTTTTAACCTCCGGTGAAGACACCCTGCTGCAAGCGGCATTGAACGCGGGCTTTGTGCTGCCCTACGGCTGCCGCAATGGTGCCTGCGGCTCATGCAAGGGCAAGGTGCTGGAAGGTTTGGTCGATCATGGCGCGAGTCAAGCAACAGCGCTGTCGATGGCGGATCGCGCCGACAACTACGCGCTGTTCTGTTGCGCCAAACCGCTCACGGACGTTGTGCTGGCTTGCCGTGAAGTCGCCAGCGTCACTGATATGCCCGTCAAAACCCTGCCCTGTCGCGTGGAAAAAATGGATAGGCTGGCGGATGACGTAATCATCCTGACCTTAAAACTCCCCGTGCATGAACAACTGCAATTTTTGCCCGGCCAGTACATCGAGTTTTTGCTGAAAGACGGAAAAACGCGCGCCTTTTCCATCGCCAACGCGCCCGTGAACACTAGGCAGGACAGCCTGAAAACCCAGCCTGTCGCGGCAAGTACCACACCGACCAACCTGCTGCTTGAATTGCATATCCGCCACGTTGCGGGTGGCGAATTTACCTCGCACGTGTTCCAGCACATGAAGGTCAAGGATATTCTGCGCTTGCGTGGCCCCTTGGGCACTTTCCATCTGCGTGAAAATTCAGCTAAACCCATCATTTTCATCGCTGGCGGCACCGGCTTTGCGCCGATCAAGAGCATCATCGAGCATGCGCTGCATAGTGGCATCCGGCGACCAGTGACGCTCTACTGGGGCGCGCGCAACCGGGCGGGTTTGTATCTGCATGAATTGGCGCAACGCTGGGCAGCGGAACATGAGCATATCCGCTATGTGCCCGTGCTCTCCGAACCCACGTTAGAAGATCAATGGACAGGCCGCACGGGGCTGGTGCATCAGGCGGTGCTGGAAGATCAATCATCGCTTGGCGCATTTCAGGTTTATGCCTGCGGCGCACCGGCGATGGTGGATGCGGCGCAACGCGATCTCATTGCGCAAGGATTATCGGTGGAAGATTTTTTTGCGGATGCATTTACGTTTGCTAACGCATCCAGCTAACTTTTAGCTATTTCAACCTCTGGCGCTAAATACCCTCAACGATCCCCGCCGTCTTACCAGCGCCGACTTTTCTCCCGCATAATCTGCCCTGCACAATCGCACTGCTTAAGGGGGTTGCATGCTTGCTATCGAATCGCTACTGGCCACGCTATCAGGCTGGGTCTGGGGTCCGCCCATGCTGACTTTGCTCGTCGGCACCGGGCTTTATTTGACGGTCATTTTAAAGGGCATGCAGTTTCGCGCCCTGCCGCATGCCTTGCGACTCATTTTTCATAAAGACCACGGGCATGCGGGCGACATCAGTCACTTTGCCGCTCTAATGACTGCTCTGGCCGCAACGGTTGGCATCGGCAACATCGTTGGTGTGGCTACTGCCATTACCCTGGGCGGCCCGGGGGCTGTGTTTTGGATGTGGATGACAGGCTTGGTTGGCATGGCCACTAAGTATTCCGAAGCGGTACTTGCTGTGAAATACCGTGAGAAAGGTCCGCACGGCATGCGCGGCGGGCCGATGTACTACCTGGCCAATGGCGCGGGCTTGCCCAAGCTCGGCTGGCTGTTTGCCTTCTTCACCGCCCTTGCCACTTTCGGTATTGGCAATATGACACAAGCCAATGCCACGGCAAAAATTCTGGAGAGCACCTTTCACATTGACCCGCTCGTTACCGGCCTTGTGTTAATGATACTCACCGGCCTGGTCATTCTCGGTGGCATCAAGTCCATTGGCCGGTTCAGCTCTTTACTCGTTCCCATCATGATTCTTGGTTATGTGGGCGGTGGCCTGTGGGTATTGGCGCTAAATGTCAGCGAAATCCCGCACGCCTTTCTCCTCATCTTTGACCACGCGTTTTCCGGCTCTGCGGCTACGGGTGGCTTCGCAGGTGCGACTTTGGCTGCAGCCATGCGCTACGGCATCGCGCGTGGCGTTTTCTCCAATGAATCAGGCCTGGGTTCAGCGCCCATTGCTGCTGCTGCCGCACGCACGCAAGACCCAGTGAAGCAAGCGCTGGTCAGCATGACACAAACCTTCATCGACACTTTAGTGGTGTGCACCATGACGGCGCTGGTGATTTTGACGTCAACCGCCTGGACGCAAGGTGTCTCGGCCAGCGAGCTCACCAGCGTCAGCTTTGCGCAAACGCTGGGCCAGAGCGGTGCAGTTCTTGTCGCCATCGCAACCGCTTTATTTGCTTATTCCACGTTAATTGGCTGGAACTACTACGGCGAAAAAGCTATCGAGTACATTTTCGGCCCCAAAGCCATTCCCTCCTACCGCGTGCTCTTTGTCTCACTCGTAGTTGTGGGCAGTTTGACCAGCCTGGAATTTGTCTGGAATTTTTCTGACCTCATGAATGGCCTGATGGCCGTACCCAATTTGATCGCACTGCTGATCCTCTCACCCGTCATACGGCGGGAAACCGAACGGTATTTCAAAGAGAAAAGGCATGGCTAAAGCCGCTGCGCCTGCTGTCACAATTCATCGAGGCGCCTGGCGCAGTCGCTGGACATTTGTTCTTGCTACAGCAGGCTCGGCCATCGGCTTAGGAAATATCTGGAAGTTTCCTTACATGACCGGGATGAATGGCGGCAGTGCTTTTGTCCTGGTCTATTTACTGTGCATTGCCTTAGTCGGCATTCCGCTCATGATGTGTGAAATTATGCTCGGGCGACGCGCACAACGTAATCCTGTCGATGGCATGGCCTACCTTGCCCACGAAGCCGGTCACTCCCGTCAATGGCGCTGGGTGGGCATCCTGGGCGTGCTTGCGGGCATCTTGATTCTCGCTTTTTACAGCGTAATTGCCGGTTGGGTGCTTGATTACATCGTTCGTGCAGCAGATGGCGCCTTTCAGGGTATGAATGGCGTTGCCGCAAAACAGCAATTTGAAGAGTTTTTAGCCCAACCGCTCAAGCTTATTCTCTGGCACACCGTATTTCTTGGCGTCACCATGGCGGTGGTATCGCGCGGACTGAGTGCCGGATTAGAAAAAGCCAATCTAATCATGATGCCCGCCCTTTTTGCTATCGTACTACTGATGGTCGGCTACAGCGTGGCAGTAGGCAACTTCACTGAATCCGCACGCTTTATGTTTTCGCCCAATTTTTCGCTTATCACGCCAACGGCTGTCCTATCCGCTTTAGGCCATGCATTTTTCACATTGAGCATCGGCATGGGCGCAGTGATGGTCTATGGCTCTTACCTTGGCCGCCATGTATCAATCGCACGTACCACACTGTATATCGCACTGACGGACACATCCATAGGGCTACTAGCCGGACTCGCAATATTTTCACTTGTTTTCGCTAATGGATTGGAACCGACTGCAGGGCCCGGCTTGATTTTTCAAACCTTGCCTATTGCCTTTGGTGCCATGCCAGGTGGAAACACCATGGGCATGTTATTTTTTATATTGGTTGCCTTTGCCGCATGGACATCCGCCATTTCACTCGTAGAACCAGCGATTGCCTGGATTACCGAGAATTCATCTCTCTCTCGCAAACAAGCCACCTGGCTCATTGGCTTCACCGATTGGCTATTGGGTATCGCTGTCGCCTTGTCGTTCAATCGCTGGTCTGACATCAGGCCTATTGCCAACCTGAGTCTTTTTGATCTGCTCGACAAACTCACGACCAATATCTTGCTCCCCTTAGGCGGCCTAACCATGGCTATTTTTGCAGGCTGGGTCATGAAAACAACTCATGCTGCCGATGAGCTAGGCATAGCGCCACACGGGTATCAACTATGGCGTTTTATCATTCGCTATATTTCACCACTCGCCATTATTTTTATCTTTGCCTATTTATTTGGCTGGATAGCGTAAAAGGCATACATATCGGCATAGGGGGCAGCCATTATAGGCTGCGCCCCTGCCACACCACCCGGCATGCGGGTCCGCACCGGGCGGTTCGAGAAGTTGAGGTCATGAGAGTCGAGGCACCCTGAGTCGATCAAAGT
>Ga0116141_10004221_pt1 | contig 12122 bp, 6 predicted proteins | sample AD_UKC097_MetaG_FD_89744 | JGI IMG/M metagenome (GOLD analysis project Ga0116141, IMG submission 89744) | Active sludge microbial communities of municipal wastewater-treating anaerobic digesters from USA - AD_UKC097_MetaG | ecosystem: Engineered > Bioreactor > Anaerobic > Digestate | place: USA... | reverse complement strand
TCCGGCTCGACAAGTCTTTCGATTATTTTCGCCTTGCGGTATTGAGGATTTCGGTCCAGAACCGGCTTTACCGATTCCATTACTTCCCCAACCGCCTGGTGGAATTCTTTTTCATTCGGATCCTTTGATTTTACCATTTGTAAAATGTCCGTCATTTGATTTTCTCCTTTGAAAGCCATTTTATTTTCTCCTTTGAAAATAATTTAGTTGGATTAAATAATGATATTTCTCTCGAAAAAGTCCGCTGATGAGAATATTCTGCATCCCAAGCTTTTTCTCTCCACTATCTCTCGGAAGATTGACCGAAAAGTCAATTTCCCTGAAATGAATAAAACTCCTTAAGGGATTTTACATCTAAAAACCCGCCCTTAAGCGCCTTAATTCCTTTTGCCAATGCCGCGGCACCGGACAGGGTCGTCACGACCGGTATGCCGTAAGCCACTGCGACACTGCGGATGGTCACCTCATCCCGCCTGGGCCTTGGACCGCTGGGTGTATTAATGAGAATCTCAACGGTTCGATTCTTGATACAATCTAAGATGTTGGGACGGCCTTCGGCAATCTTTTTCATAAAGGTGGCGGGAATGCCGTGATCGGTAAGAACTTTCCCGGTACCGAATGTCGACAATATATCAAAGCCCATCTCGGAAAACCGCTTTCCAATTTCAATGATCGCGGATTTGTCGGAATCCTTCACGCTGATGAATATCTTCCCTGATTCCGGCAAGTTCTGCCCTGCCGCGATTTGACTTTTCGCATATGCTTTTCCCATGTCCGAATCAATTCCCATCACTTCTCCGGTCGATTTCATTTCAGGGCCCAAGATGATATCGACTCCAGGGAATCGATTAAAGGGAAGAACCGATTCCTTGACGGAAAAATATTTAAGAACAGGATCCTCCGTAATATTTTGCTCTCCGAGAGACCGCCCGATCATTATTTTGGTTGCAATCTTTGCCAAAGGCAGACCCGTGGCCTTTGATAAAAATGGCACCGTTCTGGACGCCCTTGGATTAACTTCCAATACAAAGACATCACCTTTTTTGACTGCATATTGAATGTTGATCAGTCCTCTTACGCCGAGTTCTCTGGCTAACCGGCGAGTGCTGTCTTTTATCGACACTACCGTTTCGGCATCCAGAGAATAGGACGGGAGCACCATTGCGCTGTCTCCGGAATGAATGCCGGCGTGTTCGATGTGTTCCATAACTCCACCGATGACAACATCTTTTCCATCGGAAACGGCATCGACATCTACTTCAATGGCATCTTCAAGGAACTGGTCAATCAGTATGGGGTGATTGGGAGATGCCTCAAAGGCTTGGCGGACAAATTTTTTCAGATCGGATTTGCTCCAAACCACTACCATGGCTCGACCGCCCAAGACATAAGAAGGCCGGATCAGCACGGGATAACCGATACGCTCGGCTATCCTCTCCGCTTCATCAAAAGACTGGGCCGTATCACTCAAGGGTTGCTTGATGCCGAGGAGAGTGGATAACTCCCTGAAAAGCTTTCGATCTTCCGCACGATGAATTGCCTCTGGGGACGTTCCCAGGATTCTGACTCCATGCCTGGCAAGCGGCAGGGCGAGATTCAGGGGTGTCTGACCCCCCAACTGAACGATCACCCCTTCCGGCTTTTCAGTCTCAACGATATTTAAAACGTCTTCAAGTGTTAGAGGCTCAAAATAAAGCCGGTCGGAAATATCATAATCCGTGGATACGGTCTCGGGATTGGAGTTTACCATTACCGTTTCGTAGCCCGACTCCCTTAAAGCCATGGAAGCATGCACACAGCAGTAATCAAACTCGATGCCCTGCCCGATCCGGTTGGGACCTCCTCCGATAATCATCACCTTTGGTTTGTCTCCCTTTCGGCTTTCGTCCTCCTCTTCATAGGTCGAATAATAATATGGGGTATACGCTTCAAATTCAGCAGCGCAGGTATCCACCAATTTATAAACCGGATGAATCCCTTTCGACTGCCTTGCCTTTCGGACCGCCATCTCGTCGGTATTGACAATGGATGCGATCTGAGCGTCCGAAAAACCAAATCGCTTGGCGCTTCTCAAAATGTGCAGAGGAATATCAGTGTCTTTTCGACAGGATTCAAGCACATTTTCCATATCTACGATTTCTTTGATATTGCTGATAAACCACGGATCAATGAATGAAAGCCCGGCGATACGGTCAATCGACATTCCCATTTTTAGCGCGGATTGGATATAAAATATTCTTTCCGGTGTCGGACGGATCAGCATGGCATCAACGTTCTTGGGATCAATTCTCTGTCGACGGGCCTGATACAATCCGGAAAGCCCGATTTCAAGCCCTCTCAGGCCTTTTTGAAGGGCCTCTTTGAACGTTCGACCGATTGCCATGGTTTCGCCGACGGATTTCATGGATATGGTCAGGGTATTGTCCGCGCCTGGAAACTTTTCAAACGCAAATCGCGGTATCTTGACCACACAATAATCGATTGTCGGCTCAAAAGAGGCCGGGGTTTTTTTTGTGATATCATTCGGTATCTCATCGAGGCTGTATCCAACGGCAAGCTTCGCCGCGATTTTTGCGATGGGGAAGCCGGTGGCTTTCGATGCCAAGGCGGAAGACCTGGAGACTCGGGGATTCATCTCGATAACAACGATACGCCCGCTTCTGGGATCAACCGCAAACTGGATATTCGATCCGCCGGTTGCGACGCCGATCTTTCGGATGACCGCAATCGAGGCATTACGAAGTTGCTGATACTCTCTGTCCGTCAAAGTCTGAGCCGGTGCAACCGTGATTGAATCGCCGGTATGGATGCCCATGGGATCTAAATTTTCTATCGAGCAGATAATCACCGCATTGTCTTTCTGATCCCGCATGACCTCAAGTTCAAATTCTTTCCATCCCACCACGGATTCTTCGATCAGTATTTCTCCGACCATGCTTTGTTTGATTCCGATGGAGGCATACTTTTTAAACTCTTCAATATTGTACGCCAACGCACCTCCGGTTCCCCCAAGAGTAAAACTGGGACGAATCACGACGGGAAAACCCATATTCCGAGCGATCGATACGGCTTCCGGCATGTTGCGGGCAATTTGACTTCCAGGAACTTCCAGACCGATATCGTTCATCGCCTCCTTGAATGAATTTCTGTCTTCCGCTTTTTTGATCGCCTCCAGGTCTGCACCGATCATCTCTACGCCAAACCGGTCGAATATCCCCTTTTCGGCAGCCTCCACAGCGGTATTCAGAGCAGTCTGCCCTCCGATGGTAGCCAGTACGGCCTGGGGCCGATCTTTCGCAACAATTCTTTCAATGGAATTAACGGTTATGGGTTCAATATAAATGTGATGGGCCATTTCCGGATCCGTCATGATGGTAGCCGGATTCGAATTCAGGAGTATGACTTCATAACCTTCTTCAACCAAGGCCTTACATGCCTGAGTACCGGAGTAATCAAATTCACATGCCTGTCCGATAACAATCGGGCCGGATCCGATGATGAGTATCTTTCGAATATCTTTACGCTTGGGCATGGAATCTTATCACCTTACGCTCTGCTGAAAATATTCGAGATGAATATGAAAAACCGAACGGACGATTCCTTTGTTTTTCCATTGCCCATCTATCCTTCATCTCGGCTCGTTATTCAGTTAATTGAAGAACCCCGCGGCAAGCTGCGGGGAATGCGCTCGCTGTTGCGGTGCAGCAGTCGGGGAATTTTATTTCATTCCCATTCAATCGTTCCCGGCGGTTTGGAACTGATATCGTAAACCACACGGTTGACGCCCTTTACTTCATTGATAATCCTTGAAGACATGCGACGTAAGATATCATAAGGAAGAGAAACCCAATCCGCCGTCATTCCATCCAGACTGTTCACAACCCGCAATGCCACCACATTGGCATAGGTCCGTTCATCACCCATCACCCCGACACTTTTTACCGGCAAAAGAACCGCAAAAGACTGCCATATATCTTTGAATCCCTGGTAAAGAGCCACTTCTTCCTGTACGATTAAATCCGCGTGGCGAAGTATTTTTAAGTTTTCTTCCGTCACCTCGCCAAGAATACGAACGGCCAGACCCGGACCCGGGAAAGGTTGGCGAGTCAACAGCCTTTCGGGCAAACCGAGTTCCCGGCCGAGAAGCCTTACTTCATCCTTAAAGAGATATCTCAGGGGTTCGATCAGTTCGAAGCCCAGGTCTTCGGGAAGCCCTCCCACATTATGGTGACTCTTTATGGTAACGGATGGCCCTCCGCGTGCTGAACAGCTTTCGATCACATCCGGATACAGGGTTCCCTGAGCCAGAAATTTCGCCCCATCGATACCAGCCGCCTCCTTACGAAAAATGTCTATGAATGTTTTCCCAATAATCTTTCTTTTTTGCTCGGGATCAACCACGCCTTTTAACGCACTTAAAAATTCTTTTCTCGCATCCACGATGTGAATGTTAAGAGGATAATCGCAACAAAATATGGAACGGATCTCTTCGCGCTCGTTAGCCCTCAGCAGACCATTGTCCACGAATATGGCTTTCATCTGATCACCAATAGCCCGATTAATCAGAGCCGCAACGACCGCGGAGTCGATCCCGCCGGAAAGCCCGCAGATGACTCGTAAGCTCCCCACTCGATTCCTTATGTCACGCACAGAATCTTCGACGAACCGACTCATCGTCCAACCGCCCCTGCAACCGGCGATGCGAAACAAGAAATTCTTGAGAATTTCAGCACCTTTTGGCGTATGCACCACCTCCGGGTGAAACTGGAGTCCATAGATTCTTTGGCTCCGGTTTCCCATTGCAGCGACCCGACAGGCTGAGGTGGAAGCCAAAACATGAAATCCTTTCGGCACCTCTATGACGTGATCTCCATGACTCATCCAGACATTCAGGGAGGTATTCAGCCCATCGAAAATATTCTCGGAACGGGTTACATCAACCCTGGCCGGCCCGTATTCTCCGCCCATTCCTTTTTCCACCTTTCCGGCAAGCATGTTCGCAAGCAACTGCATTCCATAACAGATACCCAGTATCGGAATGCCCAGATCGAGGATGCAGCGATTCATCACCGGATGATCGGGGTCAAGGACGGAAGACGGCCCCCCCGAAAGCACAAGCGCTGAAGGTTCTAACCTGGAAAGTTCATCAGGGGAAATATCATGCCTAACGATTTCACAGTATACACCGATTTCTCGGATTCGCCTGGCAATAAGCTGGACATACTGCGAGCCAAAGTCTAGAACCAATACCCTTTCATTCATCCCGCATTCACCTTGGTTTTTTCATTCATATGTTCCGGCACGGATTAAAAAATCCTTTTGGCTCTTGAAAAACCGGAAGTGACTGAGTCAGTCGAAAACATGCATTATGGTTTAGGCCGTTCCATCTTTCTTTCAATTTCTTGAATTCTTTACCATTTCAACAAATCGCCCGAATAAATGACGAGCGTCATGGGGTCCCGGCCCTGCCTCCGGATGAAACTGAACGGAGAACACCGGCAATTTTTTGTGCCGAATTCCTTCCAGGGTTCGATCATTCAGGTTCACATGGGTGACGTCCACGATGCTCCTGTCGAGTGAATCGATATCCACACAAAACCCATGGTTTTGCACGGTGATGTAAACTTTTCCGGTTTGCATATCCTTGACCGGATGATTGGATCCATGGTGCCCGAATTTAAGCTTAAATGTCTTGCCACCCAAAGCCAGCCCCAGGAGTTGCTGACCCAGACAGACACCAAAAAGAGGAATGGAACCGATTTCTAAAAGCGCACGAATGGTATCAATCGCATAAGTAACCGCCGCTGGATCTCCCGGTCCGTTGGACAGCATGACACCGGCCGGTTTGAAACCCAGAATTTCGTCAATGGTCGTATCCGCCGGTACCACCGTCACATGGCAGCCTGCATGGCGAAGTTGATTCAGAATGCTGGTCTTTACCCCAAAATCCAAAACGATTACCTTGGGGCCGGTACCATCTTTCGACAGCAGATCATACGACTCCTGGCACGTAACTCCGGAAACAAGATCTCTTCCTTCAAGGTCCGGGGAATTTCGAACCTTTTTCAGCAAAGTCTGTGGATCGTGGTCAATTGTGGAAATCACTGCTTTCATTGCCCCCGTGGTTCGAATATGCATTGTCAACGCACGGGTATCAATCCCCTGTATTCCAACTACATGATGTCTGTGCATATAGGAAACGAGATCTTCCCTGGATTGCCAATTGCTCGCGATCCCGCTTAATTCACGTACCACAAACCCCTCCAACCAAACGGAGCGGGATTCCGAATCCCTCTCGTTAATGCCGTAGTTGCCGATCAGCGGATATGTCATCGCCACGATCTGCCCCTTATAGGATGGATCCGTCAATACCTCCTGGTAGCCCGTCATTCCGTGTTGAAAACCACCTCTCCGGCACGCTCCCCGGACGCTCCGAAAGATATCCCTTCAAATATTCTCCCATCTTCAAGTGCGAGTAAGGCTTTCATTTCTCTTTATAAAAGTTTCCTTTTCAATTCCGTTCCGACTTTATTCCATTAGCAGAAAATTGCTTTTTATTGAAATTTTCAGGAACGGGGGTCGGGTAATGACCGGTAAAGCATGCGGTGCACTGGCAATGTTTTTCCGGAACCGCATCCAGCATTCCGTCCACGGATAAATAACTTAAGGAATCCGCCTGAAGATGCCGGCGTATTTCTTCTTCAGAGCAGGAAGAAGCAATCAGTTCTCGGCGGCTCGGAATATCAATTCCATAAAAACAGGGAAACCTGACGGGTGGAGAACCTACTCGCAAATGGACTTCGTCCGCTCCGGCACTGCGTATGAGACGAACCAGTTGCTTCAGAGTCGTGCCTCTCACAATGGAATCGTCCACCACTACGACGCGTTTGCCTCGCAATACACCTGAAACGGGGTTAAACTTGATCTTTACATCCAGGTCACGTTCATTTTGGTCGGGAGCAATAAACGTCCGGCCGATGTAATGATTTCGAATGAGGCCGATTTCGAAATGTATCCCGGAGGCCTGTGCATATCCCAAAGCGGCTGTGTTTGCGGAATCAGGAATAGCGATAACGATGTCGGCATCACAGGGAGATTCCTCCGCAAGATTTTTGCCGAGCTGTCTTCTCGCTTTATCTACCTTCTCACCGAATATAATGCTGTCGGGTCTGGAGAAATAGATGTATTCAAAAATGCAGAAAGCGTTTCGAGGTGCCGCCGGGAGCTTTTTAGAAGTGATGCCCGCACTGTCTATAATTACAACCTCTCCGGGTTCGATGCTTCGGATATATTCCGCATTGATAATATCAAGGGCACAGGATTCAGATGCGATAATGAAAGCATTACCCGCTCTTCCAAGGCAAAGGGGTCTGAAACCGTAAGGATCTCGAGCGGCAATCAATTTCGAAGGGGTTAGAAAGATAAAACAATAGGCCCCATCCAACCGGGAAAGAGCATCCAAAATCATTTCTTCTACCGAGCTTTCGGTTGATCTTGCAATCAGATGCAGAACAATTTCACTGTCTGATGTCGTCTGAAAGATCGATCCGGTTTCCTCCATGAATTTTCGAAGGTGAAACGCATTGACAAGGTTTCCATTATGAGCGGCGGCAATCTGTCCTTTCTTAAACTGTATGAGAATGGGCTGGGCATTCATGATGCCTGATAAACCGGTTGTGGAGTATCGGTTATGACCAATGGCGGACATACCCGATAAACCGGAAAGGATATGCGGATTCGAAAAGACGGCGCACACCAACCCCGTACCCTTATGAAGGAAAATTGATCGGCCGTCGGATGTCGCGATTCCCGAACTTTCCTGACCCCGGTGTTGAAGTGCATAAAGCCCCATGTATGTTTTTTCCGCAGATCTGGGGTCTCCGAAAATTCCGAAAATTCCGCAAAACTCTTTCGGATGACCCACCGGATCGAAACACATATATTTTTTTGGGGGCATTACGCTTTCGCCTTTGCAGTTAATCAATATCTTAATCTTATATAAGCAAAAAATTTAAAATCTTGATCATATAAGAATCGATAGGAGATAATTGGCAAAATTTATGCCAAACAACCAATCTTTATCAATATGTGATAACCGACCGATATCTAAATATAATATGTGTTTTACGATTCGGAGCTGCCGAGATAAACTGGGGAATATTTCTACAATCTTGTAGGACTATCAAGTTTGAACTTACAATTATGTAGGAAATAAATGGACATCATTTAGTTGTTTTTTCTAATTTTCCATGTACCCCGCCACCGAGGCAAAAAACAATTGATTCTTATTTTTCAACCGGTTCTGTTTAACCAGTGCCTCAGCGACGCTCCGATAAATTTAGAAAACAGCGGATGGGGTTTTCTCGGCCTTGATTTGAACTCCGGATGAAATTGGCATCCCAGATACCATGGCTGGTTATCCAGTTCCACGATCTCGACCAGACGACCATCGGGAGATTCCCCACTAATCCGCATTCCGTTTTCAATAAGTATCTCCCGATACGAATTATTATATTCATAACGATGACGGTGTCTTTCGCTGATTTCCTTCACCCCGTATGCCGCGATGGCAAAGGTGTCTTTTTCCAACACGCAGGGATAAGCGCCAAGTCTCATGGTCCCGCCTTTTTCCGTAACGTTTTTTTGCTCCGGGAGAAGATCGACCACCGGATATAAGGTCTCTGGGTCAAATTCGAAACTGTTGGCCTTTTCCAGTTTACAGACATTTCTCGCATATTCCACCACTGCCAGTTGCATACCCAGGCAGATTCCGAAAAATGGGATTTTATGAATCCGCGCATAGCTGATGACCTCGATCATCCCTTCGATCCCTCTTTTGCCGAACCCTCCCGGAACCAATATCCCTCCAACGCCGTTGAACTGGTCATGGATTCCCTCTCTTTCGATCTCTTCCGAATCAATGAAACATAATTTCACTTTGCAATCATTAGGGATGCCGCCATGAATCAAAGCTTCGTTCAAGCTTTTATATGAGTCGGTCAAATTTACGTATTTCCCTACAATGGCAATGGATACCTCACGGGAGGGATTTTTTAATTTGTTTGCCACTTCTTCCCATTCTTTCAGACGAGGCTGGCCGGTCCAGATATTCAGAAGATCAACAATCTTCTGATCCACTCCCTCTCTATGGAAAATCAAAGGGACTTCATAAATACAATCCACATCCTTGGCGGTAAAAACCGATTCAATTTCCACGTTGCAGAAAAGCGATATCTTCGCCCGAATTTCCTTTGAAAGGAAGTCTTCCGCCCGGCATAGAAGGATATCCGGCTGGATGCCGATTTCTCTCAGTTCTTTTACGCTGTGCTGGGTGGGCTTCGTCTTTACCTCACCGGCTGTTTTTAGATAGGGTACCCAAGTCAGGTGGATAAAAATCGCATTTTCTTTTCCAACTTCATTCCGAAACTGCCGGATCGCTTCCAGAAATGGAAGGCTTTCAATATCACCAACGGTTCCTCCGATTTCAACAATTGCCACATCGAACCCCGTGGAAGCCATTCGAATATTTTCTTTGATCTCATTGGTAATATGGGGGATAACCTGAACGGTACCACCTAAATATTCTCCGTGCCTTTCTTTGGAAATAACGGAAAAATAAACTTGCCCGGTCGTCAGGTTGTTCGCCTTGCCCATTGGAGTGCCGGTAAAACGTTCGTAATGGCCCAGGTCCAGATCGGTTTCCGCTCCATCATCCGTAACGAAAACCTCTCCGTGCTGAAAGGGATTCATCGTCCCCGGGTCCACGTTTATATAGGGGTCCAGTTTCTGATGAGTCACTCTTAGCCCCCTGCATTCAAGCAGGGTTCCGATGGAAGAGGCAGCAAGCCCTTTGCCAAGTGCGGAAAGAACGCCACCGGTAACAAAAATATACTTTTGTCTCATTTTTTCTCCCGTTAAAGAATCGGTAAATATTTTTCCAATTCATAATCACTGACGTGCATTCGGTAATTATCCCATTCAATTTTTTTGTTTAAGAGAAACTTCTCAAAAATATGATTACCCAATGCCTCCCGCACAAGTTCACTTTTTTCGGCAAGCGAAATCGCCTCGCCCAAGCTTCCGGGTAATGATTTAATCCCCTTGCTCAGACGTCGATCCGTGGTCATCTCGAAGATATCCTCCTCAATCGGGTCGGGCAGCTCATATTTGTTCTCGATTCCTCTCAGGCCGGCTGCCAGCATAACCGCAAAAGCAAGATAGGGATTGCAGGCCGGATCCGGGCAACGGTACTCCATTCGCGTGGCATTCGGTTTGCCGGGTTTATACATCGGAACACGAATCAATGCGGAACGATTGGTTCGGGCCCATGAAATGTAAACCGGTGCCTCATAGCCGGGGACCAGTCGTTTGTATGAATTTACCCATTGCGCAACCACAATGGACATCTCACGGGAATATTTCAGAAGCCCGGCGACATAATTTTTGCCGATTTTTGAGAAATAATATTTATCATCCGGGTCAAAAAAAGCGTTATTACCGCCTTTAAAAAGCGATTGATGTACATGCATACCGCTGCCGTTTTGCCCGAAAATCGGCTTGGGCATAAAGGTGGCATAGACGCCGTTTTTCATTGCCACCTCTTTTACCGTCAAACGGTATGTCATTGCCGCATCGGCCATGGAAAGTGCGTCCGAATATCTCAGATCAATTTCGTGCTGGCTGGGAGCCACCTCGTGGTGGCTGTATTCAACCTTAATTCCCATGCTCTCTAAGGCTAAAATGGAATCCTTCCGAAGATCGCTGGCAATGTCCAGCGGAGTCAGATCGAAGTAACCGCCATGGTCCAATATTTCCGTACCGTTGGCATTTTTGAAATAAAAATATTCCAGCTCCGGCCCGACATAAAAAGTGAATCCCATGTCAGCGGCCTTTTTAAGGTTGCGCTTTAGAGCATAACGAGGGTCCCCTTCATAAGGACTGCCGTCAGGCTTCAAAATATCGCAGAACATTCTGGCCACATTCATCTGTTGCCCGGTGCGCCAAGGAAGCATGACAAAGGTATCGGAATCCGGTTTGGCAACCATATCACTTTCTTCAATTCTGGCGAATCCTTCAATAGATGATCCATCGAATCCCATTCCTTCCTCGAATGCTGCATCCAACTCATCTGGTAAGATCGTGAAGCTTTTCAAAAAACCCAACACATCGGTAAACCAGAGACGAATAAACCGGATGTTTTGATCTCTAACCTCTTTTAGCACCTGTTCTTTGTCTTTTTTTGTCATTTTTGGCCCGATATTCGATTTGACAAATTAAACTCAAAAGAAAATTAGGCCGTAAAAATACGGCCCGCAATATCGTAAAATCCCCCCTGAAGTGCAATCCAATCGGAAGGGGTGGTTACAGGCTTTTAGTCTTCCGGGGTGAGTGGATGGGGGAAAATTCCACCCCTCCCCCCTGTATTGATAAAATGTTTAGAGTGAATTCCATTAAGCAGTCAAGCATCTTTTTCATTTTCTTGCATTTTCCTGTTTTGCAGTTTGAGGTTATTTCAACACATATCGTAATATGCCGAGTGCGAAGGATACCCCTTTTATCAATCAGGTTTTTTTCACCCCAATGAAAGTCTGTTTTTTTGAACGATAGGAAATGGCTTCGTACAGCACAAATCAACTTCGTTAAAAAAAGGCAGGGCCTTAAGTGCCCTGCCTCAAAAAATCTTACACAAGTAATCCGATCTATTTTGTTTAAATAAAACTCATAATGACAAATTCGTGCTGAACTTTTCCAGAATTTCTATGTACCTGCCGTTTATTATTAGAGAATTCATCTTCTTAAATCATTGCTAGCCTTTTGTTCTTCTTCCGGATTCGACATTTCGACAAAAGCAAATCCTTTGGATTTTTCGGAATAAGTACCGGTTATTATTTTAATGCCTTCGACCTTCTCAAACGGCGCAAACAGATTGTCAAGTTCAGTCTCAGCGATGTCATAGATAAGATTGCCTGTGTCAATCTTCATTGACATGGTTCGATTCTCCTTTAACAGGGTGTTGAAAAACTGCGCCTGAGGCCGCCATTCAGCGTTGCGGGGCTCTCGCCAATGCTCACATATGCTTGAATATGCTGCGCTTGTCGTATCGCCGCGCGCCTTGCCTGACG